>Ga0209486_10000677_pt1 | contig 15035 bp, 12 predicted proteins | sample NCCompost_FD_187518 | JGI IMG/M metagenome (GOLD analysis project Ga0209486, IMG submission 187518) | Agricultural soil microbial communities from Utah to study Nitrogen management - NC Compost (SPAdes) (version 2) | ecosystem: Environmental > Terrestrial > Soil > Agricultural land | place...
AAGCAACGTAGTGACCGAAACGAACCTCGATGACGCTGTTAGTTACACGAAGGGCTGTTATATCGGTCAGGAGATCATTGCCCGCATCAAATACCGCGGGCACGTTGCCAAGAAACTTACGGGGCTGAGCTTTACTGACAATGTTGAGGTGGCATCGGGCGATTCAATCAAATCGTTGGACGACAAAGACATCGGAAGAATCACTTCAGCTACATACTCGCCACAACTCCAACGAACCATTGCGATGGGTTACGTGAAGTACGATTATCTTGCTGCGGGTACATCCGTGAAAGTAATTCACGATGGAAACGAAGTGCCGGCGCACGTCACTGAGTTACCTTTCATTCGAGATGAACAAAGCGATGCCGGATGAACTCACAAATATCAGCGAGACCCCGCGCGATCTGGATTACGAGCAGGCGCGCCTGGCTTACTCGATCATCGAGTCACTCCTGTCGCACACCAAAGTCGTGAGTGATCTGGTCGCGGTTATGGCCCAGGCCTTGGACGAAGATACCCAGAAGGCCGTCACTCAAACGCCCAACTGGACCGCGTATCTTGATAGCCGTCGTGAGTTGGAACGCACGCGTCAGGATGTCGAGAAGTTTGCCGACGTTATGAAGCAGCTGAGTGAGGAATAGGTCGAGTTTGATTGTCTCGGGGTCAGGAAGGGTAGCTTGCTCCCGCTAGTGCAGGCATAGAAACTTCATGATTGAGTAATTTCCAGCGAACGTAAGCGGGAGCAAGCTGCCCTTCCTAACCCTGAGACATTCAGTCAATTCTCTTCAACTGATACCAGAATATGTTTTGCGAAATCGCGAATGGCTTGCATCGGTTCCTCGCCAAATTCAAATAGAACGGCGTCCAGTTTCACCGCAACTGTTTTAGCAGCTGCCATCTTGAGAAATGTTTGATAAGGCATTCTGAACACCAGCCGCTCGCCCATCCAACGCCGGCCCGCCACTGGTCGCTTGATTCCCCACCTGTTTGAGCTCAGAAAGATTGTCTCGCCATCGATCACAAACACTACGTACAAATCGACACGTAGCTTTCCTTTAACCACGGTCAGCAGTTCAAAGTCGATAGTCTCCGGAAGCGTGGCTCGGTGGCCGGGATAAGAAAACGCCGGCGAGATGTGAAGGCTGTGGTACTTGTCTTTGTCTCCGGAGACCTTAACCGGCACACCTTTCACCGTAGTGATCTCTTTCCCCTCGTCATATCCGGTGATGATCGTGCCACTGTCCTGAGCAAGGATCTGCGTGCTCAATAGAAATAAGACAAGTATTGCGAATAAGTATCGGTTCGACGACTTCATACTCGGCAAGTGATCAGGTTGATGATTCCCCACAAACTCTTCTCGACTTTTAATACATTCAAGCCGGCAGTTCGCGCCGCATCCGCAGTTCGGCGGTTGAAATGATCATCAAAAAGCGGGACCGTTACTAAATTCAACAAATCAAAAAGAGGGCCTAACACGCCCGTCGGCCGCACGTGTTCCAACAACATAACTGTTCCGCCCGGCCGCACAACCCGTCTCAACTCCTGGAAGACTACCGCCTGCGACTTCACTGAACAAAACACCAGACTTGCAAAAGCGGCGTCGAAAGAGCCATTGCGAAACGGAAGCGCTTCGGCGCAACTTTGCAGCAGTTTAACCCCTGCAGGTCGTTGCTTGCGTGCGGCAAGGGCAAGCATCTCCCTGCTGGGTTCGGTAGCCACACCTAGTGCGTTATCAGGATAGTAGACGAAATTGAGACCAGTGCCCGCGCCAATCTCCAGAATACGCGCGTCGGTTGGCAGGTAGCGGAGTGTGGTCGAGCGTAGCCTTGCGAGAAACCAGCGATCAAGTGGCCGCATCGCTGCGTCGTAATGCGGTGCGACGTCGTCGTAGGTTTTAGCGGGCATGCAGGACAGTTCGTGTTGTTTCGTGTCTTTGGTGTAATTCGTGGATCCGCTCTTTTCTCGGAACGGAAAAGCAATCCAATTAAAAAATTTACTTCTCTTCGATGTTAATAATCCATTACCGCACACGTTTCTATCTAAAGGAAAGAAAATACGCAGATGCCATATTGTTAATCCAATTCCAGTCCAGCAAAAATGAGGAGTTATACAAAAAGGATGAAAAAATTAAGTTTTTTAGCGGCGGCAATTTTTACAATCGTCGCAATTTTTGCGGTCACGGCATATGTTTATTTTAATAATACCAAGTGGAACGAAAATACCAACGCGTACGAAGATTTAGCCGTCGGCGCGACAGTGGAAAACTTTACCTTGGTTGACACGAACGGAGCTGAAAAATCGTTCAATGATTTGAAAGGCCAAAACGGGGCAATTCTCGTGTTCGTGTCGGCGCAGTGTCCAGTCGTCAAACAATATAACGAGCGAATATCCAGGTTTGCCGCCGATTTCGCCCCGAAAGGCATCAACGTCATCGGTATTAATTCCAACCATACCGAAGAGCTCGAATGGGTCAAATCGCACGCCGCTGAAAAATATAAATTTCCCGTGCTGATTGATAAAGGAAACGTTCTCGCCGATAAATTAGGGGCGGAGGTAACGCCAGAAACATTCTATATAAACGAGAAGAACGTTCTTGTTTATCACGGAGCGATTGACAACAGCCGTAACGGTGGAAACATCACCGAGAATTATTTACGCGACGCGGTCGAAGCGAATTTGAGCGGAAAACCGGTTGCCAGAAAAAACGTTAACGCTTTCGGCTGTAACATCAAGCGTGTGTAGGGCAAAGCATTAAAGTAGCGAATGATTACGAAAAAGATCTACAGCGACGAGCGGAAACATAGATATAAATTTCTTTTTGCCCGCCCGTCGGTTTTTTCTTCGGTAATTTCCGTTTCTTGTCTTTCCTTGTTTTTTCTATTCTCCTGTCAAACTCAGACACAAAAGTCGAAGGAAAATACTCCCGCCGCGCAGACTAAAACCTTTTCAGATTTGCCGAAAGTAACGCAAATTGATGCGTCAGGTTTGAAAGATTTACTCAAACCGAATGGCAGACCATTGCTGATAAATTTCTGGGCAACGTGGTGCGAACCGTGCCGCGAGGAATTTCCCGATTTGGTTAAAATCGGCACGGATTACCAAGGCAAAATCGATTTGATCACCGTATCTCTGGATGAATTGTCTGAAATTAACGGGGATGTTCCGGAATTTTTGCAGCAGATGAAATCAGAATCCCCTGCTTATCTACTACAAACGCCGGACGAAGACGCGGCGATGGGGCTCGTTTCGAAAGACTGGCAAGGCGCTTTGCCATTTACGATTCTTTTTAACGCGCAGGGCGAAACGATTTATTCCAAACAGGGAAAGTTCAAGACAGATGTTTTGGTGGCTGAAATCGAAAAATTTTAACCGCGCAAAGTTAAACTCCAGGCACCTCAACACTACCCACTGATGATTTGCAGGACCACTTCCCGCTCACGTGGTCCATCAAATTCGCACAGGAAGATTCCCTGCCAGCGTCCCAACAGCAGTTTGCCATCCTTGAATGGAACAGAAACTGACGAGCCAACCAGGCTCGCTTTGATATGCGAGTCGGAATTCTGCTCGCCATGACGGAAGCCCATACCGTGCTGAGGGATGAGCGTTCTTAGTAGGTGCAGCATGTCTCGTGGCACATCCGGATCAGCGTTCTCGTTAACTGTGAGTCCCGCAGTCGTATGTTGCACGTAAAGGAAGCAGACGCCTTCGTCTGTTCCTGACTCCTTTAACTTCTGCTGTACCTGTTCGGTAAATTCCACCATTTCTTCGCGCTGGCGCGAACGCACTTTGAGTACTTGCATGTTTGTCCGCTTCAGACTACTTAAGTTGAAACTCACGAAGGACTGGTGTACTTGGCGTACCGGTACCGAGGTTCTGAATTGAAAAGCTTACCGTGCCCGGTCTTAGTTCTGTTGGCAGGAGCACCACCACCGCCTCGCCGCTAAAATGTGAAAAATCGGTGGGGGCTAGTGTGTAACTACGGCCGGCTTGTTCAAGCGTGATGCGTACAAACCGGGGATTGTGATCGACGCCGGTTGCGCGAACGGTCAGGTAACGCCGGCTCGGATCGTATGGCGGGAATTCTCTACCCGCTTGGCGCTGGATTTCGTACATCCTGCGCAGCGGCGCCAGATCAGCGTCCGTTGATTCACCGACGCCCAGCACTTCAGGTGGCTGAACATCCTCGAGAATTTCAATCGGGACTGCCTCACTCGAACCGGCAGATTCACTTCGCAGTGGATTAAAGATACGAATTTGGGCCTTGCCAACGATTTGCCTGGAAGTACGCACAGTTAATAGAACCGGGTCGTCAGATGTGATACCGGGTCGTAGCAAAGCTGAATTACGCTCTACTGTCGCGGCATACCGCGCTCCGTCCTGTTCAATAAATACGATAGTTTTTGCCGGGTCAGGCTCCAACGCGCGGAGCTGATCTATGGACAACAATATTGACTGACCGGCGCCTGTACGTTTGGGTGTGACAGCAAACAGTCGTGGAGCATGTTTCCCGGGCGCCTCAACTGAGCGCGTGGTGTCCGTGATTGCGACCACCAACGTTACCGGATCGCCGGTCTGTCCATTCGCCTTTACACGTATTTCAACCTCTGCTGGTCCCATTGCAAGTGCGGCAGGCACATCCACTTCCAACTCATCACGCGCCGGCATGAAGGCCACTGACCGAGTGCGACTCACTACGTTGAAAGGCTGGTTAGTAACGCGCGTCACTGCGTCGTAGTGTGTGCCTCCTTGTTTGAAGCGAACCAGGATGGCTGAGCTGGGGTCGGCCGGATCAACGAGTGGGTCGACCATTAGTCTTGCTGTGGCACCGCGTTCAAGTCGCAGACCGAGGTCCTTTCCAGTTGGTTTGGCACCCGGTGCCCGATCAGGCGTGATGCCTCCGATTGTCATAACAGATGTGGTGCCAATCGTTGGCAACATAGGTTTATCCAAAATAGTCAGGGTTGCGGTGTTGGACCATCGGTTCCGGTAAGAGAGTTTCAATTCAGCCACACCACTGTGCAGACCTTTGGGGACCACGAATCGTACGTTCTGGTAGAACTGTCGTTGAGGTTCGGCCCCGTCGGGAGTCCTGAGCCGGGAAGTTATCACTGGCGTGACTGTGCGAACCTTCGCGTCCAGCGTTATGCCATCCTGAACCACTTCAACTTTGAAATCCTCGACGGGCAACATCACAGGCGACGGACCGCCCTGAAGCCCTTCAACATGCAAGCCCATGATTTGACCGGGTACGGCCTTGTCATGCGGTTTGATGCTGTCGATACGAAAAGGAGGCGCGTCCTGTGAGCGGGCCAATGGTGAGGTTCCTAAAAGCAACGCTCCAATCGCAATGAGGCGGACAACATAATTCATTTGTGTTACTCCTAACGCGCATCGGTGAGTTGCGCGTTCTGTGTTTCCGGCTTTAGATACTTACCAAGCCATGCATGGAGTTCCTTATAGAAGAACCGGCTGTTCTCCCCTTTTTGAATCCAGTGGTTTTCATCGGGAAACACGATCAAACGGCTGGGTATTTGCAGACGTTGCAGCACGCTCCAATTCTCCAGTGTTTGATTGAGCGGCACGCGGAAATCGTTTTCACCAACCGTCAGGAGGATTGGTGTGCGGAAGTTTTTGGCGAACCTGATCGGGTTCTGTTCGCGCCAGACCCTTCCTTGTTCCCAAACGGGCCCACCGTTGTTCAGCTCGCGGTGCCAGATCACGTCGCTGGTTCCCCATTGCGACTCCAGATTAATTAGTCCCGCATGACTAATCAGCGTCTTGTACTTCGTGGTGGTGGCCTGTAACCAGTTTGCCAGGTGACCGCCATAACTGGCGCCGCCTGCAGCCATGCGCGTGCCGTCAACGAAGGGGTAGAGTCGCACCGCTTCGTCCGCCGCTTCATTGATGTCCGCTGCTGGCCCGATGAAGGGATCACCCTGAATAGCTTGTGCGAATTTTTCACCGTAGCCGGTTGAACCGGTGTAGTCAGTCATCAGCACCACGTAACCGGGTTGGGCCAACAAATGATAGTTCCAGCGGAGGAAGAACTGATCGCGCCACATTGAGTGCGGTCCGCCGTGGATCAATACCAGCAGGGGATACTTCTTGCGCTCATCAAAATTGGGAGGCAAAGCAACGAGGCTGTGAACCTTGTTGCCTGCTTTGGTTGTCAGCCAAAAGTGTTTTAGAGGTTGCCAGTCGATCTGTGCGGCACGTTCGACGGCGAACTCGGTCAACCGTTCGTGGCGACCCGCCTTAGGATCGATGCGCACCACCTCGTTTGGATTGGTGGAGCTTTCCCAGTTTGCAAAAAACATTGGCGCCGCAGCGCGTGCCGGAATTCTCAGGTTGGTGTAAACGCCCGTGGTCACATCAAACACGCGCTTCACTTCGCCGCCGTTAGCCGGCAACGAGAACAGCTTTTCGTGTCCTGCTTCTTCGGCAAGCAGATAAATGGTTTTGCTGTCCGGAGTCAACGCAAACGAACCAACGGAACGATCGAAGCTCTGGGTCAGAAGTCCTGGTTCTCCCAATTGCGGCCAGGGAACTGATGCCAGGCGAGTCAGGTTGTACGCTCGTTCTGTTTCCGGAGAGATCGTGAAATATAGAGTCTTGCCATCGGGGCTAAAGGTCGGTTGACCAAGACTGTTTTTGCCGGAGCTGATTGCGACCGGCTCACCACCGCGCGGTGAAGTTTTGTAAAGCAGCGTGTTGGAAGCGGCATAAGCCGAAACGTTTCTGTTTTGAGTCGCCACGAAAACAATCGAGTTACCGTCAGGACTCCAAACAGCGTTGATCTCATCACCCGAGTTCCCAAGCGATCCACCAAAGCCACGTTCGTTAACAAACTTCGTCCCGGCTAACAGGTCGGTAGCTTTGGAGTCGGGCTCGAGCGACTGCACAAACAAATGAGGCTGAGTGTCTTCGAGCCACTTGTCCCAATGTCTAATCGGGAAGCTGTCGTAGACGCGCGCTTTGTGCTTTTGCGCTTTGCGCTCAGCCGCAATCTTCTTGTTGGCCTCGTCATCTTTCGTCCCGGGATAGACTGAACTTACGAAAAGCAAAGCCTTGCCATCCGGGCGCCACTGCGGGGCACGGGCGCCGGTTGAGAGGGAAGTGACACGCACGGCCTCGCCTCCCGCCACGACGTCCATGACGTAGATTTGGTTTACCTCATCTCCCTCGCGTTTAGCTGAGAAAGCAAGTCGCTGGCTGTCAGGACTCCACGAGACGCCACTCTCGCCAGTTTTACTAAACGTCAGCCGCCTTGGTTTGGCGCTTCCATCTGCGGGAACAATCCACAAATCGGAGACCTGGTCCTTTTCATCGTACGCTGGGTCAATAACCGGAAAGACAATCCAACGTCCATCCGGACTGGGTACGGGCGCGCCAACACGTTTCATCAACCAGATAAGTTCGTGCGTGATGGTTTTCTTTCCGGAAGGACTCTGTTGAGCGCGTAGGGCGCTTTGAGGGACAAGGAAGGTCAAAGCCACAACGGCGCCGATCAAAGTTGCACAGCGCCAGCTTTGGATGCGAGCTCTAGGAACCATTTTTTATTTCACTCCTGAAGAAGGTTTAGGCTGGGAGATGCGTATTGTTACACGAATGCCGGTGGTGGTGCACGAGCGCCGGCCGCCAAGGAGTCAGAATGTCCGATAAGCTCCTGAGCTTGTCGAACAGCGAAGTCCACTTTTGGTCTGAACCTCAGGATCCGGTGTCTCAAGGTTAGGAAGGGTAGCTTGCTCCCGCTGGCGTTGGGAGCTAATCAATCTCAGCGGGAGCAGGCTGCCCTTCCTAACCCCGAGATATTCCATCTTGAGCTACAGGTCCATATCGAACAACCGCAACCTAAAGAAAAAGGCTGCGAGCAAGTCGCAGCCTGATAAAACGCAGCCAGGTCGGGCGCACTGATATGTTGTTACTTCTCGTCCGATGGCCGGCGCACCAGTTTCCATCCGATCGGAAGCGCTGCTGCCGCCAACAATATCTTGATGATGTCGCCGGGAATGAAGTTGAGCACGGTAGTTTGAAACACAACCACCGGCGATGAGTTTGTAACCATAGAGAACCACGCCCAGCCGCTCAAGATGATAATGACGGAGCCAATTGCCATGGCGGCGACTGCCGTGTGGAACTTCTTGTCCCATCCATGTTCGGCAAACACACCGGTGATGAAAGCCGCGGCAGGAAACGCCACCAGATAACCTCCAGTGGGTCCCAGTAAATGCGCGAGGCCGCCTCTGCCCTGCGAAAAGAACGGCAAACCAATAGCTCCTTCCAACAGGTAAACGATCATTGCTGCGGCGCCCAGGCGCGAGCCCAATAACGCGCCCGTCAACAGCACGACAAAAGTTTGCCCGGTGATAGGCACCGGTCCAATTGGTATTGAAAACTGTGCCGAGAGCGCCATCAACAAGCTAAAAGCAAATACCAGGGAGACCGACCGCGTGCGATCCATCGGCGCCAGCGCGGTACCCAGTAGCGTGTCAGGTTTAGCGTATGCAGTATTCATATTCTCTTAAGTTTACAGTTTTGAGTTTAGAGTTTTGGGCTCAGATTTCCAAGTTTGGTTTCAGTGTCATGCGATTGCCTGCTCCGAACTAAAAACCCGGAACGCTGAACTCGAAACTATTCTCCTTCGTTCTGCAACGCGCCGATGCGCATTTTGTGGAACGACCTCCAAACGAAAAAGGCTGAAATCATGAAGAAAACCAATGCCAGTACGTGAGTGATCATGGGACCATTCTCGCCCTGGTGCGCAATCGATACCGCCAACTCAACCGCCAGCAGTCCAAACAACGTGGTGAACTTAATGACCGGATTCAAAGCCACTGACGAAGTGTCTTTGTAGGGATCGCCGACAGTGTCTCCTACTACGGTTGCGTCATGCAGTGGAGTGCCCTTCTGCTTCAGTTCCACTTCGACGATCTTTTTGGCATTGTCCCATGCGCCGCCGGCATTAGCCATAAAAATAGCCTGATACAAACCAAATATTGCGATTGAAATCAGGTAGCCGATGAAGAAGAACGGTTCGAGGAAGGCAAAAGCCAGAGTCGAAAAGAAGATCGTGAGAAAGATATTAAACATGCCTTTCTGCGCATACTGCGTGCAGATCTGCACTACCTTCTTACTGTCTTCCACCGAAGCTTTCTCAACGCCTTCCAACCGGATATTTGCCTTAATGAACTCCACCGCACGATACGCACCCGTAGTTACGGCTTGGATCGATGCGCCGGTAAACCAGTAGATAACAGCGCCACCAGTAATAAGACCGAGAACGAACGGTGCATGAAGCAGCGACAGATTCTCCGTGTCGGTAGTCAGTCCGGCCGTCAAAGTCATCATGATCGAAAAGATCATGGTAGTGGCGCCCACAACTGCGGTACCGATTAGCACCGGCTTCGCAGTCGCTTTGAACGTGTTCCCGGCTCCGTCGTTTTCCTCGAGTAAGTGTTTGGCGCGACTAAAGTCGACCGTCATCCCGTAGTTTTGTTTCACTTCCTCTTCGATGCCTGGGATTTGTTCGATCAGGGACAATTCGTATACGGACTGGGCGTTATCAGTAACTGGTCCATAAGAGTCCACTGCGATCGTCACCGGGCCCATTCCCAGGAAGCCAAACGCCACGAGACCGAACGCGAACACAGGAGCAGCAACCATCAGCGGATCCAAACCCATGGTGCTGATGAGATACGCGATCGACATCAAGATTACGATGCTGATGCCCAGCCAGTAAGCCGAGAAGTTACCCGCCACCAGCCCGGAAAGAATGTTAAGTGATGGACCACCTTCGCGCGATGAAGTGACCACCTCTTTGACGTGCGCCGATTCTGTCGAGGTAAACACCTTGACCAGCTCGGGAATAATCGCCCCGGCAAGGGTGCCGCAGGAGATAATCGCGGAAAGTTTCCACCATAGCGTTGAGTCGCCACCAAGCGGAGTTGTGCCAATTGTCAGGTACGAAATGATAAACGTAATTGCCACCGACACGATTGAAGTAATCCATACCAGCGAGGTCAACGGCGCTTCAAAGTTCATCGTGCTGGCGTTGCCGTAGCGGGCTTTCGCCATCAGGTCGTTGATGAAGTAAGAGCCGGCGCTGGCGATGATCATCATGATGCGCATCACGAAAATCCAAACCAACAACTGAACCTGGACTGTCGGATCAGCAACACCCAGGAGGATGAACGTGATTAATGCGACGCCCGTCACGCCATAGGTTTCAAATCCGTCGGCGCTGGGTCCAACTGAATCGCCCGCGTTGTCGCCCGTGCAGTCCGCAATTACGCCAGGGTTACGCGCGTCATCTTCTTTGATCTTGAAGACAATCTTCATCAGGTCGGAACCGATGTCGGCAATCTTCGTGAAGATGCCGCCGGCGATTCGCAGAGCTGCGGCGCCAAGAGATTCACCGATCGCGAACCCGATAAAACACGGACCGGCATAGTCGCCGGGAATGAAGAGCAGAATGCACAGCATGATCAGCAACTCGACGCTGATCAACATCATGCCGATGCTCATGCCGGCTTTTAGTGGAATTGCGTAGAGCGGAAATGGTTTTCCTTCAAGACTGGCGAACGCAGTGCGCGAGTTGGCAAATGTGTTGACCCGAATTCCGAACCAAGCCACTCCATAGCTGCCGGCAATGCCAATCAGACTGAAAGCTAAAATGATCGCTACGCGCAAAGGTTCCATTCCGGAAAGCACGCCGAAGTAGAGAACGATAATGACGCCGATAAAGACTTCGAGGATAAGAATGAACTTACCTTGAGTGATCAGGTAAGTTTTGCAGGTTTCGTAAATCAGTTCCGAGATTTCTCGCATGGCGCGGTGAACCGGGAGTTTCTTCAGGTTCATGTACATCGCCATGCCGAACGCCAAACCGAGAATGCAAATTACGATGCCCGTGAGCAGTAACGTGTGGCCGTCCATTCCGCCAAAGAAGGTCACCGAAGAAAGATCCGGCAGCACCAGGCTTGCCTCGCCGCCACCGTGCTGTTGCGCGAATGCGGGTGTGGCAGATCCTGCGAGCGCTAAAAGCAGCGCCGAAAAAGTAAAAAGCGAACGCCGAACGTGCGTGCCGAGGTTGGAAAGCCTTGAACCGTTGCTGGTGTAAGTCATGATGTTATGAGGAAGGAAACACTGCGCAAACTGGCAGCCAGCCGATTAGGAATCAGCTTATGGTTTCGCTTCCAGGTCGAGTCCTTTCTGATCTTTACTCGCGGTGAGTTGGTAGCAATTGAACGGGCGCGGGCACAGTTTTCACTTAACGTTTCGCCGGAAAATGTACCCGCCGAGCCGCCTGCGCCGAGCAACCGTTCAGATTGAAACGCGTATTATCCAGATTAGGGGGCTAACTGTCCAGACGAGCGGTTGTTAATAAGCGGATTTATTCCAAACTGACGGCGGTATGAGGGTCGGTAAGCGATCCCTGCTGTCGTTCGTTGCGAATCTTAACCAACGCAAGAGCGGCTAAATACAAAGCCAAAAGCACCAGGGCAGCAGCGGCGAGTCCGTTCATCAACTCGATATCAACCAGGCCCATTGCGATCCTGGTTAGCCGTAAATTGCCGATTACCAGCGATACCAGGGCCCAAAGCGTAACCACCAGCACAAAGATCATCGGTATCAAAGTGAACGCAATTCGGTGTCGGGCCTTGTACAGCCAAACCGTGATTGTCAACAGCGTAAGAGCAGCGAGTAGTTGGTTTGATGCGCCGAACAGTGTCCAGAATTTAGTCCAGGAATTCGGCGGCGCGAACATGATGAAGTAAGAGGGAAGCCCCATGGTCAAAAGAGTTCCGGCCAGCGCGCCTATCCGTCCTTTCCAACCCAACAACTCCTGAATAATGTAACGGCCGAGACGCATCGACACGTCGAGCGTGTCGAACACAAACGTGGAAAAGGCCATCGCTCCAAACGTTATGGCAAAGGCTAGTTTGTCCTGGCCAATGATCAACGTTAGGAATTGACCTATACCGTTTCCGTAGATCGTTCCCGGAGCTTTTCCTTTTAACGCATCCTGCGCGACGATCATCACTGTAACGAGGGCAATAAGCGCGACGAAACCTTCAGCGAGCATCCCGCCATAACCAATGGGACGTATGTGACTCTCGCGATCAATCTGTTTCGAGGTCGTCCCGGAACATACCAGGCCATGGAAACCGGAACAGGCTCCACAGGCAATCGTCACGAACAGAAATGGAAACATCATTCCCGTCATGCCGCCGATGTCGAATGCTTTGAACGCAGGTTGCTGAATCTGATATCCGCCAAAGAAAACGCCGATGATGCCGAGAGCTAACGCGGTGTAAAGGATGAAGCCGCCCAGATAGCCGCGCGGTTGCAGCAGCACCCAAACCGGAATAATCGACGCAATACCGCAATAGAGAATAATTAAGACGCCCCACGTTCTGTGGTCGAGCACGAACGTCGTTGACATCATCGTTCCGACCCAGGAGAGTGCGAAAGCAGCGGGCACGAAAATTACTGTGACTAACCACAACGGCGGTTTTAGATAGCGCTGCACGAGACCGAGCACTACGGACAAGAGCAGATACATGATGCTGGCAGCCGCGACCGCACCGCCCGGATTGAAATTCACTGCCGCCGCGCGCAATTCTTCCGACCCACCGACAAATGTTCCCGAGGTGATGTCGGTGAAGGCGACTATCACATAAATTAGCGCGATCCAGATAAACGCCATCATTGCGCGTCCGGCACGGCTACCCAGATGTTCGCGCGTAATCTCGGCGATTGAAGTCGCCCCGTGCCGCACCGACGCAGCCAGTCCGGTAAAATCGTGAACAGCACCGATCAAAACTACGCCTAATCCAATCCACAGCAGACAGGGCAGCCAACCAAAAGCCTGACACGCCAGGATTGGACCAGCGATGGGACCCGCTGCCGCTATGGCCGAGAAATGTTGTCCGAAAAGATAGAAAGGTTTGGTGGGAACGAAGTCAACGCCATCGTTCACTCGGTGAGCTGGAGTCTGCCGGGCGTCATCGAGCTGAAACTGTCGGGATACCCAACCACCATACACGCGATAACCCGCAACCAGTAACACCAGAAATCCAATAGCAATCAGCGTAAGAGTCACGCAGCCAGACCCCCGCCAAAAGAATGTGAAAACGCGTAACGAGTGCTCGACGAAGTGTGGTTAGAAATCCGCAACGGATGGATCATCAATGCAGGGCCCTGGAATATCGTGCCGGAGTTTGCATGAAAAGCTTTGAAAAATCCAGAAGAAACATAATCGATGATCATAGCGTTCCGCCTTGATGGCGCTATTCCAACACAACCCTTTCTTGATAGACTCCAGCCATCAATGTCAATCGTAATTGTTGTTAGTTTGGCTGCCGGACGAGCTGTTTTCAATGTATCCGTTCAGAAATATTCTCTTTCCAACCGACTTCACGGCGCGTGCACGGTCTACTTTGAAGTATGCGGCGGCGTTGGCTCGAAGTGGCGGAGGCCGCGTAGTGCTCCTCAGTGTTCAGAGCGCTTCCGTTCCGGCAAACCTCCTGACGCTGCCGGACCATGTGTTTGGAGAGCAACAGGACCGCTGGCTGTTGGACGTGAGAACTGAAGTTCGCAATCTTCTCGCTGATCCGCTGTTTGATGGACTTGAAGTTGAACCCGTAATCGTCGAGGGTGAGCCGGCGACTGAGATTGCCCGGGCGGTGAGGGATTACGAAATCGATCTGGTGACAGTTGTCACCCATGGACGGCGGGGACTGGCGCGCGCTTTATGGGGGTCGACTGCGGAAGAAATCATCGCTGAAGCGCCGTGCCCCGTCCTGACGATTCGTCCGCCACAACATGATTTTGTCGAACGCAAAGGCGCACATAGCGAAGTTCGCTTGAACCGCGTTTTGCTGGCCACAAACTTTCGTCCGTCATCAGCTGCTGCCACGCAAGTGGCGACACAACTCACCAATCAAGCCGGGGCAGAGCTTCATGCCGTTTACGTGATCGGGGATTACCTGGAACAAATCTCAATGGTGTTTCCGGAGGGTGGTCTCCATGCGTTGTCGCGGTTGCGAGCTTATGTTCAGGACCGCATGGAACAGTTTTCTCGCACAGAAGCTGGACGCGCTAAAACACACATTGAAGAAGGTCGACCGTATGCGGAGATTGTGAGGCTAGCGGCAGAAATTGATGCCGATCTAATCGTGATCGGTACCAGTGTTCATGCGTCAATCTTTGGGGGCACTCCGGCACTGGGGTCGGAGATCGAAAGGGTTGTTCGCAACGCTCCGTGCCCTGTGTTGTGCGTGCCTTCAGCCCGCGTTGTTACTGGGCTTCCCGCCTTAGTTACTCAACCTGTACTCTAGAGCAAAACATTTTAGACAAAAGAAAAAGCGAGGCGGTTTCGCCTCGCTTTTCTTTTAGTTTGAAGAATTTATTATTGACTGACTAACTGCAGTCTCCCATCGGGAAGTCGTACGGAAAACACGCTGCGCTCATACATCGACAGCGGCGTTGATTCTTTGCGTTGTACTGACGCTAACTGATCTCGGCTGACACTGTTCGCTTGACTCGCAGCGAACGGGTCGCGAATCACTGAGTAACGCTTGGTGATCCGGCGAACGTATTCCTGCGTTTCTCGGTACGGCGGAATGCGATTTCCATATTTCATTACCGCGCCTTCACCGGCGTTATATCCGGCCAGTGCCAGATTGATGTTTCCCTCAAACTTATCCAGCAGCCAACGCATGTAACGTGTGCCACCTTCGATGTTCTGTTTGGGGTCCCAAATACGGCTCACGCCGAACCGTGCTGCCGTTCCTGGCATTAACTGCATTAGACCGCTCGCACCTTTGTGTGACAACGCCCGAGGTTTGAAAGTCGACTCCTGATGCATGATTGAGTAGAGCAACAATGGGTCAACCGAGTTGCGACGTCCCGATTCGACGATTAATCCGTCGATGGTAGCGTTGCCGGTGGTGTACCCGCCCAGTGACTGGCTACCTGTGAAATCAGACGCGCGCGGGTGACTCATGGCATTCATCCCTGAGCCAAGAGTG
>Ga0209486_10000678_pt1 | contig 15017 bp, 16 predicted proteins | sample NCCompost_FD_187518 | JGI IMG/M metagenome (GOLD analysis project Ga0209486, IMG submission 187518) | Agricultural soil microbial communities from Utah to study Nitrogen management - NC Compost (SPAdes) (version 2) | ecosystem: Environmental > Terrestrial > Soil > Agricultural land | place...
GATGGATATCATGTTTTTCATTCCCCGCCTCTTCTGGTGTATGCGTGGTGAATACAAGACGTTTCTTTACTTCCTTCAGATCATTTGCATATTTTTTATACAAATAAAATGCGGCAGAGAGACCGTGTGCTTCATTTAAATGATATACATCAGGATTGAACCCAAGTTCATCGATCAATTTAGCGCCCCCAACACCGAGTAAAATAAATTGCGCCACTTTCGTTGCTACGTTCGCATCATATAATCGATGTGTGATCGTCTGCGATACATAATCGTTTTCCGGAAGATCGGTGCTTAATAAAAATAAAGGAGCTGTTTTAAATATCTCGGGATCGAGATACCATGCTTTTACCCAAACCGGATGTTCATGTACAGTTATTTGGAATTTAATACCGGTATCTTTCAAAAAGCTATATTGCTTTTCCATCCAGGTCACTTGCAATGTTTGATCCTGGTTGCGGGCCTGGTCATAATAGCCATACTTCCATAATATTCCAACGCCGATCATATTTTGTCTGAGCTCATATCCGCTGCGTAAATGAGAGCCGGACAAAAATCCAAGACCTCCGCTATAAATTTTCAGGGGCTGATGTGTAGCGAACTCCATTGAAAAATAGGCTACCTTCTTCGAATATCTTTCATCAAAAGGGTAAGGAACTTTAAATTGTCTAAAACTCATATTGTGTGGTTTTTACACGGGGCACAAAATAACGGGAAATAGGCATAGGAAAGTGTACGAACATTCAATCAGTTTATTAAATTATTCACATGCAGGGGAAAATTAAACACGAGAATGGCTGCAACTAACAATCATTAGGATTTTCGTTTAGCTGAAGTTTTCTGCTTCGCCTCTTTTTTACGAGGATAACTTCCGTCGAAAGAACATTTAACACCCCGGTGAGCTCCACATGCCTGGATCTCTTTTAATGAAACAGCAGATGATGAAAAATTAAATTGAATCGAGCAAGCATCCCCCGGTTGCTGATAAATAGCAGTATTGGCTGATGTAAAATTTGCAACTCCTTTTAGTTCACCGATGCATTCTCCATTATTGCGATCAATATGTATAAAGAAATTCATTTTACCCGCTTTACTATCATCACGGATCGAGACAATATTCATTTTATCTTTTATATAATCTGTAGAGAATTTATTTTTCCGGGCAAATGTATCGATCGGGTTAATGACTTCCTGTACCCTGTCATCAAGAGGATCCGTCATGATAAGAAGGAACTGGCTGGCTTCATCATTGTAAATGAAAACTTCTTTCCCTTCAGCACTTGAACCATCAGGTTTTTTTATTATCACAGATTGATAAAACTCAAATTTCCGATTGATACCGCTGATCTGTAAGGTGGCCGGATTTGCATCCTGCACCAACAATGGTAGAAAAGCTTTGAAATTATTTTCCCTATCAAAACAAAGCACCAGCATTACCTTCTTGTCGGCAGCACTGGCCTTTGCAAACAGGTAGCTATCTTCTTTTTCATTAATTCTTTTGCCCAAATAAATTTTGGGTTTTGCATTTTTTCCAAAAACTTTTGTCAGTACAGAATCGGGAACAAACTGGGAAAATATTTTATTAGCAATGAGCAGTGAATCTTTTTCTTTTTTATTCAATGCAGTATCTTTCACTTCGTATGGCGGATTTATTAATTCAAACGATTCAATGAAATCGCTGATAACCACCTCATCAGTGCCGGAAAGAGAAGGTTTTTTTTTATTGCCGCAACCCGTTAAGAAACAAATAGCGACAAGTAAACAGGCAAGATACCGGACCATATTCTTCAAATTGTTATCGAATATAAACCTTTCCATTTTTATGCCACAACGAAAATTTATTGGAAATATAATAAGTATTTTTTAGGTTTGTCTAAATTTATTTTTAGTCATGCTTAACTTTTCGACCAGTGAAGAGAATTACCTGAAGACGATCTATCATTTGCAGACCAAAGATGACAACGTGACTACAAATGAGCTTGCTGAAAAGCTGCATGCCAGGCCGGCTTCGATAACCGACATGATGAAAAAATTAAAGACCCGCAAGCTGGTTAATTACCAACCCTACCAGGGTTTTAGGTTAACTTCCGAAGGAAAGAAAATCGCATTGGGCATTATACGTCGTCATCGTTTATGGGAATATTTTTTAGCAGAGAAATTAAAATTTAATTGGGATGAAGTTCATGAAGTAGCGGAACAACTGGAACATGTAAGCAACAAAAAATTAATTGATAAACTGGATGAATATCTCGATCACCCAAAATTTGATCCTCATGGTGATCCTATCCCCGATATAAATGGGAAAATGGAAACAGGAAAACAAATAAGCTTATCTGAACTGCCCATTAATAAGACGGCCAGGATCTGCTTTATTGCCAATCAATCCGGGCTATTATTAGAACATTTGAATGAGAAAAAGATCAATATTGGCGCTTCTATCGTTGTAAAGCGAAAATTCAATTTTGACGATTCATTGGAAATTAAATTAGATAATAAGCTGCTGACGATAAGTGATCAGTTAGCTAAAAACATTTTTGTAAAACATGGATAATTTACATAATTATCCTTCACTAAGTGAAGTTCATCAATCAGTAGATACAACCAGTACAAGAAGATCGGGTTGGAGAAAAATACTTTCGTTTTTTGGTCCTGCCTATCTCGTTAGTGTTGGTTATATGGATCCGGGTAACTGGGCTACTGATCTTGCAGGTGGCAGCCAGTTTGGTTATAAACTTATCTGGGTATTATTGATGAGTAACCTGATGGCTCTTTTATTACAAAGTTTATCAGCAAGATTAGGAATAGTGAGAGGACGAGACCTGGCGCAGGCAAACAGGGAAACATATCCCCGTTATATCAACTATGCTTTATATGGTCTTGCAGAAATAGCAATTGCCGCCACAGATCTTGCAGAAATACTTGGTATGGCGATCGGCTTACAGTTGCTTACAGGCTTACCACTTATATGGGGTGTATTGATCACCGTTCTGGATACTTTTTTGTTTTTATACCTTCAGCGTCTTGGCATTCGTAAAATGGAGGCCTTTATCATTGCCCTTATTGCAGTTATTGGCGTTTCATTTCTTATTGAAATAATTATGGTTAAACCACAGATAGCAGAAGTTGCGACTGGTTTTATACCTTCTATACCAAATGATACAGCTCTGTACATAGCCATTGGAATTATCGGCGCCACCGTAATGCCGCATAATTTGTATTTGCATTCGGCACTGGTACAAACAAGAAAAATAAAACGGGATGATGCGGGCATAAAAAAAGCGTTGAAATTAAATTTTATCGACAGTACGATTGCTTTGAATCTTGCCTTTTTTGTTAACGCTGCCATACTTGTATTGGCAGCCACTGCTTTTTTTAAAACAGGCAGAACAGATGTAGCAGAAATAAAAGTGGCACATGAACTACTCCCCTCTTTCCTGGGAAGTGAACTTGCACCTATACTTTTTGCCATTGCATTAATAGCATCGGGACAAAGCTCAACTATCACCGGAACCCTCGCCGGGCAAATAGTAATGGAAGGATATTTACAATTGCGTATTGCACCATGGGTAAGAAGATTGATGACAAGGCTTATCGCAATAGTTCCCGCTGTCATTGTCATTTTAATAAATGGAGAAGATAATATCGATAGCCTGTTAATATTAAGCCAGGTGATACTGAGTTTGCAACTTGGTTTTGCTGTCATTCCTTTGATACATTTTACAAGTGATAAAAAGACAATGGGCAAATATGCGATCAAGCCATTGGTGATAGTGCTTGCATCTTTAATTGCTGCTGTGCTTGTTTATCTAAATATCAGGATGGTAGTAGAGCAGGCTTCTGACTTTTTTGCAACATCCGATAATATATTTTGGAAAGCTGTTATTATAATTGCCGGCTTGTTTTTTATCAGTCTTCTTTTTATAGCAATTATTTACCCGCTTCGCAAACGAAAACAAAAACCTGTTACGCAAGAAATTCATGCTCAACCGGGTGTTATTGAAAATACATCAGTCCCTACTTTTAATAAAATTGCAGTAGCGATCGACCTTAGTTCTAACGATGCAAAACTTATTGCACATGCCATTGGACAGGCAAAAAACAATGCTTCATTTGTTTTGATACATGTAGTGGAAAGTGTTTCTGCTACTATTTATGGAAAAGAAAGCGATGATCTTGAAACAAGAAAAGACAAAGAAAAACTTGATGATTACGTCTCGCAATTAATAGCTCGTGGATTTGTTGCCGAAGGCCGACTTGGTTTCAAAGACAGGGCCAAAGAAATTGTTCGCATAGTAAAAGAATCAAAAGCCGATATGCTGGTGATCGGTGCACATGGGCATACAGGCCTTAAGGATCTTATTTATGGCGCAACAACCGATGCTGTAAGACATGAATTATCGATCCCCGTTTTAGTAGTAAATCTTTGAACTTGCCGGACTTAAATTGGTGAGAAATGGAACGATCGCATTGGGTGCAAAAAAATGCAACTTCAGATGGGAAAGATAAATTTAATTCTGGTAAACGACTATTTTCTTTGAATGATCTTTTACCAGGTGCTTGAAACGACTGAATGTTTCGGGTTTAATATTGAGATACGAAGCAAGATATTTCTGCGGTACACGTTGCATTAATTCCGGATGCCTTGTTACAAAACTTATAAACCTTTCTCTTGGTGAAAGCTTAACAAGCTGACTTTGCCATTTATCTTTAAGAACCATAGTAGCAGTAATAACAAGCCTGCCCAGTCGCTGCATTTTTTCCGATGATGAATACATTTTTTCAAGACATTCATAGGTAACCGAAGTCAACTCAGTGGGTTCTATTGTTTCAATAGAATATTCTGAAGGAGTGCGGCTATGAAAAGATTCCTGTGAATGAATGATATGTCCTTCGTAGGAAATTTGTGTATTCACCTCTTCATTCGCTTTCTTATAGTATTTCCGCACAAGTCCTGAATCAATAAAGTTGAGATAATTTTCAACTTCACCTGTATAGGTAATGACCGACTTCTTATCGAAATGTCTTTTTATAATACAAGGAGCTATTAACTCATTGTACTCATCAAGGCTCAGGGGAATAAATTTATTTAGAAAATCGAGGAGTGTTTTCTGGTGGCTCATAAGATTGCTACTAATCCTGTAAGTTACTGAATTATTGATTCGAATCAACCAAAATTATAATTTTGGGCAGAAACTGTGCAGAATTCTATTGTTTCGCGACGAGGTGTTTCATTCTGCTAAAAGTCTCAGGCTTGATATTAAGGTAGGATGCCAGGTACTTTTGAGGCACTCGTTGTAACATATGCGGATGAGCATTCAGATAATCGAGAAATCGTTCTCTTGGGGATTTTAACAACCGGTAATAACGACTCTCCTCTTTTTTTACATACATGCCGGTCAGTATCAGTCGCCCCAGCCGTTCTCCCTGTGGGAATTTATCCAGCGCCTCTTCCATTTTATCATATGTAAGAGAAACCATTATCGTTGGCTCCAATGTTTCTACAAAAACCATCGATGGGGTACGGGTAAGAAAAGATATTTCCGAGTGGATCACATGTCCCTCCGTCGCAAGTTGTAATATCATGTCGCTTTTCTTCACTCTTACATATTTCATTATAAGTCCCTTCACAACCATATTCAGGTAATTATCAACTTCACCCTCTTTTACAAGGATCGTTCTTTTTTCAACCTGCCTGACCTCACAATAAGAAAGAAGCATCTTCAACTCATCAATAGTGATCGTCATGAACCGTTGCAGATAACGATGTGCATATTCAATAAGCGAGGGGTTAATATCGATTAGATTAGTCATTACTTAGGGTTCATCAGGTGTTTTAACCGGCTAAAGGTTTCGGGTTTAATATTTAAATAGGAAGCAAGATATTTTTGAGGTACTCTCTGGATCAGGTCAGTATTTTCCTTCATGAATTTTACAAAGCGTTCGCGGGTGGAAAAACGAATATTATCCATGAGCCGAATTTCCTGGACAAGAAAATACTGTGTTGTTATAACGCGACCAAGCTTTTCCCATTTCTTTGAACTTCCGTACATCTCTTCCAACTTATACCTTGAAATAGCAAATGCAGTGGTCGGCTCAAGTGTTTCTACAAAATATCTTGAAGGTTCACCTGTTAAAAATGATTCACCAGAACCAAGAATACCGCCTTCTTTTACAATATGTGTAATGATCTCCTGGTCCTTTTTTAAAAAATACTTCCTTACAAGTCCGCTTGTAATAAAATACATATACTCTTCTACCTCGCCCGGTTTTGTCAGTATCGTCTTTTTCTCAAACTGCCGAGGCTCGGTCCAGGCTATTAGTTCCGCAAATTCTTCTGGCGAAACTTTTATAAACTGGTTTAAGAAAGTCAGCAGATTGTTCATCACCCGAAGATATTCTATCCCGCATATCAACAAATCATTTTTTTATCATTTTATGCTTCTTTTTTCAAAAAATAATATTCTTATGCCGGGTTGAAAAGATCCCGGGATTTTTTGATTTGCTTTTGTACCATAGCTTCATTTCCGTAGGTTTGCGCCCTGCTTGCCGCTAATTATTTTAGTTAATAAATTTAAATCCATGGCAAATAAAATCAAAGTAGCAAACCCGGTTGTAGAACTCGATGGCGATGAAATGACACGCATTATTTGGAAGTTCATTAAAGAAAAACTCATTCTCCCTTATCTTGATATTGATATTAAATATTACGACCTCGGTGTTGAATACCGTGATGAAACCAATGACCAGGTAACCATTGACGCAGCAAATGCAATTAAAAAATATGGTGTAGGTATAAAATGCGCCACCATCACTCCCGATGAAGCAAGAGTGGAAGAATTTAAGCTTAAACAAATGTGGAAGAGCCCGAACGGGACTATCCGTAATATTTTGGATGGTACGGTATTTCGTGAGCCCATCGTTATTAAAAATATTCCAAGATTAGTTACAAACTGGACAGCACCGATCATCGTAGGCCGTCATGCCTTCGGCGATCAATACCGTGCAACGGATACCGTGATCAAAGGAAAAGGAAAACTGACAATGACATTTACGCCAGAGGGTGGCGGCACACCCCAAACATTTGAAGTTTTTAATTTCAAAGGAGATGGTGTTGCAATGACAATGTATAATACGGATGAAAGTATCATGGGTTTTGCCAGAAGCTGTTTTAATATGGCACTAAGCAAAAAATGGCCCCTCTATCTTTCTACAAAAAATACCATCCTTAAAAAATATGATGGCCGATTCAAAGATATTTTTGAAGATATCTATCAAAAAGAATTTAAAGCACAGTTTGATGCTGCCGGTATTGTATACGAACATCGCCTGATAGATGACATGGTGGCAAGTGCATTAAAATGGAATGGAAATTTTGTTTGGGCCTGTAAAAATTATGATGGCGATGTGCAAAGTGATACTGTGGCGCAGGGCTTCGGTTCTTTAGGCTTAATGACCTCTGTACTTGTAACACCCGATGGAAAAACCATGGAGGCTGAAGCGGCACATGGTACCGTTACCCGTCACTATCGTGAACATCAAAAAGGAAGACCTACTTCAACAAATCCTATTGCATCTATTTTTGCATGGACAAGGGGACTAGCATTCCGTGGTAAACTTGATGGTAATGATGCATTGATAAAATTTGCTGATGCGCTGGAAGTAGTCTGCATCGAAACTGTTGAAAGCGGCAAAATGACAAAAGATCTTGCCGTTTGTGTTCATGGAAATAAAGTAAATCACGGTGAGCATTATTTATATACTGAAGAATTTTTAGATGCGATCGACAGTAATCTCCGAAAGAAAATGAGTCTTTGATTTGTCACCCTGAGTGAACCGAAGGGTGAAGAAGAAACTTGGATAATTAATGTTATTAATATTTTCCCTAAACCCCGGTCGCTTATGATCGGGGTTTTTTATTCCGTATATTTAATTTTCCATCAAAAAAAGAAATATTTTCTATGAGTTTTACAATTGCAATATCAAAAGACAGAGTTCCATTCAAAAAAAACATTTGGTTATTTGCGTTTATAATTGTGTTTGCTTTTGCATGGGCGAATTCACTTATCGGTACTACTGATATTGCTAATTGGCTACTCGAAAACGCGTTGTCCTTTATTTTTGTTGGCTTCATTATTATAACCTTTAAGAAACATCAATTTAGCGATCTCAGCTATCTTCTTATTTGCATTTATTTATGCTTGCATGTCTATGGCTCTAAGCATACCTATGCCGAGAACCCATTTGGATACTGGCTCAAAGATGCTCTACATCTTTCACGAAATCATTATGATCGTATTGTGCATTTCTGTTTTGGTTTTTTACTTGCCTACCCTATGCGGGAAATGTTTTTAAAATGGTTAAAGTATCCGGGATGGGTAGCCTGGTTATTGCCAATAGAAATAACACTTTCCATCAGTGCTTTTTATGAATTAGTTGAATGGGCTGTCGCTGATCTGTTTTTCAGAGAACATGGTGTTGCCTATTTGGGAACGCAAGGTGATACATGGGATGCACAAAAAGATATCTTCCTGGCGTTTTGCGGGGCTATTATAGCAACTACAATTGTATCATTGGTAAAGAAGATATTCAGGATCCACGAGGAATAAATGTTGTCAAAGAATAAACTATAACTCTTATCCTGTTAAAGAAAACGTTAACTGCTTATGAAAAGATCATTTTTTGTCAGTGCATTAACCGCTGGTTTAGTTGCAGGCGCATTAGATATCATTGGTGCCTGCATAAGTGCATATATAAAAGGCGGCACCACTCCAATGCAAGTATTAAGATATGTTGCCAGCGGGGCAGTTGACTCAAAAACTTTTTCAAGCCCTGCACTACTTGCCCTATCCGGATTGTTAGTACACTTTTTTATTGCCATTTCATTTACCTTTTTCTTTTTCTTTTTGGCTAAACAAATTCCTTCACTTGTTAAATATCCAATCCCCACGGGTATTCTTTATGGATTATTCGTATGGGCAACTATGAGATTTATTATTCTTGTCAATTTTTCCCGCCATAAACAAAAACCCATTGAGGGAACAGAAGCTTTCAAAAATGCTGCTATTGCTGCAGGTATTATAGTTATTTGCATTGGTATACCAGTTGTGTTGTTTGCAAGAAAATATATTAAATCATTGAAATAAAGTTGTTTTCAAATGACAAACTATTTGATCGTACCTGGCCTTGGTAATTCTGGACCCGAACATTGGCAAACATTTTTTGAAAACTCTGGCGATAACTTTAAAAGAATTATCCAGCAAGAATGGGATGCTCCCGTTTGCAACGATTGGGTGACCACTATTGATAAAACAGTTTCTGGCTATGATCCTGCGACTGTTATTTTGATAGGACATAGTTTAGGATGTACTACGATTGCTCATTGGGCTGCTCAATACAAGAAAAAAATTAAAGGAGCCTTATTGGTGGCGCCAAGTGATGTTGAAGGACAGGGATATAGTTTTCCTGCAAAAGGATTTTCGCCAACACCAACAGAAGAAATCAATTTCAAAACAATAGTTGTTGCAAGCGAAGATGATCCCTGGGTATCTTTAGAAAGAGCAAAATATTTTGCAGATAATTGGGGAAGTGAATTTATTAATATTGGTAAGGCGGGCCATATAAATGCTGCTTCTGGCCACAATGAATGGAAACAAGGATTGGAAATTTTGACCCGGCTTTCAGGTAGTTAAAAATTTGGTCATGATCAAATTGATCCGAACTGATTCAGATAACAAAGATTTTATTTATCTCGTTAAACTCCTTGATGCAGAATTAGCAGCATTGGATGGAGAGGATCATGTATTTTATGCGAAGCTTAATAAAACTGATAAAATTAAACATGTGATCATTGCTTTTGAAAATAACAAGCCAATAAGCTGCGGTGCCATCAGAGAATATTCTCCAACTGTTACTGAGGTTAAACGAATGTACACTTTGCCCGAAAGCAGAAGCAAAGGAATTGCCACGAAAGTATTAATCGAATTAGAAAAATGGGCTTCTGAATTATCTTATCATAAATGTATTTTGGAAACGGGCAAGCGACAACCTGATGCCATCTGGCTATATCAAAAGAATGGATATAAAACTATCCCTAACTATGGCAAATATGTCGAGATGGAAAACAGTGTATGTTTTGAAAAAGAGATCGCAGGATAAACTAAAACTTGATTTAGTTAGCTTTCAAACTAAACTTATAAATATGAGGCGGCTTACCATGTCTTGCTTGTGTGCTGATATATAAGTCCCCATTTGTGTCAAAACAAATTCCTTCTGGTTGTGGCAGCATTTCTTTTTCCAGGTAATCAAATGCTTTCAATTTCCCATCATAAGTAAACTGTGCAATACATTTCGTCTCCTTGGTTGAGATAATAAATATATCATGTGAGACAGGATGAATTCCAATAGCAGCAGGATAGAAATCGATCTTCTCCCCTGCTACATTTTCAAAATCACTTTTCTTTATTAGCATAAATGGATCTGGCTTGAGTGAATCAGCTTTCGTATCAAATTCATAAACTGCTCTTGTCGTTTTTTTTACATCTTCCAACCCGGCATCATCCTTACAGGCAACCAGTAAGTTTCCTGACAAAGGATCATAAGCAAGGCCCTCCGTATTATTCTCTTTCTTAAGCCATGTTTTCGTTCTTTCCGAAGTATACCCTTTCTTTTGCTTTGTAATTTTAAATACGGCACCGTGACTCCATAAAGCATAAATGGTATCACCGACCGCAGCGAGATCCTCAAAGTCAAATTTCTCTTTATTAGTCTCCCTGAATTCAAGTTTGTTAATGATACTTCCAATGCTGTCACCAAGTTTGAGTTCATATAAGATCGGGTGCATGTCTTCAATCGCTATTAATCTTTCATTTTTCAAAAAAGTAATGCCTGATATTTCCGCTAGACTATCTGAAAGAGCCCATCCTTTAACTGGTTTTAACAGATCATAATCAGTAGAACGAAGTGAAACAGGTTTCGGGCCATCTTCTTTTTCTTTTTTGCTTTCCGGTTTGTCGTTACAAGAATTATAAAACAATAAACCAGCTACCAGAGCCAGTGATCTGAACAAATTAAATATTCTCATCTGATAAACTTATTATTTCTAATCACTTTGAACCAATTTTTGTGCCATGCTAAAGATCTCGCCTGTTTGATTTGCATTGACCCAATTTATCTCTTTATCTTTTTTAAACCATGTTATTTGACGTTTTGCATATTGTCTTGTATTCTTTTTTATTTCTTCAACAGCAGTTACTAAAGACATCCTGCCATCAAGGTGTTCATATATTTCTGAATAACCTACGGTCTGTAATGCATTAACATCACGAAAATCTTTCAATGAACTTACTTCCTCAACAAGCCCATCCTGTAACATTTTATCAACCCTTGAATTTATGTTTGCATGCAATTCTTCTTTCGGCAATTCCAACCCGATCTTGATTATATTAAATGGCCGCTCCGCTTTTTTATTTTTTCTGAATGAAAGAATAGATTGTCCTGTTGATTCAACCACTTCTAATGCCCTCATTGATCTTTGCGGATTTTGCATTTCCCCGACTTTATAAAATTCCGGGTCTTTTGTCTTTACCTGCTCCTGCAACCAGGGTAATCCATGCAACTCATAGTTTTTAATAATATCTTTTCGAATTGCTTTATCTATTGGCGGAATTTCATCCAAGCCTTCGCAAAAAGCTTTAATATAAAGACCTGTTCCACCCACCATAATAATAATATCATGTGTTTTAAATAGCTCTTCTGTTTTTTGTAAGGCAAACTGCTCAAAAAAAGCGGCATTAATATTTTCCTTGATCGAATAAGAAGCAACAAAATGATGTGGAACTTCTTTTAACTCTTCATCGGATGGTCTCGCCACACCAATTTTTAATTCTTTAAAACATTGGCGGCTATCCGCAGAAATTATCTCAGTTTGAAAATGTTTTGCAAGCGCAATGGACACAGAAGTTTTGCCAACAGCAGTTGGCCCGCAAATAATAATGACGGTCTTATCTTTTGGATTTTTCAAGAAATGCTCAATGTTCAATGATCATTGAAACCCATTTTCGATAGTAAAATGTAAAGATCATTATGCTACTTCCTCGTCAACGGCACCCCCATCACTTGCATCTTCATCACTTCCACTCTCATCAGTGATCCCCAGGTCTTCTCCTTCGTCACTTTTTTCAATAAACCCTTCTGCGCCCTGGGTGAGATCATACTTTTCTTCCACATCTGCAAACTTTGCTCCCAGTAAGCCTTTTGTACCGTATTGACTTGGAGCTATTCCTTCAGTACGAACTGTGGCAGGGTAGCTTAGTTTTGGGTTTTCCTCTTTGGAAACATTTATCAATTCAACCATAAAACTCCAGTTCTTATTGAAATCATAATTATAAATAAACTTTTGCCCGGGGTTTTTTATTTCACTGCCAACAGTCGTATCCTTCATCAGCAACGGTGCAGCTTTGTAATCCTTTTCATATACATCCAGTGATATTTCTCTTCCTCTTTGCCAATGATCATTGCTGCGGAAAAAAGTGGCCTTGTGCTTGTTGTCAAACTCATAGGCTTTTAAAATCGTTTCATGAAATTCAAAAAAAGATTGTGTATGCCGTATAGCGACATCACGATAAATACTATCATCGTCTTCAAAATAGATCCTGAATTTTAATATTGCCATGTGTCAAAAATACGATTTATGAATCAAGTCGCGATAACTATCAGGAACGAAACTTAGATTTTATAGGTTTTAAATTTAAGTCACTTGCTTTTGCCAGCATGAATTCATATGCATCATCAAAATTATTTGGTATCACACCATCGAGTATTGCATCTTTTATTGCATCCTTGAGTATTCCAACAGGTTTTGAGGGATTTAATCCAAATATTTCCATGATCATTTCCCCGTTGATCGGTGGTTGCCAACTGCGAATGCGATCCTTCTCTTCTACTTCTTCACAACGCTTCCTCACCAACTTGAAATTTTCCATATACTTCTTCACCTTCCATTTATTCTTAGAAGTAATGTCAGCTTCGCAAAGTATCATCAGTGCATCAAAATCCTCGCCAGCATCAAACAATAAACGGCGAATAGCTGAGTCTGTAATATTTTCTTTTGTTAAACTTATTGGACGAAGATGCAGCTCCACCATTTTACGGACGAACCTCATTTTTTCATTAAGCGGTAGTTTCAACTTTGTAAAGATCTTTGACACCATTCTTCCGCCAACCACTTCATGGCCATGAAATGTCCATCCATGACCCTCCTCGAATTTTTTTGTTACCGGCTTGGCAATATCATGCAAAACAGCCGACCATCGTAGCCATGTATCATCGGTTTTCTCCGAAATATTATCAAGCACTTTTAATGTATGATAAAAATTATCCTTATGACCTATGCCATCTTTATACTCTGCGCCGGCAAGATCTACCATTTGCGGAAAAATAATATGCAACAATCCTGACTGGTATAAAAGATCGAATCCAATTGACGGTACTGGGCTATCAATAATTTTTATGAGCTCATCTGTTATTCTTTCCTGTGAAACTATAGAGATACGATCCGCATCATCTTTTATAGCCTGGAAAGTTTTTTGCTCGATCGTAAACCCCAATTGTGAAGAAAACCGAATGGCCCGCATCATACGAAGAGGATCATCACTGAAAGTTTGCAAAGGATCAAGTGGTGTACGGATAATTCCTTTTTTTATATCATTAACGCCGTCGAAAGGATCAATAAGTTTTCCAAAATCTTTTTCATTTAAACTTATTGCCAGTGCATTTATGGTAAAGTCGCGGCGATCCTGGTCATCTTTTAAATTTCCCGGGCTAACAGCTGGTTTACGTGAATGATACTGGTAACTTTCCTTGCGGGCACCAACGAATTCCAGGTCGAAGTCACTAACATTGATATGTGCAGTGCCAAAGTTTTTAAAGTAGCTAAACTTTGGCTCGGGATTAAAACGTTTTGCAACGTTTTTTGCTAACGCAATCCCATCTCCCAAACAAACAATATCTGCATCTTTGGTTTTGCGGTCAATTATTTTATCTCTTACAAAACCCCCGATCAAATAGGTCTCCACTCCCAACTCTTCGGCGGAGTGGGCAATCTTCTTAAGAATGAACAATTCCTTTTCTGTGCATTTAATATCCATAGACGCTGGCAAAGATAATTGATGTATTGGCTATGGACGAAGAATGGTCACATTCCCATTGCTCCATTTAATAAGTGAAGACGGTTGAGCCGAAGTTTCATCCTGCTGTTTGTATTGAACAATGTGATCGACTCTTTTTTTTATTTCCTCGCTTATTTCTTTAAAAAAATTTGGAGCAGGCATCCCGGATATATTTGCTGAAGTAGAAACGATCGGCTTTCTGAATCTTTTTATAAGCTGACGACAAAATTCATCTTTACAAATCCGAATAGCAATTGAACCATCTTTTGCAACCAGGTTATCTGCAAAACCCAACCCTCCATCATAAACTACCGTTGTTGGTTTTGTTGTCCTATCCAAATAATCAAACAAAGAAAGATCTGGAGCTGCCACATGCTGCATGATATCTTTTTCAGCAGCCACCAGTACTATCATTGCTTTTTCATCGCTGCGTTTTTTTATCTTATAAATTTTTTCTACCGCTTTTTCATTTGTTGCATCGCAACCAATGCCCCAAACAGTGTCGGTTGGATAAAGGATCAAACCCCCACTCTTCAATACTTCCAAACATTTCTCTATATCTTCTTCAAAACCTTTCACAATAAAAATTTAACCATTTAGCAATTTAACATTCAGTCGCAGACTCTCATAAACTCTCATCACATCAGTCGCACATTTCTGTTGGGTAAAATTTTGTGCATGTTGCCAGCCTTTTTCTTTCAATGCTTCGGTAAATGAGCCATCAGCAAAAATGGTTTTCATTCCTTCTGCTATTTCTTCTGAACTGTTCGGATCAACATAATATGCGCCATCACCACCAGCTTCGGGTAAACATGAAACATTTGAAGTAATAACCGGTAAACGACTCCAAAA
>Ga0209486_10000679_pt1 | contig 15003 bp, 12 predicted proteins | sample NCCompost_FD_187518 | JGI IMG/M metagenome (GOLD analysis project Ga0209486, IMG submission 187518) | Agricultural soil microbial communities from Utah to study Nitrogen management - NC Compost (SPAdes) (version 2) | ecosystem: Environmental > Terrestrial > Soil > Agricultural land | place...
GTGACGGTCTTGTCGAACGCGTCGCGCAGGATCTTCACGCGGTCCGCCGGAACTCCGGGAGCGAAAACGAGAGGGCGGCCGAAGTCCCCGGAAGCCAGGATAACTTTGGCGAGGCTTCGTCCGGCTGCGCCGACTTTGTACTGATCCATTATTTCGTAAATCGTCGGGGACTCTTTGAGTCGCGGGTCGCGCTTGGTGCCGGTTTGGATGAGGACGTTGACGAAATTCTTCTTACGCCAGGAAATGAAAGGTTCACGGGCGTGGTATGCGGTGATGGTAAAGGCCCGGCATTGCAGTTCGCCGCGTTCGACGGCGAGATCGATATCCTGGCCGGAGACATAACCGGACACGATGTCGAACTTGGAACCAAGAACTTCTTCCATGAGCTTCGGCATGTAGTAACCGGTGGACGCGATGCCGGTGGCACCGCATTTTGGCGCGGTGCTTGCCTTGCGCACGTCGTCGACGGATTTGTATGGCGTGTCGGCGCGCATATAGAGAAGGTGATTGGACTTGACCGGACTACCGATCCACTGCCATTTCGCCCAGTCGTATTTCGCTTCCGGTTTTTTTATCAGTTGATCGAAGTAAAGCGCTGGATAGATCGCGCCGATCGTCAAGCCGTCCGGTTTGGCGACATTATAGACGTGATTGGCGGCAATCAACGAAGCCGCCCCGGGCATGTTCTGCACGATAACATTGGGATTGCCCGGGATATTCTTGGTCCAGAACTCGGCCAAGAGCCGCGGATACAGGTCATAGACATCGCCGGCCTTGGTGCCGACGACGATATTGATGGTCTTGCCCTGATAAAAGGGCGCCTGCGCGAGCAGAGCTGAGCTCCACCCCAGTGTGAGCACGAGGACGAGAATCCGAATCATAGGTTTCTCCTTCCCGCCGAAATTTTGCCGGAGCATATCCCTCAAGGCTGCAAAATTGCAACCTTGAGGGATAGCCGGCAGATACTCTATTTTCCGCCCAACAACTCATCCACTCGCTTGATGACTTCGGGGCTGGCCGCCATGACTTCTTTGGCCAGAGCTTCCATCTCTGGGCCGTCTGTCGGGTCCATTTCCAGACGGCGCTTTTCCGCGGCCGCGAGCAGCGCGGGATCGCTTACGGTTTTTTCGAAAGCATCGCGAAGGACCTTGAATTGAGCGGCCGGGAACCCGGGAGGGGTCACCAGCGGGCGGCCAAACTCGCCTGCAGCCAGGATCAGCTTGCCGAGGCTTCTGCCGGCTGCGTCGGTTTTGTACCGGTCCATCAGCTCATAGATCGTCGGCGCATTTTTCAAGCGCGGGTCGCGCTTCGCGCCGGTCTGCATCAGCTCGTTGACGAAGCCGCGCTTGCGCCACGAGATGAACGGCTCGCGTGCCATGTAGGCGGTGATGGTGAACGCCCGGCATATAATCTCGCCGCGCTCCACCGCCAGATCCACGTCCTGTCCGGCTTGATACCCCAAGACGATCTCGAACTTGGTTCCGAGAATCTCTTCCATGAGCTTCGGCAGATAATTGCCGGTAGAAGTCACGCCGCTGGCGCCGCACTTGGGCGGCGTCTTGGCGTTCTTGATATCATCCATCGATTTGTACGGCGCGTCGGCGCGCATATAAAGCATATGGTTCGACTTCACCGGACTGCCAATCCAGCCGAACTTTGTCCAGTCGAACTTTACCTGGGGCTTTTTCGTGAGTTGCTCGAAGTAAAGCGCCGGGTAAATGGCCGCGATGGTCAGGCCATCCGGCTTCACGACATTGTAAGTGTGATTGGCGGCGATCAGCGAAGCCGCCCCCGGCATGTTCTGAACGATGAAATTCGGATTGCCGGGAATGTATTTTGGCATGAACTCGGCTAGCAAGCGCGGATACAAGTCGTAAGCGTCGCCCGCTTTGGTGCCAACGATAATCGTAATGGTTTTTCCTTGATAGAACGGGGTCTGGGCGTCGACATGACTGACCCCGACAAAACTGATTAATAACAAGACTGCGAGTAGACGGTGCATTTAGTTCCTCACCTCCTGGAATAATTTTTCGCACGAACGTTAAAAAACTAATTTCCACTAATTGCCGAGTATTTTTTTCACCCGCGCCAGCACATCCGGGGGCTGCTGCAAGATCTGCTGGGCGAGTTTTTCCAGACTCGCGCCGCTCGTCGGATCGACGTCCATCTTCTGTTTTTGAGTTTCAGCGAGCAACTCGGGATCTTTCATGGCCTGATCGAATGCGTGCCGGAGAATATTCACCCGGTCCGACGAAATGCCCGGCGTGCCGATAATTGGCCGTCCAAAGGACTCTGCGGCGAGGATCACCTGAGCGACGCGGCGGCTTCCCTCCGGCACCTTTTCTTTGTCGAATATCTCAGCGATCGTCGGCACATCCGGTATTCTTTCATCGCGCTTGGCGCCGGTATAGAGCAGGACCCGGACGAAGTTTCTCTTTTGCCAGCTCAAGAAGGGTTCGCGTCCGAAGTACGGCGAAGCAGTCATGCCGCGGCACATGACTTCACCTTTTTCCACTGCGATATCGATCTCAGAGCCGCCGGGGTAGCCAAGAACGGTGTTGATCTTCAGCGGCGGCAATGTGTCTTCCAACATACGCGCCAGGATGAAATCCGTGCTCACCGTCCCGGTCGAACCGCATTTGGGCGGCTCCTTGGCATTTTTGATATCGGCGACGGATTTGTAGGGGGCATCGGCGCGCATGTAGAGAATCATCGGCTCGGTTACCGGCGAGCCTATCCAGGCAAACTTGAGCAGGTCGAATTTCACTTCCGGACGGCCGACGATCTGGTCGAGATAAAGACCGCTGCTGGGAAAACCGATGGTCAAGCCGTCGGGTTTGGCAACACTATAGACGTAATTAGCCGCGACCACCGAGCCCGCGCCGGGCATATTCTGTACGATAAAACTAGGGTTGCCCGGAATGTACTTCGGCATATAGCGCGACAACAGTCGCGCCCAGCGGTCGTAAAAACCGCCGGTGGTAAAGCCGACGACAACCTTAATTTGTTTGCCTTGATAAAATGGCGCGGCTTGGGCGTGAAGCTGAGAAGCCCACGCAAGAACTAAACTTAACGCTAAGATTCCAAATCTCATGTGTTGTCCCTCTGCATTTCGCACCGCTTTCTCTATGGACCGCGGCGTCTAAGATTTTAACTTTCTTATTCAAGAATTTTTCTGACCCGTTTGAGGACGGCAGGAGGCTGATTCATGACTCTTTTTGCCAACGCCTGTAGCTGTTCACCGGTGACCGGCTCGATATCCATGCGCCCTTTCTTGGCCTCGGCCAAAAGCTCTGGATTGCTCATAGCTTTGACGTAGGCGTCGCGGAGTATATTCACCCGCTCCGCCGGCGTGCCCGCGGCGACAATCATCGGCCGCCCGAAGTCACCGCCGCGCAGAATAACGTCAGCAACGCGACGGCTCTCATCCGCGGTATTTTCTTTATCGAAGATCTCGTAAACCGTCGGCACGTCGCCGGTGCGCGCATCGCGCTTCTCCGAGGTTTGCAGGATATGTTGATCGAAGCCTCTTTTGTGCCAGCTATCGAAAGGCTCGCGGCCGAAGTGTGGAGCGATGGTCATGCCGCGGCACTGAACTTCGCCCTTTTCCACGGCGATATCGATTTCACTGCCGCCGGCGTATCCCAAGATCGTGTTGATCTTGATGCCCAGCGTGTCCTCGAGCACTCGCGCGATCAAGTAGTCGGCGCCGGCCGTGCCGGTGGCGCCGCACTTGGCCGGTTCGGGTAATTTCCTCATATCCTGGACTGACTTAAAGGGAGCATCCGCGCGCGCATAGAGAATGATATCGCTCTTCTCCGGCGAGCCGATAAAGTAACCCTTGGTGATATCGAAGCGGACTTCTTTGCGCCCGGCGATTTGATCGAGATAGACGCCGTAGTTGGGCATCACGAGAGTGAGCCCGTCGGGTTTGGCAACGCCAAAAACATGGTTCATCGCGATCATCGAACCCGCGCCAGGCATATTCTGAACTATAAAGTTGGGATTTCCCGGCATGTAAAGGGGCATGAAGCGCGCGAGCAAGCGCGCCCAGCGATCATAGAAACCGCCGGGTGAAAGACCCACGATGAGGCGAACGGTCTTGCTTTTATAAAACGGTTCGCTTTGGGCATTGAGATGACTCGCGCCGTGTAGATTCCAGGCGAGAACGGAGACCAGGAGAATAAATCTCAAGTATTTGACTCGGAGCATCTAATTTTCCTTTCGCATGAGTAACGGCTGAAAAATTCCGTTCATTCTCTGACCGATTAAGCGAATTCCGTTCAGGCTAGCGCACCAAAGCTTTCATTGGGTTTTCCACGATCTGCTACTCACTGAGAACTTTTTTGACTCGCTCGATGACCTCGGCTGGTTGGTTCATCATCTCTTTCATCAGCACTTGGAGGTCTTCGCCGGGCGTGTGTTCCATATCCATCTGTCCCTTCTTGGCCTCTTCGATCAAGCCTGGATCGCGCATTGCCTTCGCATAAGCGTCGCGCAGCATTTTGACCCGCTCCGGGGGCGTTCCCGGACCGGCGACCATCGGGCGGCCGAACTCGCCGCTCCCGAGCACGATCCGCGTGACGCGCCGCATCTGCTCAGGTGTATTATGTTGGTCCATCAATTCGAACAATGTCGGCGTGTCGGGCATGCGCGCATCGCGCTTTGGTCCGCCTTGGAGAATATGCCGGTCGAAGCCGCGTTTGTGCCAGGAGTCGAAGGGCTCGCGCCCGAAGTGGGGCGGGATATCCATGCCGCGGCAAACGATCTCGCCGCGCTCGACTGCAACGTCAATCTCGCTCCCGCCCTGATAGCCCGTCACTGTGTTGAGTTTTGCTTTGAAAGCCTCGTCCATCAGTTTCGCGAGTAAGTAACCGGTGCTTGCCGTTCCCGTGGAGCCGCATTTCGGCGCTTCCTTGGCCTGTATGATGTCGGCGAGAGTTTTAACCGGGCTATCGGCGCGAAAATAGAGCATTGTCGGCGCCTTCTCCTGGGTGCCGATGAAGTCGAACCTGCGCACGTCGAACTTCACTTCTTTGCGGCCGACGAGCTGGTCGAGGTAAAGGCTGTTGATCGGCACGAGCAAGGTCAGACCGTCGCTCTTCGCGAGATTGTAAACATAGTTGGCCGCAATCACCGAGCTCGCGCCGGGCATGTTTTGCACGAGGAAGTTGGGGTTACCCGGAATATACTTGGGCATGTAGCGCGACAGCAACCTCGCCCATCGATCATAGAACCCGCCCGGTGTAAAGCCAACGATGATGCGCACCGTCTTGCCGCCGTAGAATAGCTCGCTCTGTGCCTGTGCGGTTGCATCGAGAAAAAGCGCCAGCAGCAGGCAAGCGGCACCGATGCGAAGACTGCCGGCAAGGCTAGAGAGGATTTTCGCCGTCATTTTTGCTCCTCTCCTCAAAATGAACGGTGCTCGTGAACCGGGTGGTCGAGATCGCATGCAGTTCGCTCGAGCGGCCGGGCGCTGGCCGGGGCGCCGTCAAGATATTGTGGTGAGTCGAGACGGAGCGGTTTAAGCGTTCCATCCAAGCCAGGTAATGACCATTCCTTCCGGAAACGGCAGGGTGAGCAGCTTCACGAACAGACCATAAAAGAACACCCACGCGATGACGGTTAGCGCGGTTGACAAAGCCCACGATTCGCCACCCTGGAACTTCAAGTAAGCGAACATCATTAGGGGGATGCCGATGGGAAATCCGAACAGAAGAATCAATACAAAGAAACCGACGAGCCATGCAAACATGATGATGGCTCTTTTCTTGGCGGTCGCGGCATCGACTTCTTTGGTAAATTGGAAATCCATCGGAGTGGCGTCCGCCGATTGTTTCGACTTGACGCCTTTCAGTTCCAGAATAACTTGGGCGACGGCGAGAATCACCATGGGGCCGCCGATCGCCCAAGGATAGAGCCGCGCCTGGAGACGCCACTCCTGCGCCAGATAGACAAAGACGCAGAAAAAAATGAGCGCGCAAAAGCTAAATAATGCTGCGGGTGTGATCTTCAATGTAAACTCCTTTTGGCCGGCTGTCGGCGGCGCTTCCCATGTCCTGGCCGTCCCTGGAGCGGCGCAATGTAGCAAAGATTTCTGCGCGAGTCTAATGATTTCATCCGATCGGATGTAAGCGCAGATCGGCGGATCTTATGCGCCGAATTCGCCGATGTTCGCCTCCCGCTTAGCACAGAGATGAGTGTCGGGTCAATGTCGCTGCCCTCTTTCGCTCGCCGCGCGAGGTGTGATAAATGGACGTTGTCTTCGCGGTAAATTGTCATGAGCGCGTTATCGGTTGGTCTAAGTAGTTAAGGAATGCTCGACGATGGAGTTTCGCATTTCGTCTGAAGAAGAAAGCCTGCGCAAAATTGTCGAGGAGTTCGTCCGCGACGAGCTCGTGCGACTGGAAGCGGAATTCACCCACGCGCCGGATATTTTCGAGGGCAGCCGCTGGAAAAGCCGCGTGAAAACGAGTCAAGACCCGGACATCCAGCGTTACCTCGGGATCATGCTGGAGCTTGAAAAAAAGGCGGAGGCAAAAGGCTTGTGGCGCCTCGACGTGCCCAAAGAATACGGCGGCGCGGAAATCGGCAACGTCGCCATGATCGCGCTCACCGAAGAGTTGGAGAAAAGCTCCATCCCGTTCGAGCTCGGCAATCACGTCTCCAATATCCTTTATAACTGCAAAGGCGAACAGATCGACAAATACCTCTGGCCCTGTATCCGCGGGGAGAAAACTTCCGCTTTCGGCTTGAGCGAGCCCGCCTCGGGCGCGGACCCGTCGATGATGCAAACCACGGCGGCACCGGACGGCGACTACTTCGTCATCAACGGCACAAAAATGTTTCCGACATTTGCCGACGTTGCTGATTTCGTCCAGCTTTTCGCTCGGTTGCCTGGAACGACCGGGCGCGAAGGCGTCACCTGTTTCATCGTCGACACCGGGACGCCGGGATATCGGGTGGTCCGGAGCATCGCGACGATCGCCGGCACCGAGCCCTGCGAATTGGTTTTTGAAGATTGCCGCGTGCACAAATCGCAAGTGCTCGGTGAAGTCGGCAACGGTTGGGCGCTCAATCAATCCTGGCTGGGCAATAGACGATTTCAAGTCGGTATCCGCGCCCACGGCAAAGCGCGGCGCGTGCTGCGGATCGTGCGGGATTTGCTGCGTTATGAGGCTAAAGACGCGGAGAAGTTTCTCGGTCGTATCGGTTATTTTTTGGGCGAGTTGGAGGCGCTGCGATTGCTCACTTATCTCGGCGCCTGGAAGGCCGATCAGAAGCTCGACGTCCGTGCGGAAGCGGCAAACGTGAAATTGTTGGGCACCGAGCTATTACACCAGGTCGTCGACTTCGCGCTCGAGGTCGCCGGCCCCGCCGCGATGCGAAAGCATCACGTGCTCGCGCGAGTTTTCCGTCACGCGCGCGCCACGCGGATCGTTGAGGGCCCGTCCGAGATACAGCGGCACATCATCCAGCGCGCGCTATTCCGCGACGGAGCCGCGTCCCTGGAATTGCCATGATGCGATTTTCGGTAGGGGCGCAGATCCTGGGCCCCTACATTCGATGATTAAACGATGGATCTAAAGCTCACCGAAGAGGAACGGCTGATCAAAGGCACCGCGGCGCAGTTTGTCGATCGTGAACTGATCGCGCGCGAAGGCGCTTATTTGCGCCAGGCGGAACCGTTTCTTCCGCCCGGAGATCCGGCCCGGCGCGATCTCGATCCGGCAGTCCGTGCGGAATTGGTGCAGCGTGCCGGCCAAGTCGGACTGTGGATTCTGGAGTTGCCGGAACGGTTCGGTGGTTCGGGGCCCAGCGCACTGGCACGGGTCCTGATTCACCGCGAGTTCGGCAGATCGGTTTTGCCCTTTAAGCCGGTTTCCATCCCCGAGTTCATGTTCGAGACCAAATATGGTCAAGGACTTTCGGACGGCACGTTATCCCTCGCGCTGGCGTTCGATGAAGCGCACAAGACGGGCGGACTAGGGCCGCTGCAAACACTCTACCGGCAGGAGCCCGACGGCTGTATTCTGCGCGATTCGTCGATTTCCGTTTCCAATGCTAAAGCTGATATGTTTCTTTTCCCCGCGCGCGAGCAAGGCACCGAGCGCTTGGGCCTATTCGCAATCGAGCGGGACGCGCCGGGACTCACTGTCTCTGATGAAGTTGACCTGACTACGGATGGGACCGTGGCGCGACTCACGTTGCGCCAGTGCAAAATTCCCAACGAACAGCTCGTCGGATACGAGTACGAAGCGGGCGCGGCCATCGCCACGGAGCAATTGAACATCGCAGCGCGCTGCTTGGGAATCGCCATGCGCTGCCTCGCGAGCTCGATAGAACACGCGCGCAATCGAGTGACGTTCGGCAGGCGCTTGGCCGAAAGACAGGCGATTCAATGGATGCTCGCGGACTTGTCGATCGCGCTGCGCACCGCGACTTGGCAGACGATCGAGACTGCCTGGCGCGCCGATCAGAATGTGCCGTACTTCGACGAAGCGGGACTGGTGAAGAAACGCGCGGCGAAGATGGCTTTCCAAGCCGCCGATACCGCGATCCAGATTCACGGCGGTTATGGCGTGTCTAAGGAACTTCCCTTCGAGGCGTTCTATCGGGAGACGCGGCTGATGCGTCTCCTGTTCGGTCGCGAAGAGGAATTGGATCGCGCGGTGGGCGAGCGATTCCTGGCTTCGGTATGATCATTCGGTTTTGACTGTTCCGTCTCGGGTTTTAAGTTTTGGTCTCGGCCTCCGGTTTTTAAGCTCGAAACACGAGACCCGAAACTGTCTTTCGATTGAAAGGAGAAAAGCGGTGCGGCGTAAAAATGTTTGTTTTGTCGGTTATGGCTCGACGGAATATTCGCGGAAGTCAGAGGAATCGGTGCTCTGGTATTACGCCCAAGCGATCCGCGACGCGCTGAGACAAACCGGCCTCAAGAAAAAAGATCTTCGGGGATTTTCAATTACGACCCAGGCGAGCCCCGATTATTCGCCGCACGTGGCGGAGCAGCTCGGGTTGGAAGTCGATTGGGTGCTGAACGGCGACTACGGCGGCGCCGGCGGCGTGATGAGCGTGAGGCGCGCGGCGGACGCCATCGAGTGCGGCCATATCGATGTCGCAGTCCTAGTTGGCGGCAATTCATTCGACAGAAGCACGCCGACGCAGCGGGTATTGGAATATCAGCGCGGCAACTTCGTCGATGTCTTCGGCTATGGCGGGCCGAATTCTCTCATGGCACTGATTCAACGTCTTCACATGGAGCAATACGGCACGACCCTCGAGCAGATCGGCAAGATCGCCATCGCACAGCGTGAGAACGCGCTCAATAACCCGCAAGCGCTATTTCGCGAACCGATGAGCATGCAGGACTATCTCAACTCGCGGATGATTTCCGATCCGATTCGGCTATTCGACTGCGTGATGCCCTGCTCCGGCGCGGAGTGCGTCATCTTGGCATCGGAGGAAAAAGCAAAACAAATCACCGACAAGCTCGTCTATCTGGTGACCGACGCCGAAATATCTCACTACCAGGTCGCCAACATGCTGCCGGACAAGACGACCTTCGGGCAGAAAGTCGTCGGCGAGCGAATCTTCAAAGAGCTCAAGCATGAAGACATCGATTTGGTCGAAATCTACGACGACTACCCGATAGCCGTCATGATTCAAATCGAAGATCTAGGGTTCTGCAATAAGGGTGACGGCGGAAAATTCGTCGATGCGCACGACCTGACCTACAAAGGAGACTTCCCAGTCAACACCGGCGGAGGCGAGTTATCCGTTGGCCAGGCGGGTCTCGCGGGCGGCTATCTTCATATCGTCGAAGCGCTGCGCCAGCTACGCGGCGAGGCCGAAGGACATCAGGTGAAGAGAGCGGAGCGGGCGCTGGTCACAGGGATCGGCTGGCTCAACTATGGCCGGAACCTTGGCACCACCGCGGCGCTGGTTATGGAAAGGAGAAAGTAATGGCTGAAGCGAGAGCGCCGCAAAAGAGTCTTCCGAAAGCAAACAAAGTGGATCAAGTTTTTTGGCAAGGCGCGGCCGGCGGCAAATTTTTGCTGCAAAAATGCAAAAGCTGCGGCAAGGTGCAGTTTTTTCCTCGCGTCGCGTGCGTCGATTGCTTCGGCGAGCTCGATTGGATCGAGTCGAAAGGCACCGGCAAGATCCACACCTTCACTTTGGTGCGCGTGCCGCGCAATCCCGCCTTCAAAGACGAGACGCCGATTTACTATATCAATGTGATTTTGGACGAAGGTGTGATCGTCGAAAGCAAGTTGGTGGGGGACAACAAAGACAAGGTGAAGACGGGAGACCGGGTCAAGGCGGTATTTCAGCAGACGCATGATCCGGCGATCAAGCTGCCGTGTTTTGAGCTGGCGGGATGATGAAAGCATGGTCCTCACCCCCGGATCAGGTCCGGGGCAGGCTCTAGCCCTCTCCCAGGGGGCGAGGGAACCGGACAGGATGAATAGGCTAATAATGCCTTTGATGCGTCCGCAGTAGATCTTTGTGAAACTTGGTCAGTGGGTGGATCAACAAAACTGACTCGTAGGCGTTCATTAGAAGAATCTTGGGAGGCACGCGCATGAATCGAGTCTTCAAATCAATTCAAGCAGCTTTGTTCTGTGCACTGTTCCTCGTGCCATCGCTCGGGTTTTCCCAGGCAAAACCTCTGCGGGAAATCAAGGTCGGCTACCCCTTAGGCGGCTCTTCGAGCTATTTCTGGGTTGCGTACCGCTCGGGTTCCTTCGAAAAGCACGGCTTGAAGCTCGAACCGATTTACATCAGGGGCGGGCTGATGGGGATCCAGGCAGCTCTCTCCGGTGACCTGCCTTTACAACTGCAAGGCGCTTCCACTGTAGTAGCCGCCTGGGCGCAAGGCGCCAAGGAGTTTCAATTTATCGGCGCAGTCGGCAATCGCCTGGACTACATTCTGGCGGCTCATCCTTCGATTAAGAGACCGGAGGATCTCAAGGGAAAGAGAATCGGAGTTAGCCAACTCGGGTCGAGTACGGATTTCATCGCCCGGGTGGCCGTTCGACGGCTTGGATTAGTTCCAGATAGGGATGTGCAGATCGTTGGCATCGGCGGCCAGGGAGACCGTTGGACCGCGCTCACGGCCGGACAGGTCCAAGCCAGCGTGTTTCAATCTCCGTTTACCTTAAAGGCGCGGAAAGCGGGTTACCTCACGTTTGTCGATTTTTCCAAAGAGGATTTTGAATACACGGTTGCCGGACCGGTCACCATGCGCTCCTTCATCCGGGCGGAGAGAGAGACGGTCATGAACTTCATGCGCGGGCTGGCGGACGGCATGGATTATTACCGCGACGAAAAAAATAAAGACCGCGTCATCAAATTTCTCGGTGAATATTACCGATCCAACAATGCCGAAGAGCTGGAAGAAACCCGGCGGACCTACAGCCAGGTGACGCCGGGCTTGCCGCTGATTACGGTCAAGGCGCTGGAAAACGTTATCGCAAACGACAAGAACCTGTCGGGGATGAAATTGAACGCGAGTGAGCTGCTAGATTTATCTTTTCTCGAGCAGCTGGCGCAGGAAAGGAAAGCGAAGGGACGGTAATAGATTAACTCGTTCAACGTCTGGAACTTTAGGGGACCAACAAAGAGGTAAGAGACAATGGATTACCAGACAATTCTGTTCGAATCGCGCAATCAGATTGCGTACGTAACCTTCAACCGGCCGGAATCGATGAACGCGATGAACCGGCAGATGACCCAAGAGCTCATCGAAGTCTGCCGGCAGATCGAAGAAAGCGCCGAGATTCGCATCGCGATCTTTACCGGCGCCGGTGAAAAGGCCTTTTCAGCGGGCATGGATCTAAAAGAACGTGCCGAGACGGTGTTTTCTCCGATCGAACGGCGCCAGCAGAAATTGACGAATAAGATTTACACTCAGGCGCGCGCGGTGGCGGCGATCACCAAACCTACCATCGCCGCGATCCGCGGTTATTGCGTGGGCGGGGGATTGGAATTCGCTCTGGCCTGCGATCTTCGGGTGACGGCGGAAGACGCGAAACTCGGGCTGACCGAAGTCCGCCGCGGCATCATCCCGGGCGCGGGCGGCACGCAGCGACTCACGCGCGCGGTCGGCGTCACCAAGGCGATGGAGATGTGTCTCACCGGCGACACTGTGAGCGGCCTCGAAGCAAAATCGCTGGGTCTGGTGAACAACGCGGTACCGTCGGCGGAGGTGATCAAAGCCGCCGAGGATCTAGCCAACCGGATACTCAAAGGCGCGCCGACGTCGGTGATGTTTATCAAGGAAGCGATCAAAAAAGGCGTGGAACTGCCGCTCGAAGAAGGATTGCGGCTGGAAGCCGACCTCTCGTCGTTGATCGGCAGCACGGAAGATGCGAAAGAAGGTCCCCGCGCGTTCGCCGAGAAACGCCCGCCGGTATGGCAAGGAAAATAGCTTCGTTCAAAACGTTCAAGTCGTTTCAATCGTTCAAAACGTCAGAAATAGAAACCGCGCGGTCTCCAAACGAATTGAACATTTTGAACGGCTTGAACGAATACCTTCATTAGGAAGCTAAATGGAAGATCAAAAAGTACTATACGAAGTCAAAGACAAGATCGCCTGGATCATGTTGAATCGCCCGGAGTCGTTGAATGCGGTCAATCGCGACATGGTGAAGTCCATAGTCGAATATTGCCGCCAGGCGGAGGGCGATCGCGACGTCCAAGTCGTCATCTTCAAGGCCAACGGCGAGCGCGCATTTTCGGTGGGCGGCGATATCAAGGATCGCGCGCGTAACAACGCTGCGGAGGCGGCACAGCCGGCAGAATCGGCATTGCTCCAGCGTCAAGCGAAGCACAACGCTATTCCCGGAACTCCGGCGCCGGCCATTGCGGCGATGAACAAGATCACGATCGCGCTGCTGCACGGTTACACCGTCGGCACCGGATTGCTGATGGCTTTGGCATGCGACATTCGCATTGCGGCGGAAGGAGCGCGCCTCGGCGTGAGCGAAGTGCGGCTCGGGATCATGGCGGGCTCCGGCGGCACGCAGCGCTTGCCGCGGCTGATCGGCATTCCGAAGGCGTTGGAAATTTGCCTGTCCGGCGAGCTGTACGATGCCGCCGAGTGTTATCGGATCGGCTTGGTGAATCAATTGGTGCCCTACGATCAGCTCATCCCGGCCGGCGAGAAAATGGCGCAGTCGTTTCTGAAGGGCGCGCCGCTCGCGCTGCGATACATTAAGGAAGCAATTTACAAAGGCAGCGAGATGACGTTGGAGCAGGGGCTGCGCTACGAGTCCGACCTGCAGAGCATGGTCATGCAAACTGAAGACGCCAAGGAAGGCCCGAAAGCGTTTGTCGAGAAACGAGCGCCGGCCTGGAAGGGAAGATAGGATTTTGGATTTGCGATTTTGGATTTTGGATTGTCGGATTCGGAAACAATCTCCAGATTCCAAGTTTGTGGCTTTTTTGTCCGATAATCGAAAATCCAAAATCTAAAATCCAAAATCGACTGATGAGTACGAGTATTCCGCTATTGATGGGTGACGGTTTGCGGCGGAATGCTTGGAAGTTCCCGCTCAAGATTGCCGCCAAGGACAAGTTTCGTCAGACAAGTTACGCCGAGCTCAATCGCAGGGTCAACCAACTCGCGAACGGTTTGCTCTCGGCGGGGGTGCGCCGCGGGGACGCAATTGCGTTATGTGTGGGCAACCGGGTCGAGCATCTGGAGATCCTATTCGCCACGGCGAAGATCGGCGCGTTGGCGATTCCTCTGGATGTAAAATGGAGAGCGCTGGAGCTTGCTTCGGTGATCGCGGCGCTCGAGCCTTGCTTTGTCATCCTTCAGGAAGATTGCGGCGCGGAGTTCGAGAAAGCGAAGACTCTCAAGAATTTGAATTCTCTCAGGGCGTTCTCGCTCTCCGAGGATCTGAGTTACGGCGCACTGCTCAACGGTCAAAGCGACGAGGAGCCCGCTGTTAGTGTCGACGAGAACGATCCGTTCGCGGTCTTGCTCACGTCGGGAACGACGGGATTCCCCAAGGGGTGCCTGGCGACCCAACGGACTTTCGTATTTCATTGCATTAATAATGCAATTGAAAAAGGTTTGGGTGCGCACGATAGGGCGATTTTGTCGTCGCCGATTTATTTCAATGCAGGGCGATCGTTTACGCTCGGAATTATCTATTTCGGCGGAACGATGATTTTGCATGAGCGCTTCGACGCTGAGGAAGTGCTGAAAACCATCGAACGAGAAAAAGTGACTTATGTCGGCGCCGTGCCGACGATGTGCGAGCGCATGCTGCACGTGTTGGAAGCGACAAAGTATGATACCAGCACGCTGCGCTGTTTAGCGATTACCGGCGGCAAGGTGCATCCGGCGGTGCTCGAAGGCCTTAAGAGAAATGTTACGCCGAATATTTATCGTACTTATGCATCGACGGATTCTGGCCAGATGGCGATATCGAAACCGGCTGATATGGCTGCGAAGCCGAACGCGGCCGGCCGGCCGGTCTGGTGCGTCGATCTGCGCATCGTGGATGACGACAACCATCCGGTGAAGGTGGGTGACGTCGGAGAAATTATTTGCCAGAGCCCGCTTGCATCTCATGGCTATTACAAAAATCCCGAAGCGACCAATGCGTCGTTTCGCGACGGCTGGTTCTACACCGGTGATCTTGGATATTTCGACGAGGAAGGCTTCCTCTTTGTCGTCGGTCGCAAGAAGGACATGGTGAAGAGCGGCGGCATCAGCATCTATCCGTTGGAAATCGAGAGCGTCATCTACGGCCATCCGGCGATCTTGGAGGCCGCCGTCATCGGCGTGCCGGACGCACAATGGGGCGAGGCGGTGAAAGCCGTCGTGGTCATCAAAGCGGGAACGGACCTTAGGGCGGAAGACTTACTGCGCTTCTGCAAAGAGCGGCTGTCGGCGTATAAAGTGCCAAAGTCGGTTGAGTTTCGCTCATCGCTGCCGCACACAGACGTGGGCAAGGTGAACAAAGTAAAGTTGAAGGAAATAAT
>Ga0209486_10000681_pt1 | contig 14969 bp, 16 predicted proteins | sample NCCompost_FD_187518 | JGI IMG/M metagenome (GOLD analysis project Ga0209486, IMG submission 187518) | Agricultural soil microbial communities from Utah to study Nitrogen management - NC Compost (SPAdes) (version 2) | ecosystem: Environmental > Terrestrial > Soil > Agricultural land | place...
TTTTTTGTTTCCGAATCTATAGCACCCCAACAGCGGGAACACCCCGTATTTGTGACATCTTCGTCTGACATTAACTAATTAATTCAGTAATACTATATAACATTTTACTCAATCGATTTAAATCGATATTAGTAACAATCAGGACAATTCAAAAGTTTACTCAAGTCATATGGGATTTGGTTCCCTAAATCGGTATTTACTTTTTAGGGTTCATCGGGATTCGAACCATACATGTACTAGGGTTCTACTAACTTGTTATTTAGATATTTGGAAGATCAGTTATGAACTGAATTTGCTGCTCATTATTAAGATCTGTATTAGAATTTTGTTACCTTATTCTTAAACTGTCTACTGCGTCCATAATAACTTGAGTAGCATGTACTCCAAAATTTGCCTTACAATAGTTCTCATTCTTTAGCTTTGAGTCAAAGTTGCTTGTCCTTATCAACTGTGAAACCCTATTTACTGCAGCTAGATAATTCATAGAAGATATCCAAGTCAGTATGATAGCACACTTATCACAAACATGAACCTTGACAGTTCTCCCATATATTTCCCCACAAAAGACACATTTGCTATATACTATTGAATTACCGGATCTGGGTGCATTAATACCAAAATGAACTGTATTAAAGCAGTCGATACATAAGTGTTGATTACATGTACTACATGAGTGATATTCTTCATGTTTACTACATTTTTCACACACTGTCATCGCTTACAAGCACCACCATGTAGAAGCCAATCTGGAAAACCAATTGTTATCATGAACTAGTATATTCATTATATTATACTACTATTGTTAATTAGGTAATCTCTCCTATATCTAGTTAGCCCGCAAATAAATGCCAGGGATGATAAGTATTTAATTATTATTTTGATATCAGCTCGGAAGTTTGTTTAATACATACCTTTAGATAGCTAATTGACGTTATATTATTATGAATACTTGTATCTTATGTCAAAAATCTTACAATACATGCGACACTATTATGGAACAACGTTTGGTTGCTGACTCCGAATTTTGTAACATATGCTTTACTGAGTTTATGATAGAGGAATTCGATAGTAACGTCTTGACAAATATTACAGGACAAATATCATTCTAATGCGTCGGGAGTCGTATTGTTAACAATTCGGATCCAACTCTGAGGTATATGATTGAAAATTCAATGAGAACTCTTTCAGGCTAGATAATTGGATGTAGGGTGAGTAAAATCAAGCTTGTAACCTTCTACTATGAACAGTCAATATGTTACCACTTCTAAAACATGCTTCCTAGTGGCATAATTATATATAGTATTCTAATATCTTCTCGAGAATGTCTTCACCCTTATCATCTCGTGCGTAATCTTCATACCTCCTAAACTCAAGTGGAGTGATCATGCCAATAGGTTTGTTAGTATCTTCGGAATTATCATCAATAACAAGTAAATGCCTAACATTGTGTTTTAACATCAGATCAGTTGCAATTGATGGCGACGATTTAAAATCAATTGTAATCAGAGGAGAAGACATTATCTCTTTGTTTGTCACTTCGCTAGTACGCACATCATTAATACATACCTTTCTAACTATGTCACGTTCAGTAACTAAGCCTATTGGCTTATCGTCCTTATCAAGAACAAGCAACGAACTCACTTTCTTATCTTTCATTTTCTTTGCAGAGTTTTGAATAGAGGCTGACTCTTTTATTGTAAATACATTTTTCCTCATGAGGTCACTTACAGTTGTAGTCATTACTAGAGTTAATACCCACTTACCTTTTAAGATATTCGTATCAGGCAAACTTTACCTTTAGAGGGGAAGTTATTCGATATTAGTAATTTGTAAAGTCTTCGGACGTCGGGGTGTGAATCAAATTTGACACAAATTTTAATCCCAACATTCGAGAAAGGAAGATCCCATATAATAGAACCCCATTTGAGGTGTGGTCGTATTTCATATTTTACCATTCTTCGCTTCGTTAATGTTATTCACCTCATCATTGGTATTGATTAAACTATAAACATTCGAATATATATTTGCCACAAAACCAATATTATGAGTATTAATTGGAACTGGACTATTTGGCACAACATTTGGTTGAACTTAAGAACGAATATCTTGGTGAATTGCATTCTCATAATCATATTAGGGAATTTATCCCAGTTGCAAATCACCAAAACTTATTTGACAAGGGGCTATTGGAAAAACTGCATACTTTCTTTAACTATAACAAAATATATTACAAACAACAAGGTCTAACACTTTCTAATATCCCGTGCATATCTTATGAAGGAGATGTAGATCAATTTTGGGCGAGTTCCAAAAAATATGAAACGATTTATCAACCATTTCTTCCAACATGGGGACTCTCAGCACTTGTAATGACTCTAGTTGCAAAGGATTTGGGATTTGAAAATATCATAGATATCGGATCAGGTGATGGAAGATTGATATTTTGTGGTAGAATGCTTGGTCTTAATTCTATAGGAGTAGAGATTGATAAAGATCTATGCGACCTCCAAAATAAAATATCTAATTCCAGTAACGTAAAATATGAAGTCATTAATGCCGATTCGAATTCAATAGACTACTCGCAATTCAATCTAGAAAATACCATTATTTTCATTTCTGCATTACCTGACTCCGGTGAAATATTATCTTACGGCATACTAAATCACTTGAAAAAATATAAAGCGAAATTGCACAACGTAGGTATTACGCTAATGGGAAGTCAAGACTACGGACGATATTCACGAGATAAACCTAAGTGGGGGTGGGGAAAATTCATTGATGATTCTGGATTGAAAATATTGAAGTGTATAAGCCTTCCCAGTTCTTGGACACTTGATGAAAAAAAAGAAACACCATATTTGTTTACACTTTTTAAAAGCTGAATCTTGTAGCAGAACTAGATTATGATTATTTCAGTTCGTCAACTATTCTTGCACTCGCATTTGGTTTCGGTTTCGGATTTGCTTATATCATACTATTCTAATGAATCTCATGGATAACCGCCTATTTTTTGGAGTTGTAATGGTAATTGCCTTCATGATTATTGGGACAAATGCATCAATGACGGTTCATGTTTCATTTGGAGTTACGAGCATAGAGTCAGTTTTTAAAAATCAAAAATCTTTAGACCCAAATGAGGCTGTTTATAATTCGAATGTAAGTAAATCACTCGGTTCAAACAACATATCACTAACTCCATACCGAATGACGGAAGAACATTATTTTGAAAACGGGATCTTGAAAGGTATAGGTAATTTAACTAACAATCAGACATTTTTCAACACATACTTATCAGATGATTTGATTGTTGGGAGAGGGAACGGGACGATGGAAACTTCTGATGGCCAAAAGATTACTTGGATTTCCTCTGACCTCGGAAAACTGCGGGGTAATCAGTGGGTCTACTACGGAGTGATGCTCTTCAATAATACCAGTAGCGAATCGTTCTCTTTACTCAATAATAGTATTGCATTATCTAAGAGTTCATATCCTTTAATGGAACCGGAATACATCTGGCTTTTAGAAAAGTAGCAGGATGTAATCACATGGCAATTAGACTTTAAAGAAATATCTTGATAAATTAATTACTATACACAATATACATTGACAATTGTTCAAGTCTTCGGACGTCGGTACCCACGACGCTATCGGTTCTATATTGGGATTCTAATAATAGGAATGAATCAGGCCATTTTGACACCATAATGCGGACACATCAGGCTTTAATTACTATATTATTTGATGCTCAATATTCAATAACGAAGCATAGTCCTACTGTGTCGGGCCAATGTTCGTTGTCATTCATTAGTCCGCGCAGTTTCTAATAGAAGGATTATAACTGTAATTGTCTGATTATTAACCGATGTTGGATAAGGTTGAGGAGTGCGTTCTATGTCATCATTCAAAGAACGATCATGTTTATGACGATAAGCAAGACTATGAATACCGCCTAAACTAGAACATGTGTGTTAATTAAGAGTCTGGCCGATTATTAATGAAAGAAATGCTTTGTCTTGCGAAATATTATTTCTTTGTCAGACATCCCTATTAAGGATAATCCTTTCTTAAGTAACTTATTTGTTACTTCGTGGGTTATCTTTTCCTTCTCTAGTATTATTATCATCTGTATTTTACAATAACATTTATACCCAATAAAATTTATTAATGACTGTCGATTCTCTCGTAAATGAGTGATCCATTTAATACCATCATACGGGCTAGCCAGTTATTCTTACATCTCCTAGCACCTTTTATAATATGTTGACTAGAGATAAGGTACGTGAAAAACTCGTAATACGTTTCATGGGCGGGTCCACTGGCCCGCCAAGCCAAGTTCTCAAGTAGATAATTGATGCTTTTTTCTAATCTCAGCTAGTTTAGTCACAGGACTTATAATTATATTATTAAAATAATGTGAATCGAAATTAATCTTTATTATCTAGGCAAAGAACTTGAGTTTCAGAATAAAAGAGAGGATAATAATAAGAAATGACCCTAAAGTGCAGTCATGTTAGCTGTTATGCTGATGCTAAATGGATAGCCGTTATTGATGAAAATACCAGAAGTGGAAAGTATCTAACAACAAGCGGTACGTATTATTATTGTGACAAACACAAGGATGTAGTAGCCAAATCGACATCGGCACATTTAGTGCAGTGGAATGGAGGAGAATAAAATGAGTAAACAAATGAGAGCTAAGCACTAGTAATTACAATTGCTGTTTTTGTTTCTATGCAAATAGTTAATTATATTCAAGCCCATTTTAAATGGTTAAATGAAGCTGTGTTCAAGTTTAGATAGAGAGGCAGTAGCTCAAGATGACTGCTAACAAGAAAATTGTCAGTGTAGTAGATGACGATTTAAACACTACTGAGCTCTTTCAAATTGCTTTGTCTGAAAATATTGATGGCATATCTGTTGTTTCTTTTAACGACCCTGTCATCGCTCTAGAACACTTTGCCGCTAACAAAGATGCCTACGTCCTGGTAATTGCCGATTTAAGAATGCCAAGTCTTAATGGATTGGAGCTACTGAAAAAGGTAAAGAGCTCAAATCCTAAGGTGAGGACAATATTGATGAGCGCCTATAACTTCGATGAGGATTTAATATTCTTAAAATATATGGAAGAAGGAATAATAGATTCATCAATTGACAAACCTGTTACCATGAACAGGTTATACCAAAGAGTAAGAGACGAATTGAATGCATATGACGCTATAAAATGATTTAGAATACTGAATACGAACATTTCACAGAATAAACAATCAATGTCCTTCGTTCCTACACAAAACGTACCCACGCTTTCAATATAGAGGGATTGATAATAATGGATAAGAAACAGGCTGCAAATTGAAATAATCGCTCCTTGATAGAACGATTAAGGGTTACTAAAATCCAGCTTCTCCAGGACTAGGCTGATTTTTCATTTCAGGCAGATCAATGGTGCTGTAGTAATCCTCAAAGGTTGCCTTTACAATTTTGAATGCCAGACCTTCTTCATACGGTCCCTTGGATATAGTTTTCAGAATACCACGCTGAACTGATTTTAGTCTTTTCTTATCCAACATTATGTCTTGTGGAATCTCGATTTTTAATTCCATTTTTAATAATAGACTTTTAGTCTTAACCAATAATTACGATATAAAGTCGATATTTAAAAAGGTGAGTCTATTTATTTGCTAATATAAGCACTGTCAACCCCAAATCTATTACTTATTTCGGAATTTTTTTTCAGAAATTTTAAGAGTATCAATGGCATATAGTAATTATTGGAACGAACTTACACAATAAAATTAAGTGTAGTTATAATTTTAATCATTGCCATTGTTTTTTCGAATTCCAATTCAATTCATATAGCGAATGCCCAAATAGCAAATACGAAAGATGTTTTTAAAGTTATCGTTACTTTGTCGGGTATAACAAGTTCAACAAAGGATATTCTTATTTTAGTAAATATTAAAGATCAAACGAAGTCCAAGCTATTCAATGCTCAAGATCCACAGATAAAAGGCGCAGATAAGGTAAATTACACGATAACATTTCCCGGCTCTACTATTGACGAGGATGATAAATTTACTGTTTGTATTATGAGCATAAAAGACTTCAAAGTTGAGTGCGATAATGCAAATAATTCTCCACTGAAAAAACCTGAGTTTGTAGACATTCATCTGACAGCGGAGAATTCAAATAAAAAAGACAAAGATAAAGGCGATAAGAACACTTAGACTCCAGTTTTGGTGACTTGCAGACATTGTTGTTTTATGATTTTTATATTATGCAGATACTGTATAACCGAACTAATTTCTGGGTTTTCAATTAATCTTTCTGGTATACCTATATTGGAATAGTGCAAATTCCATAGTAAAATACTATTAACATGTTTAAGTTAACTCTGACGTTGATAAAAAGTCTTAAAGTAACCGTCTTGCTTGGGTTCTTACTCGCAGGAGTCGGACATATTTATTTAGGTTTTATAGAACGCGGAATAATCATTCTCATTATTGGAATAACCTTTGGGTATATCGTATCATCGTTTGTTCCGTTTCCTTTGAGTTGGCTACTAATTGGCCCTTATTGGATCTGGCAATTAGTAGACGTATACAATCTCTATAAAAAGATGACATTTGAAAAAACTTAAGCGAACAATTGATTTAATATTTTGTTTCATAGAACCGATTTATATTATAAGGCTCTTGAAGTAGTTAATGTCAATTAATTACGATGGAAAGTGCGAGCACTGTGGTAAGGGCAGCCAGCGTGTAACTCTGGATGTTCATATACACGACATACCCGGGACACGAGGATGCGAGCAATGGTGTTTGGAGTGTGTCCGAGGAATGGGTAAAGAAAAAACCGCACAAAAAGGTTCCGGTAAAATGACCCGAAAGCGGGTTAGTTAGAATTTCTAAATTTTCCATTTTCTGTAAATTGTATTGTTGATAATTATAAAAGAGCAAGGATGCCTTACACTCTTCTTGTAAACTTTATCTAATAGTTGGTATCAAAATAATTCCTTGTCTTTCGATGCCTGGAAGAAAATGATGGATGAACAGAATAGAATAATCAATGAAGCATTCAGAAGTCAATCCCAAATGCTAAATGATGCGATTAAAGAGTTCAGCGAAAACAATCCCAGAATGATTATCAATGCTATACAACAGCAAGCGGAAATTTTTAACCAAATAATTCAACAGCAGGGCCAAATATTTGCTGACGCCATGAAACAATTCGACGAAAAAAAGACTCAAGCGTTACAAAATGGTACTGATCTATCGAGTAATGTGAACAGTGAGAAGCAGCAGAAAAAGAGAAAATAGCAACATATTCCTTAACCAAATTCTTTAACTATATGGTCAATGCGGACATGCATTCTAGAGCGTATGACAATGCAAAGGAATTCATCCACAAACTCGAACTGAATAATTTTTTCAATAATACATTAAATACGGCCGTTTGGTATATTGGACTTACTTGTTAAATAGTGGAGGAGGCAGAATAGCACTAATGAATTTGTTTTCGTTAGCAGATCTGATGAAAACATCCATTACCTTATTTACACTTCTTTTTGTAATATCTCTTATATCAGTTCCTACAAGTGAAAATAAAATATTTGCTGCAACTGATACATTTAGTGCGGATGGGCAGATAGGCTCACTAGTACTTGGAATGCCGCCTTCTACGAATACTGTCAATATGAGCTCTGTGGACAAATTCGTTTTGTCTGGTTATTGGAAATTGGTTACCGAAAATGGTAAGATAGCCGACTTTACATCCGAATTTTATACAGGTCATGTAAATGGTGCCAATAATCATACGCATCAGTTAACTAATCTACGTGTTCAAGATCATAAGCCTCTTCAACTAAGTGCTGACAGAAGCACACAGATTTCAGGACTTACTGATGTGAAGACAAACGGGAAGAATGCATGGAATGATGTACCTACCACAATATCAATCTCTAAAGGAAGAACGATTAGTATCGATATAGCTGATAATGAGACGCAAAGGCATTTTATGGGTCAACCAATTTATGGAATTGTTAATGATCTGAGTATAATGAATATTCCATCTAATGACACAATGCTTAATTCTAATATGACAAACAAAACGGGTAGCGTTAACACTACAATTCCAGAACAGTTGCCTCCTCAATCTATCAATGGAAGTAATGTCCCTAAAATTTGACAAGCTATCCTGAGAGAATGAAACAGCCATTTTAAAATCCTAGATACCAACAATCGAATTTATGATAATTAAAGTTCTATTTGCGGTGACCATAACAGAAAATGACAGTAAAGTAACGATGGTTGACGCACGTCGGTACGAGCGATAAAATTAGTTCTGTTAGTAGATTCTATCAATTAGTAAGACTTGGTTACCATTAAAGTTTTTGTTGACTAATTGAATATTCCAGTTCGTCGGGATTCATATTGTTCACAATTCGGATCCAGAGGTGAGGAACATGGCTGAATAATTTCCTGAAACCCCTATGTGCCTATGATAAATTTACCTTAAATCTATCTCCAATCATCTATTGCATAGACGTCCTCAATATGATACCCTGGATCATTATTTTTAGTCATCATAACGCCTTGGGATTCAGTCCTGAACCCCATGGAAATCATCTTCTTATAGGCCGCCAAGTTACCTAGATTAACTCCAGCAACAAGTTTTGATAGTCCATGAGATGCCGCAAAATGTTCACAATACTCAATAAGGTCATCAAAATTAGCAGATTTGGACCTGTTCCCACTTGCTGTCACCGAAGCAAACTTAACATAGCATGAATTGCTTCCAGCTTCGGTTTTCGGTCCACAGTGACAGACGGCTAGACCTACCAACTTGTTACTTTTGTTATCAGTCAAGAGAATTGTATCTCCAAGTTTCTGATTTGCCAGAGACAGTATTTCAATCTTGAGATCTAGGCCATTATATATCGAATCTGTTAGAGAAGAACAGTTGTCAAGAACCTGTGATGTTTGCGCTTTTTGGATGTCAGAATATTTGGTCCAACTTATCTTCTCTTGGCTCTCTTTCTCTGTATACTCTGGCCTGACAGGTTTTGACATAACTGCGGTAAGAAACCTAGGCCAAAAGTCGTACTTTTGGTAAAGGTGGATATGTTTAGGACTGTGGGAGAAGGTGAAGAGGCCAATGTGTTTAGTTTTTAGTTCTTTAAAGATCGCCATTGTCTTATCTAACAAAAGTTTTGCAATGCCTTTGTCCCAAAGATCGGGATGGATTGTGAGTGGCCCAAATATTCCTACACTGCCCCAATTTGCGATAAAGTTTGATCCTACGAAATTTCCATCTACCTCGACAGCTAGTGACAACGAAGGATCCGCCCTAAATCGTGTACCGATATAGTCTGTATCTCCGAAGAAACTCATAGGGTCAGGTAATCCCAGAAATGTGCCAAAGGATAGTCTAAAAATGGTATCTGCTTCTTTTAGATCAGCTTCTCTTAAGGAACGAATGACAGGTTCCATTATTAAACTATGTAAAGTGATCTACTAAAATCTTGAGGAACTTGGTCTAATGAGAAGTGATAGGACAAAAGAATCTGATTGAAGATTGAAACCGTCGGTACCCGTGACGTTATCGGTTCTAAAAGGGATTCTGGTAAAGCTTTAAAGCTTTTTTCATCATTTTGAAACTAATCTGTCCGAAGTGCTGAGGTTTATGGACAATATTTAACTTTTAATTAGGACAAGAAGGTTAGCACTGTTCGATTTTAAATCACCGACATAACTTTTAGATTCATTAAATCTGTCTATTGGCATAAGAAAACGAGCATCATCGATTTACAGATTTACTTTTCTTGCCAAATTATATGACGATTAATTAATATATAATCTTAAGAGGTTATCTCCTGGAAAAGAAAAGAATTGACAACAAAATCGTCGAAAATTATAACACCCGAAAGAAACGAAAGGCGTGATTTGTTTAATTATAGCCTTATAAGACGTTTTTACAGAAGCAAACACTATCCGTTATCTTTACAGCTCTTCTTTGTAATATTACTTGTTATATTCATATATGATGGTTTTATTGGGCCAGATTCTGCTGACGCAAACCTAATTACTTTGTCTCTTTCTGGCATTTTTTGGTATCCAATGATATTTGGAGGACTTTTCTTTTTAGGTAGATCATGGTGTGCAGTGTGTCCTGTAGGAGCAATTGCGGGAGCTGCTAATCGTTTTAATCTAGGATTCAAATTTCCACGTCAATTAAGCAACTGGGGTCCTCCATTGTTAGCGTTTATAGGCGTTCTCTGGGGTTTTAGAGAATTTGGAATTAATGTCTTACGTGAACCCCTCATTACAGCTGTATGGATAAGTGGAGTAATTGCCGTAGCGATCTTAGTAAGCATTCTATTCAAAGGTCGCGTATTCTGCAGATTCATGTGTCCAATAACAACGCCATTAGCAGTAATGTCAAGAGTTGCACCAGTAGAAGTTAGGACAAAAACAATGGCTACATATTCAAATATGTCCAACAAACAGCGACAATATGCATCCTCTAATACGATTAAGAAACTACCTTTGATGCCAGAAATGTCAAAAGCTGATAACATCGGGAATATGACTAGTGTGGGAAAAATTGATCCTACTTGTAAATCATGTAAGACCCATGATTGCTTCAATGGTAACGAAGAAACTGAAGGTTGCCCATGGGGAGAACATCCAGCCACGATGACAAATAATTCGGCTTGCAGTATGTGTATGAAATGTGTTCATTCATGTCCACCAACAGAACCTATGCGTCTTAGACTCAGAATGCCATTCTCAGAATTATGGCAAGTATTTCGACCCAATATTTACGAGGCACTTACTATCTTCGTACTCATAGGCATATTCAATACCTTTCTTTGGCATGAAACAATAGATCTTTTTTTTCCTGGATTCAAACAAAATTTACTAGACGGAACCCAACCGCTCTTTCCATTCCTTTCTGAAGATCAGGTTGAAAAAGGCATTATTAGATATGTCATGTCTATTGGAATGGTACTAGGCATATACACGTTGGCATCACTTGTGTCTAGTAAATTATCTGGACAAAAGCTAAAATCCAATTTTATTAATTTTTCGTATTCATATCTTGCAGCCTTTTTTATTTACGGCATCATAGATTCTACATTCGGTCAGATTGCAAATAATGGCGGTCTTTATTTGACAGCAGCGTTACACCACCTAGGTATCTATCTCTACATGTCACCAAACTTAATCGATCTCAGTTCTCTTGAGTGGTATTCAAGGAAATGGATTATTGAAGCAATAGTTGCCGCACTTGTTGGAGGATATGTGGCATATAGGATAAGCCAAAATATTACTGGTAACAATACAAAAAAAATAATGCTTGCTGCCGCTCCTCATATATTAATGATACTATTTTTGGTTTTGATTTTTACAACCATTGTCCCACGGTGGTCTTAGCAAATGATAGTAAGTCGATATACATCTACTAATACAAATACTTGTAACGTATTATTTCTTTTGTTGATTTTATTTATCAACGGTCAAGGATTAATTCAGGACGCGGCTGCTAATAATGGAATTCCGGAAAAGTGGGACAGGCTACTAATAGAGGAAATTCCATTACTTAAGGAAAACTTAGAAGGCATTATCAATGCGCTTGATGAAGGGAACCATACTATAGCGAGTGAACAGATCGATGATATTAAATCGGGAGGCGATTGGTCTAATGTAAGAAAAGAACTTGAATCAAGAAATGAAGCAGATCTTATTTCAAGTTTTAATAATTCACTCTCTAGGCTAGATAAATTAGTTGCAACCAAAAATATTTCTTCAATAGACGAAGCTCAAATATTATCGAAGGATTTTAAAAAAATGGAACAGGCTTTAGCTCAACCTGTTATTGATTTCCAAAGGTTGCTTTTGATAGTTTTCATAATAGGAACACTGATTGCTTTTGGATTGTATATAATACCAAAGGTACGAAAGAAGCTTGATATTAAATTTTAACCGAATTTTGATTTTAAGAATACCGGTACGTGATATTGAGAACAATACTCCGCTAAAAAACTTTCTACACCTTTATTCTGGCAATTTTTTTGAACACTACTTTTCATACCTTATTATTGTGGGATTTGAGGAAGTCATAATTTCTTGACTCTTCTAATCCATGAAGGCGCAATAAATTGACAATACTCTTTGTAAAGAACCCTGATGCTTAGTGAGCACGTCGGTACCCACGTCGTTATCGGTTCTAAAAGAGGATTCTAAATATAATAGTTAACTGTTAAGCTATAAAGTTTTCTAATCGTTTAAGGTTCATCGGGATTCGATCCGTGTACGTAGGAGGGTTCTCCCGCTTGATATTTAATTTTAATGCGTTTTGGAAAATAACAAAGTCGGCAAAAATTTATCCAAGATACAGGGAACGGCCAATATCGATTGAATAGCGATACAAAGAATTGGTTATTTCAATTGATTACATGAAGAACGCCTCGCATTTTTCGCTGAACAGTCGATGAAAAGCTAAAATATATTAGTTTGACTTAAAATTCAAATTATACTCGGAAATAAAAATGGGTGTGTATTAATGATTAGGTCTAAAAAAACAAGGACTCACAGGAATTTTATAGTGCTAATCATCGTCAGTATATTTTTTGTTCCAATCTTACAACAATCAATTTTTGCTAACCACGGCAAGGAGATTGATCTTAAGTTTAGTGACGCCCAGTTTTTAATATTACCAGAAAAAAACATTCATCAAATTAAGTTCACTACTACTTATTCTGTTTCTGACTCTGATACGATTGGTAAGCAAATTAATGGAATCATGCAAATATCTACAAATAACGGGACATTAGTTAAAACAACTTCAATTCCAAATGGATTCAAAGCAGAAAGAACTGGATTTCAGCATTTCGTTACCAGTTTGCCATCTACTTCCCCTAAAACAATTAACGCTATTGTCTTGTTCACAGATTTAAACAAGACTTCTGCACTGTCAAATTCTATAAATAGAGATTTGGTCCTGAATAAAACACAATAAAAATTCCCTCGTTCAAACTATTAGGTCGAAGAAAAGAGTCAGCCATCGACATAGTTTATTCTCAGGCGTCGGGATACGACTAAGTATTCATTCGGAACTCATTATAGGATCATAAAATTGACTAAATTTCATACTATTAGTCATCTCATATTTTTTAAATCATGGACAGACTTCTAATCATGACTTTTGCTAATTTTAAAGGATTCAGGGCATTTTTTTTCTGATTTTACTGATAATTTATTTAAACTTAGATAAATTAATTTATGATCTCTTGGAGTAACTCTTTTAATTCTAATGCTTTTGCGTTATCTGACTCTATTTCTAATGCTTTGTCGGCCCAAATCAATGCTTCCTGATGTTGTCCAAGCCCCCATAGAGCAGTACCTTTGTTGGTTAATGCAACAACATATTTGGAATCGGTTCAAGTGAATATTAGTTCCCAACGAAGTAATTGATCAACTTCTTATGATTCATTAATTTTGTCCCTCTTTGCTGACTAATTTGTCAATAATAAAATGGTCCGATATAGTTCCATTGTTATCATAGAAGGTACTATTTAGTCTAGTACCATTGTTTGTAAGCTCTAAATTCAAGAAACCAAAACCACGGTGCTGTGTTGCAATGTAAGGAGCCCTTAGTTCAAAATTATGAAGTTCTGCTCCTCCGGTTCCAACGGTAGCAAAGATGGATCCATGAAATTTATTAATATCGTAATTGTAATTATTTTTGCTTGAATTGACTATTATAGGGTTCTCTGAATCATCGTTGTTGTATAGGATGGGATAACTTCTTTCATAATTATGACTATGGGCTTGTAACACCAGATCCACATTATATCTATCAAACAAGGGATGGTACACTTCTCTTAGAGTTACCCTTGGACTACAACCTTGACAATCATTTGGTGATATGTAAGCAGGTTGATGGTATGCGATTATTATCCACTTGATAGACGAATTTGTTAATGCATTTTCTAAATCTGACTTGACAAATTCATATTGTTTAGAGCCTAATTCATATGGTAATTCTGTGGACATTATCATAAAATGAATATTGAAATGATTAAATGAATAAAATTCACTTGACATGTTGAAATGCTCCATATATTGACTGGTACGAAAATCATTGTCATGGTCTCCTCGGACTATGCTAGTTATGTTATCTACTGACGAAATTATTTCAATCCAGCATTCTGCAGTTCTCTGGTACGAGAGGTCTCCGAGTGCAAGAATTAGTTCCGGTTTTTTATTTAAAATATTTTTTAATGTATTCTTGGAATTATCATTGCATCCCCAATCACCGACAGCTGCTACGTTAAATAAACTTGAATACGTATACTGAGGAATCATAGGCAGTAAAGATAATCCAATACAAAAAAGAAGATAATGTGATGTCAAGACCGTAAATCTATTCATATTTGACATATAAATTTGGTATTTAACCTCTTTAGTTTCTGAACATTTATTTAAAAATATTGGTGTTCTTGGAATATGGCTGCGACTAACGCTAGATTCTGGCTTGTAAATATAATCTGGAAAAATAACTAAATTCTTTCTTCCTCATATTTTTATTATTTCGGTATTATCGCTCATCTAATTAGTTGAAAAATTAATTATAAAGATGTGGATTTCAAGTATACAACTTATGTTATAGTTTAGAACATCAAAAAAGCAATTAACATTCCGATTATAATCTTATTAAACTATTGAGTGCTAACCTAATTCTTCTGTATAAATGGTGTCTCGGGTTTCGGTCCCGTTCCCCGAAGCACTATTGCGGTAAAGGGGAAAGGCCAAATACGGGACTGGCCGAAAAAAGCCCCTTACCATACAGGAGATTTACTAATCATCAATTACCACTTATGGTTGATTTGAAAAATGACTACCTTATAGAAGGAATAGTGGTCAACCAATAATTAGCGCGTGCAAGAGCCTAAATAGTAACCGATT
>Ga0209486_10000682_pt1 | contig 14961 bp, 14 predicted proteins | sample NCCompost_FD_187518 | JGI IMG/M metagenome (GOLD analysis project Ga0209486, IMG submission 187518) | Agricultural soil microbial communities from Utah to study Nitrogen management - NC Compost (SPAdes) (version 2) | ecosystem: Environmental > Terrestrial > Soil > Agricultural land | place...
GGATCTGCGTGTGCTCGCCCGCGATACAAACCTCGATCTGATGGATGCGCACCTGACGTCGGGGACGCGTTCGATCCCGGTGATCATGGCCCTCGATGGGGCCTTCCAGGTCCGGTCGTGGTGGGGTCCGAGGCCGGCCGCGCTCCAGCGATGGTATCGCAGCGAAAGTCCGCTTCTCGAAATTGCCGAGCGCAGCCGAAAAAAACGCGCCTGGTACGCCCGCGATCGGGGAAAAACAGCGGTCGCCGAGGTTCTGGAGACCGTCGAAAGGGCCTCTCGCCGGACGAATAGTGACGCCGCCAGCTAGTTGAACGGGCTGCCCTCCCGCCGCTTTGCGCTTAGTTTTTCTCATCGTACACACTCACCCGAGTCTACCCGATGGCCGGACGACGCATAGAAGGCAACTTCAATCAGGGCTGGGGGATCGCGGCATTCATCACCCTGCTTGCAGCGGCCGGATTCGCCACTGCCTTCATGATCAACCAGCGCACGTTCCATTCACCTAACGACGTCACTGCTCCAACCGGCGGCGGCGCAGAGTCCCACGCACCAGCTGCTCCAGCCGTAAAGCACTAAGGGAGTCGGTATAAGCCACGCGCTGAATGCAACCCAGTCAGCGATCTGGTGTATGTCGGCCACCCAGCCGAGTGATCATGCGTAGTTTCGCGGTTCTGTTCGCAATTGTCGTGAGTTCGCCGCTGGCGCTTCCTGCGCAGCAAATGCCGGCGCGCGTCGTGCGCAACGGTGCGCCCAACGGCATGACGCTGAGCGACGGGGAACCAATCAGCTTCATCCTGGAGCACGCCGGTGTACTCGACCTGGTCGATAGTCAGCGTACCAGCCTGATGACCATCCGCCGGAAGCTGCGTGCCGCAAACGATCCGTTCCTGAGGCAGCTCGATTCATTGCGTGAGTCGTTGGGAATCAGTCTCGAGCCCCGTCCGCGCGGTTTGAGCGATGAGGATCGCAAGAAGCTCCAGCGGCTCGAGCAGATTTCGCAGCCGATCACCGACTCGATCCGCCTCAACAACGACGCCGCGCGGCTTCATGCGAGGACGCTGCTCGACAGCGCGCAGGTGATGCGGCTCGACTCGCTCATCGTGCGCGAACGCGGCACGATCGGCGGACGCCGGCCTCCCCCACCGAGTCCCCGCCGTTCCTCTCCGTTCACTGATCGCAGGTCGCCGGTCGCTCGTTAGGGTGAACGAACACCGGCTGGTCACAAAGCGCCGCGCCAGGTATTACACGATAGGCGGCGGCGCGCCGTCGGTGGACGAGGCCTGGATCGTCCTGCATGGCCACGGCCAGCTCGCGTCCGAGTTCGTCAACTACTTCAAGTCCATCGCGACACCTGCCCGCTTAGTGGTGGCACCCGAGGCGCTGAATCACTACTACGTGGAGCCCGGCACGTCGGGCCGTACGAAGGACGCGAAGGTCGGCGCCACCTGGATGACGCGTCTCGACCGCGAGAACGACATCGCGGACTACGTCGACTTCCTCGACGCGGTCTGGGGAGAAACCGCGGCCCGCGCCGGGCGCGTGGTCACGTTAGGCTTCTCGCAGGGTGTGGCGACGGCGTGTCGCTGGATTGCGCAGGGCACGTCCCGCGTCGATCGCCTGATTGCGTGGGCCGGCCAGCTGCCGCCTGACGTGAATCCGAAGGAGTTCGCCAAGCTGTCCCACGGGCTGACGCTGGTCTCCGGCACGACGGACGAATACGCGGCCTGGATCGCCGAGGGAAATAACTCCGGGCGCCTGGAGAGTGCGGGAATCAAGCCGGAGGTGGTGACCTTCGACGGCGGTCACCGGATGGATCGGCTGACGCTGGACGCCATCGCAAAGAGTTGATCAGCGCTCGGCCGAATCTGTTGCACAACGACGGAGGTAGTTGGCTCCGGATGGTGTACCTTCGATCAGTTCTCCGAGGGAGTCGGTCATGGGTCGCCTGGCACATATCATCCGATTCGTTGCTCTGCTTTCGCTCCTCGTCGTGGTATCCCACGGTCGTGTGCCGACCACCGAGGCGATCAAGGGATTCCGTGCGGTGGTGTTCTCCGGCGCGCTGCTGCATGAGCCAGTTCGCATCGGTGACTTCGACACAGCCACGGCGCTGTATTTGCGCGTCATGCGTGGAACAGCCGTGTCAGGTGATTCGCTCGCCGCGCTCGAGGGACGCCGGTGCGTGATCATCAGTGCGTTTCTGGCCAACGATCGGAACATGAACACGCCGCTCGAGACGCTTCCCGAGGGTCAGGGAGACTTCAACTACCGGCTGTACGTCTTCTCGCAAGGCGTGCGCCCCGTCATGGCTGCCGGTCAACACCGCTGGCGATTGACGCAAGAAGTCACGCAGGATCTAGCAGCGTTAGGCGTCCCGATTGCCGATACAAATGGCGCGACCGCCGGTTGCCAATAGGGCCCAACGCCTTCTGACCTCTGACCTCTGACCTCTGATCTCTACCTCTGGCCTCTGGCCTCTGGCCTCTGGCTCTGGCCTCTGGCCTCTGGCCTCTGGCCTCTACTTCCTGCCCCTCCACCGGTCAATCTCGCGGCGTTCCTTCTTCCCCGGTTTCCCCTTTTCGCGGAACACTGGTGGGCCGAGCGCCTTCATCTGCGCGGCAAGGACCTCTCGCGCCTTCCGGCTCTCCCCAGTTTCGACGTAGAGCGTTGCCGCCACTGTCGCTGAACCGCGCTGTTCCGATTCTCCAGTGACTTCCACGATCTGCTCGAACGGCGGCTTTCGGATGCGGATCGTGTCACCCACGGTGACGGCACGCGATCGCTTCACCCGGTCGCCGTTCACTTCCACCCGACCCGTGTCGATGGACTCGGCAGCCAGCGTCCGCGTCTTGAAAAAGCGGGCCGCCCATAACCATTTGTCGAGTCGAACAGGCATCGCTACAAAGTGGGATGGCGGACGGGAGATGGCGGATTTCCGACGCGCGTCATTCAAAGCTGTCCGCTCAATACCCGTTGCAGCGTGGACGAGTCCACATTGGCTCCACTCAAGACGATTCCGACGCGCTTGCCTTCGAGGTTCGGTGCGAGCTTGCGGAGCCCGGCCAACCCCGCCGCGCCGGCCGGTTCCACCATCGAGTGCGTCGTGCGCAGCAACATGCGCATCGCGTCCGCAATCTCGGCGTCAGTCACCGTTATGAAGTCGGCGAGACCATCGAGCAGCGTCGGAAACGTCATTTCGTACGTGGAGCGAGTCGCCAGGCCATCGGCGAACGTGTCGGCACGGTCTGTCTGCACCGGCTTCCGGGCGTGCCAACCTTCGTGCGCCGCCGATGCACCAACTGCCTGGACGCCGTACACCTTCGCGTCCGGCTTGAGTCCGGCGAACACCGTCAGCGCACCTACGGCCTGCGAGCCACCCCCGATCGAGATCACCATCGCATCGATCTGCGGCTCCTGCTCGATGACCTCCAGGGACAACGTTCCCGCGCCCGCGATCACGTGCGGGTTGTTCGTGGAGTGGGCCAGCGTGGCGCCTTCTTCCGTCACGATCCGGTCGGCCACCTGCACCGATTCGTCGTAGTCCCGGCCTTCTTCGATCAGCCGCGCGCCTAACGCGCGCATCCCCGCGTTCTTCTCCGGGTTGTTCCCGACCGGGACGCAGACCGTCGTGCGAACCCCGAACGCCCGGCCGGCATAGGCGACGCCGAGGCCGTGGTTTCCCCGCGTGGCGGCGACGACACCGCGCGCCCGCGCCTCGTCAGGCAGTGCGGTCATGAAGGCGAGACCGTTCCGGACCTTGAACGAACCCGTTGGATTGAAGTTTTCGTGCTTGACGTGAAGACGGATCCCGTGGCCGACGGCGTCATCGAGCTCGCGATACGTACGCAGCGGCGTCGGAGAGAGCAGGGGCGCCAGCCGGATGCGGGCGGCGCGGATATCGTCCAGAGTTACGGACAAGGTGGTGCCTGAATTGGAGGACAGTGTGATCCGAAAAAATCGCCAGTGGCGAAGATAATCCCCTGACTGCCACGCTGCTGTCTAACCGTGAAACTGCGGCACACAGACTGCGTATAGTCCGCCGCCAGTAGTCACGACCTCAACAGGATTGTCTCATGCAACCGCGTTCGCGTCACGCTCTCCTTACGCTCACGTTCCTCGCGCTTCCCGCCGTCGCTTCGGCGCAGCGTCCCCGAATCAGCCAGCGTTCCTTCGACCGGCCGCCCCGTGCCGCGGTCGGCGCGAGCTTCAGCTACGGCCGACCCGTTGGCGACTTCCTTTCCTACGTGGATCAGGGACTGGGCTTCGATGCATTCTTCCGCTGGAACGCTGACCCGCAGGGCATCGTGAGCTTCAGGCTGGATGGTGGGCTCCAGATTTACGGGAACGAAACGTTTCGCGTCCCGTTGTCCGGAACCATCGGTGGTCGAGTCCTCGTCGACCTCACGACCTCGAACAACATCGTCTGGATGGGATTCGGGCCGCAGCTGACCGCGCCCAGCGGCGTAATCCGGCCGTATGCCAACGCCAGCGTCGGGTTCTCGTATTTCTTCACCGAGTCGTCGGTGGAAGGATCGAACAACGACAACGATCCGTTTGCGAGCACGACGAACTATTCGGACGCGACGTTCCGGTACGGGTTCGGCGGGGGATTCCTGATTCCGTTCCAGACTCGCACATCCGAGTGGGCGATCGACCTCGGCGCGATCTATCACGGGAATGGCCAGGTGCGTTACCTGCGCGAAGGCGGCATCGAGGACCTGCCCGACGGTTCGATCATCCTCCATCCGATCCAGAGCGACGCCAACCTCCTGACCTACCGGCTCGGCTTCTCGATCGGGATCCGGTAGCTGCGTGACGCGGTGGTGGCTCGGACGGTCTGGAAGCAGTTGCCGGTCACGAGCCACCAGCCACGGGTCACGACATCCGCTCCGACGACGACGCACAGGACCTCTTCGAGCAGCTGGGCAAGAATGCGTACGGCATCCTGGTCGGGCTGGTTTTCGGCGTCCCGTTAGGCTGGCTGCTTCAGCTTCGCGGGATCTGGCTGTACCTGTTCGTCGTGGTAGCGGTCGTGGTGATCACCCGATCGGTCAGGTACATGACGACCGCGCTCGTGGACGGTACGGCGAACGTGTTCCTGCGAATGGTCTGGCCGACCGGGAATTCAACGCCGTATACGCCGACGTATTCGATGGAAGAGTCGATGGTCGCGCGCGGCGATGTCGACGGCGCGCTGGCGCACTACGGCGCCGCGATGCGACTGCACCCGACCGATCCCGACCTGCGATTCCGCGTCGCCGAGCTGCTGTTTCGCAGTCCGTCGCCGGCCAAGGCTGCGACGTATTTCATCGAGGGCCGCCAGCTGGCCGGGGACAAGCGAGGCAAGGAACTCTATGCGACGCAACGGCTGATCGATCTCTACCTGGGTCCGTTAGGCAATCCGGTCGGCGCATTGGTCGAGCTGACACGCCTGGTCGACCGCTTCCCCGGGACTCGTGAGGCCGAATCCGCCGCCGCCATGATCGCGCGCCTGAAACAAGGAACTATGGAATCGTAGTTCACGCTTCAGATTCACGATTCATTCACGCTTCCTTTCACGATTCATTTCACGCGGCATTTCACGATTCATGATTTTACTCGATATCCCCTGACCCCCGTTCCCGCTTTCGCCTGCCGCGCAGTTTCTTGAGCCGCAGCCGCTCCTCTCGCGACGCATGTGTCGGCGCGGTCTTGACGCGCTTTTTCCGCACCTGAAGCGCGCGCGCGACCAGGCCCGCCAGCCGCTGCTCGGCCAGGAGCCGGTTCTGCCGCTGGCTCCGCGTGTCACTGGCCGCGACACGGACCCACCCCTCGGTGTCGAGCCGGGACGCCAGCCGCAGCGTGACGCGATCCTTCTCGTCAGGCGTGAGCGCCGACGACTCGGCGGGATTCCACTGGATCTCCACGCGCGACGACGACGTGTTGACGTGCTGGCCGCCAGGACCGCCAGACCGCGTCGCCCGCACGATCAGCTCGTAGCGGGGAATCGAGTGCGTGTCGTCGACGACGATGACGTCGGTGGTCAGTTGGTTCGTCCCCGGTTCACGCGGACTCCGGCCACGCGACGGCCATCCATCGCGATCACCTCGAGATCACCACCGGGGAAATTCACATGGTCACCGACCTTCGGCACCCGCCCGATGCGCGCGAAGACAAAACCGCCTAACGTGGTCCAGTCCCCCTCGGGAATCGAAACGCGGTGGTCAGTCCGCACATCGATCAGGGAAAGGTTGCCCGCCAGTTCCAGCACCCCATTCACCTCGACCGATTCCTTGGACACCATGTCGTATTCGTCGGCGATATCCCCGATCACTTCCTCGATCAGGTCCTCCATCGTCACGATGCCGGCAGTGCCGCCGTATTCGTCGAGCACCACCGCCATGTGGGCGCGCGTCTTTCGCAGGTCATCGAGAACGCGGACAGCGAGCCGCGTGGCGGGGACATACAACGGATCTCGCACGAATTGCTTCAGCGAAAACGCCGACTTTCTGTCGTGCAGCCAGAGATCCTTGGCCAGGAACACTCCCACGACGTCGTCCAGCGACTCCTGGTAAACCGGGTACCGCGAGTACCGTTCCCGGCTCAATGTCTCCCGTACCTCCTCTTCATTCGAGTCAATCGACAGGGCCGCCATCTCGGTCCGCGGGCGCATCACGTCCTGCACCTTCTTCTCATGGAAGTCGAACACGCCGGCCAGCATGGCGGAGTCGCTTTCGTCGAGCGTCCCGTGGGCCCGCGCCTGCATAACGAGCATACGCAGCTCCTCGGGCGAATGCACGTGCTGGCTTTCGCTCATGGGCTTGATGCCGAACAGCCGCAGCGACGCGTTCGCGGTTCCGTTCAGCAACGCGATGAACGGGGACATGATGCGGGCGAACAGCATCAGCGGGAGGGACACCAATCCGCTCAATCGCTCGGGCATGAGCAGCGCGACTGTCTTCGGCGCCAACTCGCCGAACACGACATGAAGGAAGGTGATAACCGCGAATGCCACGCCAATTCCGGCCGCGGTGTGAACGGCACCCGGGGCGGGTCGGATGCCAAACACGCCGAGAATCGAGTCCATCATCGCCGCCACGACCGGTTCGCCTACCCACCCCAGGGTGATGGTCGCGATCGTAATTCCGAGCTGCGTCGCGGAGATGTACCGGTCCAGGTTCGCAATCGCCTGCAGGCTGTATCTCGCCAGCCGGTCCCCCGCGTCGTGCATTTCCTGAAGCTTCGACCTTCGCGCCCCCACCAGGGCGAATTCGGCTGCCACGAAGAAGCCGTTCAGGAGGACAAGCGCCAGAACGGCCGCGCTCCGGCCCAGAACTCCTTGCCATGTCAGATGATCCGTCACTTCCACTGAGAAACTCCAGGTGACGCGAATCGTCCAAGTTCTAGCAGAATGCGACGGTCAGGCACCGACCCGGCTCGTTGCACGTTGCAAGACGCCCTCCCCCAATCGTGAACACGCCACTCCCGCTGCCCCGACCAGCCGTCCACGCCATGAAGGCGCTCGACCCCCGGCTCCTCCTCCGAGCGAGCTACGTGGGCCGCGTCGCCATAACGCTCGCAATTTTCTTTGCCGTCGGTTTTGTCTTCCAGGATTCCGCTCCTGAAGATCGCCTCATTGCGACGGCGCTGTTGGTTGCTGCCGCTGTGTTCACTGCGATTTCTGCCGCGTGGAGTGAATTCCAGCCCGGCTCGCTGAACGACCGCTTTCTCGGCGGACAGATCCTTTTCGATCTCGTGCTGGTTACGGGACTTGTACACGTTACTGGCGGCGCGGCTTCGCAATTCGGTGCGCTGTACATCCTGGTGATCGCAGTCGCCGCGCTCATGCTGACGGCGTCGGCTGGACTTTTTGTCGCGGCACTCGGATGTGTTTTCTATTTCGCCGACGTCATCCTCGCGCATCGGTCGTCGCTGGATCTCGGATACTGGTTGCAACTGGGAGTGTTTGCTGGCGTTGCGCTGAGCTCCGGGTACATCGCGTCGCGCCTTCGCGAGGCACGCGCCGGACGCGAAGAACTCGCGGCCGAACTGGTCAAGGTGAGACTGCAAGCCGAGGACATCCTGCGCAACATCCGCAGCGGCATCGTAACCGTTGACGCCGCCGGCTATCTCGTATATGCCAACCCCGCAGCGAGTTCGTTGCTGGGCATGGATTTATCCAGCAAGGCCGGGCGGCGGGTGCGCGACCTGTTTGGTTCGATTTCGCCCGAACTTGTGTCGGCGCTCGAGCAGGCGGCCGGCTCGGGGATCCGGACCGTCCGTGCTGAAGGCAAGGTGATCACGGCCAGTCGCGGTTTTCCGATCGGCCTCAACACCACCATTACCGCCAGCCACGAGCAGAATGGCAGCGACAATGCGAACGAAACCAGTCGCACCGCGACGGCGATCTTCCAGGACCTCACCGACCAGAAACGGCTCGACGCGTTGCGCCGTCGCACACAGCGACTGGAAGCCGTCACGGAGCTCAGCGCCTCGCTGGCGCACGAGATCAAGAATCCGCTGGCGTCCATCCGCAGCGCAGTGGAGCAACTCAGTCATTCCACACACGCGACGCCTGACGAGCGGACCCTCTCGTCGCTCATCGTGCGCGAATCGGACCGGCTGGCACGCCTTCTCTCCGAGTTTCTCGACTTCGCGCGCGTGCGCGTAAACCGGATTCAGAAGATCGACATCGGCCGGCTGACGCGGGGTGCGGCCACGCTGGCCGCGACGCACCCATCGTGCGCGGAGCATGTTCGGGTGTCGATCACGGGCGAAGCCGGCGTCATTGAAGGGGACGATGACGTGTTGCATCGCGCCGTCTTCAACCTGGTGCTGAACGCGGTGCAGATGTCGCCCGTCGGCGGTGAAGTACGCGTCGAGGTCTCTACGCTACGCGCCGACGACGCACCGCCGGGTGTTCGGTTGCAGGGCGGTGGAGTGACCATACGCATCTCTGATCGCGGCCCGGGCATCCCGCCCGACGTCCGCGAGAAAATTTTCGACCCGTTCTTCACGACCCGGCCGGGTGGAAGCGGACTTGGGCTGGCGGTGGTACATCGCGCCGTCGAGTCGCATTCCGGCTTCGTCTTCGTGGACACGGAAGTCGGCAACGGCACGAAAGTCACCGTGCTGCTGCCACGGGATCACGACCACCCCGCCGACGAGGGCAAATGATCGATACCCAACGAGCGAACGTCCTCGTCATCGACGACGAGTCGAGCATCCTGGAGTCGCTGCGCATCCTGCTGCGGAACGAGGGCTTCACGCCGCATATCGCACAGGGCGGACGGCAGGGGCTGGAGCAGATCGCGTCACTGTCGCCGGACATCGTGCTGACCGACGTGCGCATGCCTAACGTCGACGGCATCGAGGTGTTGTCGGCGGCGCGGCGGCAGGATCCCGCCATCCCTGTCATCCTGATGACCGCGCAGGCGACGCTGCAATCCGCGGTCCAGGCCGTCAATGAGGGCGCCTTCTATTACATACAGAAGCCGTTCCGCAATGACGACCTCATCGCCATCCTGCGCCGCGCCGCCGAACATCGCCGGCTGCGCGTCGAGAACCAGTCGCTGAAGCAGGAGATCCGACGGCGCGAAACTTCGGTCTCCGGACGTCCCGTCGGAAAGAGCAAGTCCTGGATGGAAGTGCTCCGTCTAGCCGAAACGGTCGCGCCCACGGAATCGACAGTATTGATCCAGGGTGAGTCAGGCACCGGTAAAGAGGTTATTGCTCGCTACATCCACCAGCTCTCTGCGCGCACCGAGGGTTCGTTCCAATCGATCAACTGTGGAGCGCTGCCGGAAAGCCTGCTGGAGAGCGAGTTGTTCGGCCACATCAAAGGCTCGTTCACCGGTGCCGTGAAGGACAAGCAGGGGTTGTTCACTTCTGCCGCCGGCGGGACGTTTTTCCTCGACGAGATTGGCGAAACAACACCGGCCACGCAGGTGAAGCTCCTGCGAGTGCTGCAGCATCGTGAAGTCATTCCTGTCGGCGCCACGGAATCGATCCCGATCGACACGCGACTCATCGCCGCGACCAATCGCGACCTCGAGGAAGCGATGCGTCGTGCGACGTTTCGGCAGGATCTCTACTACCGGCTCAACGTGATCGCCCTGCACCTGCCGCCGCTCCGTGACCGGCAGGATGACGTTCCGCTCCTCGTCGACTCCTTCCTGCAACGGTTGTCCTCCACGCGTGGCGGTGAAGAGAAGACGCTTTCCAGCGAGGCTGATGAGGCCATCCGCGCCTACCAGTGGCCTGGTAATGTCCGGGAACTCGAAAACGCGCTGGAGCGCGCCTGGATCATGTCACCCGGGGAGCGCATCGAGCTCAACGCGCTGCCGGAACGGGTCACGTCACCGACGCCCTCCCGGCTCCTCGACGACCGCGCCGCCCCGAATCCGACGCTGGAAGCCATCGAGCGCGCCTACATCCTCTGGGTGCTGAATGCCGAGGGGGGAAACAAGACACGAGCGGCCGAATCGTTAGGTATCGACCCGTCCACGCTACACCGGAAGCTGTCCCGGTTCGGTTCGGAGGGCGCGTGAGCGACGGGACGATGCCGGGGAACGAGACATCGCTATTGACGCGAGACCGGCTCATTCCACTCCTGCTCGCGATTTCCGCGACCCTGGTCGTGGTGGTATCGATCGCGCCGTTCCCGGTCGGCGTCTTCCAGGACGATGGGATCTACACGGTGCTCGCCAAGTCGTTGGCGACGGGGCAGGGATATCGCTACCTCCACATCCCCGACGCGCCGAACGCGACGCACTATCCGCCGCTCTATCCACTCTTCCTGGCTGGTTTGTGGAAGGTCTTCCCGGCATTCCCGGCCAACGTCACGCTGTTCAAGTTCGCCAACGCCGCATTCATCGGGGTCGGGGCCTTCATGGCGTGGCACTTTGCGCGCCGCCAGGTGGGCATGAGCCACGCCACCGCGGCCCTCTCGACCGGCGCCTTCATGATCTGCGCCCCGGTCGTGCTGCACGGGGTGATGGTGTTGTCGGAACCGATGTTCCTGGCAGCCCTGTTCCCGGTGCTGATGGCGTGTGAGCGTGCCGCCCGCACGGGGGACAGGCGTGATGCCCTGATTGCCGGCGCGGCCGGCGGTGCGCTGGCGCTCATCCGCACGTTAGGCGCCGTTGCCATTCCCGCCACGATCCTGGTCCTCGCCTGGCGCAGGCGATGGACAGCCGCGCTCCTCGTCCTCGCCGCCAGCGTGGCCATCATGTTGCCCTGGCAACTCTGGATTGCCACCTACGATGACAACCTCCCCGCCGTCTTTGCTGGTCGATACGGTTCCTACTCCGCCTGGCTGATCGGTGGTGTGAAGGAGGGCGGAGTGCCGTGGCTACTGCAGCTCGTGGTATTCAACCTCCGGCTTGTGGTCAACGGCGGATGGCAGCTCCTCGCGATTGAACCGCTACCCGTGGCCGTGAAATGGCTGGCAACGGTTGCCGTGACGGCGTTCTTCGCAGGTGGATGGTGGCTGATGTTGCGACGCGCGCCGGTGGCAGCGTGGATGGTCGCGCTCTACCTGCTGGTGATCATTTCGTGGCCATTCGAACCTCCGCGATTCATTTTCGCGCTGTGGCCGCTGGTCGGCATCATCGTGGGGCTGGGGATGCATGCGGTGTTCACCTGGCGGCCCGCAGCGCGTCCGCGGCAGTTCGCGCGCGCCGCGGCGATTGCAATGGCATCGCTGCTGGTGATCGGCTACGTGAGATATAACTATATCGCCGCGGAAAGCCGCTGGCCGTCGATGGTGCAGTCGTTCGTGGCAAATCGCTCGAAGCCTATGGCCGAGTGGGTCATGGCCAACACGCCTGACGATGCGTTGCTCTCGACCGACGATGACGTGCTGATGTACCTCTACACCGGCCGCCTGACGATCCCGAACACGACGTTCACGCCGCAGGAGCACATGAGTCCACAAACGCCGGCGTTCGCGGCGAACGCGTTGCGAACGATCCTCGGCACATACGATGTCGATTACGTCCTGACGGCGTCCAACAACGGCATCTACGCGGCGCGTGGTCTCGTGCAGGCGAATCCTCCCGAGCTGGGGGTCGTCGCCGTGTTCAAGTACGGCGCGGTCTTCAAGCCGCAGTCGCGGGGCGAAGGGCAATGAACTCTCTCTTCCGGAGCGACGAACAGCGGGAGCGGTTGTTGCCGTTTGTCCTGGCCGCGTTGTCGATGGCGGCGGTAGTGATGTTCATCGAACCGTTCCCGGTGGGCGTGTTTCAGGACGATGGCGTCTACACTGTCCTGGCCAAGTCGCTGGCGACGGGGCAGGGGTACCGGTATCTCCACCTGCCGGACGCGCCTAACGCGACGCACTTCCCACCGGCATATCCGCTCTTTCTGGCCGGACTCTGGAAGCTGTTTCCCTCGTTCCCGGCCAATATCACGCTCTTCAAGTTCGCCAACGCGGCCTTCATCGGCCTGAGCGCGATCCTGGCCTGGCGCTTCGCGCGAGGACCGCTGCAGATGGGGCAGTGGGCCGCGGCCATCACCGTGGCGGTGTTCACGGCCTGCGCCCCAGTGGTGTTGATGAGCGTCATGGTCATGTCAGAACCGCTGTTCCTGGCCGCGCTCTTCCCGGTCCTGATGGCGGGTGAGCGAGCGGCGAAGACCGGCAATGTGCGCGACGCGGTCATCGCCGGCGCGGCCGGCGGTGCACTTTCGCTGATACGAACGTTAGGTGCCGTGGCCATACCTGCCACAGCGCTGGTGCTCCTGTGGCGGCGACGCTGGCTGGCGGCGTTCTGCGTCTGCGTAGCTGGTCTCCTCGTCATGGCGCCCTGGCAACTGTGGGTTTCTGCGCATGATGCGGAAGTGCCGGCCATCTTCCTCGGTAAGTACGGCTCGTATTCCGGCTGGCTCTTCGGCGGCATCCGTGAGGGGGGCATCGAATGGCTGGCCACGCTGGGCTGGTTCAACCTCCGGCTCTTTGTGGGCGGCGGGTGGGACACGCTGTCGGTCGATTCGTTTCCTGTACCGCTGCGCTTTGTCGTCACGTTCGTCGCGACCGGTTTCTTTGCAACGGGCTGGTGGCTGATGTTGCGACGAGCGCCGGTTGCCGCACTGGTTGTCGCAGCGTACCTGACGCTCGTCGTGCTGTGGCCCTTCCCGCCCCAACGATTCACCTTTGGCGTCTGGCCGCTGCTGGGTATGTGCTTCGGCCTGACGGTGGAGTCGATACTGCGTTGGAAACCGCAGGCACGCGCATACGTCACGTTACGCTGGGTTGGCGTCGGACTCGCTGCGCTGCTGATGATTGGCTACGCCCGCAGTAACTACCGAAGTGTGTCCCGCGGCTGGTGGACGCAGGTCCAGGGATACGTCGCCGATCGCGCGAAGCCCGCGATGGCGTGGGTGGCGGCGAATACACCCGAAGATGCCGTGATCGTCACCGAAGATGACGTGATGATTCACTTGTACACGGGCCGGCGCGCGGTTCCCATCGGCACGTTCACGCCGCAGGACCATATGTCAAAGCAGACTGCGGAATTCGCGACCGAGGCCCTCCGCTCCATCCTGCGGAGCTACGACGTCGACTACGTGGTGGCCACGACCCCCTTCGGCGCACAAGCGGCGCAGGGGCTTATTCGCGGGTCAGCGGAGCTGCGGTTTGCAGGAGTGCTGGAGCTTGGTGCGATCTACCTGCCGGTGGCGAGGGCTGGCACACCGTGACGGTGCTTCCGATGCCGGTGATGGCAGACGTCGAGCGGCGGAGCGAACGATTTATTCCTTTGCTCCTCATGGTGGGCGTGCTGGTCGCCGCCATCGTCAGCATTACGCCATGGCCTGTCGGCGCATACGAGGACGACGCGATCTATACGCTGCTGGCCAAGGCGTTGGCCACCGGCGACGGCTATCGCATGATCAATCTGCCGGGCGCGCCTCACGCCACGCATTACCCGCCGGGCTATCCGTTCCTGCTCTCAATGCTGTGGCGCATCGCGCCGGGTTTTCCGGACAACGTTGTCGTCTTCAAGTTCGCGAACGCTGCATTGCTCGCGATCGCGGCCGGTGGACTGTACCGATTCCTGCGCACGCGCCTCGAGTTTGGCGTGCACGCCGCGGCGGTTGTGGCAGCGGTAGGAACAGCATCGATCATGACGCTGCACCTCGCGGGCCTGGTGCTCTCCGAGCCGCTCTTCCTGGCCGTGTTCTTTCTGTCGCTGCCAGTCATCGAGCGGGCTGCGGAGGGTAGCCGGATACGCGATGCCCTCATCGCCGGACTCCTGCTCGGCGCTCTCGCGATGGTGCGGACAATTGGTGCCGTGGCGATTGGCGCGATGGTTCTGGTGCTCCTCTTCCGCCGGCGTCCGTTGGCGGCGCTGGGCGTCGTTGCCGGATCGGCGCTGTTTCTGGTGCCGTGGCAACTCTGGGTCAGCGCCTATCAGGGTGAAGTCGCACCCATCCTGTCCGGTAAATACGGCTCCTACGGACCGTGGATGGTGGACGGGTATCGCGAAGGCGGATTGTCCTTCGCCCGCGACGTGGTGATCCAGAACTTTGCAGGGATGGGCAACAGCCTGAGTTACGTGCTGATGCCCGTTCAGCGCAGTTGGCCACGAATCCTGTCACTGTTGCTGCTCCTGCCCGTGATCGCCATCGGATTCGTGGCACTCGTCAGGCGGGCCCCGGTATTGGCCGGATTTTTCGCGCTGTATCTCGGCGTCATCATCGTTTGGCCATTCCACCCGCATCGCTTTCTCATCGCGCTCTGGCCGATCCTGGTGATCGTGCTGGCCGCGGCGACGCGCGCCATCTGGCAATGGAGCGCGATTGGGCCATCGCGACAGGGAGCGCGCATGGCCGGGCTGGCGGCGATCGCGTTCCTCGCCATCGGACACGCCGCGTACAACCGGGAAGGGTATGCCGAACGAACATGGACAGACCTGCAACGCAGGGCGGGCGAGAGCGTGAAACCGCTCGTGCAATGGGTCGCGAAATACACCAGGCCAGATG
>Ga0209486_10000683_pt1 | contig 14960 bp, 16 predicted proteins | sample NCCompost_FD_187518 | JGI IMG/M metagenome (GOLD analysis project Ga0209486, IMG submission 187518) | Agricultural soil microbial communities from Utah to study Nitrogen management - NC Compost (SPAdes) (version 2) | ecosystem: Environmental > Terrestrial > Soil > Agricultural land | place...
CTCGCGCGCCGCGCGGGGAAGCTCGCGGGACGCCCTCCCGTGCGGCTGTTTCCGATCGGGGAGCACATCCCGCTGATCGTGCCCGGGTGAGAGTCGCGCAATGCGGGCTGGTAGCCGGCACGGACCCGATGGAACGCACGTGAAACGACCGGAAACGCTCGGTGAGCTCAAGGCCGCGGGCTATCGCCCCCGCGGCGTGAAGGACGAGCTGCGCGGGAACCTCCGCAAGGCGCTCGCCGAGGGCAAGAACCCTTTCGAAGGCATCCACGGCTACGAGCGAACCGTTCTCCCCTCGCTTCACAACGCGATCCTTTCTCGGCACGACTTCCTCCTGCTCGGCCTCCGGGGACAGGCGAAGACCCGGCTCCTGCGGCAGCTCGTCTCCCTTCTCGACCCGGAGATCCCCGCGATCGCCGGGAGCGACCTGAACGAAGAGCCTTTCGCGCCGATCACGAAGTACGGCCGCCGCATGGTCGCCGAGCGCGGGGACGCGACGCCGATCGCGTGGATCCCGCGGGAGGAGCGGTATCGCGAAAAGCTCGCGACTCCCGACGTCACGATCGCGGACCTGATCGGGGACGTCGACCCGATCAAGGCCGCGACGGAGCGCCGCAGCTACTCCGACGAAGAGGTGATCCACTTCGGGATCATCCCGCGAACGAACCGGGGGATCTTCGCGATCAACGAGCTGCCGGACCTCCAGCCCCGCATCCAGGTCGGTCTCCTGAACATCCTCGAGGAGAGGGACCTCCAGATCCGCGGGTTTCCGATCCGGATCCCCCTCGACATCCTGCTCGTTTTCTCGGCGAACCCCGAGGACTACACGAATCGCGGGAACATCATCACGCCCCTGAAGGACCGGATCTCGTCGCAGATCCTCACCCACTACCCGGATGACGTGAAGACGGCCGCTCGGATCACGGCGCAGGAGGCGTGGCTCGATCGCGAAGCGCGCCCCTCGATCGAGGTTCCCGAGTTCTTCCGCGAGCTCGTCGAGGAGATCGCGTTCGCCGCGCGGTCGAGCGAGTTCGTAGACCAGTCTTCCGGGGTCTCCGCCCGGATGCCCATCTCCGCGGTCGAGATCCTCGCGTCGAACCTCGAGCGCCGCGGCCTCGTGCATGGAGAGAACCACGTCTTTCCGCGGCTCTGCGACCTGCCCGCCTGCCTCCCCGCGATCACCGGCAAGGTGGAAATGGTCTACGAGGGTGAGCAGCAGGGGGCCGAGGTGATCGCGAAGAGACTGATCGCGACCGCGGTCAAAAAGCTCTTCGACGCGCGCTTCCCGCCGCCCGATTCGGGGCGAACGACCCAGCGGCGCCGGGTCGAGGAAGACGACACGGACGAGCTCTCGATGCCGCGCCGGGCCCGGTCGTCGCCGCCTCCGGAGAAGATCCACCCGCTGTACGAGCCGATCCTCGAGTGGTTCGCGGCCGGCAACAAGGTGACGATCTCCGACGACACGCCCTTCTCCGAGCACCTCGCTCTCCTCGAGTCCGTTCCCGGTCTGAAGAAGGCGGTCGAGGAGCACTTCGCTCCCGCGTCGCCGGAGGAGCTCGCCGTCGGGATGGAGCTCGTGCTCGAGGGGCTCACCCAGCACCTGAAGATCGCTCGGGAAGATCTGGATTCGCGCGTTTCGTACGGGGAGATGCTCAAGTTCAACCTCGTGCGGAGCCGCACGACTTGACGTCTCTTCGCGCGCGTTCGCGCGCCGGTGAAACTCTCGTCGGCTGTTTCCTCACCTGGCCCGTTCCCGGGATCGTCGAGCTCGCGGCGATCGCGGGCTTCGATTTCGTCGTGATCGACTCCGAGCACGGTTTTTTCACGATCGAGTCCGTGGCGGACCTGATCGTCGCCGCCGACGGCGCCGGAATTGCGGCCATCGTGCGGGCCCCCTCCGCCGACTCGGGAGAGGTGGGCCGGTACCTCGATGCCGGTGCGGCCGGCACGCTCCTTCCCCGCGTGGAAGGGGTCGCGGCCGTCCGCACCGCGATCTCCGCGCTGAAATTCGCTCCTCGCGGCTCGCGGGGGCTCGGCGGAGTCCGGGCGAACCGCTACGCGACAGTGCCCCTCGCGGACTTCGTCCGGCGGGCGAACGAGGAGACGCTCGTCGCCGTGCAAATCGAGCGGCAGGGAGCGCTCACGGACCTGCCGGCGATCGCCGACGACCCGGACGTGGACGTCCTCTTCGTCGGCCCGAACGACCTCTCCCAGGCTCTGGGCGTACCCGGGGTCACGAGTTCGCCGACATACCGCAAGGCGCTCGCGCAGGTCGCTTCCGAGGCGGCTCGCGCGGGAAAGTCGGCGGGGATCATGGTCGGCCGCCGGGAGGACATCCCGGATCTGTCCGCCCTGGGATATCGCTTCTTCACGACCAGCGACCGAGCGCTCGTCCTCGAGTCCGGCCGGCGGTGGCGCGAATCGGTCCGCCTCGATCCGGTTGAGACGCGCCGCCCGGGCGAATAGAGTTGACGCCGTGGCGGAATCACTCGACCTCACCGCCGAGCTCCTCTCCGCGCGGTTCCGGCGTTCCGTGGACCTGCTCCTCCGGGAGCGGATCCGGCGGCGGCAGGCGCTCTCGGACGAACGGGAGAGACGGCGCTCCGCGAAGCGTCTCAAGAACCTCCAGAAGATCGTCCGGAAGGCCCTCGCGGACTACCACCGTCTCTACGTCGAGCGCGCGGACCGCCCGTAGGCGCAGAAAAGCGCGGCCCGGCCGTAAAATGCCGCGGCGTGCGTTACCGCTACGGCGACTATCCCACTGACCTCCTCCGGCAGATCCTCACCTACCAGGAGCTGACGAAGCTCTTCCTCCAGCTCGTGCTGCAGACCGGAGGGGACGTCGAGGAAGCGCTCCAGTGGATGAAGTACCTCCAGGAGCGCGGCATGATCGACCCGTCGATCGACCTCGACGAGTTCCGCCGCGCCCTCGAGAAGAACGAAGTCGTCGAAGAGCGCGACGGAAAGCTCGCGCTCTCCGCCGCCGGGGAGCGACAGATCCGACGGGCTGCGCTCGAGGAGATCTTCACGTCCCTCTCCCGATCGGGACCCGGCTACCACGCGATCCCGCGCGCGGGCTCGGGCGGCGAGCTCCTGCCCGAGACCCGGCCGTACGAGTTCGGCGACAACCCCACCTCGATCGACGGCGTGCGGACGATCGGGAACGCCGTCCGCCGCGACGCCGACGACATCGCCCTGAAGCCGGAGGATTTCGAGGTCCACGAGGAGGAGCACCTGACGTCCTGCGCGACCGTGCTCGCGATCGACGTCTCCCACTCGATGATCCTCTACGGCGAGGACCGGTTCACGCCGGCGAAGAAGGTGGCCCTCGCGCTGGTCGAGCTCATCCAGTCGAAGTATCCGAAGGACTCGATCGAGGTCCTCCTCTTCGGCGACGACGCGCGCCGCGTCCCGATCTCCGAGATCTCCAAGACGCAGGTCGGACCGTTCCACACCAACACGAAAGCGGGGCTCGCTCTCGCCCGGAAGCTGCTCGTCCACCGGAAGAACCCGAACAAGCAGGTCTTTCTCATCACCGACGGCAAGCCTTCCGCGATCTGGGAGCGCGGCCGCCTCTACAAGAACCCCTTCGGGCTGGACCTGAAGATCGTCAACCGCACCCTCGAAGAGGCGGACGCCTGCCGGCGGGACGGCATCACGATCACGACGTTCATGATCGCGACCGACTCCTACCTCGTCGCCTTCGTCGACAAGCTCACCAAGGTCAACCGGGGCCGCGCGTACTACGCCTCCCCTTACAACCTCGGCGAGTTCCTCTTCACCGACTACATCCGGAACCGCAAGAAGTTCCTCCATTGAGCGCGACCGCGTGGACGCTCGCGGGCGCCGCGCTGCTCGTCCTGGCGGTCTTCGCCCTTCCGCGGCTCTTTCTCTCCCGCGCCCAGGACAAGCTGGCGAAGGCGACGATTGCGCGCGACGGCGCGGCGTTGAAGCTCCTGACGCGAGCCGAGCTCGTCGTCGGCCGGTTCCGTCGGATTCCCGGGCTTCTCGCCTGGCGCGACGACGTCCTCGCCTTCCAGGGCATCTTCGGCAGCGAGAGGAACATACCGCCCGCGCGGATCGAGAAGATCGTCACCGCCAATCGCCTCGCGAACGGACGCCTGCTCGTGAGGCTGGAAGTCCTCCGGCTGACCGCGACCGACGGCGAGGAGATCGAGTTCGTTCTCGAGCGGAACACCGTCGACGCGTGGCGCCGGCTGCTCGGCGAATGGGCCGGACGGGAGCGCGCGGCCGCCCTGGACCTCGTCACGCCCGGGCGTTCGAAGCCCTGACCGGTTAGAATCGACTCTCCCGTGAACACCCGGTCCCCGTTCCTGGTCGGTTTCCTCCTGCTGGCGGCGGCGGCACCCGCGGTCGCGGCTCCCACGAAAGCCAGGAAACAGCCGCGCGTCCGGATCACCCGCGCCGAGCCGAAACCGCTGCCGGCGCTCGGCCAGGATCCCGCGCTCAGCCGAGGTGCCGGGGGCGGATACCCGGCGGTCTCGCTCGGCGAGCCCGTCCGGCGCTACACGGGGGAACCGATCTCGCTCGATCTGAAGGACGCCGACATCCGCGACGTTCTGCTGACGTTCTCGCGGCTCGCGCGGCTGAACATGGTGATCGACCCGGACGTGAAAGGCTCGGTCACGGTTCGACTGGAAGACGTGCCGTGGGATCAGGCGCTCGAGGTGATCCTGAAGGTCAACGGCCTCGGCTACGTGCTCGAGGGAAACATCGTGAGAGTGGGAGCGCCTCCCCGCCTGTAGCACCGGTTATCATCGAAACGAATTGCCCCTGCTGTGGGGTAGTTGAATTGGTACAACGTCCGGCTGTTAACCGGAAGGTTGAAGGTTCGATTCCTTCCCCCACAGCCAGCTCGTCCTTCAGCGATCCGTCTCTGCTTCACTCCCGGCCTTGACCGTTCGGAATCCGGGCAGAAAAGGGACGACGCGCTCCCGAAGCCCCGCCGGGAGCCGGGCGAGTGCCTCGAGAATCTCCGCCGGTCGGTAACGCATCGAGAAGTGCGTGAGCACGATCGCCTCGTTCCGGAAGAGGGAGGCGCGCTCCGCGATGTCGTCCAAGTGGATGTGCTCGTACTCTCGCGCGCGGTGCTGGTCGTCCCTTCCCAGGAACGAGCACTCGATGAGCAGCACGCGCGCGCCGAAGAGCTCGGGCGCCGCGTCGAAGATTCCGACGCCGCAGTCGCCCGGGTACGCGAGGAGCGGCGTCTCCTCGACGCGCGTGACGTCGGTGCCGCCCGCCCGCAGCGCCGCGATCTCCTCTCCCCCGCGCCCCACGAGATCCTCCGCCAGCTTCCGCCGGACCTCCGAAAACAGGTACCCCACGGTCGGGACGCGGTGGCGGCCCGGCAGGAACCGGAGCGAGAGGTCGTTGCGGAGGAGGACCGTCTCGCCCGGCACGGCCGGCGTCACGTGCACGCCGTAGTCGACGTTCTCGAGCCGGTGGGATATCGCGAGCCACGCCTCGAGATCCGGGACCGCCTCCTCGGGCGCGAACACGCGCGCGGGGGGCATCCGGGCGAGGCGCCGCCGGGAGGAGTGATGGGCGAGCCCCGCGGCGTGGTCGAGGTGCCCGTGCGTGAGACAGATCGTGGAGTACGAGACGACGTCGTCGGGGGCGCGCCCGAACTCGAGGAGACAGCGGAAAGCCGGGAGCTTGTAGAACGACTCGTGCCCGGCGATCGAGACCCCCTCGATCTCGAGCCCGCCCGCCACGATCCGGACGCGCCCGCGGCCACTCGGATAGTCGCCCGCCACGGCGGCGCAGATTACCCTACGGCGCGATGAAGACCGCGCTCTTCGACTACGACCTCCCGGGGGACCGGATCGCGCAGGAGCCCCGGCCGCGCGGATCCGGGCGTCTCCTTCACCTCGACCGCCAGACGGGCGCCGTCGAGCACCGGCTCTTCTCGGAGCTGCCGGAGATCCTGCGGCCGGGAGACCTCCTCGTGCGCAACGACGTGCGGGTGCGGCCCGCGCGCCTCTACGGCCGCGACCCTCAGGACCGGATCGTGGAGATCTTCCTTCTGAGCTCGATCGACCCCGAGCGGAGGCGCTGGCGCGCGCTCGCGAAGCCCGGCCGGCGCGCGAAAGCGGGAGCGCCGATCCGGTTCGACCCGGACCTCGCGGCGGAAGTCGTCGGCGTCGACGAGGAATCCCGCCGGATCGTCGAATTCGATCGGCCCGTCACGGAGGGCGTCCTCGAGCGGCTCGGTCACGTCCCGCTCCCTCCGTACATCCGGCGGCCGCCGGACGTAGCCGACCGGGCCGAGGACCGCGAGGGATACCAGACCGTCTACGCCCGCGAGGCCCTGGCCGTGGCGGCGCCGACGGCGGGGCTCCACTTCACCGAGGAGACCTTCACGAAACTGCGCGAGCGGGGCGTCGAGGTCGCCGACCTGACGCTCGCCGTGGGGGCGGGGACGTTCAAGCCGGTCACCGCGGAGGACACGTCGGAGCACCGTCTCGAAACCGAGGAGGTCCGGCTTCCGGCCGACACGATCGAGAGGATCGTCCGGGCGCGTACCGAAGGGCGCCGAATCGTGGCGGTCGGGACGACCGTCACGCGAGCGCTCGAGGCGTGGTCCCTCCGGGATCCGGGCCGCTCCGCCGGCGCGCGATTCGAGACCGATCTCTTCATCACGCCGGGGTTCCGGTTCCGCGTGGTCGATGCCCTCCTGACGAACTTCCACCTCCCGCGCTCCACGCTGCTGATGCTCGTCTCCGCCTTCGCCGGCAGGGAGAAGGTGCTGGCCGCGTACGAGGAGGCGGTCCGGGAGGCGTACCTCTTCTACTCGTACGGGGATGCCATGCTCATCGGCTGATCTCGGGCGGGGGATTAAAAAATTAAGGCTGGCGATGGCGCCAGCCTTATTCTATTCGGACACCTGCCGGGCTCGATCAGTATGCCTCGAGATATTTATCCACCTCCCAGGGCTGCACCCGGGAGATGTACTCGGCCCACTCGCCGCGCTTGGCTTCCATGAAGTGCTTGAGGATGTGGTCGCCGAGCGAGTCCTTCACGACGTCGTCCTTCCAGAGGTTGTCGAGCGCCTCGGACAGGTTCGCCGGAAGCTGCTCGATCCGGAGCCGGCGCTTCTCCCGCTCGCTCATCTTGAAGACGTTGCGGTCGACGGGCTCGCCCGGATCCATCCGGTTCTTCACGCCGTCGAGTCCCGACGCGAGCATCACGGAAAAAGCCAGATACGGGTTGCAGGAGGGATCCGGCATCCGGACCTCGATCCGGGTTCCCATGCCGCGCCGCGCGGGGACGCGGACGAGCGGAGAGCGGTTGCGCATCGACCACGCGACGTTCACGGGGGCCTCGTAGCCGGGCACGAGCCTCTTGTACGAGTTGACGAGCGGGTTCGTGACCGCGACGAAGGCCTTCGCGTGCCGGAGGATGCCGCCCGTGTAGTGAAGCGCGGTCTTCGAGAGCTGGTGCTTCGCTTTCGGGTCGTAGAAGACGTTGTTCCCCTTCTTGTCCAGGAACGACTGGTGGACGTGCATCCCCGATCCGTTCACGCCGAAGATCGGCTTCGGCATGAAGGTCGCGTGCAGGCCGTGGTCGAGCGCGACCTTCTTCACGACGAAGCGGAAGGTGGAGACCCTGTCCGCGGTCGTGATCGCGTCGGCGTACTTGAAGTCGATCTCGTGCTGGCCGGGCGCGACCTCGTGGTGCGCCGCCTCGACCTCGAAATTCATCTGCTCGAGGGCGAGGACGATGTCGCGCCGCGCCTCTTCGCCCCGGTCGACGGGCGTCAGGTCGAAGTACGCGCCCTGGTCGTGCGTGTCGACGATCGGGTCGCCGTTGGCGTCCCGGCGGAAGAGGAAGAACTCGGCCTCCGGACCGGTGACGAGCGTGTAACCGAGCGCCGAAGCCTTGTCCATCTGCTTCTTCAGGGTCTGGCGGGGACAGCCGGCGAACGGGGAACCCTCCGGGTTGTAGACGTCGCAGATCAGGCGCGCGACCTTGTTCCCGCCGTTGTGCGCCCAGGGGTAGATCGCGAACGAATCGAGGTCCGGAATCAGGTTCATGTCCGATTCCTCGATCCGCGTGAAACCCTCGATCGAGGAGCCGTCGAACTGGATCTCGCCGTCCAGGGCTTTTTCGAACTGCGACCGGGGAATCTCGACGTTCTTGATCACCCCGAAAATGTCGGTGAACTGGAGCCGGAGAAACCGCACGTTCTCCGCGTCGCACACCTTCAGGATCTCGGACTTCGTCAGACCCGGCCCAGCCGCGTCGAACTTCAAAATCTTCGCCTTCGGCAAACCGTCCTCCTTTTTTTGCTGAATTTGCAGGATTCTACGGTCATTTTGGCAAAAAGCAACCGATTTGTGGCCCTCTGAGCGGAAAAATCTACCGCTTCTGCACATTCGGGTGTGCAATCGGTCACCCGGCCGACGCGGGTAGAATTCGAGCCATGGAAGCGCGCGCGGGCCGGTGGCCGTCCCGGCAGGAGGCCGAGGAGCTGCTCTTCGAGTTCACCAAGGGGGACGCGCTCCGGCGACACGGACGGGCGGTCGAGGAGGCGATGCGCGCGTACGCGGGCTGGTTCGGGGTGACCGATGAGGCGCAGGTCGAACGGTGGGGGGTCGTCGGGTTGCTGCACGACTTCGACTACGAGCAGAACCCCACCGAGGACCGCCACCTCCACGTCGGCGGCCGCATCCTCCGGGAGCGCGGCTACGACGAGGAGATGGTCCGCACGATCGAATCCCATGCCAACTACATGAACGTGCCGCGGGACACGCCGATGAAGAAGGCCATTTTCGCGTGCGACGAGCTCGTCGGGTTCATCGGCGCCTGCGTCAAGGTGCGCCCCTCGAAGACGATCGCCGACCTGCCCCCTTCTTCGGTGCTGAAGCGCCTGAAGGACAAGGCGTTCGCCCGCGCGGTGAACCGGGACGACGTCCAGAACGGCGCGGCCGGGCTCCCCCGCCCGCTCGAGGAGCACGTGGTCTTCACGATCGAGGCGCTGAAGCGAATCGCGCCCGAAATCGGAATGGGGTCTGATCCCGCAGGGGTCAGATCCCTCCCTGAAGAGTGAGAGCCGTTCTCTTGGTAGGATTGGAGTTGGTCTCGTTCCGAGGTTGAAAAGCCGCCGAAAAGGAACCTTATGTCGACCGAAGTCATCTCCCCCCGGACGATCCGCGCCCGCAAGATCCTGAAGGACCTCTCCCGCGAGGAGCTTCGCGACCTCGCGCGGCCGGGCGAAAAGACGAGCGAGTACGGGTCCCCCGTCTACGCGACCCGCGTCAAGAACCGATCGGCCAAGAACACTTACGTCGTCGCCAACGGCGCGCCCATCGGCGTGATGCAGCAGCCGATCGAGCGGGAGAAGGCGGAAGACGCCATCCGGCAGGTGCAGGAGAAGCTCTCGGAAATGGAGCTCATCCAGGTCGACCGGCGAATGGGGATGAGCGCAGAAGTCCCGATTCACTGCCGGCTTTACGTGCCGCGCGAGTACGCCCGGATCGCGTACATGTGGAACAGCATGCTCTTCCCGTCCGACTCGTCGAAGGAGCCCGACTTCCTCTCCGTGTACGTGCCGGACTGGCCGGAGCGTCTCATCTTCCTCGACGTCGATCAGGGCTACACGTACATCCTCGGCACCGACTACCCGGGCGAGGCGAAGAAATCCATGCTCCGCCAGGCGATGTACTGGATCAAGCGGCGCGGCGGCCTCGGGTTGCACGCCGGTTCGAAGGTCCTGCGGGTCATCGGGCCGGACGCCGAGCTCCGGGACGTCGGCTTCCTCCTCTTCGGCCTTTCGGGCACAGGCAAGACGACGCTCACGCTGCACGACCACGGCCTCGAGGAGCCGGAGCGCGCGATCATCAAGCAGGACGACGTCGTGCTCATGACGGCCGACGGGCGCGCGTTCGGGACCGAGGACGGCTTTTACATCAAGACGGAGGGGCTCGAGCCCTCGCAGAAGGTGCTCTGGGGCGCGGCGACGCACGAGACCGCCGTGTACGAGAACATCAAGCTCGACGACCGGGGCAAGGTCGACTTTCTCGACACCTCGATCACGTCGAACGGTCGCGGCGTCGTCCTGCGCAAGTTCATCCGGGGCACGGGCGAAGGCGTCGACCTCGAAAAGGCGAACAAAATCGTCTTCATCACCCGGCGAAACGACGTCGTGCCCGTCTGCGCGCGGCTGACCGACGAGCAGGCGGCGGCGTACTTCATGCTCGGAGAGTCGATCGAGACGTCGGCCGGGGACCCGACGAAGGCCGGCCAGGCGAAGCGCGAGGTGGGAACGAACCCGTTCATCGTCGGACCGGAGGCGGAGGAAGGCAACCGCCTCCTCGCGATCCTGCGCGCCAACCCGGACATGCAGGCGTACATCCTGAACACCGGGTCCATCGGGGCGAACGACGGATCGCCCGGCGAGAAGGTCTCGATCCGGGTCTCGACGGAAATCATGAAGCAGATCGCGAAAGAGGGGATCGAGTGGGAGAAGGACCCGGACTGGGGCTACGAGGTCCCGAAGTCGGTCCCCGGGCTCGACCTCGCAAAGTACGATCCCCGCACCTACTACTCGCCCGAGAAGTATCGCGAGCTCGTCGACCGGCTCCGCGTCGAGCGGCGCGGCTGGCTCGCGCAGTTCCCCGGCCTCGACCCGGCGATTCCGCGCGCGGTCGAGGCATAAGAGGCGGCGGCAGGCGGCGGATCGCGAGATGGTCGAGGTCAAAGGCTTCAAGGAAGGGCTCGAGGACGTCGTCGCCGCTGACTCCTCCATCTGTTACATCGACGGGGACCGGGGCGTCCTCTCCTATCGCGGGATCGACATCCACGAGCTCGCCGAGAAGTCCACCTTCGAAGAGGTGTGCTTCCTTCTGTGGGAGGGGAGGCTTCCGCGCCGCGAGGAGCTCGACGAGACGCGCCGGGTGATTGGGCAGGAGCGCACGCTGCCTCCGGAGATGCTCGAGCTCCTCTCCTCGCTCGTCCCGCACCTGACCCCGATGGACGCCCTCCGGACGATGGTCTCCGCCCTCGCCGAGACCGACCCGGACGTCCGTGACATGAGCCCGGCGGCGAACCATCGCAAGTCGGTGCGGCTGACCGGTCAGATCTCGACGATCGTCGCCGCGCACCACCGGATTCGCGAGGGTCAGCCGCTCGTCGATCCGGACCTGTCGCTCGGGCACGCCGAGGATTTCCTCCGGATGCTGAACGGCGCGAAGCCCACGGCCGAAGCCGTGCGCGCCTTCGACATGGCTCTCGTCCTCCACGCCGACCACGAGCTGAACGCCTCCACGTTCGCGGCGCGCGTGACCGCGGCGACGCTCGCCGACATGCACTCCGCGATCACGTCCGCCATCGCGACGTTGAAGGGACCGCTCCACGGCGGCGCGAACGAAGCGGTCATCCGCATGCTTCTCGAGATCGGTTCACTGGAGCGGGTCGACGACTACATCCACTCCAAGCTCGCCGCCAAGGAAAAGATCATGGGGTTCGGCCATCGCGTGTACCACACGGAGGACCCCCGCGCGACGCACCTCCGGGCGATGTCGAAGGCGCTCGCCGAGTCTTCGGGCGAAACGCGCTGGTACGACATGTCCCGGCGCATCGAGAAGATCATCAACGAGGAGAAGAAGCTCAACTCGAACGTGGACTTCTACTCCGCGTCCGTCTACTACATGCTCGGGATCCCGCCCGACCTCTTCACGCCGATCTTCGCGGTGTCACGCGTCGCCGGCTGGACGGCCCACGTCCTCGAGCAGTACGAGAACAACCGGCTGATCCGGCCGCGCGCCGAGTACATCGGCCCGGAGTACCCGCAAGCGTACGTGGCGGTCGAGGGGCGGTAGTTTGACATCTTGATGCCTCGGCGATAGCATCATGACGTGCGAACCACACTCACGCTCGACGAGGACATTGTCGCGAAGCTCCGATCCGAGACGCGAAAGACCGGCAAGCCCTTCAAGCAGGTCGTCAACGAAACGCTGCGAGAAGGATTCCTCGCCAGGCGGAAGAACGAGGATCTACCCCCGTTCAGGGTAAAGGCTCGCCCCCTCGGGCTACGTCCCGGACTCAACTACGACAAAATCAGCGAGCTGATCGAGGAGGCGGAGGGGCCTCTGCACAGGTGATCCTGATCGACGCGAACCTCCTCCTCTACGCCTACAACCCTTCCTCCGAACATCACCCGGCGGCTCGCGACTGGCTCGAGGCGGTGATATCCCGAGAACAGCGAATCGGTCTCTCGTGGATCGTAGTCCTCGCGTTTCTCCGCCTGGCGACGACCCCGCGGATCTTCCCGGAACCATTGACGATGAGCGAGGCGATCTCGATCGTATCGAGCTGGCTGGCGAGACCCAACGTGGTGCTCCTCTATCCAACCGAGCGGCATTGGGAGGTTCTGAGCTCACTTCTCGCGGTTACGCGCACACGCGGACGGGACGTCACCGACGCTCATCTCGCAGCTCTATCCATGGAGCATGGCGCGACCTTCTGCACGAGCGACCGCGATTTCGCCCGGTTCCCCGGGTTGGAAACGCTCGATCCGCTCGAGAGCTGAACGGCCGGGCCGCCCTTAGGGAAACTCGAACCGGGGCGGGTTCAGAACGAAATCTTGAGAGCCGCTCGTACGACGCGACGACCCTCTGTCTTAACAACAATCGCTTCAAGGTGACAGCGGAGTGGCGATCCTTGGACGCCGCTGGTATTGGATCGGCGGCTATGCTGACGAACGACTCCGGCTACTTTTCGTTCTTCGACGCGAGCAACGTCGAGATTCTCGTCAAGACGCTGAATGGATGCGGCCTGAACAGCCGGTACTGGGTCTTCGGAGCGGGATTGACGGACGTCGAGGTTACGCTGCGAGTCACTGACACCTACAGTGGAGTCGTCAAGACGTATGACAACAGCCGCGGCACGGCGTTCCAACCAATCCAGGACACGTCAGCCTTTGCCACGTGTCCGTGACACGCCTTCGAATTCGTTTATGGAGGAGGAAGCCGACCATCCTGCACATGGCTCGCAGGAAACTAACGGCCGCGCGCGTCCCTGCTAAGGATGCTTCCGCGGGGCCGCCCGCATTCCTGCGGCGCTTTTCTGGAGTGCTCGGACGAGTACGCTGCTCGGGTCTTCGCTCAGGCGTCGACGCGGCCGGACGGGGCGATCGAGCTTCGCTCGACTTCCGCCAGCAACTCCATCAGCCCGCCGATGTCCACCGGCTTCACGAGGTGGTGGTCGAAGCCGGCCTCGCCGGAGCGAAGCCGGTCCGACGCTTCGCCCCAGCCGGTCACGGCGATCAGCACCGTCCGCTCGGCCCAGGGCTGGCGCCGGATCGTCCGGGCGACCTCGTAGCCGTCCATCTTGGGCATCCCGATGTCGAGGAGGACGACGTCCGGGCGGAAGCGATCGGCGGCTCCGAGCGCCTCGACTCCGTCGTGCGCGGTGCGGACTTCGTTACCGGTCATTTCGAGGAGGATGGCCAGACCAGCCGCCGAGTCCGCGTTGTCGTCGACGACGAGGACACGCAGCGAGGAGGAGAAGTCGAGAACGCTCGGCCGCCTGCCGCCCCGCGCCGTCTCCATGGAGACGCGCCCAATCGCGGGAAGCCGCACGACGAACTCGCTGCCGGTCCCCGACCCTTCGCTTCGCGCCTCGACCGTTCCACCGTGGAGCTCGACCAGCCTGCGCGCGAGCGTCAAGCCGACCCCGAGGCCCCCCTGCGAACGGTCGATCGAACGGTCCGCCTGCGTGAACATCTCGAAGATGCGGGAGAGCATCTCCTGTGGAATCCCGATGCCCGAATCGCTCACGCGGATGACGGCGTCGTCGCCCTGTCGCTCCGCGGCGAGCCGGATGCGGCCGCCGCGCTCGGTGTACTTGGCGGCGTTGTTCAAGAGGTTCGAGACGACCTGAGCGAGGCGAGTGGGATCGGCTTCGAGGTGGATGTCCTCGGAGGGAAGGGCCGCCTCGAAGTCGTGGCCGCAGGCGTCGAGAAGCGGCCGGCTCGTCTCGATCGCTCCCTGGAGAACGTCCCGGAGCTCGACCCTTTCCTTGCGCAGCTCGAGCTTGTTGGACGCGATCCGGCCGATGTCGAGGAGATCGTCGATCAGGCGCGTCATCTGACTCACCTGGCGGTCGATCACCTCGAGCGCCCACTGCGCCTCCGGAACGTCGGGCGTCCGGGCGTGGAGGATCTCCGCGGCGCTCCGGATGGGCGCAAGCGGATTCCGGAGCTCGTGGGCGAGCGTCGCCAGAAATTCGTTCTTGGACCGGTCCGCGTCCTTCAGGATGTCTTCGACGCGCTTGCGGTCGCTGATGTCGACGAGCACGTTGACCGCGCCGAGCAGCTTGCCCCGGTTGTCGCGGATGGGGTTTGCGTGGGCGAGCGCGGTCAGGCGCTCTCCGTCGGGCCGCTCGATGACGATCTCGTGGCCGTTGTACTCGCGGTCCGTCGTGAGCGCCTTCGCCATCCAGCACTCGTCGTGGGCGATCGGGTCTCCGTCGGTGGAGAAAAGCTTGAAAGAGCCGCAAAAGCGGTCGACGGGGTCGTTCAGCTTCGGGCTGCGCCCCCAGAGCTTCGTCGCGTGCTGATTGAAATAGGTGATGAGCCCGTCGGAATCGCACGTGTAGGCCCCTGCGGGGAGCTTTTCGAGCAGCTGTCGGAACTGCGACTCCCCCTTGTGGAGGGACTTGTGGAGGGCGAGCCCGGTCCTCGCCTTTGCGGCGACCACTTCGCCGGATGCTCTCTGCATGTTTGGAAACCCCTTGAATGCGTAAGTTACCGAAGAAGTCGTCTCCCCTCGGGGGAAGCGCGACCTCATCGGGGCGTTGTCGTTAGTCGCCCGCCTTCATGCACGAATCGAGCCGCGACGGCCTCAACTGCTACGCCAGGTCTTTGCGCATCGGAACGAAGTCGATGGTGACGGCCTCGCCCAGCCGGTGCTCGGTGCGGTCGCGCCCGACGTATCCCA
>Ga0209486_10000684_pt1 | contig 14951 bp, 14 predicted proteins | sample NCCompost_FD_187518 | JGI IMG/M metagenome (GOLD analysis project Ga0209486, IMG submission 187518) | Agricultural soil microbial communities from Utah to study Nitrogen management - NC Compost (SPAdes) (version 2) | ecosystem: Environmental > Terrestrial > Soil > Agricultural land | place...
CGATTCGGGCATCCGCAGCATGGAGCGTGGTATCGTGAGCGCCGGTCGGGATCCCGACACCGGTGACCATCACCGTCCCGCGCTCGAGCTGACCCGCCTGACGATTCCGCGGCGCGTCTATACGCAGGCCCACATGGATGTCGTGGCAGAGTCGGTCAAGGCAGTGTACGACGCGAGAGCGAATTCCCGTGGACTCGTTATGGTGCACGAGCCGCGGCTCCTGCGGTTCTTCCAGGCCCGGTTCGCCCCCCGCTGAAGGGGAGCTCTACTGCTCATCCTGCATCGGCAGTGGACGAGCCATGGCGCGCATACGAACGCGCGCGTCGGCAAGATTGAACGTTCGCCACATGTTGTAGACGAAGCCAAGCGCGCCGAGGCTGTAGAAAACTCCACCAATAGCAACTGTCATGGCTCCAGCCTGGCCGACATGCGGCCTGACGATGAAGCCGACAACCATTCCCGCCAGGCCGCCATTGGCGAGCCACCAGTGCCCGACCGCCAATCGACGACTGAACAGCGGATGTCCAAATAGCCTGGGGAGCAGCTGATATCCAACGCCAAACACCATCATCGTCAGAAAGCCGACGACATTCATGTGGGCGTGCGCTGGCCGATAGACGAGCCAGGGTGAATAGGCAGCCATCGCGATTCCCAGGAGGATGCCGAGGGCAAACCAGGCGAGGCTTGCTCGAATGAACGCTTTCACGAACCAATCCATGATTCTCCTCGTTAATTGGGAGAAAATCAACGGCGCGGTTTCGCCGCGCCGTTGATTCCACCCGACCTGTTGTTCGTCAGAAGGCGACCACTCCCTCTACCACGAAGCCCTTGAACCGGCCTCCGTTCCGGATATCAGTGGTGGGGAAGTCACGGTACTTCTGGTTCACCCACTCGCCCTTCAGCATCACGTTCGGGGTGAGGAACCAACCCGCACCAAACTGCGATCGATCGGCACCCACCTTCTCTGTCATTCCCGGCAGCTCACCCCTGGCGGTGTTGTACCGCGCGGCGATGAACATCATTTCGTCAGCGAAGAAGCGATACGTCGCTTCGGCGGCATACTGATTCCATGTACGACGATCAACTTCAGTCGCCGCGTTGACGCCCTTCGCCTGTTCGATGACGCCGAACAGTTCCAGGCCGCGCACCTTCACGAACGGGTTGAGCTGGTAGCTCGTTACGGAGCGGCGGAACAGCGGATTGATGAGACCCGAGCTCGCCTGCGCGCTGGCCGTGGCCGCGGTATTCTCGAGGACGAAGAAGTAGCGCGAGCCAGCGCGGTCACCGGCGAACAGCGTGCCGGCGGGCGACTTCCTGTTCGAGTAACGCGATCCTGTGAGACGGACACGGACATCGGGGTTCAACTGGCGATCGAAACCGAGCTTCGCGATGTAAGCCGGTGCCCGGTCATCAGGCGTCAGGATGTTGCCCTTGATCTCACCACCGGTCATGGCGCCCATCGCCATGAAGCCGTTGGCACGCAGGTACAGCTCGGCGCCAACTTCCGTAGTGAAGGCATCCATGATCAGGTTGCCGACGAACGGGTTATACAGTGCGTTGCCGTTATCCGAGCGACGGAAGTGCGCGTCACCGTAGTTCACCTCGAAGTGGCCGGCGCGGATGGTGACGTACTTCATCATCGTCTTCAGCGCCTGGATTTCGAGCGGCGAGTCGTCAATCAACAGGTAACCATCCTTTACCCACGTCTCGTTATGGTGACGCGAGGAGAGATAACTGGTCATCGCGACGCGGATGCCGGGGGCGAGCTGCGCGTTGATGTAGAGATTCGCGCTCGCGTTGTTGAACCCGTGCCCGATCTGCATCAACTGGTTGGCGTTCACATTGTTGGTGACTCTGGGGGCCGCGGTGTTGCTGTGGCCGAGTCCCTGGAACTGCTGCGTGAATGCGCCGCCGAAGTTCAGCTTGAAGCCATCGTAGGGAACGGCGTCATCCTTCGGATTCTCGAAGACGTTGATGCCGCGCTTGTCATTGGGCCGCAGGTGCTGGATTTCGATGGCCGGCGCAAAACTCAGCGAGGGCCTCGGTGCCGGTGCGGGAGCCGCAGAATCGGGACGTGACGGCTTCGTCGAATCGGCTGGCGCGTTGTTTTGCGCTCCAGCTGTCGCACCGGCCATCAGGAGAACGGCGAAGAACGAGAGGTTGCGTGTCATTGGGGTACCTATAAGTGGAAGATCAGACGGAGCGGTTTGGTTCAATTCTTGAGCAGAAGGTCAAAGCCAACGGTGACCTTGTCGTGAACTTTCATGGTGCCGAGCATGAGCGACGGCGCCTTGAGGCCGTGGTCCTTCATGCTGAGCTCGTGCTTTCCCGTGAGCTGGAGCGTGCCTTCCGGTCCGGCTTTCGCCAGGGCGGTGATGGTGACGTCTTTCGTCACGCCGCCTAACGTCAGAGAGCCTTCAAGGGTCACGGTCATGCCGGAGTCCGCGGCGGCAACCGTATAGTCCTTCACCGCGAATGTGATCGAGTCGAACTCGGCGACCTTGATCGCCTTTTTCATGTGGCCCGTCATGGTCCCGTTACGGCAATCGAGCGTGGCGGACGGAATGGAAACGAGGACCGAATCGATGGCTTTTTCGCCGGCGAGCACGCCGCCAAGGGCATCTTCGCCAGATGCGACGATATGAGTGTTGAAGACAGGTGCCTGGCACTCCCATGCCCGCACGCTCGACGTTCCCTTCACCCAGATCCGGCTTGCCGACTCGACGTCTATCGTCGCGGGCGCTGGCTGCAAGGCGAATGCTCCGGGAAAAACCAGTAGACCGAAGAGGGAAATGTTCAGGGACTTCCGCATTGTTTTTCTCCTGGTGACTCAGTCGGCCGCTCGTTGCGGCTCAACGGCAAACTGGCTGAAAGAGGGGTGGCTCGTGTCGGGCACCTTCACGAACCCGCGTAGGATTCCAGCGGCTCGTCGGTCAGGTCTTCCCTGACGCACCGCAGTTCCAGGCGACCAGCGTCATCACAGCCTTTCCGGCGACGGGGATATCACTCTCGATTCGAACCGGCACCCGTCTGGCATCGTCGGTGAAGTGGATCCGGATCAAACCGACGCCGGTGCCGTATCGCCGCGGATCCTTCACGCGCAGCTCGACTTCGATCGTCGCCATCTCGCCAACCCCGGTGGCGATGGTGTCTCGACCAACCATCTTCACGGAGATCGGGTTACGCGCTGGCTCGTAGTGCCGGTCGAATTCGTAGAGCGAGTCGCTGACGAGTGGGATGGTGCGCAGGAAGTAGATGAAGGAGAGTTCGTCCAACGGCACCCCGGTCGCCGTTTCCCCGGTCGCCCCGTCGAGTCCTTCCCATCGACGTTCATCCGGGAACAGCTCCACGGCTTCATTTCCGGTCCAGAGGGGATGTTTCTCACGCTTCTGGAATCGCAGCGCCACCAGCCGCGAAGGTTCGAGCCACGATTCGGTGCGGTCCATCGCCTTGATGAAACCGAATCCGACCGAGAAGTCGAATCGCAGCAGAAAGACCGGTTGTCCGCGCACGCTATCGGCATCGATGGTCATGACGCTGCGACCAGATGCCGGCACGCGACTCAGCTTGACTCGGTACTCCAACCGTTCGCCGATCGCGAAGGGGAGCGAGTCTGGTTGTTGTGCGTGAAGCAACGTGCTCAGCGAGCCCAGCCCTGCCAGCGCGCCAAAAACGAGTCCGGCCCAGATCCCTTTCAATAGAAGGGGAGTTGTTGCGCTGTTCATCCGGCTCTCCTGGAAGTGGCATCCCTGCCTGCGCTTCCACGATCGTCGCGAACCACGCCGGCTAAAGTCGGCTATCGACCCCGCTCGTCGTCAGGGAAACCCTCACCGAGGTCCAGTAGTCTCCCGACTTTGACAAAGGCTCGGACTTGCCAAACTGCTCGTCACATACCCTGACCCAGTAACGTCTTCCAGGAGTCAAGTCAGTGTCCGACCTCTCGATAAACACCACTGCCATGCTCGCGCAGCTCTGCACACGGCGGGGGGTCCTTCGATCCGGCGCAGTGACCGCGGAGTCAGACCCGGGGATGTTCGGCATGGTGACCGCCCTCGTCGTGCAGGCGTAGGAGCGACGACATGCAGGACCTCATCGCGAAACTCCTGAAGGTTCCACTGGCCGGCAAGCTGGTGGGCGCGCAGGCGATCGTCGTCGCGTTATGCGGCGTGCTCGTCGCAGCCCTTGGCTTGCGCCCGGCGGGACCCGAGGGGATCCTGTTGCTTGCGGTGGCGGGGTTGAGCGGGTTGCCGATCACGATCGCGCTGGTCAACATCGCGCTTCGTCCGCTGCGGCAACTCGAAGCAACAGCACGTCGCGTCGGTGAAGGTGACTACGACGCACGTGTCCCTGACACGCTCCTGGCGGATCGCACGATGATGCGCGTGGCGAGGACGTTCAACACTCTGCTTGATCGTCTGACCGAAGACCGAAGCAGGATGCGCGACCTGGCATCACATGTCATCCGCAGCGGCGAAGAGGAGAGAACTCGCACTGCCATTGAACTTCACGAATCCGCCGCGCAAACGATCGCGTCGGTGTCGTGGCAACTCGGTGCCCTGGCACGGGACGTGTCCGATCAGGAACTCGGACACCGACTCCTTCTCGTGAAGCGGTTGACCGAAGACGTGCTCGAGGACGTGCGACACCTGGCCGATACGATGCACCCGCGGGTGCTGAGCGATCTTGGTCTCGCGGCGGCGCTGACGCAGCTCGCGCGAAAGGTCCAGGCAGAATCGGGTGTACGCGTGTCGGCAAAAGTGGAGCGGACGCTGGATAAGTGCATCGATCCGGAGGTTGCCGGTGCACTGTACCGCACTGCGCAGAAAGCAGTGTGGAACGCGGTCCATCACGGTCAACCAAAGTCGGTGCGTATCTGGCTATTCGCGCGCGGATCGACGATCCGCCTCGAGGTGATTGATGACGGTGCTGGATTCGATGTGAAGACGGCTGAATGCAATCGCCGCCGCGGTAGTGGCATCTTCGGCATGCGTGATCGGCTCGCGCTGGTGAACGCAAACCTCATTGTGGAAAGCATACCGGGGGCCGGTACCCGGGTATGCGCGTATATTGAAAACCAGACTCTGGCAGCAGAGAGGACAGCATGATGAACGACGTCATTCGAGTCATACTCGTCGATGACCACGCGGTCGTGCGTGCGGGGCTCAAGGCCGTCCTCGGCGGAGCCAAAGACATCGACGTAATCGGCGAGGCGAGCAATGGTCGCGAAGCGATCGCACTGGCGGAACGGCTCAAGCCCGACGTCGCGGTGATGGATCTTTCGATGCCCGAGGTCGACGGTCGAGAGGCCACGCTCGAAATAGTAAAAAAGGGACTTCCCACGCGCGTGCTGGTCCTCACGATGCACGCCGAAGAGGAGTACCTGATGTCGGCGCTCGAAGCGGGGGTGGCCGGCTATCTCGTCAAAAGCGCCGCCGACCGCGAGCTGGTCAACGCGGTGCGCGCGATTGCGCACGGCGACATGTACATGGGTCCCTCGGCGGGTCGCGTACTCGCGAAGTCGATCACTGCGAAGGATCCGGCGAAGGCGGAACGCGACAAATACGAGAAGCTCACCGAACGTGAGCGAGACGTGCTACGGCTGACGGCCGAAGGCTACAGCGCGCCGGAGATTGGACAGAAGCTGTTCATCAGTCCCAAGACCGTGGACACCTACAAGCAGCGTATTCACGAGAAGATGGGCTTCGCGCACCGCGCGGACTACGTGAAGATTGCCCTCCGGCTGAAACTGATCGGCAGCTGAAGGCGGATAGGATGGGCAGGCGGGCAAACGGGCACCTGGTCGACGGGATTGGCGTAAGTCTGCGCCCGCCATACGATTCCCGTATGACTGACAACGTGACCGCACATGGCCGGCCGGAGAGTGGTGTCGACGCGCGGTTGAGCGCCATCGTCAACATCGCGGCCGACGCGATCATTGCGATCGATTCGTCGCAATACATCACGCTGTTCAACAGTGGCGCAGAGAAAATCTTCGGCTACAGCGCCGATGAGGTCATTGGACAACCGCTCCAGATCCTGCTGCCGGAAGGAGTCCGCCGCCGGCACGCCGAACACATTCGCGATTTCGCCGCATCTGAGACGAGTGCCCGACGAATGGGCGAACGCTCGGCAATCTCGGGCCGACGGAAGAGCGGTGAGATTTTTCCCGCCGAGGCGTCGATTTCGAAAGCGATGGTTGACGGCGAGTGGATGTTCACCGTGATCCTGCGGGACGCCACGGAACACAAACGCACCGAGGCCGCGTTGCAGTTTCTCGCCGAAGCCGGCAAGGACCTGAACCGGTCGCTCGACTTCGACGAAACTGTGGAACGCGCGGCTCATGCCGCGGTTCCCGTCCTGGCCGATTGCTGTGTGATCGACATCCTGAACGAGGATGGGCAGCTCACCTCGTTCTCCGTCGCGGCGTCGTCGCCTGACGAGGAGGCGCGACTTCGCGCCGAGCGGGTTTCGCGGACGCTGCGACCGGGTATCAGCCAACTGCAGCGCGTGGCGCGTGAACGCACCGCACCCCTCGTGCTGCCCTCGCTGGCGACGGCTGACCTTGTCCATGCCGGCGTTGACCCGGCTGCTGTGCGATCGATGACGGACGTTCCGGTCCGGTCATTGATGATGTTCCCGCTGGAGTTGCGCAGCCACGTGAATGGCTTGATGACGCTCCTCATCACGCATTCCGAGCGGCGTTATGATGACAGCTATGTGGTTCTCGCGCGGGAGCTGGCCGCCCGCATTGCCCACGCCATCGACAACGCGCAGCTATATCAGAAGTCCCGTCAGGCAGTGGCGGTCCGCGATGAGGTCGTCGCCATCGTGTCGCACGACCTCCGGAACCCGCTCAGCGTCGTGAAGATGTGCGCGTCCACGCTCTCCGTGGAGCCGCTGCCGGATGCGGCGACCGTCACCGACCTCGCGCGCACGATGCACCAGTCGGCCGAGTGGATGCACACCATCATCCAGGACCTGCTGGACGTGGCGCACCTCGAGTCGGGGAGGCTGACACTGCGACACGAGCGAGCATCGACAGCTGACGTGATCGAGAAGGTCGTAGAACTTCACGCACCTCTGGCAGAAGAGCGCGACCTCGTGCTGACCAGCGATGTGCCGCCTGATGTGCCGTCGATCAGCATGGACATCGGTCGAATCGGGCAGGTGCTGGCCAACCTGATCGGCAACGCCCTCAAGTTCACGGAGCCTGGCGGAAGCATAACCGTCTCAGCGGGAGTAAGGGACGACAATAGAGTGGTCGTTTCCGTGTCTGACACGGGGCGCGGAATCAGCGCCGACGACCTGCCGCGTCTGTTCGACAGGTTCTGGCAGGCCAGCCGTGGCGACTTGAAACGCGGTACCGGCCTTGGGCTCGCGATTGCGAAGGGAATCGTCGAGGCGCACGACGGTCGCATATGGGTGGAGAGCACTGAGGGGAAGGGCGCAACGTTCTCGTTCTCGCTGCCAGTCGCATGAGGTAGGAGGATTGAGAGGCCCGGGATCGGGAGATTCCGCACGTCGCAGTCGGCATTCTTCCGCTGACACCGATTCAAGAATTCAACGAGAATGCGCCAGGAACTGCCAGGAGCATTCATGTCGGCGCCGAGGATTCTGATTGTCTACGGGACCACCCACGGGCAGACCGCCAGGATCGCCGGTCGGCTCCAGCAGATACTGGAGCAGGACGACTTTCAGGTCACAGTCTCAAACGTCAAGGAAGAACCCGTTCTTTCACTGAACGGATTCCATGGCGTCATCGTCGGCGCCTCTGTCATCGCTCGCGGACACCAGCCTGCGGTGGCGGCGTTCATTCGAGCGCACCGCGCAACGTTGAATGCGATGCCCTCCGCGTTTTTCTCGGTCAGTGCCTCCGCGGGAAGCGCGAGTGAGGGAGGACGCGCTGCTGCCCGCCGGGTCCGGGATGCATTCCTGGCCGAAACAGGATTCTCTCCGGCGATCTCGGAATGCGTCGCCGGTGCGATCCGGTACACGCGCTACAACCTGCTGCTCAAGTGGTACATGAAGCGCGCTTCCAGGAAGAACGGAGGATCGACCGACACGTCGCGAGATCACGAGTACACCGATTGGGAGCAGGTTCGGAACTTCGCGCTTGCCTTTGCCGATCTTTTCCGGCTGCGCGCACAGGTCGCGGACATGGCCCGCGGACACCGTCGCGAAACCACTTCGCCGCCCGGTTTCAGTCTTCGAGGAGCGGAACACAGCTTCCGTGGACATTCATGATCGCCTTCATCAGGCGTCACCCGGCAACGAGCTACTTCCTGCTCGCCATCACGATCTCGTGGGTGGGCATACTCGCTATCGTCCTCCCGACGACGTTGCCGGCGCCTGAATCCGAGGCCGCGCGTTTGTTCATGGCCGTTTACCTGGCGATGCTCGCGGGGCCCACCATCGCCGGCCTGACGATTACGGCGTTGGCGGGTGGCCGGGACGGCCTGCGTACGTTTTGGAAGCGACTGTTCGTGGGGCGAGTCGGGATGCGCTGGTATGCCACCGCTCTGTTCGTCGCTCCGCTGGCAATCGGCGTCACGCTACTGGCCCTTTCACTCGTGTCCTCCGATTTCGTGCCGGCGATTCTGACGGGCGACGCTGCGACCGCCGGCCTCTTGCCAGTGGAAACCAGATCAGCCTTCGTGCTGACTGGGCTCGCGGTCGGCGTGGGCGCCGGATTTTTCGAGGAACTGGGTTGGTCCGGCGTCGCCGTACCACACATGCTCGCGCAGCGGAAGCTCATGGCTACCGGTGTACGTGTCGGACTCGTGTGGGGTGCCTGGCACTTCCTGGCGATTTATTGGGGAAGCGCTGACGCGGTAGGCTCCGTGCCAGCCCCCGTTTATCTGCTCGTGGCGCTCTTTTCCTTCCTGGTGCCGTTTCGGATCCTGATGACCTGGGTGTACCAGAACACGCGCAGCACGCTGATCGGTGTGCTGATGCACGCGAGCCTGACGTCCAGCATGCTCATCCTCGGACCTCCCGTATCCGGGTACGAGCTGCTGACTTACGACCTGGCCTTCGGTGCCGTCCTCTGGATCGCCGTGGCAATCGTCCACGGGAAGCGCCTCCGTGAACTCGCGTCGCAACCCGACGTCGATTCACACCCGGCCCTGCAGGGCCTGTACGGGAAACCCTGACACTGCCGCCGGGGATTCTGCGCCGACAATTCAGGTAACTCCCGCCCGACTGCGTGGGCAGGGCGTCGGAGATTCTGGGTGCAATTGCGGACACGCCCGTCCGCCCCCCCACCATCCAGCTCCGAGGAACTCTCCTATGTCTCGCTCGCGCAGGGTTCGCACTCTGCTTTCGGTGAGCGCCGTTGCTGCAGCAGCCGCAGCGTACATGTTTGCCTGTGCACCTAGCCAGCGCTCCGGTGTCATGGCAGGCGCTTCCGACGCGGCATCGCGTGTGTACGTCGCTCCCGGCGCCCAGGACGAGTTCTACACGTTCATGTCCGGAGGATTTTCGGGACAGATCGCCGTGTACGGACTTCCCTCGGGGCGGCTGCTCAAGGTGATCCCGGTGTTCTCCCAGAACCCGGAGAACGGCTACGGCTACAACACGGAAACGAAGGCGATGCTCAACACCTCCCACGGCCTGATTCCGTGGGATGACACGCATCACCCGTCGCTCTCGCAAACGGCCGGCATGCATGACGGTCGTTGGATCTTCATCAACGCCAACAACACGCCGCGATTCGCCCGGATCGACCTGACGACGTTCGAGACGGTCGAGACGCTCGAAGTGCCTAACACGGGCGGGAATCACGGTGCGCCCTTTGTTACCGAAAACACGGAATACGTGATCGGCGCGACGCGGTTCTCCGTGCCAATCCCGCAGGCCGACGTCGCGATTGCCGACTTCGCAAAGTCGTTCAAGGGGACGATCTCCTTTGTCCGCGCCGACCAGCCGGGCAAGATGGACATCGCGTTCCAGCTGCTGGTGCCCGGCTTCAACTACGATCTTGGTCGTCCCGGAAAGGGACCGTCGCATGGATGGGCGTTCTTCACCACGTACAACACGGAGCAGGCGTACACGAAGCTCGAGGTGAATGCGTCAAAGAACGACTACGACTACATCGCCGCGGTCAACTGGAAGACGCTCGAGGCGTGTATGGCCCAGGGAAAGGCCCGGCAGATGCCGGCGAATTACGCGCACAACACGCTCGATCATAACAGCCACATCGCGTCGACCGAGATGAAGCGCAGCGTGAACGTGCTCAATCCGGCCGACTGCCCGAACAGCATCTATTACCTGCCGACGCCGAAGTCGCCGCACGGCGTCGACATCGATCCCACTGGTGAGTACATCGTCGGCGGCGGAAAGCTCGCTACGGTCATCCCGGTGCACTCGTTCTCGAAGATGATGAAGGCGATCGAGGCTAAGGCGTTCGAGAAGGAAGTCGAGGGGATTCCGGTCATCCGCTACGACCAGGTCATGGCGGGCGAAGTGCAGAACCCCGGGCTCGGCCCTCTGCATAACGAGTTCGACGACAAGGGCTGCGCCTACACGTCGGTCTTCATCTCGTCGGAAATCGTCAAGTGGTGCTTCAACGACTTCAAGGTCGTCGACCGCGTCCCGACGTACTACTCGATCGGCCACCTGATGGTCCCGGGCGGCGATACCAGGAAACCGTACGGCAAGTACGTGCTCGCGTTGAACAAGATCACGAAGGATCGCTACCTGGGCACCGGACCGGAGCTCGCGCAAGCCGGGCAGCTCTACGACATCTCCGGCGCGAAGATGACGCTGTTGCTGGATTTCCCAATGATCGGCGAACCGCACTACGCCCAGGCGATCGACGCGGCGATGATTCGCGACAAGCAGGTTCGCTTTTACAAGCTGACGGACAATACGCATCCGTGGGTGGCAAGGAGCGAACAGGAGACGGGGATTACGCGCCGCGGCAAGACCGTCCATGTGAAGATGACCGCGATCCGCTCGCACTTCGCACCGGACAACGTCGAAGGCGTCCAGGTCGGCGACACGGTGCTGTTCCATGTCACGAACCTCGAGCAGGACTGGGACGTGCCACACGGCTTCGCCGCGATGGGGAGCTGGAGCGACGCCGAGCTGCTCGTTATGCCGGGGCAGACGAAGACGCTCACGTGGATCCCGAAGTTCCCGGGCGTCTACCCGTTCTACTGCACGGACTTCTGTAGCGCACTGCACCAGGAGATGTCGGGATACGTTCGCGTGGGGCCGGCCGGCCGTTCGGTGGTGCAATAACGGCCGCGGGGCGCAGGTGGTCTCCCACACCGCCTGCGTCCCGACATCCCGCCTCGCCTTCCATGTCAGGACTCTATCATGCTTTCACGGAATTCCCGCATCCTCATTGGTGTCGCCGCGCTGTCCCTCATCGGGCTGTACTTCGTCCCGCTGTGGAACATCAACCTGGCGGCGCCGCAGTACCCCGAGGGGCTCGGCATGCGGATCTGGCTCGATGCGATCACGGGACTGAAGCCGAATGACCTGGGCAGCATCAACAACCTGAATCACTACATCGGCATGAAACCGATAGAGCCGGATTCGATTCCGGAACTTCGCTACATGCCGGTGATCGTCGGCCTGCTCGTGGCGACCGGGGCGGCGGTCGCACTGGCCGGCCGGCGTGCGTTGGCCTGGATCTGGTTAGGCGCCTTCGTTTTGCTGGGCATCGCTGGCATGATCGACTTCTATCGGTGGGGCTACGACTACGGGCACGACCTCGACCAGGAAAACGCGATTATCAAGGTTCCGGGGATGACGTACCAACCGCCACTCATCGGGTCGAAGAAGCTCCTCAACTTCACCGCCACGTCGTTGCCGGCTGCTGGCGCGATAATCGCGACGCTGTCGCTGGGACTCGGTGTAACCGCGTTACTCATCGGTCGCTCGCGCGCGTCAGTGCGACAGGCTGAAAGTGTGCAAATCCCGGTGTTGGCGTGAACACGTTTTCGCCGGCCGCTGCCGCCCCGTTGCTGATCGCGTGGATCCTGGTTTCCTGCTCCGATGACCGGCGGACGGCCGTGGAGGAACCATGCCGAACCTGTCCGACGATGGATCACGCGACGCATTTGACGCACACGGCGACCGCGGCAACCGCTTCGCCTGCGCGGGCGACCGATCTGGGTGCGTTAGGCGCACGGATCGCCGGTGCACCGGCGTTTGCGAAGATCGTCGTGCCGGCCGGCGTCTACCGCGAACCGACGATTGTCATCACGAAGCCGGTCGAGCTTGTGGGCCAGCCCGGCGCAATCCTTGATGGTGAGGGCGCCCGCACCGTTCTTCTCGTGCTTGCCGACGATGTCACCGTGACCGGGTTCACGATTCGCAACACAGGCTCATCGCAGGTCGCGGAACGCGCCGGGATCAAAGTAAGCGACGCGCGGCGGTGCCTCATTGCGCGCAATCAGTTTCACAACACCGCCTTCGGCGTCTATCTCGAAAAGACCAGCGGCTGCGTCGTGCGCGAAAACACCTTGCATGGAAGTGGCGCCACGCAAAGCCAGAATGGCAATGGGATACACGCGTGGAACAGCGAGCACGTGACGGTCCTTGAAAATGACATCATGGGCCATCGCGACGGCATCTACTTCGAGTTCGTGACCCATGGGCATGTGAGCAATAACCGCTCGGTGGCCAACTCGCGGTATGGACTCCACTTCATGTTCTCGAACGACTCGGAGTACCAGGGCAACACGTACCGGGAGAACGGCAACGGTGTCGCGGTGATGTATTCCTCGCGGGTCGCGATGCGACGCAACACCTTCGAGCGGAACCTCGGCGGCGCAGCGTATGGATTGCTGCTCAAGGATATCAACGAGTCGACGATCGTCGATAACACGTTCAACACGAACACGGTTGCGCTGCACCTCGAGGGTTCGAGCCGTAACACCGTCACCAACAATGTGTTTGCGCAGAATGGCGTGGCGCTCCGCATCCTCGCCAACGCCCAGGACAACGTGATCGAGCAGAACGACTTCAAGGCGAACACGTTCGATGTCGCGACCAACAGCCGCGCGAGCTATTCAACACTCCGCGGAAACTTCTGGGACCGGTACCGTGGGTACGATCTCGATCACGACGGCGTCGGCGACGTGCCGCACGCGCCGGTGACGCTGTTCGGGCTGTTCGTCGAGCAGACGCCCGCCGCTCTCGTCCTCCTGCGCAGCCCGTTTGTGGGACTCCTGGACCTGGCCGAGCGCGCGATTCCGTCCCTCACACCCGCGTTGCGCGATGAAGCGCCGCGCCTTCAGGCGAGGGGCACATGATTCAGGCCCGCCATGTGTCCAAGTCCTTCGGCGCGATCCAGGTCCTGCGGGACATCGACATCGACATTCCGCGCGGCGAGGTCACGGCGATCATCGGACCTAACGCGTCAGGCAAGACCACGTTCAACCGGATCCTGCTCGGTCTGGTGCAGCCCGATGCCGGCGAGATTCTGTTCGATGGCGCGTCGATCATCGGCGCATCAGCGTACCGCGAGCGCATCGGGTACATGCCACAGGCCGCGCGCTTCCCCGAAAATCTCTGTGCGGGGGACGTGTTCGAGATGATTGCCAATCTTCGTGGCACTTCGTCGGGCCGTGACAATGAGCTCCTGGCGACGCTTGGCCTGGCGCCAGTTCTCTGCACGCCATTCCGGCAACTCTCCGGTGGAACACGGCAACGCGTCAACGCCGCGCTGGCGTTCCTGTTTCAACCGGAGTTGCTGATTCTGGACGAGCCCACCGCGGCCCTGGACCCGTTGTCGAGCTCCATACTCAAGGACAAGATCCGGAAGGAGCGGTCGAATGGCCGCACGTTCATCATGACGTCGCACGTGCTCAACGAGCTCGAAGAACTGGCCGATAACATCGTGTTCCTGCTCGATGGGAGCGTCAGGTTTGCCGGCCGTCCGCAGGAGCTGATGGCGGCCACGGGTGAAGGGGGTCTGGAACGCGCCGTCGCTGCGGTCATGCGGAAGCCCACCATCGTGTGTTCGGAGGCCGCGTGAAGACCGTGACGCGCATCATGCGCTACGTCCTGCTCGACGTGTTGCGCAACCGATGGGTGCTCGGGTACGCGCTGTTCTTCCTGGTTGCGACCGATGCGCTGCTGCGATTCGATGGCACAGGCGCTCGGGCGATCATCAGCCTGCTCAACCTCGTACTGCTTCTCGTTCCACTCGTGACCATTGTCTTCGGGACGATGTACTGGCATGGGGCTCGCGAGTTCAACGAACTGCTGCTCACGCAACCCATCGACCGTTCGTCGTTATTCCACGGACTGTTCGCGGGCCTGGTCCTGCCGCTGTCAGCGGCATTCGTCGCCGGCGTGAGCATTCCGTTCCTCCTCCACGGCGCATTGGAGAATCCGGGAGCATTGGCGCTGCTGCTCGTTGCCGGCGTTGCGCTGACCGCCGTGTTTGGCGCGATGGCGATCCTGGTCGCCGGACTTTCGTCTGACCGTCTGCGAGGATTGGCCGCGTCGCTGGCGATCTGGCTTGCGACGACAGTCCTTTACGACGGCTTTGTTCTCTGGTTCACCATCGCGTTTCGCGACGCCTCCCTGGAGCGGCCGCTACTCGCGTTGACTCTGGCAAATCCGGTCGACCTGGCGCGCGTCATGCTGCTGCTGCAACTGGATGCCGCTTCACTGATGGGTGCCACCGCGTCTGTTTTCCAGCGCGCGTTTGCCGGTCCCGCCGGATTGGCGATTGCTCTCCTCGGACTTTCCCTCTGGGCGCTCGTCCCAGGCATTCTGGCGCTGCGGGCGTTCCGCCGGCGCGACTTCTGAACTTACACACCATGCCAACCATGCCACGTCTCAGATTTTCCGGTGCGTGCATCGCCGCCACCGTGCTCGCGCTCGCGTGTGACGGAGAGCAACCCGCATCAGACACCGCGACCGCGACGCCACCATCCTCACCATCGACCAGCGGCGCGCAGACGCCTGACGCCGGTCGCAAGGTG
>Ga0209486_10000686_pt1 | contig 14928 bp, 10 predicted proteins | sample NCCompost_FD_187518 | JGI IMG/M metagenome (GOLD analysis project Ga0209486, IMG submission 187518) | Agricultural soil microbial communities from Utah to study Nitrogen management - NC Compost (SPAdes) (version 2) | ecosystem: Environmental > Terrestrial > Soil > Agricultural land | place...
TACAAATTGGCTTAAACCTCTCTAGTAAAATTGTCCTTTATATAAGTGGTGAAGAAAGTGAGCAACAAATAAAGATGCGTGCAGATAGATTGAAAGTTGCGAATGAAAATTTTTATTTACTTACTGAAACCTCCACGCAGATCATATTCCAGGAAATAAAAAAACTAAAACCTGCTCTTGTAATTATTGATTCAATTCAAACATTGCAAACACCTTACATTGATTCCTCCCCCGGAAGTATATCTCAAATACGTGAATGTGCTTCCGAGTTTCAACGGTTTGCAAAAGAAACCAATACACCTGTTTTTTTGATCGGGCATATTACTAAAGAAGGAGCTATTGCAGGACCAAAGATCCTTGAACACATGGTTGACACTGTTTTACAATTCGAGGGTGACCGTCATTATGCATATCGCATTTTAAGAACATTGAAAAACCGTTATGGCAGCACATCAGAGCTGGGCATATATGAAATGAGCGATACAGGAATGCGGGCCGTCACAAATCCAAGCGAGATATTAATAACTCAAAAAGAGGATCAATTAAGTGGAATTGCAATTGCCGCAACAATTGAAGGCATGCGGCCATTATTAATAGAAATACAAGCATTGGTCACTCAATCTATTTACGGAACACCACAGCGGACAGTAAGTGGCTTTGATCTGAGAAGATTACAATTATTATTAGCAGTATTAGAAAAAAGAGGTGGTTTTCATTTTGGAGTAAAAGATGTATTCATAAATATAGCCGGCGGATTAAAAATTGAAGACCCTTCTATAGATCTTGCAGTGTTATGTGCCCTTTTGTCTTCTTTTGAAGACACGCCATTGCACCAGCATATTTGTTTTGCCGGGGAAGTTGGGTTGAGTGGTGAGATAAGAGCAGTGAACCGAATAGATCAACGCATTGCCGAAGCGGAAAAACTAGGATTTGAAAAGATCATTGTTTCTAAATACAATCAGAAAGGGTTGGCAAAACAAAAATTCAATATTGAAATTGTAACGATGGGACAGGTAGAAGAGTTGTACAGGTATTTATTTTAAAAGCCCCTCTAAATCTCCCCGAAGGGGAGACTTATACGAGAACTTAATTTGATGATATCATTTAAAGAAATAAAAGAATCATTACTGCATGTTGTCTTCCCTCATGTTTGCGATGGCTGTGGCAGCGACCTGCTGAATATTGAAAGCCGTTTATGTATTCGCTGTCTTTCTTTATTACCCGAAACAAATTTTGAAATTCATCCAAATAACCCGGTTGAAAAAGATTTCTGGGGTAGATTGCCAATAGTAAATGCTTCTGCTCATTTATATTTTACAAAAGAATCGCTTGTTCAGCATCTGATGCATCAATTAAAATATAAAGGCAATAAAGATCTTGGGTTGCAATTAGGAAGATTGATGGGAAATGCGTTGAAAAATGCTTCCCGTTTCAATGAAATAGAAGCATTGGTTCCATTACCACTTTTTCCATCGAAAGAAAAAAAGAGAGGCTATAACCAGGCAACTGTTCTTTGTGAAGGAATGGCCGAAATTTTATCAATCCCAATTTTAGATAGAGTGATCACAAGGCCACAGCATACAGAAACCCAAACTAAAAAAGGAAGAATTGAAAGATGGAAAAATATTGAAGGAAAATTTCAGCTATTAGATCCGGCTGCGATTCAAAATAAACATTTGCTGTTGGTGGATGATGTTGTTACAACCGGGGCAACACTTGAAGCATGCGGAAATGAACTATTAACAGCAAAAAACGTAAAACTATCTGTTGCTACTCTTTGTAGGGCCAATCGTTAATTCTTTCTTGTAAATATATCCATCATCATTTCTTCTTTCAAACACTTCGTTTTACTTTTGAGATCAATGAAGAACCTCCTGTTTATTTCGATATCCATCCTTATCCTTTTTAATGCCTGCAAGAAGGAATCCTTCATTACAAGTCCTGATGCACAAGTCACTCTTTCAGATGAAGAATTAAAATTTGATACCGTTTTTACTACAACCGGATCCATCACCCAGTCTTTTAAAATAATAAATGAGAATGATCAGAAGCTTCGTCTTTCCTCTATTAAACTGATGGGCGGCAACAGCTCTTATTTTAAAATAAATGCCGATGGTTTTATTGGCCCCGAAGTTTCAAACATTGAAATAGAAGCAAATGACAGTGTTTATGTTTTTGTTTCCGTAAGTATTGATCAAAATGTGGCCAATATTCCTTTTGTTGTTATGGATAGCATTCAGGTAAATTATAATGGCACAAACAGGCAGGTAAATCTGGAAGCATGGGGACAGAATGCACATTTCTACCGCGATAAAGAAATTACCACTAATGAAGTATGGAACAACGATCTGCCTTACGTGATCCTTGGGTCACTAACAATTGATCCAAATAAAAAACTTACTATTAATAAAGGATGCCGCATTTATGTGCATGCTGATGCTCCGATAATTGTTGATGGTACATTAGAAGTAAATGGCGCAAAAGATACTGTTGATCGTGTTCAATTCCGTGGCGACAGGCTTGATGAACCTTATAATGATTTTCCGGGTGGCTGGCCTGGTATTTATTTTAGAAGTACGAGTAAGGATAATGTTTTTAATTATGCGGTCATTAAAAATGCTTACCAGGCTTTGGCAGTTCTGGATCCCTCAATAAATCCAAAACTGACTTTAAACGAATGCATTATTGACAATGCTTATGATGCTGGTATTATTGCCGTCAACAGCAGTATAAGAGCAAGAAATTGTTTGATCAGTAATTGTGGCCAAAATTTGATCCTTGCAAAAGGTGGCGATTATCAATTTATTCATTGCACTGTTGCAAGTTTTTCTAATAGCTATATCCTTCATCGTAATCCCGTTCTTTATTTAAGTGATTATGTTCTTGTAAATAATGTTCCAGATACAAAAGCTCTGACAGCAGTATTTCGCAATTGTATTTTTTGGGGACAAGACGGTACAGTAGAAGATGAAGTGGTAGTTGAAAAAAGAGGCAGCACTTTCAATGTGAATTTTGATCATGATCTCTGGAAAGTTAAAAACGTGCCTGCCAATATTACTTCTGATAGTATAATCAATAACCAATATCCTGAATTTGATTCTATCAATACCTCAAAACGAATTTATAATTTCCGGTTAAAGGATGAATCTCCCGCAAAGAATAAAGCAACCAATGCTGGTGTTACTATCGATTTGGACGGTAAGCCAAGGCCTGTTGGTATTGCTCCTGATCTTGGGAGCTATGAAAGACAATAAGTCAGACCCCAAACCCCTAAAGGGGCTTGCCAACTCACAAAGCTTACTTATTTGAAAATCATTACCGTTTTAAAATTTGACAAATTTGTGAACTCCTCAACTTAAAACCTTCCAAATCATTGAAAGTTCTTTTCACTAACTTTACCTTCCTCAAAAAAATAAAATCATGAAAATATTCTTGCTTGCACTGATATTATCAGTTTCACTCGAAGGCCCTATTTACGATTTCAAAGTGCAGGGACTTGATGGAAGCCCGATCGATTTTTCTGCTTACAAAGGCAAAAAAATAATGATCGTTAACACGGCTTCGAAATGTGGCAATACACCACAATATGCCGACCTGGAAAAATTATATGAAAAGTATAAAGACAAATTAGTTATTGTCGGTTTTCCGGCAAACAACTTTGGCGAACAGGAGCCCGGCAGCAACACTGAGATACAAGAATTCTGTAAAAAGAATTATGGTGTTTCTTTTCCAATGGCTGAAAAAGTTTCAGTAAAGGGAGATGATATGGCACCTATTTATAAATGGCTCGTCGAACAATCCAGAGAATTGGCAAAAGCAGAAAAAGGAACTTCTTCAAAAGATCTTGTCTGGAAAAGATATTTGCAAAACCCTGTTGACTGGAACTTCACTAAATTCCTGGTTGATGAACAAGGAAAATTAGTTGCAGTATTTCACAATAAAGTGAGCCCGATGAGTGAAGAGATAACAAAGTATCTCAATTAGAACCACGATTCTCAAGATTATAAAAGATTCAAAGGAAATTTTTAGAAAAAGCTGTCTGGTATTGCAGACAGCTTTATTTTTATCATCATAATCTAAATAAAATCCAGTTAATCCTGGTTCTATGCAATTCTCAAAGATCATCAACCAGCAGGAAGTAAAACAACAATTGGTTGAGTTAATTCAGCACAATCGTCTCAGCCATGCTTTGCTTTTTTTAAGTAAAGAAGGAAGTGGGGCTTTGTCGCTGGCATTAGCATTAGCTCAATATCTTACTTGTGAAAAAGCAAATCCAAAATCACAATCCCAAAATTCCTCAGCGTCACTTTTTGAGGAACCAATAACTTCAAACCTCAAACCTCAAACCTTAAATGATAGTTGTGGCACATGCCCATCCTGTACAAAAGCAAACCAACTGGTTCATCCGGATATTCATTATTCTTACCCCGTTGTTACAAAAAAATCGGGCACGCCGCCATTGAGTGTGGATTATATAACTGAGTGGAGAGAATTCATAAATAATTATCCTTACGGAAACGTGTATGACTGGCTTCAATTCATTGGCGCAGAAAACAAGCAAGGGAATATAACAGCCAATGAATGCAATGATATTATTCGCAAGCTGAGCCTGAAAAGTTTTGAAAGCGAGTACAAGATCCTCATTATGTGGATGCCTGAATATCTTGGAGCTGAAGGCAACAAGCTACTGAAGCTGATCGAAGAGCCACCACCCAATACCTTATTTATATTGGTAGCAGAAAATGAATCCTTGTTATTATCAACAATCATCAGCCGTTGCCAGATGATAAAGATACCGATGCTCGAAACGACCGATATTGAATCTGCATTAATTGATAGTAAAATCGATCCGGCAAAAGCAAGACAGGTGGCAGCGACTGCTGAAGGTAATTATCGTGAAGCATTACAATTGTTGCAACATGCAGAAGAAGATTGGCAGGGCATTCTCCGCGATTGGCTGAACTCAATCATTAAAACCGGTCCGATTGCCCAGACCAAATGGGTGGAAGAAACAAGCAGACTCGGTAGAGAAAAGCAAAAACAGTTTCTTCGATATTTCAATCATTTGCTCGAACAGTCAATCCGATCGAAGATCATGGGCAGCAATATTCACCTGCCGGATAATGAAAAAGATTTTGCTGACCGGCTGAACCGGCTTGCCGATATCAGTCAGCAGCAGGCAATTATAGAAGAATTGGACCGGGCTACATATTATATAGAACGCAATGCCAACGCCAAGATCCTCTTTCATGCCCTTACCATCAAGCTTTATCACATCATTCAGGACAAAATTGTATTTTTGGCAACCTGACACCGGTAGAGCATTGGTTTGTGGATTTTGAACGGTGTTAGTGATTGAGGAGAAGGATTTTGTGTTCAGCTGTAAATCTCTATTCAAATTTTGTTGTGTCACACACGTCAACATATAGTAATTCTAATCGGCATGCCGGCGTCCTGCTGCATAGCGATATGAAAGTACAAGAGTGCGACGCAACGGAAGCCAAATAGACATTCTGCAGCCAGGCTCATAATTGCCTTCCTCAATTTTTCATTCTTAATTATTAATTCTTTATTGACTCATGGGTTGCGATAATTGCGGAACGGGTAAGCCAAACGGATGTAAGAGCAACGGCGGGTGCAGTACCGGCGGATGTAACCGTATGAATGCATTCGACTGGCTGATGAATATGCCACTGGCTGTCGTGTCTGATGAATGCAAGGTGATAGAAGTAAGCTTCAACCAGGGCAGCCGTAAAGATTATTTCCGGAACACTACGTTGCAGCAACTTGAAAAAGGCGACCTGATCTGTGTGGAAGGTGTAAGTGGTTTTGATCTTGGCGAAGTATCGCTGACAGGTGAGATCGTGAGACTGCAAATGAAAAAACATGAGGTAAAGGAAGATAACCCGGAGATGAAAAAAGTGCTGCGCCGTGCCAGCGATCGTGATATTGATACATGGAGACATAGTAAGAGTCGTGAAAAAGAAGCGGTGATCCGCAGCCGTGCTATTGCCAAGCAGCTTAAGCTTGATATGAAAATAAGCCAGGTAGAAGTGCAGGCTGATAGTCGCAAGGCAACATTCTTTTATATAGCCGATGGCCGGGTTGATTTTCGTGAGCTGATAAAAATATACGCATCTGAGTTTAAGTTGAAGGTGGAAATGCGCCAGATCGGTGCAAGACAGGAAAGTGCTAAAGTAGGTGGCATCGGAAGTTGTGGCCGTGAACTTTGTTGCAGCACATGGCTTACAGAATTTAAATCAGTGAATACAACTGCGGCACGTTATCAAAATCTTTCTATCAATCAAACAAAACTAAGTGGACAGTGCGGACGATTGAAGTGTTGTTTGAATTACGAATTGGATACTTATTTGGATGCCCTGCAGGGATTCCCTGACAACTGCGATAACATACAGGTGGCGAAAGGAAATGCATTACTGATAAAAAAGGATATTTTCAAAAACCTGATGTGGTATGTATTGCCTGACACCAATAAGCAATACCCGGTTACCATTGAAAGGGTAAGAAAAATAAAATCGCTGAATGCACAAGGAATAATTCCTGAGGAGCTGGAAGCTGTTGAAATAACTTCATCAAAAGTAAAAGAAGCCGAACCTGAATTTGTTGAACTGGTTGGCCAGATAAGTTTACAATCACTTGAAAGGGCGGATAAGAAAAGAAAACAAAAACAGCAACAGCCAAGACAACAGCGACAAGGCCCAAAAAACCAGGGACCGCAACAAGGTAATCGACCAAATCAACAAAGAGGTCCACAACAAAATCCCAATCGACCACCGCAAGGAAGAGGCCCTAATCGTCCGCCTCAGCAACCCAGGAGAGATAAATAAGTATAAAGAGTATATAAAGTAAATAAGGTATATAGTGTAAAGACAAAACAGACCTTATATACTTTTTACTTTACAATCACGATCTTTATTCTTTGTAGGTTTGAAAATGAAACGAAAAATCCTCCGGCGATTGCTGATCAGTTTTTTAATACTGATCACGATTTGGCTGGTAGTTGCACAATTCACTATGAAGTATCGTATTAGAGATAAAAAAGCAAAAGATGAATTTTCAAAAAAAGGTATTGCTCTTGATACTGGTTTTATAAAAGTGGATGACTTCGATATCCATTATGCCAAAGTAGGTAATGATTCACTTCCAACCTTATTTTTTGTACATGGCTCTCCTGATGGATGGATCAGGTATAAAAATTTCATGAAGGACAAAGATTTGCTAACCAAATTCAGAATGATCTCTATCGATCGTCCCGGTTTTGGATATAGTGAATTTGGTAAAGCAAAGAATTTAGAAGAGCAATCAAAACTGGTCAGTCAGTTTGTAAGATTGATAAAGAATAATAAACCGATCTATGCGGTCGGTCATTCATACGGGGGCCCTGTCATAGTACAATTGCAGGTTGATAATCCTGATCTGTTTGATGGTCTTGTTCTACTTGCAGCTTCAGTTGATCCGCAGGAAGAAAAACCTGAAAAGTGGAGATACATAATGAAAATACCGCCGCTAAAATATTTATTGCCCGGAGCTTTTCGACCAAGTAATAAAGAGTTGGTTTACCTGAAAAAAGATCTGAAGGAATTAGATAAAGAATGGGAAAAAATAACCTGCCCTGTTTGGATCCTTCATGGAGATAAAGACACTTATGTTCCGGTAGCCAATGCTGATTATGCAAAAAAGAAATTGACAAAAGCCAAATCAGTTGAAATGAATATTTTGAAAGGTGCTGATCATTTCATTCCAAAAGAGCGATACGAAGATGTTAAAGAAGTGCTGATGAGATTGCAAATAAATTAATTTTTATAGAACTCATATTCATAAATGTTTTTTGTCGTTGTAGATTTACCCCCATCATTTGTGCGTACGGAAATTTCTTTAATCAAAAGATCTTTTTTATTATACTTGTAAGTAGAAACGCTAGTACTTTTCATTCCGTGAAAATTTCTTTTCGTAATCGCTTTGATACGTTTTCCTTTTAAATCATATTCATAATTTTCAGCGGTATTACTGAACTCATCATTTGCTGACTCAACTTTTATAAGTTGCCCTTTTTGATTGTAACTGAACTTAGTTAGAGATTTTATATGTGTATTGCTGTCAGTTTTGATTTCTTCTAATTTTCCCAATTCATTATATTTATAAAACAATGTATCTCCTCCAAATGCTTTAATAACATCACCATTAGCATTAAACCAAAAATAATTTTTAGCTCCAAAATCCTTTGCTATAGTTATTGTCATATAACTTCCATCTGGATTATAGAAGTATTCTGTTGTATGCCCGAAATCGTAATTAATGACCTTTCTTAGTTTTTCATTTTCATACTCATACTGTTGTGTTGTAATCTCGTTAACATTTCCCGACGTTTCTTTAAAAATATTTCCATGCCTATCAAAATATGAAACTGTCTTTTCTTCAAGGGACTTTCCTTCAAAAAATTTTTCAATAATCTTATATATATGATGCTTCTTAATTTCCTCATTTGAGAGTTGTGCTTCACTTGAAAGAGCATTAAACAATAATATGACAGTAACAAAAAGTCGCATATCAGTTTCACTTTATCGCTTCAATGATCGTATCCTGGATCTTCCCTCTTACACTCAATTGTACAAACACAGGATTGTTTCTTGAAGGATTCACACGATTGGAGAGAAAAATATAAACCAGTTCATATTTCGGATCTACCCACACACAGGTACCGGTAAAACCCGTATGTCCAAATGTTTGCGGAGAAGACTGTAATGATGGATAAGGATCTTTTCTTGTCACATTATCTTTTTCGGGTTTATCAAAACCATAAGCCCGGCGGCTGTCTTTGCTGTGATAGGTTGTAAATAATTTTATTGTTTCTTCTTTAAAAATTCTTTCGCCGTTCAATTTTCCTCCATTCAACAACATTTGGTAAAGCATCGCCAGGTCATACGCATCAGAAAATAAACCGGCATGTCCTGCCACGCCGCCAAACATTGATGCGCCTTCATCATGCACATCGCCCCAAAGTAATTGCTTGCGAAAATATTTTTCTTCTTCGGTTGGAATGATCCTGTTGATACTAAACCTTTCTCTTGGTTTGAATCCTGTTGTTTCCAATCCCAATTTTGAATAAAAAGTTTTTCTTACGTATTGATCAAGCGTCATACCGGAAAGTTGCTCCACAATTTTTCCCAGGAAAATAAAATCATTGTCGCTGTATGAATACTTACCCAGTCTTGGCGGCGCACTTTTTATGATCCTGCTGAGCATCGTATCCTGCCATTCATTTTTTAAATACAAATTCTCAGCAACCCTTATTGTATAACCTGGTTTTGGTTTATCAGAATAAAGTAATGGATTGGGAATGCCTGTTGCTGAATCAACTGTTTCTTTATAAAAAAAAATAGTGGGTGTTAACCCAACCTCATGCAGTAATATATCATCGATCCGCAGGTTTGCTTTATCCGAATTTTGTGTCCATGGCAGATAATCGCCTAATGTTTTATCTAATTTGACCTTTCCTTCTTCGTATAATTTCATTATAGAAAGAGTGGTAGCGGAAATTTTTGTAACTGAAGCAAGATCAAAGATACTTTCAACTGTTACCGGCTGAGGCTTGTCGATCGCATAACTGCCGAATGCTTTATCATAAATAATTTCTCCATCCTTTATTGCCAGCACGACACAACCGGGAAATGCTTTTTGAGCTATCGCATCTGTAACTATTGAATCAATTGTTTGAGTCATGATCATTCGCTTCTCAAAAGGATTAGGTTTTTCAGTGGCGACTATATCAATTCCAAAACCCGCCGAATAATTACAAACTCTTACTGGTAATTTACCAGATGCTTTCGTTTTTCCTTTTAACAGATCAACCGCTACTTGTCTCGATATATTATCATCCTGGTGACAAGCAACAAGAGCATTAGCATTACAGAAGCTTGCTGCAGCCAATACATTTCCAAAAACAAGTGTAATGCTGTTTGTTTTATTCAGTCTGCGCCATAATGAAAGAGAAGAATTTGTGATACCATAATTATTCGCAGGCCTGTTGCTAAAATTATGAATACCCATAACAACTATCTCATACTTGTTGATCACTTTTTCAAATATTTCATCAGCCTTATCATCTCCATCTTTCCACGAAAAGGAATAACTGTCTATTTTATAATTTTCTTCTAACCCTTTTCCAAAAATATTTGACCCCGAATCTCCAATCGATATATAAGCTATTTTGGAATTTTTTTTCAACGGAAATGAAACATTACCAGTTCCCTGTTTTAAAACCGTAATGGTTTCTTTCGCCACTTTCAACCTGATCGCATCTGTTTTTGCATTCAGATCACGAAGAAGGTTACTTGTTTCGATCGGTTTTAATTGATTCAATCCAAGTTGAAATTTTGCCTTTAAAACTTTTTTCACTTTAGCATCAACATCATCCCAGCTCAACCTTTTTTCTTCAATTGCTTTTTTTATTGCATCGATCGCTTTGCCTACATCCTCAGGAAGACAAAGCATATCATTGCCGGCTATCAATGCTTCTACTGAAATAACACCACCGGGAAAATATTTTGCAACACCTTTCATTTCAAGTGCATCAGTAAATGTGAGACCGTTGAAGCCAAGATCATCTCTTAGAATACCGGTAACTGTATTTTTAGAAATAGAAGTTGCCCGATTTTGGCCTGTATCAATTGATGGCACCGCAAGATGCGCTACCATAACACTTCCAATTCCCGCATTAATTAATTCCCGAAAAGGCTTTATTTCATTTGAATCAAGTTCTGCTCTCGATTTATTTATCACAGGCAGATCAAGATGTGAATCAACATCAACATCGCCGTGCCCGGGAAAATGTTTGGCGCAAGCCATGATACCCGCGTCCTGCATACCTTTCATATAAGCAATTCCAAATTTTATAACCTTGTCCCTGTCTTCACCAAAAGAGCGATAACCGATAACTGGATTGTTTGGATTGTTATTTATATCAACAACGGGGGCATAGTTAACATGAATACCGATCCGCTTACATTGTTCACCAACAGCTAAACCCATCTCGTATACCAATCTTTGATTATCCATAGCGCCGAGTGTGAGCTGGTAAGGGAATTTTGTAACACTATCCAGACGCATACCAACACCCCATTCACCATCAATCGTAACCATCAACGGCGTTTTTGCAATGGTTTGGTAAAGGTTGGTAAGATTAGCCTGTCGAATTGGTCCGCCCTGGAAAAAACATAAAGCACCAACATTGTATTGTTGAATATCGCTGGTCACTTTTGCCACATGATCGGCACCAAGATTAGAGTGTGCACGGATCACCATTAATTGTGCGATCTTTTGCTCTGGTGTCAATGAGTTAAAAACGCTATCCACCCACTTATCAACAGAAAGCCTGCTCCTGTATTGCGAAAAACTAACAGAAGAAATAAAAACAGCGGCAATAAAGAATATTTTTTTCATGCAAGATGCTTAAGATAATCAACGTATTTTAGCAGCCCAAATTACGAAGAATTGCCTGACAAGATTTTACTATTACCTGATAACATTGCTAATCAAATTGCGGCCGGCGAAGTGATCCAAAGACCAGCGTCAGCTGTTAAAGAATTGTTGGAAAATGCTGTAGATGCTGGTGCAAGAGAGATCAAGCTTATTATCAACGATGCAGGGAAATCCCTTGTACAGGTGATCGATAATGGTGGGGGCATGAGTGAAACTGACGCAAGAATGAGCTTTGAACGTCATGCAACTTCAAAGATCACAACTATCGATGACTTGTTTCATATAAAAACTATGGGGTTTCGAGGTGAAGCATTGGCTTCGATCGCTGCAGTAGCACAGGTGGAACTAAAAACAAAAAGACTGGATGATGAAACAGGAACCTATATTGAGATCGAAAATAGTGTTGTAAAAAAGCAAGAGCCAATTGCAGTTGCCGAAGGGACCAGCATCGCAATGAAGAATTTATTTTTCAATGTTCCTGCACGCAGAAATTTTTTGAAAAGCAATACTGCCGAAATGCGGCATATTGTGGATGAGTTTACAAGAGTTGCATTGGCATTTCCACAAGTATTTTTTTCACTCACTGCTAATAACCAGCAGATCTTTCATCTCGAATCCGGGAATCTTAAACAACGGATCCTTCAATTGTTAGGTAATACTTACAATACAAAACTTGTAAGTGTAAAGGAAGACACCGATTACATGAATATTTATGGGTTTGTGGGTAAACCCGATACGGCAAAGAAGACAAGAGGCGATCAGTATTTTTTTGTGAATAATCGATTTATCAAAAGTGCTTACCTGAATCATGCGGTGATGAATGCTTACCAGGAAATGATCACCAAGGATTCTTTTCCGATGTATGTTCTCTTCATTGATCTTGATCCAACACAGGTAGATGTGAATGTGCATCCAACCAAACAGGAAATAAAATTCGAGGATGAAAAGATAATTTATGCATTTGTACAGGCTGCGGTGAAACATGCGTTGGCACAATTCAGCGTCACTCCTACTTTGGATTTTGAACTGGATGCATCTATACAACAATTATCGTCCATTCAGCAACCATTTACTGAAGAAAAAAAATCAGCAGCAACCTCTGGCTCTATCTTCAAAGGATTTACAGAAAAAAATAAAGCACATTTTATTGAGCCAATGAATAGAAGTGAGCTGAAGCATTGGAGAGACTTTTACGAAAGTCGGGAGTCGGGAGTTAGGAGTCAGGAGTCCGGAGAAAATGTTCAACAATCAATGCTCAATGTTCAACATTCAAGTGAGGTTTCTCCTATTCACCATTCACTATTAACTATTAACGATTCACCATTAACTCAACTTCATAACGAATACATTCTTTCACAAACGGCAAGTGGTTTCATTCTCATCAACCAGCAGGCAGCTCATGAAAGAATTATTTATGAACGATTACAAGAAGCAGCCAAAGGGAAATCTGTTGCTACACAACGCAGCATGTTTCCAGTTACTATTGAATTAGCTCCGGCAGATACAGTTTTATTGGAGGATCTAATGAATGACCTGCAACAGCTTGGCTATATGATCGAACCATTTGGCAAAAATACATTTGTTATCCAGGGAACACCGGCTGATGTAACACAGGGAAATGTCCGAAAGGACTCCTTCGGAGAAAAACAAGTGATCGATTCTTTGCTGGAACAATACAAACACTTCAGCAACGATCTGAAATTTTCAAAAAGAGAAAAATTAATTCGTTCTCTTGCATGGCAACAATCAATTAAGGCCGGAAGACAACTTTCCGAAAAAGAAATGGAAGCATTGGTGGAGGATCTGTTCAAGTGTAAACAACCTAACTCCTCGCCAAATGGAAATCCTACTTATTTAGAATTTAAGAAAGAACAGTTAGAGAAAATGTTCGGAGTGTGAGTTGTAAGTTATAGGTATTAAGTTTTAAGTAAGTTTAATTTCGAATCTTACTTATAACCTACAACTTAAAACTTAATACTTCTCCCTAATTCCCTGTATAAACTTCTCCACCGCTCTTCTTACTGCAGTTGATGAAGCCTGGTGATTATTAACAAGAGTAGAAAAAATAAGAAGTTTACCTTTTTTTGTATATAAAAAACCGCTGAGAGCAACTACACCGGAGAGAGTTCCTGTTTTAGCGAAAATATAATTGCTGTCAGCCTTATAATAATTGCTGATCGTCCCAGTGCCGCCGGTTGGAAATATGACTTTTATCCTTTCCATCCCAAATTCATTTTTCATCTTATTCAGAATAGAAACAAAATCTTGCGGAGTAAAAAGATTATAACGGCTAAGACCTGAACCATCGGCCCATCTTGGTCTTTGCGGAAGATCTTTAAAATCTGTTTTTAATAGAGTGTCAATGATCTTTGCATCATTCATTACACCTAGTCTTTCATTGCTTACCATTAATAAACTTTGCTCCGCAAAAAAATTATCGCTGCGATGCATCAATGGTTTAAGCAAGGAGTCCGTAGACTGGGTAAAAAAATTGTTGTAATGAACCTTTAAATAAGAGCCATGATAATACATTAAAAAATCCTTCTTTATCGACCATATTGTATCAAGCAGTAAAATATCTTCAACATTTCCATTATCGCTTCCAGTGAATGGGATTTGCTTAAAAGTAAAAATTGATGATGTTTTTTGTATTCTAAAATAATTTGTATGTTTTGACCGATTTATATCAAATCTTTTTCCATACTCCCACCATGCCGAAGGAAAATTGTTTATAGATTTAAAATATTTCGGTATGATTTCAATACTATCGCCATTCATTTTAAAAGTCACTAAATTTCCATAAATAGGCCTGGTACTTCTTTCAGGCATATAAGAGGCATCGAAATCATTCCAAGTCCATCCATTTCCAAAGCGTTGAAATTGAGGGTCAAAAACTTCAACTGATATTTTCTTTTTTGTTCTTATAATTAGGTCAAATAATCTTTGCTGTTTAAAATCAGGATGTAAAAAAGTGGGATCCCCATTCGGCTTGATATAAATAGTATCATTTGATTCCTTTACATACCACCCCATCAAACTATCTCCCAAATATTTCATCGCTGCATAACAGGTTGGAATTTTTGTATTGCTAGCAGGTACAAAATATTTATCGCCCTGGTAATTGTACCAATACTTTCCTGATTCGGGTTCATAAATGCTAATCCCAACATGGGCGGTAAGAAGTGAAGTATCGTTAATGACTTGTTTTGCAGATTTGGAGATCTTCTGTTGAACACTGCATGATGTGAAAATTAATAATGAAAAATTAATAATTAATAATTTCTTCAGGCTGAATAACCCTCTTAATTGAACATTGAGCATTTAGTAGTGATATTTAATTGCTGAATAAAGATAAGGATGATGAACGGAGCGTCGCAACAGAAGTTTAATAGTAGTGATTCAGCTGACCTCATCCTCCATCTCCTTCTC
>Ga0209486_10000687_pt1 | contig 14906 bp, 13 predicted proteins | sample NCCompost_FD_187518 | JGI IMG/M metagenome (GOLD analysis project Ga0209486, IMG submission 187518) | Agricultural soil microbial communities from Utah to study Nitrogen management - NC Compost (SPAdes) (version 2) | ecosystem: Environmental > Terrestrial > Soil > Agricultural land | place...
TGGGCCAGGTCTACTGGGCCGCCTACGATTGCAGCGAGACGCGACCCCGTGCGATCACGCAGGAGCAGCTGTCCGATCCCGGCGCGGTCGTACTCCCGGCCGGCGCGCCGATGTTCGGCGCCGGCCACGGCTTTGCGGCTCACCCGGCGCTCGCGGCGCGCCTCGCCGGCGGCGTCGCGGGCGTCGATGCCGCGGCCCTGCCGCGGGCCGGCGACATCGCACGCATCGGCGCGCTGGATTACGCGGCAGGCGGCGGACTCGCCGCGGCGCAGGGACTGCCCGTTTACCTGCGGGACGAGGTTGTCCACAGGCGTTGAGGACCGCGGTGTCATAATTCCTCAACAATGAGCCGTCACTCTGACCGCCTGCGCATGGCGGACACACGCATACTCGTCGTCGAAGATGAAAAGCCGATCCGCGACCTGATCTCCTTCGGGTTGCGGCGCGCAGGCTGCGACGTCGCGTTGGCCGAGCACAGCCAGGAAGCGCTCGCGAGCATCGGTGACCGGCGTCCGGACCTCGTCCTGGTCGACTGGATGCTGCCGGACATGAGCGGCCTCGAACTGGTGCGCACCCTGCGGCGCGACGCCAACACGCGCGACATCCCGATCGTGATGCTGACGGCGCGCGGCGAGGAGGCCGACAAGGTCGCGGGCCTCGCGTCCGGCGCTGACGACTACGTGACGAAGCCCTTCTCTGCGCGCGAACTCATCGCGCGCATCCAGGCGGTGCTGCGCCGCAGCGCGCCGGTGGGCGAATCGGAGCGCGTCGAGGTCGAAGGCCTGAGCCTCGACCAGGCCGGCCATCGCGTGGCGGCCGCCGGCAAGCCGATCGCCCTCGGGCCGACCGAGTACCGGTTGCTGGCCTTCCTGATGACTCACCCGGACCGCGTCTATTCGCGCAGCCATCTCCTCGACCGCGTCTGGGGCGGCAACGTCTACGTCGAGGAGCGTACGGTCGACGTGCACATCCGGCGCCTGCGCAAGTCGCTGGAGGAAAGCGGCTACGACCGCTTCGTGCAGACGGTGCGCGGGGCTGGCTATCGGTTCTCCGCGCAGCCAGACTGAGGCATGTTGTCGGCCTGGTCATTCGCGCTGGTCCGGCTGGCCGCGGCGATTGCGGTCGCCGTGCTGCTCGGCCTCGTCACGGACCGCATGGCGCTCTGGCTCACGATCGTGCTGGGTGGAATTCTCGCGTGGCAGTTCGTCAACCTGTTTCGCCTTCAAAGCTGGCTGCGCCATCGCGCGCACGAGGACCCGCCGGACATCGGCGGCGTCTGGGGCGACGTCATCGCCGTCATCAACCGGATCTATCGCCGCAAGCAATTCCACAAGCGCCGCGTCGTCCAGCAGTTCCGCCAGTTCAGGCGCCTGTCCGCGGCGCTGCCCGACGGCGTCGTGCTGCTGTCGGCCGGCCGCGAAATCCGCTGGTTCAACCGCACGGCCGCGGACTTGCTTCAGCTGCGCCGCAAAGTCGATGTGGGCATCCCGATCGCGAACCTCGTGCGTGACCCGGTCTTTGCCGCCTACCTGGGCAAGCCCGGGTCCGGAGGCGTCGTGGTGCGCGCGCAGGGCTCCGATGCCTGGCTTGCACTGTTTGTGATCCCGGCGGGAGAGCAATACCTGATGCTGGTGCGTGACGTGACGCGCGAGGTGCGGCTCGAGCAGATGCGCAAGGACTTCGTCGCCAACGCCTCGCACGAGCTGCGCTCGCCGCTCACCGTGATTTCGGGCTACGTGGAGGAGCTGGCGGACGACGGGGACATCGGCGCGGAATGGCGGGAGCCGCTTGCCGACATGCGCCGCCAGGCGCTGCGCATGCGCGAGATCGTGGAGGACCTCCTCGAGCTGTCGCGCCTCGAGACGACCGCGGACGAGGCGCCGATGGCGCCGGTGGACGTGCCCGCACTGCTCGAAGAGCTGGTACGGGAAGCCAAGACCACGAACGCGGAAGCGCCGAACTTCGAACTCGACGTCGAACAGGGCTGCCTGCTGCGCGGCGTCGAGGGCGAGATCCATTCCATCGCGTCCAACCTGATCTCGAACGCCGCAAAGTACACGCCGGCCGACGGCCTCGTCACGATCCGCTGGGGCCGCTCGGCCGGCGGCGCGCGGCTCGCGGTGCAGGACACCGGCATCGGGATCGCGCCCGAGCACCTGCCACGGCTCACCGAAAGATTCTATCGCGTGGACCGCGCCCGCGCCCGCGCCAGGGGTGGCTCCGGCCTCGGGCTGTCCATCGCGAAGCATGGCCTTCAGCGCCATGGAGGCCGTCTCGAGATCGAGAGCGTGGAAGGCCGCGGCTCTACGTTCACTGCCCACTTCCCGGCGCGCCGGGTCCTCGCCCGCGGCGCGGCTGTCACGAAAGCGTCATAGATCCGCGCCAGAATCCGGGCCGCGTGCGCAAATCCTGCGCCCGCGACAGGTCAACAAACCGGAGTATGGCTCGTGAAAAAGTACTTGATCCCGGGCGCGCTCTCGCTGCTGGTCGCGGCGCCGTCGTTCGCACAGTCGCAGTCTTCGCTGGACCAGATCAGGAAGGACCTGGCGGCGCTGAACGACCGCGTCAACCGTCTCGAACAGGACAACGTCCAGCTGAAATCAGAGAACGCCGCGCTGCAGTCCGAGAATGAACGGCTCACGGCGACGTCCGAGTACCTGAAGGACAACGCGTCTGCGACGCGCAAGCAGCTCGCCGAGGAAGGCCCGAAGGTCGCCGAGGCCGAGCGAATCAGCAAGGCCGCCGAGTGGGCCTCGCGCATCGGCTGGAAGGCCGACATGCGCTATCGGCACGAGTTCGTCGACCCGGAAGAGGCGACGAGCGACCAGACCCGGCACCGCATCCGCGCGCGCCTCTCGATGACCGCGAATATCAACGACACGCTGACCGGCACGATCGGGCTGGCGACAAACGGTGGCACGGGCGACCCGCGTTCGACGAACCAGACGCTTGGCGAAGAATGGACGCGCAAGGGCATCGCCCTCGACCTCGCGTACGTCGACTGGAAGCCCGTCGATAGCCTCACGCTGACCTTCGGCAAGATGCCGCAGCCCTGGTACAAGGCGACCGGTTACTTCTTCGACAGCGACCTCACCCCGGAGGGCATCGCAGTGCGTTACGCCGGCGGTCCGTTCTTCGCCAACGCCTTCGGCACGTGGCTGTCCGAGCGCAGCTCGGCCAACGACGCGACACTGCTCGGCGGCCAGGTCGGCATGACGGGCGAGTTCAGCGGCGTGAAGCTGACCGGCGCGCTCGGCTACTTCGACGTCGGCTCGGTGCAGGGCGAAGTCACGACGACCAGCACGCTCCCGTGCACGGCTAACCCGGCGTTCTTTGGCGGGTCGAACGGCAATACCACCGTCCTGGACGGCGCGGGCTGCCCGACACTGCTCTACGACTACAACATGATCGAGGCGATCGCACAGGCGGATTTCAGCCTGGCCAACCAGCCGGTGCAGTTGTTCGCCCAGTACATCCAGAACCAGGAAGCGGACGACCTCGACACCGGTTGGCACGCGGGCTTCAACGTCGGCAAGGCGTCGAACCCGAATACCTGGGAGTTCGGCTACCTGTACGGCGTGATGGAGAAGGACGCCCAGTTCGGCCAGTTCGTCGACGCCGACTTCGGTGGCGGCGTCACGGATGCGGATGGCAGCGTGTTCAAAGTCGGCTATGCCCCGGCCAAAAACTGGGTCCTCAACGGGACCTATTTCCTGAACGACCGCTTCATCGACGCGCCCGGGGCGACCGAGCGCAGCTACGACCGCTACCAGATCGACCTGAACTACAAGTTCTGACCGGGCCTGTCACGAGACTGTCACGCAAGGCCCATAAGGTGGGCAATGCAATCCAAGGAGTCCAGGAAGCCATGAAAGCACTCATATTGATCGGCGCAGCGAGCCTCGTGTTCGCCGGCGTCACGCTGGCCCCGGCGGCAGGCGCGCAGGTCATCAAGATCGACGGCTCGAGCACGGTTTTCCCGATCACCGAGGCGGTGGCCGAGGAATTCCAGATCAGCAAGCGCGGCAAGGTCCGCGTCACCGTCGGCATCTCGGGAACCGGCGGCGGTTTCAAGAAATTCTGCCGCGGCGAAACCGACATCCAGGACGCCTCGCGCCCGATCCTCGCGGCCGAGATGGAAGCCTGCCGCGCGGCCGGCATCAAGTACTACGAGCTGCCGATCGCATACGATGCCCTCACCGTCGTCGTGAACAAGCAGAACACCTGGGTCACGCAGCTCACCGTCGCGGACCTCAAGAAGATGTGGGAGCCCGCGGCACAGGGCAAGATCACGCGCTGGAGCCAGGTCAACCCGAAGTGGCCGAACGAGCCCCTCGCGCTGTTCGGGCCGGGTTCCGATTCCGGCACCTTCGACTACTTCACGGAAGCGGTCGCCGGCAAGGCCAAGTCCAGCCGCGGCGACTTCACCGGCAGCGAAGACGACAACGTGCTCGTGCAGGGCGTCGCCAGCAACAAGGGCTCGCTCGGCTACTTCGGCTACGCGTACTACCAGCCGAACGCGGACAAGTTGAAGGCGGTGCCGATCGTGAACAAGGCCGGCAAGGCCGTGGGACCGTCGCTCGACAACGTCGTCAACGGCAGCTACGAGCCGCTGTCGCGCCCGATCTTCATCTACGTGGCCGAGAAGTCCGCGCAGAAACCCGAGGTGCGCGAGTTTGTCCAGTATTACCTGACGCAGAGCATGCCGCTCATCGAGGAAGTGAAGTACGTGCCGCTGCCCAAGCAGGCCTATGACCTCGCGGCGAAGCACTTCAAGGAAGGCAAGCTCGGCACCGGCTTCGGCGGCGTGCCGGAAGTCGGCCTGAAAGTCGAGGAGCTGCTCGCCCGCGAAGCGAAGCTCTGAGCGATTGCCAGGTACCGCCGCACGGCCTAGGCTGTGAAACGGGGACCGTGCGGCGGGGAACATGACTGACACAGCGACCGTGCCCGCGATCGGGCCGCCCGCGGGGCTTGCCTTCCGCAGGTTCCGCGACCGCATCGTCGAGGGCTTCCTGCTCGCGGCCGCGCTGGTCGCCGTGTTCACGACGCTGGCGATCGTCGTCGTCCTGGTGCGCGAATCGCTGCCGTTCTTCGAGCACGTCTCGCTCGGGGAATTCCTGACCGACACGATGTGGACGCCGCTCTTTGCGGAGGCGCGCTACGGGATCCTGCCGCTCGTCGCGGGCACGCTGGTGACGACGCTGGTCGCGCTCGCCGTCGCGATTCCCGCCGGCACCATCATCGCGATCTACCTCAGCGAGTTCGCGCCGTACCGCCTGCGCGAGATCATCAAGCCGGCCCTCGAGCTACTTGGTGCGGTGCCGACCGTCGTTTACGGCTACTTCGCGCTGATGATGGTGACTCCATTCCTGCAGAAGCTGATCCCGGGCCTGCCCGGATTCAACATGCTCTCCGCGGGGCTCGTGATCGGCATCATGATCATTCCCTACGTGGCGTCGGTCAGCGAGGACGCCATGCGCGCGGTGCCGAACTACATGCGCGAGGGCAGCTACGCGATGGGCGCGACGCGCTTCCAGACCGCGACGCGCGTGGTCGTGCCCGGCGCACTGTCGGGCATAGCGGCCGCGTACATCCTCGGGATCTCGCGGGCGGTCGGCGAAACGATGGTGGTCGCGGTCGCGGCCGGCCTGCAGCCGAACCTGACCTGGGACCCGACCGAGCCCGCCGCGACCATCACCGCGTTCATCGTGCAGGTGAGCCTCGGCGACCTGCCGCACGACAGCATCGGCTACCAGTCGATCTTCGCGGCGGGCCTCGTGCTCCTGGTCATGACGCTGGTCTTCAACATCGCGGGCTTCACGCTGACCCGGCGATTCCGCCAGGCGTACTGAGATGCAGGCCACGACCTCGGCGGAATCGATCAGCCGGATCCGCGCCGACGTCAACCGACGCAAGGTCCTCGACCAGCTATTCGTGATGCTGGGCCTGCTCGTCATGTTCTCGGCGCTGCTCATGCTCGCGGTGCTCTTCATCGACCTGGTCAGGGAGGGCGCGCCCCGGCTCAACCTGGACTTCCTGGGCTCCTTCCCGTCTCGCAAGCCCGAGAGGGCGGGAATCCTGTCGGCCTGGGTCGGGACTTCGCTCATCATGCTGACCACGGCGGCAATCACGATGCCGATCGGCGTCGCGGCGGCTATCTACCTGGAGGAATACGCGCCGAAGAACTGGGTGACGGCGATCATCGAGATCAACGTGACGAACCTCGCCGGCGTGCCGTCGATCATCTACGGCCTGCTGGCGCTCGGCCTGTTTGTTTACCAATTCAACCTCGGCCAGAGCATCCTGACCGCCGGGCTGACGCTGTCGCTCCTGATCCTGCCGATCGTGATCGTCGCGACCCGCGAGGCGCTGCGCGCCGTGCCGCGCCCGATCCGCGAGGCGGCATACGCCCTCGGCGCGACGCGCTGGGAAGTCACCGCCCACCACGTGCTTCCGTACTCGATGGGCGGCATCCTGACCGGCATGATCATCGGCCTGTCGCGCGCGATCGGCGAGACGGCGCCCCTTATCACGATCGGCGCATTGTCCTTCATTGCCTTCCTGCCGCAGTCGCCGTTCACCGCCGAGTTTCCGTTCGTGTCGTTCACGTGGCTCAAGGATTCCTACACGGCGATGCCGATCCAGATGTTCAACTGGGTCTCCCGTCCGGATCCCGAGTTCCAGGTCAACGCGGCTGCTGCGGGCGCGATCCTGCTCGGCATGACGCTGCTGATGAACGGCATCGCGATCTGGCTCCGTTACCGCTTCCGCAAGAGAATCAACTGGTGAGCCCCATGCAGACCCGCCTCGCGACGCCTCGTCCGGCGATCGGCACCGGGCGCGAATCGGCACCGGCGGAACACGTGACCGTGAAGTCGCGCGCGGAAGACCTTTCTTTCTACTACGGATCAGTCCAGGCGCTGAAGGGCCTCAACATCGAGATGCGTGAGAAGCGCGTGACCGCGCTGATCGGGCCCTCTGGTTGCGGGAAGACGACCTTCCTGCGCTGCTTCAACCGCATGCACGACCTGACGCCCGGCACCCGCTACGAGGGCCGGATCATGCTGTACCCGGACGACTTCGACCTGATCGCGAAGCACGTCGATCCGATCGAGGTGCGGATGCGCATCGGCATGGTGTTCCAGAAGCCGAACCCGTTCCCGAAGACGATATTCGAGAACGTCGCCTATGGGCTGCGCGTGCGCGGGTTGCGCTCGAACGCGCGGGTCGAGGAGGAGGTCGAGAAGGCGCTGCGCCGCGCGGCGATCTGGGACGAGGTGAAGGACCGGCTCGACAGCTCCGGGCTCTCGCTTTCCGGCGGCCAGCAGCAGCGCCTGTGCATCGCGCGCGCGCTGGCGACGAATCCGGAGATCCTTTTGTTCGACGAGCCGACGTCCGCGCTCGACCCGATCGCGACGGCGCGCATCGAGGAGCTGATCGCGGAGCTGCGCGACCAGGTGACCGTGATCATCGTCACCCACAACATGCAGCAGGCCGCGCGCGTGTCCGACTACACGGCCTTCATGTACCTCGGCGAACTGATCGAGTTCGACGTCACGAGCAAGCTCTTCACGAATCCCTCGAAGAAGGCGACCGAGGACTACATCACCGGGCGCTACGGCTGAACGGTTATGATTGATGGCCGGCGCACGAGCTGCCGGCAGGAGTGGGACCATGGAATCCGCCGACCTCGGCCAGCACACTTCGAAACGCTTCAACGAGGACATGGAGCGCGTGACGACGCGCGTCATGCAGATGGGCGGCTTTGTCGAGCAGCAGCTGCAGCGGGCGGTGACGGCGCTGATCGAAGGCAACAGCGAGCTCGGCGAGGAAGTCGCGCGCGACGACTACAAGGTCAACAGGATGGAGGTCGAGATCGACGAGGAGTGCAACCGCATCATCGCGACCCGCCAGCCGACGGCTTCCGACCTGCGCGTGATGGTCGCAATCATCAAGACGATCACGGACCTCGAGCGGATCGGCGACGAGGTCGAGAAGGTGGGCTACACCGCGGCGCGACTCGCGACGATGGAAAAACCACCCGACAACTACCGCGAGATCCGCCACCTCGGACGCCTGGTCACGGAGATGGTGCACGACGCGCTCCACGCCTTCGCGCGGCTCGACGCCGACGAGGCGTTCGAGGTCGCGCGGCGCGACCGCAAGGTGGACGAGGAGTACGAGTCGATCCAGCGCCAGAGCATCACGTTCATGATGGAAGACCCGCGCCAGATCCGCCGAGCGCTCGAGACGATGTGGGTGGTACGGGCGCTCGAGCGCATCGGCGACCACGCCAAGAACATCTGCGAGTACACCGTGTACATGGTGCACGGCAAGGACATCCGCCACTTGTCGCTGGACGACGCGGAACGCGAGATCCGGGAAGGCGCGAGCAGGCGTTCCGGAACCTGATGCCGGCGCGGCGGCAAGCCAACTGGATCGGATTTGCGGCCTGCGCGGCGGCCGTCGCATACGCGTTCTATGCGCAGTACGGGCTCGACCTCGTTCCCTGCCACCTGTGCGTCTTCCAGCGGTTCACGCTGGCCGCGCTCGGCCTTGCGTTCCTCGTCGCGGCACTCGTCTCGCGTCCTGGGCGGCGTGGCGCCGTGAGCGCGGCATTGATCGCGATCGGCGGACTCGCCACGATTGCGACTGCCGGCCGGCACGTCTGGATCCAGATGCAGCCGGCGGGATCGGTGCCGGCCTGCGGCGCCGACCTCGCGTTCATGATGGACGTGTTCCCGCTGACCGACGTGATCCTGAAAGTCTTCAGGGCGGGCGGCGAGTGCGCCACGATCGACTGGTCCTTCCTCGGCCTGTCGATGCCCGCCTGGGTCCTCATCCTTGCCGCGGCGCTGACCGTCGCGGGCGTCTGGGTCAACCTGCGAAGAGCCGGCTGAGCGCGCCGACGAAGACCCGCCGCAGCCGGTCGATGTCCTCGACCGCGCAGCACTCGTCAACCTTGTGGATGGTCCGGTTCAGGAGTCCGAATTCGACGACTTCCGCGCCGAGCGCGCCGAAGAAGCGCCCGTCCGAGGTTCCGCCGCCCGTCGACAGCTCTGGCGTGTGGCCGGAGACCTCGGCGACGGCTTCGCCGACTGCCGAGCTGAGCTGGCCCGGCGCCGTGTAGTAGGGCATCGATGCCTCGAGCCATTCGATGGAGTGTCCGAGACCGTGGCGGTCGAGGATGGCGGTCACGGTGAGCTTCAATCCATCGAGCGTCTGCACCGGCGACCAGCGCAGGTTGAACGTCGCGTTGAGCTCCCCGGGGATCACGTTGGTCGCCCCCGTGCCGGAACTCACGTTGCTGACCTGGAAGCTGGTGGGCGGAAAATGCGCATCGCCCGAGTCCCAGGCGCGCGCGGCGAGCTCGGTGAAGGCGGGCAGCACGGCGTGGATCGGGTTCAATGCGCGATCGGGATAGGCGACGTGTCCCTGCACGCCCTGCACGGTGAGGCGGCCGGTCAGCGAACCGCGCCGGCCGATGCGCACGGTGTCGCCGAAGGACTGCTGGCTCGACGGCTCACCGACGATGCAGCAGGCGATGCGCTGCCCACGCTGCACGAGCGCGTCGACGACGCGCCGCGTGCCGTCCACGGAGCGGCCTTCCTCGTCGCTCGTGACGACGAAGGCGATGGAGCCGGGGTAGGCCGGCCGCGCGGTAACGAACTCGAGGGCTGCCGTCGTCATCGCCGCGACGCCGCTCTTCATGTCGGCGGCGCCGCGGCCGTACAGGAGGCCGTCGCGGACGACGGGTTCGAACGGGTCTGACTGCCATTTCTCGCGCGGACCCGGTGGCACGACGTCGGTGTGGCCGGCGAAGCACGCGACCGGCCCGTCGCCGCCGCGGTGAATCGCCCAGAAGTTGTCGACGTCCGCGAACCGCATTCTTTCGACGGCAAATCCCGCGCGCTCGAGGCGGGCGATCAGGAGTTCCTGGCAGCCGGCATCGTCCGGCGTCACCGACTTGCGGCGGATCAGCTCCTTAGTGAGCTCGAGCGTTTCTGACATCCGCGCGACTCTAACCTGTTTTTGACGGCCGGCGCGCGCGTGCGGCCGGTCGGGGACCCTCGCTCGCGCGGCCGGAACTTTACGCGCTCGCTCGGGGACCCGCCCGGCCTTCGTGCGCGCCGGCCGTCAAACGCAGGCTGTGGGGTCGCGCTGAAGTTGGCACGCGCGAGATTTCGAGACAACTGGCGCGCCGGGTGTGGCGTGCCGATTGCGTGGCCGAGCCGCCGGGACCCCGTAGCGAGCGAGTGTCCGTTCTGCCGAGCGAGCGGAGCGGGTCCCGGCGGCGAAGGCAAACGCGTTCGGCGCCTTACGTCCGGAGCAGCTCGTTGATCGACGTCTTCGCGCGCGTCTGCTCGTCGACTTTCTTGACGATGACCGCGCAGTAGAGCGAGTGCGAACCGTCGGCTGCCGGCAGCGAGCCCGGGACGACGACGGACCCTGCGGGCACGCGGCCGAAGGTAATCTCCGCCGTCTCGCGATCGTAGATCCGCGTGCTCGCGCCGATGAAGACGCCCATCGAGAGGACTGCGCCGCGCTCGACGACCACGCCTTCGACGACCTCGGAGCGCGCGCCGATGAAGCAGCCGTCCTCGATGATCGTCGGGCGCGCCTGCAGAGGCTCGAGCACCCCGCCGATCCCCACGCCGCCGGAGAGGTGCACGTTGCGGCCGACCTGCGCGCAGGAGCCGACGGTCGCCCAGGTGTCGACCATCGTGCCCTCGCCGACGTAGGCGCCCACGTTGACGAACGACGGCATCAGCACGACGTCCCGTCCGACATGGGCGCCCGCGCGCACGATCGCGCCGGGCACGACGCGCGCGCCGTCGGCCTCGAAGCGCGCGGCGTCGTAGTCCGCGTGGCGCAGCGGCAGCTTGTCGAACCAGCGGAAGTCGCCGGCGGCGGAAACGGCGTTGTCGTGGGTGCGGAAGTAGAGCAGCACGGCCTTCTTCAGCCACTCGTTCACGCGCCAGCCACCCTGGCCGTCGGGCTCCGCGACGCGGGCCTGCCCGCTGCCGAGCAGCGCGAGGCATTCATCGACGGCTTCCGGCAGGCCGGCCGGCGCCGCGCCCGGACCGATCGACGCGCGGTTTTCGAAGGCTCGTTCGATGTGTTCGCGAAGTTCCATGTAGACCTCAGGCTGCGGCGACGCGCGCATCGAGCGCGAGTGCGAGTGCGTCGGCGAGCGCCTGGCAACGCACGGCTTCGAGGCGACGCCCGTTTTCGTCGGTGACGGTGAAGACGTCTTCCGCGCGCTCGCCGACCGTCATGATCTTGGCGCCGTAGAGCTCCACCTTCTGGTCCCAGAAGACCTGCCCGATCTCGGACAAGAGGCCCGGCCTGTCGCTCGCCACGACTTCGACCAGCGTACGGCCCGGATCGGGATCCGCGCTGAAGGTCACCTGGGTGGGGGTCGTGAACATGCGCACCTGCCTCGGCACGCGGCGGGTGACCGGCGGCGCCTGCGCGTGCCGCTCGGCGAGCGCACGCACGAGCTGGCGCTCGATGCCGGCCATGCGCTCGCGGTCCGTGATCGGCTGGCCGGTGTCCTCGAGCACGAGGTAGGCATCGAGGCTGCCGCCGTCGGCGGTCGGCGTGATGCGCGCATCCTGGATGCTGAGGCCCTGCTGGTCGAGGGCCGCGGTTGCCCGTGCAAAGCTGTGACGGCGGCCGCGCGTGTAAACCAGCACGACGGTCGCGCCGCCGCGGCCCGGGTGCTCGGCGACCGCGACGAGCGGGCTCGCGTCACCGGGCTCGCGCGCGGCAATGCGGGCGGTGTGCCAGGCCACCTCGGCAGCGGAATGCCGCAGGAAGTACGTGTCGGTCAGCGTGGCCCAGACGCGCTCGCAATCGGCTATGGCGACGCCCGCGGCAGCGAGCTGCTCGCGCGCGAGCGCCTGCGTTTCGGTGATGAGCTGTTCGCGGTCGAGCGGCGACTCGAGCCCGCGCCGCAGCGCCTGCTTGACGCGCTCGTACAGCTCGTCGAACAGCGTCGCCTTCCAGCCGTTCCAGAGCTTCGGGTTGGTGCCGCGAACGTCGGCGACCGTCAGCGCATAGAGGTAGTCGAGCCGCGCCTGGTCGCCGACCGCGTGCGCGAAGGAATTCACGACCTGCGGGTCCGAGATGTCCTGCTTCTGCGCGGTGACGGACAGCTTGAGGTGATGGCGCACCAGCCAGGCGACCAGGCGCGCGTCGTAGGGGGACAGGCCCTGCTCGAGGCAGAACGCCTCGGCGTCCACTGCGCCGAGCTCGGAATGGTCGCCGCCGCGTCCCTTGGCGATGTCGTGGAAGATCGCGGCGAGATAGCCCAGCTCCGGCTTCGGGAGGGCGCGGAAGATCTGCGCGAGCTTCGGGAACTCTTGGTCGTAGCGCTCGAGCGCGAAGCGGCGCAGGTTGCTGACGACGAAGAGCGTGTGCGCGTCGACGGTGTAGGCGTGGAACAGGTCGTACTGCATGCGGCCGACGATGCGGCCGAATGCCGGGATGTAGCGGCCGAGCACGCCGTAGAGGTTCATGCGCCGGAGCTCGTGGGTCACGCCGGCAGGCGCGCGCAGGATCTCGAGGAACAGGCGGTGATTGCGCGGGTTCTGGCGGAACTCCTCGTCGATCAGCCACAGGCTCGCGGCGACGAGGCGGATCGTGCGCGCGCGCACCCCCACGAGGCGCGGATTCTGCTGCAGCACGAGGAAGAGCTCGAGCAACGCGGATGGATGTCGCGTGAAGACGTCGTCGGAAACGGCCTCGATGCACTCGTCACGCTCCTGGAAATGCCCGCTGAGGGGCAGGGCGGGGGCGTCTCGGTCGGCGGCGATCTCCTCGCGGAACTGCTGCAGCAGCAGCTCGTTGAACCAGGCGACGAGCATCGCCGTGCGGTAGTAGCGCTGCATGAACTGCTCGACGGCGAGGGTGTAGGCCGCGTCCTCGTAGCCGAACATCCGCGCCAGGCGGATCTGGTGGTCGAAGAGCAGCCTGTCCTCGCGCCGGCCGCTCACGAGGTGCAGCGCGAAGCGGACCCGCCAGAGCCAGGACTGGGCGGATTCCAGTTGCGCGAGCTCTCGCGGCGCGAGGAAGCCGGCCCTGGCAAGCTCGCCGAGCGTGTCGACGCCGAAACGCCGCTTGGCCACCCAGGCGATCGTCTGGATGTCACGCAGCCCGCCCGGCCCCTGCTTGACGTTCGGCTCGAGGTTGTAGGCGGTGTCGTGGAAGCGGTGATGGCGCTCGGCCTGCTCGGCGACCTTGGCGTCGAAAAAATCCCGCGGGGACCACAGGCGATCCGGCTCGAGCGCACGGCGCATCGCATCGAAGAGCGCAGCCGGGCCCGCAAGCAGGCGCGCCTCGAACAGCGTCGTCGCGACGCCGAGGTCGGCGAGCGCCTCCTGGCGGCAGTCGTCGATCGTGCGGACGCTGTGTCCGGTCTCGAGCCCGATGTCCCAGAGGAACGTGAGGAAGCGCTCGAGGGGAGCGGTTGACGCCGCATCTGAGTTTTGCGGCAGCAGCACCATCACGTCGACGTCGGAGCAGGGCAGGAGCTCGCTGCGGCCATAGCCGCCGACCGCGAGCAGCGCCGCCGGCCCCGCGGCGTCGCCGGCGTGCAGCCGCCAGGCGCGGATGACGAGCGCGTCGACGAGCGCTGCGCGATCTCGCACCAGCGCTTCGATCGGCTCCTCGGCCTGGAAGCGACGGACGAGTTCGCGGTCGCCTTCGACGAGCGCCTGGCGAAAATGCGTGGCCGACGGGGCGGCGCCTTCCAGCCGCGCCGCCAGTGAATCGAGGTAGGGCCAGCCCACCGGCGATGACCGGTCAGGCCGCAGCGCGGTCCGCCGCGCCGAGCGTCAGCACCTCGAATCCGTCGGGCGTCACGAGCACCGTGTGCTCCCACTGCGCCGAGAGGGAATGGTCCTTGGTGACGACGGTCCATCCGTCGCCCAGCAGCTTCACGTGGCGCCGCCCGGCGTTGACCATCGGCTCGACAGTGAAGGTCATGCCGGCTTCGAGTTCGAGGCCGGTGCCCGCCTCACCGTAATGAAGGACCTGGGGGTCCTCGTGGAAGACCCGGCCGATCCCGTGGCCGCAGTACTCGCGAACGACCGAATAGCCCTGGCCCTCGACAAAGGCCTGAATGGTGTGGCCGAGGTCGCCGAGGCGGGTCCCCGGGCGGACGGTACGGATGCCGCGCCACATGGCCTCGAACCCGATGTCGCACAACCGCCGGGCCTGGATCGAGGCGTCACCGATCAGGAACATGCGGCTGGTGTCGCCGTGGAAGCCGTCCTTGATGACGGTGATGTCCACGTTGAGGATGTCGCCCGGCCTCAGGACCTTGTCGCCCGGGATGCCGTGGCAGACCACGTGGTTGACCGACGTGCAGATCGACTTCGGAAATCCCTTGTAATTCAAGGGTGCCGGGAGCGATTTTTGAGTATTCACGATAAAGTCATGGCAGATCCGGTCGATTTCGCCGGTGGTCATGCCGGCCACGATCCGCGGCCCGATCATGTCGAGCACGTCGGCCGCGAGGCGGCCGGCAACCCGCATGGCCTCCTGTTCGGCGGGGGTCTTGATCGCGACCCGGCTGTGGCTCTGCATCAACACGCTGAAAATCACCTATCGCGTTGTTTCGACGGGACAAAGATGGTATAAAGCGCGGCGTTTTTTCTCAACCAAATCCACACGCGTACCGTCACGTGCGGCTGGGTGCCGGGTCCCTTGACCGGTTGCCGCATGCGGGTCCGCGGAGGGCTAACCCGAAAGGAGTAGATCATGGCCAGCCTGTCCATGAGGCAGATGCTTGAGGCGGGGGTTCATTTCGGTCATCAGACCCGCTTCTGGAACCCGAAGATGGCGCAGTTCATCTTCGGCGAACGCAACAAGATCCACATCATCAATCTCGAGCGGAC
>Ga0209486_10000688_pt1 | contig 14905 bp, 8 predicted proteins | sample NCCompost_FD_187518 | JGI IMG/M metagenome (GOLD analysis project Ga0209486, IMG submission 187518) | Agricultural soil microbial communities from Utah to study Nitrogen management - NC Compost (SPAdes) (version 2) | ecosystem: Environmental > Terrestrial > Soil > Agricultural land | place: USA...
TGCTGATTAAAATTACACCTATAGCAAGTCCAGAAGTCAAAAGTACAGCTATTGAGGAGTCTGGGGGAATCTTTGTTGATTCTCTTAATTTATTTACACCAACAGCGGATAAGATCGCAACTATGTAAGCTGTCCAAAGTGGATAAACTCCCGTGAATAATCCCAATGCTATTCCACCAAAAGCCACATGTGCTAGTGCATCGCCAAATAGGGAATGTCGCTTTAGTACTAAGAAAAGTCCCACGATCGAACAAATGACGGCTATAGCTATTGCTGATATCAGAGATCTTTGCATAAAGCCGTATTGAAATAAATCAAACAACATTTCCATCATTCTCGTTTTCCCTATTGTCGGACGTATTTTTTGATTTACCAAAATGAAGATTCATGTGTGACTGCATCGCAAATTCAACATAGGATTTCATTCGTTCCTCATTTCCAAAAAAGTCCCCTGATTCACCATGAAAGAATAACTTCCTATCAATACAAGCAACTTTACTTGCCAATTTTTCTACAGCGTTCATGTCATGTGATGACCATACTATGGATATACCCCTGTCTTTGTTTAACTTGGTCAAAAGATCATAAAATTTATTCTGGGCGACTGAATCGATACCTGTAGTAGGTTCATCCAATATTAATAATTCTGGTTGCTTCACAAGCGCTTTCGCAATTATTACCCTTTGTTGCTGTCCTTCGGAAAGTTCGCCTATTCTCTTGTTTCGAAAGGCACCAAGATCTACAAAGTCAATTGCATTTTCGATAGAGTCCTTTTTAATATCCCTTCCCATTACACCAAGTGAAACTATCTCGCTGACAGTTGCAGGAAAGGTTTGCTCTACGGATTTTTTTTGAGGCACATAACCTATCCTTAGAAGGTATTTCTTATTTTGTTTAATATTGGAACCAAATAGGCTAATTTCACCAGAAAAATTATTCAATATTCCAAGGATACACTGAAATAGAGTCGTCTTGCCTGCTCCATTAGGTCCAATTATTCCAAGAAAATCTCCCTTTTCTACTGAAAATGATACATGGTCTAATGAAGGGAACGAATCATAATAATATGATAAATTATCTACATTGATTATTGGTTGCATTGCAATCCCACCATTAAATTATTTATATTGTCGTTCATTTTGTCAATGTATCCCAATCCTGCTTTTTGTTCATTCTCTGATAGTCCTTCTATGGGACTTAATACAAGGACCTTGCCATCTGGGACTTCTTGAGCAATAACTGTTGCCTGACGCGGATCGACTAGTTCTTCTGAATAGATAACTTGAAGACCCAATGTCTTTGCTATGTTGATAATTTCGGTTAATCTCGCAGGTGTTACTTCTGATTCTGGATCAGTGTTGGAGACACTATGCTGATTTAATCCATATTGTTTAGCAAAGTACGAAAATGAATTATGAAATGTAATAAAATCTTTTTTCTTACACGATTCCAAATCAGTTCTTATTTTTTCATCCAGATTGTCAAGTTCATTTAGGAAATTGTTTGAGTTGTTAACGTAGATATCTTTATGATTGGGATCGATCATTATCAAACCGTCTCGTACATTTTCTACTTGTTTTTTTGCAAGCAATGGATCCAGCCATACATGAGGATCAAAGGTCATGTTACGCTCATCAAGATACGAGGCATTCAATCCCTTACTGGCATCAATTTTCTGAGGATTACTCATTTTTCCGATCCAGTCTTCAAACCCTAAGCCATTGTATACTAAGACATCAGCAGAATCAACACGTTGTATATCCTTTATTGTTGGTTCATAGTCATGTGGTTCGACACCTTTTGGAATTAGGAGCATTCGCTCTATTGCTTCACCACCAACTTTTCCAACAAATTGATCTATAGGGAAAAACGATGACACGACCTTTAATTTATTATTGATTTCCAATTGTAAGGTACTATTAGATACCGGGTTTTGTGCATACAGATTCTGAACTGTAGAAAATAGAATGAACATAATTAGGGTATAAATTATAGCCTCTGTCTTCATACAAGAAGGATAAGTTATTAAGAATATATATGCTTTTTATTAATAATAATTAATCTAAATTGGCTTCTTAATAATGCACTCAGGGTATTGTATATTCATCATTGAGACCCGAGTTCTCGTTTCATTCAGTTTTGCCATTCTGTAGAGTAAGATTGGTACTGTTCGCAGCCTAGATTAGTATTCTGTGCTATCTTTACTTACAGGCTTAATTGAGATCAGGAAATCCTCACGGAAATTGATATTGTAGTGTATTATTGGGTTTTCCAATTGATAATCATTTGCCTAGTTACCTATTTCGAGACTGTGCTAACGCCTTTAATTCAAGGTTAAAACTTTCTTCGAAACCGCCTCTATTTTAACTTCTAATTACTGCTGGGGATAAGATTCAAGATGCTCCGTGCACTTCAAGATGGCATAATTATTATATCCAATAATGCATTATGAAACTCTTATTGACCATAGTGAGCGTGTCGTTAAACGAAGATATAATCGAGAGTTTGGACAAGCTCAAATCTTTGGGATTTTCAGGACGATCAGAAATCATAAGGGCAGGAATTAGAAATCTCCTATCAGACGAACGAATGAAAGAAGACTTGGACGGAGAAATTAATTCGTTACTTTTGGCAGTACATGATGAAGACTCCGATGATCAGGTTTCATCGATAAGACATGATTTCGACAAGATAATAATTGTTCACCTTCATAATAAAATAGACAAGGATAGATGTCTGGAAATATTTGCTCTAAAGGGTGATGCTAAGGATATCAAGGAGATATCAAGACAACTTCAGATAAACAAAAGAATGCACTTCGTAAAACTGATAGTAGTTTGAAAGCAAAGAATATTAGTTCAGCCTCATGTCTTCCACTACCATATCACGTCAAAAATTGTATCAAGGGTCTGATATTTTACAAGATAATCAAAATTAAAAATTGATCATCATGGTCGCGTTTATATATGGAATAATTTTTATCGACTACAATTCATACGGTATGAATAATTGAGGTTAAACATACGATCAATTAGGAATAGGAACGGAATGCTCGTAGATGATAGTGAATGTGCATGAAGCATGAAAAGATAGACTATAGCGGTCAAAAATCATTTAGTTTATTTTATAATGACATTGCAAGATGGTTTTTTCTTTTTTTATTTTTTGCTGGGATGTTTTCGTGTTATGTTTTCGGTATTATGTTTGCTCTCAATTACGCAATTCATGATAAATTTGATTTGTTCTACTTCAGTTTTACCATCCTAAGCGGTCTAGGAACTATCTGGGGCATGATGGCCCACAGGGAATTTACTAAATCTTCAGATAGGGTTAACAATACAAGGATACTTGCATGCCAAATTAATCCTCAAATTGGAAAATATGAATATAAATCATATAATCCCGAAACGCATGAGTTTGAAGAGGGATTCATCCCGTTTGGACCCATAGATTTTTGGGACCCGGCCACATATGCTCCGGAATGGGTGGACAAAGGCAAATATTGGCACGTATTGCTTGGACTTCAAGTTCCGAACAGAGAATTGATACTCCAGGTTGTTAAAGATGATGATTTGCAAAATACGAGAAATCGAAACGTGGCTACTACTGAGAAAGAAATTATTCGATATCCTTGGTCCACTAAGGGCACTATAAAGAGAGTGCGGTATAGAGTAAAAATACCTCAATGGGCAGTAATGCGTGCCGACTATCAGGGCACAAAATCAAACAATCCAGAAGGAATTGTCACAAATCGTGAAATTGGAAAATTGAACAGAAATATTGTGCTTCTCGTTGATGAAATCATTGAAAGAGAGAAATTTAGAATAAAGTATCCCTGGATGATAACAGGATTTTGGATATTTCTTTACAAAAGCTTGCCTATCAAGATAATCTACAATGAAATTCTAGAAAAACTTCCTGGATTCCACAAATCAATCGTAAAGGAAGCAAATGAAACGCTCGCAGATATTAAAGAAGACAAGTTGGTCTTGGCTATTTTGGATGTAGCAGAATCCAAGGGGATTAATCAAGATAAGATTGAAAAAATTTCGACCCTTATCAAATTTCTTGATGGGGTATATGCAGACATTGGACTAGGTGAAGGATCTACAGAATATCATAATTTTCACCATAGTCTTGAAGTTTCTTACATGTCGCTTAAAATGTTACCAAATACAATAAATAATTATAGATTCTCTGCAGATGATATTGAAGTTCTCCTTGTATCAGCGCTGTTGCATGATTACGACCCACTCCAATTCACATATAATGGTAATAGTTCGAAGCCTGAAAATAATGGTTACCCTATTCAAGGATCGACTATTCGACCTTCTGTAGGACCCAGAGTTTACAGGACCATTGAGACTATCCAAAGATACCAAATACACGATGCTTATTTCAAGCTTGACCAACCTGATCTTGAAAGAGTCTTTGAAAATTATTCATTTAAATTTAGTAATCAACCAGAAGTGCAGCCTCAAACAGCAAATATAGAGAAATCCGATAAGAGTTTGATGGTCGAGGCATTGATTTGGAGAACAGATTTTCCTTATTTTAAACAAGAAACGGCTCAGAAAAAATACAAAGAATTGCTTTCAGAAATTAAAGTAAAAGATCACGATATCGAGAAGGTAAATATCCTAGCAGAAGTGTTATGGTTATCAGATTTATCTGTTACCTATATGGGATCAGACCCAATAAGAGCATGGAATAGAGTCACAAACTTGTATGATGAACTATTTCTTCCCAAATTAGAGGCAGTTTCTAGAACTGATTCGTACTTTTCTGATTTTGCAGACACACATCTTTTTCAAGAGCTTATAAGAATGAGGGGATTTCCAGATGTTTTCAAAAGCAGGTGGAATTCTGTCTACCAGTTTTTTCATGAAGGTAATCCGTCTACTGTTTTGGTGCGGACTATCATAAATGCACGCAAATCATTTCTAAAATTGAACATGTTTGTTGGATATTTTAAAGGAGAAATTATTTACCAAATGGCCAATGAGATTTACGCAGAATTTTTTATAGGAATTGGGGAGGACCAAAATGAAATTTCATTTGCCAAGTCTAAAATTACAGAATTATATCCCCAGAATGCATCCGTTTATTGGGGAAATCCTGTAAAATTGCTACCAAGCATACCTGATAAATCTATTGACAATTTTATTCTAAATATACCAAGCTCTTCTGGTTTGGAGATCCTAACTAACAAGACATCATTTTCTTCATTGATTAACACAATGATTGAAAAGTTGATCAATACTGGCAGTCTAGTGATTCTGACAGATATTCCAAAGAGAAGTGACATATTCAATTCTATCTATAATGAAATTCTTTCAAAGGGTTTCACAGATTGTACCAAAGTTTCTAATTACTATATGTCAAAGATAGATCCAGCAACTCTGCACTACTCTTCCAAACCCTATATGCTGTCATTTTGCAAAAAACAAATTCAATAATTTCACCATTCGATTTATTACAGAACATTCAACTTTGGCCTTTCTGATACACATATATTGTTTAAGAAAATAGGTAAAGCAAGCTATCATGAGCGGTAATAGTAATAGTGTAAATAAGAAAGTGAAAGTTGCAATAGCCGGCGTCGGAAACTGCGCTTCTGCATTATTGCAAGGTATTTCATTTTATGGTAATAGTTACTCGAAAGTTAATGAGGGTGAAAATATTCAGGAAATACCTGAGGGTTTAATTGCATATACACTAGGTGACATTAAACCAAAAGATATCGAATTCGTCGCGGCGTTTGACGTCGTCGAATCAAAAGTCGGTAATGATCTTGCAGATGCAATTTTTGCAAGTCCCAACAACACGATAAAAATAGCCGATGTGCCTTCAACTGGTGTTAAAGTACAGAAAGGAAAGGTCCTTGATGGTGTTGGTAGACGCCTAAACGAAAGAGTGAAGATATCCGATAGCTCCCCTGTCGATGTCTCAAAAATATTGAAGGAGACCGGAGCTGAAATACTTGTGAATTATCTTCCTGTTGGTAGCAGAGAGGCAACTAAATACTATGTAGAGCAATGCCTTGATGCTGGCGTATCATTTATCAATGCAATACCGGTTTTCATCGCATCTACCCCGAAATGGCAACAGGCTTTCGAAAACAAGAATCTCCTATGCGCAGGCGATGATGTCATGAGTCAATTGGGTGCAACAGTATTACACAAGACGCTTGTAAAGCTCTTTGTAGATAGGGGCGTAAAGGTTGACGAAACTTACCAACTAAATGTTGGAGGAGATATGGATTTCTATAACATGCTTGATGAAGAACGTCTTGAAGATAAGAGAATTAGTAAGACAAGCGCGGTGGCGGCCATGGCTCCGTATGAAATTCCCATGAGAATAGGTCCATCAGACTTTGTAGGATTCCTTGCAAACGACAAGGTATGCTACATCTCCATGCGTGGCAGGTATTTTGGCAAAGTTCCAATAGAAGTAGACGTTAAACTAAAGGTTGTTGATGCCTATAATAGTGCAGGCGTTATGATTGACGCAATTAGAGGTACTAAGATAGCAATAGATAGAGGAATCACTGGTCAGCTTGATAGTGTATCAGCATATTGTTTTAAGCACCCTCCAGTTCAAAAGCCATACATGGAAGCAAAGAATTCATTTATGGAGTTTGTTGAAGGAAAAAGAGAGCGCTAAGTTAATACACCATAAATCACCTCTTTGTCTAAAAAAGTATCAATTTAGATCTAATTATTTTGTCAAATAGAATATATTTACAAGCATGAGAATCTGATCTCAAGGTATTTGGTCTATATAAAGAAACTTGAAATCTATGGTTTCAAGTCATTTGGCTTTAAAAATACTGTATTACATTTAAACAATGGTCTTGTTGCTGTAACTGGCCCTAATGGATCAGGCAAGAGCAACATCCTTGACGCGATTATGTTCGCATTAGGTGAAAATAGTCCCAAATTACTGAGAGTCGACAAATTTCAATCACTATTCCACGACAGCGGGAATTCTCCACATAGACTGGTACGAGTAAACATAACTTTTGACAATTCCGACAGGGGCATACCTATCGACATGGACGCAGTTTCCATGAGTCGAGAAATGGAAGGTCAAACCGGTGAGAGTCAATATTATCTTAATGGTAAGAAAGTTTCAAAGAATACTATCTTGGAATTATTAGAAATCATTGTAGCAGTTCCAAACAAACTCAATATAGTCCAGCAGGGCATGATTACGAGAATTTCCGAATTAAATTCCGAGGAAAGAAGGAAGATTATCGAAGACATAGTTGGACTCTCATATTTTGATGACAAGAAAAACGAATCGATAAAGCAACTTGATGAATCTGACAGGAGATTGGAGGTTTCGCTTGCCAGAATGGATGAAATTAAGAAGCGGATAAATGAACTTGAAGCTGAAAGAAATGATCAATTAAGATATACGTTTATCGAATCTCAATTAAAGAAATTCAAGGCAATTAAGTATTCTAACAAAATTAGGTATTTGAAAGGCGAAATTGTTAAACGCACCACATTATTAGCTACGAATGAAAGCAACCTTGATGTCCTTACAAAGAATCGTGATGAGCTAAGAGATCAAATTAATAAAATTGATCAAGAAAAATCAAGTTTTATGAATCAGGTCGATATGTCAAACAAGTCCAGAGCCCAAATTGATACGAAATTGTCCGATGTCGTTTACAATATTGAAAGGGATAAAGCAATAATCAAAGAAGCACGATCGCGCCTTGCTATAATTGAGGAACGTTTTTCATTCATAGAATCAGAAGGCAAAAATATTGAAGTTGAATTTGGAAACTCGTCTCCGGCGCTAGAAGAAAAGAAAAATCTAAGCGAGGAAAAGCAATCACACCTTGCCCAAATGAAAGAAGAACTGCAGGTCCTTAACTCCCGAATTGATGAGATATCAGAACATGTAGATAAAAACAGAAAATTGAAGGAGGCCCTTTCAAACAAGAAATCAAAGTTGGTTGAGATTGGGTCTCAACTCAATATTCTTATTGCAAGACTGGAAGAGCGAAAGAAATTCAATATCAACAAGACTGATGAGAATACTTCATTGATAGAGAATATGAGAAGAACATTGGGTGAAAAGGAAGCAGAATTACAAATTTTAAATTCAGAGACATGTTACTCTTCATTAGATACAGAACGAAAACTACTTGATGATTTAAAGCAAAAAAGGCAATTATACTTCAATGAAATTGGTGTATACGAGTCCACCCTGAGCAAGGTGAAAAAATTTGCTGTTCCTTATGAAGAAAAATATGCTATGGCGGTTCATTTATCTAATGAGGATTTTGCAATAGCCGATCTAACTAGAAACTCACAAGATTTCAACATCATCGGCCTGGTAAGAGATCTCCTGAAATATGATGATGTATATAAAAAAGCCGTTTTTGCAGTTGCAAAGGATTGGATGAAATGCTGTATTGTTCCCACTGTAGAAGAAATGATTCGTCTAGCTACTTACATCAAGGAAAAAAATCTTCCTCGATTCAAAATTATTTCATCAGAACTACTCAATTCAGTAAATAGGGAACTAGTAGAACTGAAAGGGTATGACTATATAGGAAACCTTGCAGATTTGGTTGGTTCGAATGTTCCAAATCTGGTCGATTTCATATTTGAAAACATATATGTAGTAAGGAATTCAAAAACTGCTTATCAATTATCGAAACAAGGATACAAATGCGTTACTATTGCTGGTGAGCTCTTTGAACCGCATGCAAATTCACTTTCATTGGATTTTGGTTCCAAGATATCAGATCTCACAAGAGAAATAATATTGAATGAATCAATTGAATCATTAGTAAAAAATTCCAAAATTTTGTCATCATATTTAGAAAACATGAAAGCGCAGTTGAATAAGATTAACAGCGAAATTTCAGACAAGGAAATGTATGTAGTAGAATTAGAAAAACTTGTTTCAGAAAATAGCATTAATGTTAATCATTTACGCGAAGCTAGTTTGAGTTTAAAGACTGAAATTGAGAAAATAGAATCCATGAACAAGTCTCTTTCAGCAGAAATTAATGCAAGCGAAGCAGAACTAGTCAGAACCAAAAAAAGGGACACAATCATTTCTTCTTCTATTGAAAAGTATATGGCAAGACTTCAATCAATGGTCGATGATAAAATTGATAATGAACTATCAGAACTAACAGACAAAAAGGCCGAAGTTCTGAGAAAAATTGAGAACAATGAGATAGGACATAGAGAAATTATTACTTCAATAAAGTCCCTTGAAAATGAGATAGCTTCGTCTACTGAAAGAAAAAATGAGATTTCTAATGAAAGAGAAAGTCTTCAAAGAGAAAAGATAGAAAGACAAGATCAAAATGAATCAGCTTCTCAAAGACTCGAACAATTGGAAAAAGAATTAATAGGTTTACGAGAAGAGGAACAAAAAATTATTGATGTGTCTGGCGATTCTTATTCTACATTACAGAACTATGAGAAGCAGATAAAATCCCTAGACGAGAAAGAAAGGCAGATGTATAGGGAGATAAATGGAATTGAAAAGGAATCAATTGCAATTAAGAAGGATATATCTAATTTCACAGCTCAAGAGAATCAAGCAACGAATGATTTGACGTGGTTAGGATTTAAGGAACTCTTGGAAATTGAGATTGTTAGTGTAGACTTACTGATTTCAGAATTAACAAAAGAATATGACGAATTGAAGACCAGACTTAATTTACGTGCCCATGAAGCATACGTTGAGATAATAAATGGTTACAGAGATATGTCCTCCCGAAAGAATTACCTTGAAAACGAAAGAAACGCGATTGTCTTGTTCATTAGTGAAATCGATAAAGAGAAGAAGGACGTGTTTATGGACGCATTTAAAAAAGTGGATGAAGATATTAGAAAGACTTTTGCCGATATAACAGGTGGATCTGCCTACCTTCAAATCGAGAATGAAGATATTTTTTCTGGTGGTCTATCCTATCTGGTCCAATTCCAGGGAAAACCTCCAAGAGAATCTACTGCCCTTTCTGGCGGTGAGAAGACAATGGCAGCAACAGTCTTTTTGTTGGCACTCCAATCTCTAAAACCATCTCCATTTTACCTCATGGATGAGGTTGATGCGCATCTTGACGCCCAGAATACAGAAAGATTATCAAAAATCATGGTGGATAGATCTGAAGGAAGTCAGATCCTAATGGTAACCCTAAAGGAATCGACTGTAGCGAAGGCCTCCCAAATATTTGGAATATATCCAAAATCCGGTGCCTCTCAAATTGTTCATTACAAAAATCCAAACAAAGTACCTCTCGCGCAGATAAAAGCATCGGAATAATTCAAAAATCATTTCGTCATTATTCAACCATAGTCCTTATAACAGTACCAAATTCCACGTCATACTTTGATGTAGCGCCCAAGAAAGTCCCTAATTCTTCTAATACCACACGCTAAAACGAGTCATCAAACACTAAATTCATAGTTTTTTAATTGAGATTCCGTTGAGTCTATTGTTTTTCAAATGAGTCCTATATATATATCCGAAAGTATAAAGTTCGCATTATGCCAAACAGTATCCTCATTTTAGTACTGATTATTTCTTGTTCTATAGTAACTGTTTTTTTAAATCTACAACCCAATACGATAAGTTCTACATTGGGTCCTCATTGGACTACTGGTACCAGTATGCCCAGATCCGTATTTGAAGTCTCAGCAGCAGTTTTGAATGGAAAAATATACGTAGCTGGGGGTCAGGACGAAAATGGTGACCTCTTGGACACATTGTTTGTATACGATCCAAAATCAGAAGAATGGGATCTTGAGAATCCTTTACCAGTTGCATTGGATCATTCAGCACTTGCTTCGTATGAGAACAAGCTTTATCTTGTTGGAGGCTTCCTTGAACACAGGATTCCAACTCCACAATTATTCATATATGACCCAGAAACAAAGTCATGGCAAGAGGGCGAACCTATGCCAACTGCCCGAGCTGGTTTAACCTCCCAATTCGTTGAAGGAATGTTATATGCAATTGGTGGAAGTTCTGGTGACAATTCTGGAGCGTTAAGTACCAATGAAGCATACGATCCGAAAACCAATTCATGGATAAAAAAAGATCCCATGCCTACAGCCAGACATCATGTTTCCTCTACATTAGTTGATGGGACGATACTTGTCATAGGTGGCAGAGTTACCGAAGTATCTTCTAATCTTAACATCAACCAAAAATATTTTCCAAAGAATAACAGTTGGGTAGAACTTGAACCCATGCCAACGGAGAGGAGCGGAGTTGCAGCTGTTACCGTTGATGGAAATGTTTATGTAATGGGCGGTGAGAAAATCATAGGAAGTTTTAATGAGCTTGAAAAATATAACCCCAAATCCGATAGTTGGTCTGTCGAGCTGGAAATGCCCACTGCTCGCCTCGGTCTCGATGCAGTGAATTTAGACGACAAGATCTATGCTGTAGGGGGTAAGACTAATCAATCTTCGAAAAGTGCCACAAATGTAAGCGAGATTTTTTTTCCATCTTGATATGTTCAATATTAGTATCTAAAATCAATCAGATTGTGACTCAACAATCGTATGGAAATGAGCATCATTATCAAGAACTTAAAGATAGAGCTCAAATAGGAACAATTCTATAGATTGTTCCTTTCCCATATGCAAGCACGTATAGATATCCATCGGGTCCAACTTCCAAATCAGATATGCCAGAAAAACCCTCTGCAAATTTGACGCCATCTAGTTCCACCGGAGTATTTGCTATCTTGTCAGATAGCGGGCCGTCAAGGACCAAACTCTTCCTGTCCGGGTTCAAATCAAAATGATAAACATTGCCATTTTTGATATCGCTGACGAATAGGTCATTTCTATATTCTGATCCGAACTTGTCTGAATCCAAAAATTTTATTGCAGTTACACCTACTGTATCAAAAAAAGTAAATTCAGGTTCGCTGTACTTTCCTTTTCCGCCAAATTCGGACAACTTATCGGGACTTGATAAAACATCTAGTGGTTTGCCTCCTTTGTGTTCCCATATTCCCTGTACATCTTTCCATCCACTATTAAATCCAGGGCTAACTAAATTAATTTCATCAGCAAAATCAGGCCCGTTTTCTGAATCCCACAGGTTACCTAGTACAGGATCGAAATCTATTCCAAAGCTGTTGCGTATTCCATAGGCATAATATAGATTCAAAGGATACTCATTTCCAAAATATCCATTTTTCAATGGTTGACCTTCCTCGTTTATTCGTAACACCCCTCCGGTACCATCAGGTTCAGCTCCATCTTCATAGTTCTGCGCTTTTGTCGTATGGATGAGATCTCCTACCACCATGAATATATCATTATCAGGACCAATAATCATCTTGCCACCGTTATGAGCCGGACCCGGAATTGCGGGTAAATCCATTACAAGTTTTGGATTAACTAACTGAGTTCTACCTTGCAGTAACTCGTATTTGTAAAGTCTATTTCCTTTAGGTTCTACTTCCGGTAAACAATTATCTGGCTCTGGACACTTGCCACTTGATACGTTAGCCTCAGTATAATACAGATAGATATTCTTTGAGCCATTTTTTGATTCTGAAGCAATGATTCCCAAAAGCCCCCTTTCATTTTTACTTGAAACGTTTACATCAATTAATGGTCTATCTTGCAGTTCCGCATTAACAATTCTTTGTACGGTACCCTTATTTTTTTCTAATACAAATATATCATTGGGGTCATTAGAATCAGGAAACACCATATCTGATGGAGACCTGAGCCCCTTGACAACAGTTTCTATTTTGAATTCTCCTTGATATTCATTTGTCAATCTCGGTGATGATGCCGACGAAGTCAGACTACTGTTTTGTTTGATATTGGACTTTGTAATTGAGAAACGATCCTTTGTTGTATTATCATTGTCGTGAAATTCTCCAACCAAAGTAGTCCCATTTTGAGTGAAATCTAAATTCAAAAATCCATATCCATAGAATTGTTTGGCAGTAAATTTCGCAGGGGCACCAGTCAAATTGTGAATAACGTTACTACCGCCTGTCCCCACAATTGCAAATATCTGTCCGTTCGGATCGTCATAATTTGAGATAGCATTATCGGTTACAATTGGATTTGATGAATTCCCAGTATTATAGCTAATTGGAAAAGACCTTTGATAGTTATGAGTATGAGCCTGGAGCACAATATCAACACTATACTTGTCAAATAATGGATGGTAGGTATCTCTAAAAGCTCCGACTGAACCAACATTGCCGGGTGAAGTATAAGCAATCCTATGATAAAAAACGACAATCCAATCTGTATTGTTACTAGAAGCAGCATTTTTCAAATCATTTTGCACAAAACGATACTGCATTGAATCCTTTTCATAAGAATCCTCAGTTGCAATAGCCAAAAAATGTACATTCTGATAATCAAAAGAATAAAATTGTTCAGTAAGATTAAATTGATTCATGTATTGTTCCAGTCGTTCCTTCGATGGCACCTCAATTCCATCGATGTGAGCTTTATTATCATGATTGCCTATTGCAATTTTCATTTTGCTTTCTATAGGTTTAATTATTTCAAGCCAGCAAGCGGCGTCATTCCTGTATGCATAATCACCTAATCCAAGAACCAATTCGGGATTCTTGTCAATGATGTTCTCTACGGTATTTTTGGTATTGTGAGAGCAGCTCCAGTCGCCTGTTGCAGCAATATTAAAATCGCTCAAGTTTACGTTTTCCAAACCATGTATGTGATTGGTATCATTACCGGTAATGTAATTTGTTAATTGAATTTGAAATGCAAACACTAACGGAGTCAGTATTATTATCTTAAGTAACATACTACTTTTTGAAATAACATATTTCAAGGTACTTCTTCCATTTGAACACACTGACCAATATATATTGTATAGTCTACAAATATGAATTAAAAATAACTTAATCAGTTCAGGGATTGTTTGCTTATTATTAAGATTTTTCTGGAACTATATTTGATTTACCATGTCTTCTATATCCTAACCAAAAAATCACGAATCCAATAATAGCAATGGACGCTAAAATGGTGAAATAAATCAGATTAACTATATAGACATTCTTATTCTTGATCATGTTTTTGTTCATTTCCTGATTCAAATTCTTAACATAACCTGACTTCAAAGTCAACGGATCTCTTGGTTCCATAGTGAAATTAAATGCATTTAACAAATTATTTGCCTCTGCATCTCTTTTACCAATAGATGAAACATTGTAATTGTATTCTATGAACCTTAAGATCGATGATGCATCGTATAGAGTGTTGTCTACAAATCCGACTTTTGAATATGGTGAAATAATCAAAGCTGGAACCCTAAACCCATATGGTTGACCATCCACCCTGGGAGGAGGAACATGGTCGTACCATCCCCCTGATTCTCGATAAGTGACTATGAATGCCGAATCGTCCCAATGTTTACTCTTCATAAGTGCAAGAACTAATGAGGCTACAAACTCCTCCCCAACAGTAACGTCTCTGGGAGCATTATCCTCGAAATTAGGTGCTACGATATAAGATACTGCAGGAAAATCATTATTTGTCAAATCTCGGAAATATTCAACCAAGTCGACAATGTTAGAATTTAGAGTTTTATTATCATGAAATCTTGGTGTCTCTGTGAGTAGACTAAGGAATCTATTTTTCTTTAGTGCCCCTTCCGTTTGATTAAGCGCAGGATTATAGTCATCTACATATATCTTCCACGGAATATTATTTTTTTCAAGTTCATCAAAGATAGTCCTGTTAAGATTGTTTAAATGGCGATAAGAGATACCATCTAGCTCCTCTACAGGTATTCCTGTGTAAAGATAATTTTCATTCTGAAAGCCAGTATCCAAGGTTGAAGCAAAAAAATTGTCAGCCAGAACATATTCACTTGCAAATTTCCAATAGAATCGAAGATTTGTTCC
>Ga0209486_10000689_pt1 | contig 14905 bp, 10 predicted proteins | sample NCCompost_FD_187518 | JGI IMG/M metagenome (GOLD analysis project Ga0209486, IMG submission 187518) | Agricultural soil microbial communities from Utah to study Nitrogen management - NC Compost (SPAdes) (version 2) | ecosystem: Environmental > Terrestrial > Soil > Agricultural land | place...
CCATCACGCCGATCCCGCCGACCATCAGCGCAATCGACGAGATGACGATCAGCGTCAGCAGCGTCGCCTGGCTGACCTGATCCCAGACCTCGAGCGCCGCGTCCTGCGTGATCAGGTCGAAGTCATTCGCGTCGTCGAGCGTCAGCCCGTGGCGGATGCGCATGATCTCCTCGATCTCGCGCAGGAGCGACGTCCTCGCGCCGTCGTTGCGCGGCGCCACCGCGATCAGCACGCTCTGATGGGTTGCGCCCCCCTGCCTGAAGATCTGAATCCCGAACTGCTTCCGGTAGGTGGTTTCGGGAATCACTACGAAATCGTCCTGGCCGAGGTCGAAGCCGCCGGCTGACGGCCGCTTGCTGACAACCCCGACCACGGTGTACTCCGCGGCGCCGACGCGGACACGCTTGCCCACGGGATCGACGGCCGAGGCGCCGAAGAGCGCTTGGTACGGGGTCTGGCCGAGCACGACCACGTTCCGTCGGCGGGAAACTTCGCCTTCGGTGAAGAAGCGCCCCGCCTGGACGTCGAGGAAGTTGATGTTGACGAAGTTCTCCGTCGCGCCGAGCACTGCCAGGAGCTTCGTGCGGTCGTTGCCGTAGAACACCCGCGCCTGCGTCGGCGGGCCGCCGGCGCCGAGCCAGATGTCGACGATACCGGCCGAAGGCGCCAGCTTTTCGATCGCCGTGGCGTCGTCGACCGTCAGGTTCGGACGCCGGAGCAGCTCGGCAAAGTCGTTCCCGGCAGCGAGGCTGACCCCGCTGAATTTGGCGACGAAAATCGTGTTCGGGCCGAGCTCGCGGATGCTGTCGCGGAGCGACTCATCGAAGCCGCGGATCAGAGAGGTCATGCCCACGATCGCGGTGATGCCGATGACAACGCCGAGGATGGTCAGCGCCGAACGCATCTTGTTGGCGCGCAGCGAGTCGAGCGCCACCATCACCACCTCGCGCAGGAGTGCGGCTCTCATTCCCGCCTCAACGCCTCGATCGGGTCGAGCCGTGCAGCGCGTGACGCCGGATACGCGCCGAAGAAGAGGCCGACCGCCGCGGTGATGCCGATCCCGAGGATGACCGACCACGGTTCCAGCCGCGCCGGCAGAGGTGTGACCGCAGCAATCGCCTGCGCGGCGAGGAACCCGAGCGTGATGCCCGCCAGGCCCCCCGCGGTCGACAGCGTGACCGACTCGGTGAGCACCTGCGACATGATGTCGCGGCGCTTGGCGCCAAGCGCCTTGCGCAGCCCGATCTCGCGGGTGCGGTCGCTCACCACCATCAGCATGATGTTCATGATGACGATGCCGCCGACCAGAAGCGACAGCGCGACCACGCCGACCAGCACCGCGAAGATGCCGGTGGTTGCCTGCTGGTAGATCCCGAGCAGCGTGTCCGAGGTGTACAGGCCGAAGTTATCGGGTTCGTCCGGCTTGAGCCTGCGTTCTATCCGCAGCGCCACGGTCGCGTCGTCCATCGCTTCCGGCAGCACCTCGGACGAGCTCGGTTTGACCATCAACTGAAGCGACTGCCGGGAGCCGAACAGCTTCATGTGGCTGCCGAGCGGGATCACCGCAAATCCGTCCATCGACGCGCCGAACATCCCGCCTTTCCGCTCGCTGACGCCGACCACGCGGAAATGGACGCCCTGGATCAGGATCGTGTGATCGAGCGGGCTGACCTCGCCGAACAGCTGGTCGGCCACGTCCCACCCGAGCAGCACCACGGGGTGATTGCGCTCGACCTCGGTGGCGCTCATCATCCGCCCGCGCTCGGCGTCGAAGGACGCGAACTCGAGGTACTCGGGCGTGACGCCCTGGATCTGGATGTTTTCCAGCACCTGATCGCGATAGGTCACCCTCCCGCGCCGCTGCGCCTGGGCCATCACCGCGGCGACGTTGCCGCTGAAGCGCTTGACCGCATCGGCGTCATCGAGCGTGACCAGCGGGTTGTTGCGCGTGCGCTCTTCGTCATCGGCGGTGCGGATCGGCGGCAGGCGCTGGATGGTGAACGCGTCGGCGCCAACGTCGGTGACGATGGCGTTGGAGACCATCGCGTTCATCCCCTGGATCAGCGAGACGACCGTCACGATTGACGTCACGGCGACGATGTTGCCGAGGACGGTCATGAACGATCGCAGCTTGTTGGCCCAGATAGACCGCAATGCGAGCGCGATCGACTCGAGGATCTGGTTCATTTATGGAGACGGCGACGGCAAGGCCGGCCGCGCTTCCTGCAGTTTCACCTCGGAGCCGTCGGACATCTCGCGCACGGAGTTGAACGGCCCTGTTATCACCTGATCGTTCTCACTGGCGCCCGACGCCACCTCGAAGTAGCGCTCACCGGCGATCCCGACCTTGATCGGCACGAATACCGCCCGGCCGCCGCGAAAGACGAAGACGCCCTCGGTCTCCATCCGCGTGAAGCCCTCGGGCGGCTCGGGTGGCGTGGACGGCGTCTGTTCCGCCGGCCGTCCGAACTGGAAACGGCTCGGACGGGGCGGCGGCGGTTCGTGCACGAGCACGCCCTTCGAGTCGTACAGCATCTCGCGGACAGTCAGCGCCTGGATGGGCACCGCGATCACGCCTTTGCGCGTGGCGGTGGTGATTTCCGCGGTGCAGGTGAAGCCGGGACGCACGTCGGGGATTTCTTCCTCCAGGGTCACCACCACCTTGAAGTTGGTGGCCTGCGGCGTGCCCGGCATGTTGGTCGTGTTGCCGGCCTGGATCGGGCTGTTGCCAATCTCCGTAACCCGGCCGCGGAACATCCGGTCGGGTACGGCGTCGATCATGATTTCCGCCGCCTGGTCGAGCAGCACCGTCGGGATGTCCGTTTCGTCCACTTCGAGCTCGGCCTCGATCACCGACATGTCGGCGACGGTTAGCAGAACGGTTCCCGCGTTGTTCATCGTCCCGACGACGACGTTTTCGCCTTCCTCGATGTTCCGGCGGGTGATGATGCCATCCATGGGCGACGAGATGATGACCTGGCTCAGGGTGTACCGCGTCGTCGAGAGGCTGGCTTCTTCCTGCTTGATCTGTTCTTCGCGGGTGCGGATCTCCTGCTCGCGCGCCCTCAGTTCCGCCTCGCGCACGGCAACCTCGTTCTGGGCGCGTTCGAGCGACTCCCGCGACGTGAGCCCTTCCTTCCAGAGTTCGTCCTGCCGCTTGAGATTCTGCCGCGAGAGATCGAGGGTCGCCCGCGCCTGTTCGACCGCCGTGCGCGTCTGCTGCAGCGAGGATCGGGCGGCGGCCACGCTCGCTTCGCCGCGCTGCAGCTGGCCTTCGAGCGATCGGGGATCGATCTCGAGCAGGAACTGGCCGGTCTTCACGCGCTGGCCTTCCTGCACCGCCAGCCTGGTGACACGTCCCATCGTGTTGGCCGAGATGTTGACCTGCCGCTTCGGCTGCACCTTGCACGACGCCGAGACGATGGCGTCGAGATCGCGCTTCCGCAGTGTTTCCACCGCGACCTCGGGCAGGTCAGGATTGCGCCACCTGTAGGCGGCGCCGGCGCCGCCGATGGCCAGCAACAGCAGCACGGCGATGATGATCTTGGTCCGGCGCCTCACGCGGTGCCTCCGGTGGCGGCCATTGCCGCCGTCAGCACGATCGCCACGGTGACGTAGGCGCCGACGAACACGCCGGCGAGACGGCGGGCCGGGCGCCGGTAGAGCACCGACATCCCGATCGCGAGGACGAACACCCACCACACCACGAACAGGTCGATGATGCCAAAGAAGCGGGCCACCGGCGAGGCTTCGTCGAGCACCCGGAAGAACATGCCCAGCGTCAGTGGACTGGTGAGCGTCTCGGTGACGTAGGTCATGGGGGCGGCCACGATCTGGCGCAGCGCCAGGATGACGCCGGCATGGGCGACGACCGACAGGACCTGCCGGAAGGTGACCGTGCCGGACGCCGCGCGAAAAGCGAAAAAGAACAGCGCGGATAGCGCTGTGACCAGCACTGGCCCGATCGCGAGCGCGATCAGCGCCGCGTACCCGGTACCGTGACGACTCGCGTCGGCGAGGGTGCCGTACTCGGCGTCAGTCAGGGACCGGCCGAACGCGGCGGCCTGGCGTTCCCACTGATCGAGCAGCGCGAGTTGCCCTGTCTCCGTGTTGAGGACGATCGCCGAGGCGGCGGCTATTGCGACGAACGTGATCGAGAGGATGCCGATCCACCGTGGTGAATGCGCGATCGCTTCGAACGTCGTGCGCGGGCGGGCGATGATGCCGAGGATGGGGCCGCCAACTCCTGATACGATGGCCATAATTTTGACTAATCAAAAAAATTATAGTCTTGCTCTCTGGTGCAGCCTCACCAGTGTGGCACTTCTGTGCGCCTTCGCCCCTGGTTCGGCGCGCGCGCAGATCATCGAAGCCACCGGTAACCGGGCGCTGGGGATGGGCGGCGCGTTCGTCGCGGTCGCGTCTGACAGCAGCGCGACATGGTGGAACCCGGCGGGAATCGCCGCCGGGCCGTTCGTGGACATCGCCCTCGCCCGCAGCGTCACCGAACGCGCGGCCGAACTGCCGGCATCGAGAGACCGCGTCAGCTCGTTCGCGATCGCGACACCGCCCGCGGCCTTCAGCTATTACCGCTTACGCATCACAGACATACAGCCATTTGACCCTACAGGAATCGCGAACGGGGACCGAGAAGAGAGGAGGGCGGGAGTTCCAGTCCGGTCGTTGTCAGCCAACCAGTTGGGTGCCACCGTCGTTCACACGTTGATTCCCGGAGTACACGCCGGAACGACGCTGAAGTACGTGCGGGGCACGCTGCGGCTCGGGCGTGAGGACAGCGCCGCGTCGGTGCCGGATCTGCTGGCGATCGGAGAGGACTACGAAGGCGGAGACGCGCAGGGGCGATTCGACCTGGACGTGGGGCTGCTCGCCGTGGGCGGTCCGCTTCGTGTTGGCGCCGTGGTGAAGAACGTTCGCGAACCATCGTTCGATGCGCCTGGGCTGACGCCTGATGCGCCGCCAGGCCGGATGGTGTTGCCGCGGCAGGTGCGGATCGGTGCGGCGTTCGCTCCGGAGAACACGACGCTGACGGTCGCGGTCGACGCCGACGTGACCACCTACACGACGACCACGGGTGAACGGCGGATGGTGGCGCTTGGCGTCGAACACTGGCTGCTGACGCGGCGCCTTGGCATTCGCGGCGGCGGACGTCTGAACACGCGGGGCGAGCACGAGATGAGCGCGTCGGCCGGAGTGACAGTTGCATTACGCGGCGGCCTTTACCTCGACGCCCACGCCGTTCGCGGCCGTGAAATCGACGAGCAGGGCTGGGGGCTGGCGACGCGGATTTCGTTCTGATCGATCACAGGTTTACAGGTTCTTATCTAGCGATTCATGGCCGCTCGAATAGGTGAGTTGCTTCTCAAGGAGAAGCGCATCACGAACGACCAGCTGCAGGCGGCGCTTGAGCATCAGCGCCAGCACGGGGGGAAGCTCGGCTACAACCTCGTCACGCTGGGGTTCGTCAAGGATGAAGAAATTACCGCGCTGCTGAGCAAGCAGTACGGCGTTCCGTCGATCGCGCTGGGCGCGTTCGAAATCGACCCCGCCATCGTCAAGCTCCTGCCCGGAGAAACCGCCCAGAAGTACCAGGTCGTCCCGTTGTCGCGCGCCGGCGCCACGCTGACGATCGCGATGACCGACCCCACCAACGTGTTCGCCATGGACGACATCCGGTTCATGACGGGCTACAACGTGGAGCCGGTGGTGGCGTCCGAGATCGCCGTCACCGAGGCGATCACCAAGTACTACGGCGTGGTCCCGGGGACCGCCAAGGGAACGCGAGCCGATGCCGCGCCGCAGGTGAGCGCGCTCGAGGTCGCCAGCCAGGCGCTCGAAAACCTTCCCGCGATCTCCGACGAGGATGTCGAGGTCCTCGAGGAACTCGAAGAGATCAGCGCCGAGACGCTGGCCAAGCAGGGCGAGGAAGCGCCGATCATCAAGCTGGTGAACGTGCTGCTGATGTCCGCGATCCAGAAGGGCGCGAGCGACATCCACATCGAGCCGTACGAGAAGGAACTGCGGGTCCGCTACCGCGTGGACGGGCTGCTCTACAACATCATGCAGCCGCCGATGAAGTTTCGCGACGCGATGACGTCGCGCATCAAGATCATGGCGAAGCTCGACATCGCCGAGAAGCGCCTGCCCCAGGACGGGCGCATCAAGATCCGGTTCCAGGACAACGGTCAGCCCAAGGACATCGACTTCCGCGTCTCCTGCCTGCCGACGCTGTTCGGCGAAAAGATCGTCATGCGCTTGCTTGACAAGGACAAGCTGATGCTCGACATGACGAAGCTCGGGTTCGAGGCGGACTCGCTGCGCAAGTTCGAGACCCAGATCCAGAAGCCATGGGGCATGGTGCTGGTGACCGGACCGACCGGGTCGGGCAAAACCAACACGCTCTACTCGTCGATCTCGCGGATCAACACCGTGGACACCAACATCATGACGGCCGAGGACCCGGTCGAATTCAACCTGATGGGCGTCAACCAGGTGCAGGTGCGCGAGAACATCGGCCTGACCTTCGCCGCGGCGCTGCGAAGCTTCCTCCGTCAGGATCCGAACATCATCCTGGTCGGCGAAATCCGCGATTTCGAGACGGCGGAAATTGCCGTCAAGGCGGCGCTCACCGGTCACCTGGTGCTGTCGACCCTCCACACCAACGACGCGCCCAGCACCGTTAACCGGTTGATGAACATGGGGATCGAGCCGTTCCTGGTGGCGAGCTCGCTCAACCTGGTCTGCGCCCAGCGCCTGGTCCGCCGGATTTGTAAGAACTGCGTCGAGCCCAATCCCACCCCCGCCGCCGCCCTGACCCAGGCGGGGTTTTCGCCCGCCGACGCCAAGAAAGTCGTGCCAAACAAGGGGAAGGGTTGTGAAAAGTGCAACAACACCGGTTTTAAGGGCCGGGTGGGTCTGTACGAAGTGATGGAAGTGACCGAGGAATTAAGAGAGCTGATCCTCGTGGGTGCTTCGTCGCTCGAGCTCCGCCGCAAGGCGGTCGAGGAAGGGATGCTCACGCTGCGTATGAGCGGCCTCGAAAAGGTGAAAGAAGGGGTCACGACGATCGACGAGGTCGTCAGGGAGACAGTGAAGTAGATGGTTACCTTACCGGAATTGCTGCACAAGGTCGTCGAGGTGAATGGGTCGGATTTGCACATTACGACCAAGACGCCTCCGCAGATCCGTATCCACGGGCATCTCGAGCGCCTCGAACTGCCCGAGCTGAGCCCCGCGGACACGAAGCAGCTCGCCTACAGCGTGCTAACCGATTCGCAGAAGAAACGGTTCGAGGAGACCCTCGAACTCGACTTCTCGTTCGGTATCCAGGGGCTGGCGCGTTTCCGCTGCAACATGTTCCACCAGCGCGGCTCGGTTGGCGCGGTGTACCGGCTCATTCCAGAAAAGATCCGCGCGTTCCACGAGCTCGGGCTGCCGTCAGTGCTGGCCACCCTCGCCGAACGACCGCGCGGCCTGGTGCTCGTGACCGGCCCGACCGGCAGCGGTAAGTCGACGACGCTGGCGGCGATGATCGACAAGATCAACAAGGAACGGAAGGATCACATCCTCACGATCGAAGACCCGATCGAATTCGTGCACCAGCACCAGGGATGCCTGGTGAACCAGCGCGAAGTCCACGGCGACACGCACAGCTTCACCAACGCGCTGCGCGCCGCCCTTCGAGAAGATCCTGACATTGTCCTGATCGGTGAGATGCGCGACCTCGAGACGGTCGAAGCGGCGCTCAGGATCGCCGAAACCGGCCACTTGACCTTCGGCACGCTGCACACCAACTCGGCGGCGCAGACGATCAACAGAATCATCGACGTGTTTCCGTCGCACCAGCAGAGCCAGATCCGGACGCAGCTCTCGCTCGTGCTCGAAGGCATCGTCTGCCAGGCGCTCTGCCCGAAGATTGGCGGCGGCCGCGTCGTCTCGCTCGAGATCATGATCCCGACACCGGCGATCCGGAACCTGATCCGCGAAGACAAGATCCACCAGATCTACTCCGCGATGCAGACCGGGCAGGAGAAGTACGGGATGCAGACGGCGAACCAGTCGCTGGCAACCCTCTACCAGCAGAAGAAGATCACGCTGGACACGGCGATGGAGAAGTCGTCGAACCGCGACGAATTGCAGGAAATGATCAACCGCGGGGCGGGCGTCGTCGCAGGCGCCGGTCTTGGACGGCCCGGCGCGCCTCCGCGCCCGGTGGCGGGAAGGTAAAGCATGGCTACCACTTTTGCGTACAGCGGACGTTCGCGCGCCGGCCAAAGCGTCACCGGCGAGCGTATCGCCGACACGATGGAGGCCGCGGTCGCCGCGCTCCGCCGGGACCAGATCATGGTCACCCAGATCAACCCGGTCAAGGAGCAGGCGGCGCCCAAGGCGCCGAAGAAAGCGCGCACCAAGTCGGTCGGGGCCAAGGACCTTGCCGTCTTCACGCGCCAGTTCTCGGTGATGATCGGCGCCGGCCTGCCGCTGGTGCAGTGCCTCGAGATTCTGGGCACCCAGGCCGAGAACCAGAACTTCGGTCAGGTGATCCTGGCCACCCGCGCCGACGTCGAGGCGGGTCTCTCGCTGGCCGATGCGATGCGGCGCCACCCGAAGGCGTTCGACGCCCTGTTCACGAACATGATCGCGGCCGGCGAGGCGGGCGGTATTCTCGACGCGATTCTCAAGCGGCTGGCAACCTACATCGAGAAAGCGGTCAAGCTGAAGGGGCAGGTCAAGTCGGCGATGATCTACCCGGTCGCGGTCATCGTCATCGCGGCGGTCGTCGTGGGCGCGATTCTGTGGAAAGTCATCCCGACGTTCGCCACCCTGTTTGCCGGCCTCGGCGCCGAGCTGCCGCTGCCGACTCGAGTCGTCATCGCTCTCAGCAACGGATTGGTCCGCTTCGGCCCGTTCCTCATCGCCGGGCTGGTCGGTCTTGGCTTCGCCTTCCGGTCCTATTACGCCACCCCCGCCGGCCGGATGATGATCGACAGCATCGTTCTCAAGATGCCGGTGCTGGGCCTGCTGATGCGGAAAATCGCCGTCGCCCGGTTCTGCCGGACCCTGTCGACGCTGCTCGCCTCGGGCGTGTCGATTCTCGAAGCACTGGATATCACTGCGCGCACCGCCGGCAACGCCGTGGTCGAGAAGGCGATCCAGACGACCCGCAAGAGCATCGAGGGAGGCGAAACCATCGCTCAGCCGCTGAAAGAGACGGCGGTATTCCCTCCGATGGTCGTGCAGATGATCGGAGTCGGCGAGTCGACCGGCGCGCTCGACACGATGCTGTCCAAGATCGCGGACTTCTACGAAGAGGAAGTCGACGTCGCGGTGGCCGGCCTGTTGACGCTGCTCGAGCCGATCATGATTGCGCTGCTCGGCGGCGTGGTCGGCGGCATCGTCATCGCGATGTACATGCCGATCTTCGCGCTGATCAGCAACCTGACCGGCGGCAACTAAGACCGAGACGGGATTGGATCTTCGCTCCCGGCTGTCGCGGCTGATCGCCGTCCGCGTTATCGTCGGGACGCTGCTGCTTGGCTCGGCGATCCTGATTCAGCTCAGCCGGCCGGGCGCCTTTCCGGTCGACCCGTTCTTCTTCCTGATCGGCCTGACCTACGGCCTGAGCGTCGTGTATTTCGCGATGCTCAGGATCGTCAATCGGCACCCCTGGCTGGCCGATCTGCAGCTCGGCGCCGATGCGCTGCTGGTATCGGGCTTCATCGCCCTCACCGGCGGGATCGTCAGCTATTTCTCATCGCTCTATTTCCTTCCGATCATCGCGGCCAGCACCATCCGCTTCCGCCGCGGCGCGCTGCAGGTGGCCATCCTCAGCGCGCTGCTGTATCTCGCCATCGTCATGGCGCAGTACATGGAGATGGTGCCCTACTGGATGGCGATCCAGGAGCTGGAGCTTCCGAGCTGGCGGTTCGCCCAGTACACCGTGGCGATCAATCTGTTCGGCTTCCTGGCGGTTGCGCTGCTGGCGGGTTCGCTGGCGGAACGCCTCCGGTCGGCCGACGCACGCCTGGCGGTGGCGTCGGATCAGATAGCGGACCTGCGCGCCTATAACGAGTACGTGATCGACAGCCTGTTGAGCGGCCTGGTCACGACCGACGTAGACGCGCGCGTGCTGACGTTCAACAAGGCTGCGGCGACGATTACCGGCGTGCCGGCCGAACAGGCGCTCGGTCAGAATGTGAGCGAAGTGCTGCAGCTGCCGCCGACCGTTCGCGCGCAATTGATCACGCTGGTGCAGACCCGCAGCTTGCGCGTCGACCTTGAATACCGGAACGGCCACGGCCGCCTGATCGACATCGGCATGATGGCGACGATGATTGCGTTTCCGGACGGCCGGCTTGGCTACCTGTTCACGTTCCAGGACGTGACCGAGCTCAAGCGGCTCGAACGGAACGCCCGCCTTCAGCAGCGCCTCGCGGCGCTTGGCGAGATGGCGGCCGGCATCGCGCACGAGATCCGGAATCCGCTGGCATCGATGTCGGGGTCGATCCAGGTGCTGCGTCAGGAACTGCCGCTCAGCGACGATCAGGCCCAGCTGATGGACATCGTGCTGAGAGAGTCGGAGCGGCTGAACGATACGATCCGATCATTTCTGGCCTATGCGCGCCCGCAGAAGTTTGCCGTGGCCCAGCTGGATCTGGGCAAGGTCGTGACGGATGCGGCGACGCTGCTGCGGAACAGTTCGGAAGCGCGCGACACCCACACGGTCGAAGTGCAAGTGCCGGACACCCCGGTGTCCTACGAAGCTGACGAGAACCAGATCCGGCAGATTATCTGGAACATCGCCACCAACGGGCTGCGCGCGATGCCCGATGGAGGACGCCTGGTGTTATCGGTGGAAACCTCTCATGGGGGGACGCAGAACGAGGTCGTGCTCAGCGTGCAGGACGAAGGGCGCGGCATTCCGCCCGACGAGCTCGACAGCATCTTTCAACCGTACCGCAGCACGTTCGAGCGGGGCACCGGACTTGGTCTTGCGATCGTGCACCGGATCGTGAGCGACTACGGCGGGGTCATCCAGGTGTCGTCAACCGTCGGCGTCGGCACCACCGTTCGCGTCCGCCTGCCGGTGCACCCGTCTGACACGATGACGTTCAACCCTGTTCCGTCGGTGGTAGTGCGCGAGGAGACGCGGTGAGGGAGCCCTCGATCAGGCGCGGCGAGGGAGCCGCCGACTCTTCCGATAGTACCGAACCGGCAGTGCGATCACGGATCCTCGTCGTCGACGACGAGCCGTCGATGCGGGAGATGCTGCGCATCGTCCTGCGGCGCGACGGCTATGACGTCGTGATCGCGCAGAACGGCAACGACGGCCTCGACCGGCTGCGTACCGAACCGTTCGACCTGCTGCTGTCGGACATCCGGATGCCCGACATCAGCGGCGTCGAGGTCCTGCGGGCGGCCAAGCAGATCAACCCGGAAATCCTCGCGTTCATGATGACGGCGTTCGCGTCGACCGAAACCGCCGTGGAAGCCATGCGTCTCGGCGCTCTCGACTACTTCACCAAGCCGTTCAGCATGGACGAGCTGCGGTTGAAGATCCGCCAGCATCTCGAGACCAAGCGCCTGAAACAGGAAAACCTGCTGTTGAAGCGCGCACTGAACAGCCGCCACGAGTTTTCGAGCATCCTCGGCCGCAGCGACGCGATGCAGGTGATGTTCTCGATCATCCAGACAGTCGCCAACACCACGAGCACGGTGCTGGTCAGCGGAGAGTCCGGTACCGGCAAGGAACTGGTGGCCCGCGCCATCCATTTCAACTCGCTCAGGCGCGACCGTCCGTTCGTGGCGGTGAACTGCGGTGCGGTACCCGAGACGCTGCTCGAATCCGAGCTGTTCGGCCACGTGCGCGGCGCGTTCACCGACGCGCACATGAACAAGAAGGGACTGATGGAAGTCGCCGAGGGCGGCACCATCTTCCTCGACGAAATCGGCGAGATGGCGACGTCGATGCAGGTGAAGCTGCTGCGCGTCATCCAGGATCGCCGCTTCCGGCGGCTGGGCGGCACCGACGAAGTGCAGGCGGACGTCCGCATCATCGCGGCCACCAACCAGGACCTGCCGAAGATGGTGGCCGACGGGCGGTTTCGCGAAGACCTTTACTACCGGCTCAACGTGCTGTCGATCCAGGTGCCGCCGCTGCGCGACCGCACCGAGGACATCCCGCTGCTGGCCACGCACTTCCTCGAGCAATTCGCCGCGCAGATGGGGAAGCCGATCAAGACCATTTCCGCGGCGGCGCTTCAGCTGCTGCAGGAGCACGAGTGGCGGGGCAACGTCCGGGAGCTCCAGAACGCGATGGAGCGGGCGGTGGCGCTGGAGCGGACCGAGGCCATCCTGCCCGAGAGCCTGCCGGACGATGTTCGACAGGGACGATCGTCGATCGTTTCAGGACCGGCCGACGCGCCACCGGGGCTGCCGGCGCTCGGGGACGGGTTCGACCTCGAGGCTCGCGGCGAAGAGTTCTACCGCCACTACCTGGCCCTGGCCCTGGAGCGCGCCGGCGGGGTACAGGTGAAGGCCGCCGAGCTGCTCGGAATGAGCTTCCGCTCGTTCCGCTATTACGTGAAGAAATACAACCTCCGGTAGCGTCAGAGCATTGGTCCGACCGCCGGGTGAGCTCGAAATTGCTCCCTGACAAATCGCGGCAGTTCAGGTTGACACTAATTGTCAGGGTGCCGGATACTGTCAGGGGCTCACGGCGCGCAGGCATGCGCACCGATCACATAAGTCCACTAACTACAACAAGTTATACGTTGTTAAAAGCGCACACCTTCTGCGGCACAGCCGTTGCCTAAGGTTGAGTCAACAACGTTTCGCTGCCGGTGCCTCAGCGGCAAATCGGCGGCCCGGTTTTACCGAGCAATCACTGAGGGAGCACCGACAACATGAAGAAGATTCAGAACAACCAGGGTTTCACGCTCATCGAGCTGCTGATCGTCGTCGCGATCATCGGCATCATCGCGGCGATTGCCATCCCGGGCCTGCTGCGCGCGCGCATGTCGGGTAACGAGGCGTCGGCGATCGGATCGGTGCGCACCATCAGCAGTGCGCAGGCCACGTTTGCTGCAAGCTGCGGCGGCGGCGGCTATGACATCAGCGTCCCGGCCACCGGGCTGATCACGGCTCCGGTTGCGGGCGCTCCGGCGTTCGTCCCGGCGGACCTGGCGGCGGCGTTCACGGCGGCGACGCCGAAGAGCGGTTACAGCTTCGTCAACGGCCCTGGCCCCGCTGGTGTCCAGGTGCTCGCGGCTGACATCTGCGCGAGCGGCGTGGCGACCTCGACTCAGTTCTTCGCCACTGCGGCGCCGGCGACCCTTGGCACCACCGGCACGCGTTTCTTCGCGACGGATCACTCGGGCCAGATTCGGCAGGACAACGCGGCGATCGCGACGATCGCTGGCGGCGTGCCGCTTCAGTAACGCTCGCATCGCGTGACCTTCCTCGAGGGGCCGCTCTACGGAGCGTCCCCTCGAGTTGTTTTTGGGCCCTGTCTTACCCGCTTCAACCCCCTGACAAATCGCGGCAGCTTGCGGTGACGGATTTTGTCACCAGTCGGAATCCCGGCTGTGCGGCATGCAGATCCCGCACTGGATTCGATGAGATAAATGCTTCATCTACATGTAGTTACGCCAAGAATTTGGCCGCACACTCTGGCCGGCACAGCCGTTGCTCAGGATGAGGTTATAACGCTGCCGGCGTAACACGTAGTCGCGGGCCCGGTGGACCGAGCATTCAGACGAGGAGCACAGGAAATGCGGAAGATTCAGGACAACGAGGGCTTCACCCTGATTGAGCTGCTGATCGTCGTTGCGATCATCGGCATCATCGCGGCGATTGCCATCCCGGGCCTGTTGCGCGCGCGCATGTCAGGTAACGAGGCGTCGGCGATTGGGTCGGTGCGGACGCTCAGCAGCGCGCAGGCGACGTTTGCCTCGGCGTGCGGTGGCGGCGGTTACGATATCAGCGCGGCGGCGACGGGGCTGATTACGGCGCCGGTTGCCGGCGCTCCCACGTTCATACCGGCCGACCTGGCTGCGGCTTTCGTGGCCGCAACCCCCAAGGCCGGCTACACCTTCGTCAATGGCCCCGGCCCCGCCGGCGTGCAGATTCTCGCCGCCGACATTTGCGCGAGCGGCGTCGCGACCTCGACGCAGTATTTCATGACGGCGGCGCCGGCGACGCTCGGCACCACCGGCACGCGTTTCTTCGCGACCGATCACTCCGGCCAGATTCGGCAGGACAACGCGGCGATCGCGACCATCGCCGGCGGCGTGCCACTGCAGTAACCAGGCAGGGCTCAGGGCAGAGGCCTCAAGCCTCAGGGCGGTTTCAGCCTCCGGCTGAGGCCTGAGCCCTGAGGCCTCGGGCCTTTGTTTTGTTGTAGGATGCGGCAGGATCCAGCCATGAAAACTCACGCCCGCACCCTGATCATCATTCTTGCCGCCCTCGGCCTGGGCGCGTCGGTCGCCGCGCTCTACGTCCACTATCAGATGCTGGCCGACCCGACCTATACGAGCTTCTGCGACGTCAACGAGACGGTCAGCTGTGAAGCGGTGCTCACCAGCCAGTACGGCAGCGTCGCGGGGGTACCGGTCGCCGCCGGCGGCGCGATCTGGTCCGCGCTGATCCTGTTGCTGGCGATATTCGGCATGACGCCGACGCGTTCAGAGAAGGCCGAAGCCGTCGCCGGTTACATCTTCGTCCTTTCAACAATCGGCCTCGCCGGCGTGCTGTATCTGGGCTACGCCTCATTTTTCATCCTGCGCCAGATGTGCCCGCTTTGTATGACGATGTACGTCGCGGTCATAGGGCTGTTCGTGGTGTCGGGTGCAGCCGCTTCGGGGCTCGGCGCGCTGCCTGAACGAAT
>Ga0209486_10000690_pt1 | contig 14857 bp, 9 predicted proteins | sample NCCompost_FD_187518 | JGI IMG/M metagenome (GOLD analysis project Ga0209486, IMG submission 187518) | Agricultural soil microbial communities from Utah to study Nitrogen management - NC Compost (SPAdes) (version 2) | ecosystem: Environmental > Terrestrial > Soil > Agricultural land | place: USA...
CATGGCTCAAATGTAAGTAGCTAATGAACGCTCCCATCAAGCGCGTCTTGCCCACACCGGTGGCAAGAGCAAAGCACAACGAAGGGAACTCCCGTTCGAAATCGGTGACTGAAGGAAACTCGCTCGCAATCGCATCAAGCGCACTACCAATATCAGGGTTTTTCTTTGGCGGCGCAATTTCAGTGATGCGGTCAAGGATTTCGAGTGACCGGCGCTGCGGGGGGCGCAGGCTGAGACGGCCTGCTATCGCATTGACGTTTTGGTTCATAATCACTCGATGACGGTCAGTTGCGAGAGCATTACGACTTTAACGCCGGGAACACTCTCGAATCTGTCATCATTGGTGAGGAATGAATCACACTTATGGTTGATTGCCGAGGCAAAGTGAATCGCATCCGGCAGCTTTAGAACACTCGTGGCTCGGATGCCGGCAGCAGCTTCGAGGATTTCACGAGTAATTGGGCAATTCAGCAAGACATCTGTTGGTTGGAGGAAGTGCCGATAAGCATCAGCCAGTTTTGTATTTCTGTCTCGCTTTGGCTTGACAAGCACTTCCGCCAGAGTAAGGTCGCTTGTCATCACTTTGATCTTCCCTTCGGTCATTGTGCGGAGGAGCGATTTGATCCGAGTGGCGTGCGTTGTGTAGCCCTCGACTGAATAGATGACGATATTTGTGTCGAGGTAGACACGTGATCCCAACTGTGAGGTTAGTTGCTCCATGAATCACGCTCTTCACGAACGGAGATGTCAGCTTCTTCGGCACTGTCGAAACCGCCGCGACCTGAACCAAACAGCGCAAGGTAGTCGGTTTCACCACCCACCCTTTTTGCTATTTCTTCAAGCTCGGCCTTTGTCAGATATTCTATAAGTTGCTTGCGCTCGTCTGGCGATAGTTGTTTGGCCTGTTGTATTAGTGCCTGAAATTGTTCGGTTGACATCAATAAACCTCCGTCAGTGCTCGATTTTTGTTAGGGCATACGTGAGACAGGCCCGAACATCATCAGGTTCCAAATCGGGATAGTCCGAGAGAATTGCTTCTGCCGTTTCACCCTGGGCCAGTAGGCTCAAGATAAGCTCGACGGACACACGCATACCGCGAATAATGGGCTTGCCACCAAAAATCTCCGGATTAGCAGTGATGCGTTTAAGTAAGGTTTCGTCGATCATTATTTTCTCCTCAAAACTATATGTGAGCCAGTTCCGGTCTCTTCACTTTAACGCCTCTATCTAGACGCCGTTTGATTCCTTCGTCGTCAGCCTCTTCGAGTAGAAGTTTGACGGCTTCAACAATCATGCCTCGGCATTTTCAAATGAGCGGCCCTGGCTCGCAACGCCGACTTCCGCGCATATCGCCAGCGTTTCTCTTCTTTTTCGATCACTGCTGCTAGCTTGGCAGCTTCATTCTGACTCTTCTTTGCGCCTGCGCTCCGGCGATTCCTGCCGCGTCGCAGAGCGCCGCTATGTTTATAGACCCGCCGTAAACTATAAACATTTCGCGCCCTGGCGCGAAGAAGGTATCGCATCGAACGAGAAACAAATCAGCCTATCCTTTCGCCTCACTGTCATCGCTAAATAGCGCCTGCTGCCCGAGCTCTGGTGGAGCTTTGGGGAGATTCTCCACCTGCAAACTGTAATCGTCGTGTCCCCACTCGCAGCGTGAAAGCACGGCTCGTGGAATCTTCTTAATCGTTAGGTTTGGAAACTGGTTGCGCTTCGCTCGAAAGGCGGTACACAAAACGAGCAAGGTGCGATCGGGTCCGACTTCGTCTGAGAGTTGGGCGAGTTGGTCATGGCTGAGATTCGCGGTGGTGACGTATATGAAGTCGGTTTCAGTCGAGCGGCCGTGCTGCCAGTAGATGGAATCGGAAGGGTCATACTTGAAGCCTTCTAGCTTACACAACGCTTCCGCGAGCATCGCCGCATTGTACTCTTTGTTGATTACCCAGTTGCCCCACTTGTCTTTTTCGAGTAGCGATGGCGCAAGCTTATAGTAACGAAATCCACCGCCACCCTTCCAATCGACTGCCTTCGTGATGCCCCCTGGATCTTCGCCATCGATTACTTTTTTTAGACGTGGAATGATGTGTGTGTGAATGTGTTCGCCGAGTTCAACCATGATCCAGCGACGACCCATTTTGTGTGCAACGGCGCCGGTGGTACCCGAACCGGCAAACGAATCAAGAACAAGATCCCCAACTGCCGTCGATAACTCAAGGATTCTTTTTATGAGCGCTTCAGGTTTTTTCCCGTTCGGAAAGCTGACCCCACCTTCTTTATGTAAATTATTCGAAAACAAGTCATCCCAGATTGAGGTAGCGAGTCCGGCAGTTGATAATTGGCCGTCGATGACCTGTGTTTTTGACGCATAGAAAAGCAACTGCTTTCCGTTGAGAAAGTAACGCTCATCGGTTCGGGATTTTGTGACGATCCCGCCATTTACCTCGGATTCACGAAGGGCCGCACGGGCTTCTGCATTTACGTCTTCAGGTCGGACCAATGCTGGTTGTACAACACGAAACCGGTTGGTAAGAACAAACTCAGTTAACTTCCGCTCAAGACGCGATCCAAATTCCGACTCCAAATCTCTGCCGTTTAGGCCATAATGTTCGGCAAACGCAGATTTTAGCGTTCCAATTCTCCACTCCCGATATGGTCGTTCAAAATTTAAAATGAAGTTGTTATATCGCGCATCCCTCGGAATTGACATATAAACTCTGTTTGGTTTCCAGAGCGCCCTGCTCTTTGCATAGTAGAGAATGAAATTGGAAGTAGAGACCAGTCCTGGATTAACAGATTTCGGGCCGGACGCCGCGCTTTGCTTGAAAGTGATTACTGAAATCCGGTTCTTGCGATCAAAAATCTCGTCGATCAAAGGGATCAGATAACCAAGCTCATTGTCATCAATGTGAATAAATAAGGAACCATCTTGCGAGAGTAGCCGATGCAGAATATCAATTCTGTCGCGCATCAATTGCAGCCATACCGAATGCTCTACGCCGTCGGAGTAGTGCTGAAAAGCTTGCTGAGTATTGAACGGTGGGTCGATATAAATGCACTTTACGTTGCCAGCAAACTTTTGCTCCAAAGCTTTCAGTGCAAGCAAGTTGTCACCGAAGATCAATCGATTATCGAAGAAGTCGTTATCGCTGGCTCGCTGCCTTGCGTGATATGACCTTTCGGGATCTTCGAGCAGAATCCGCGGTTCCAACCGCGGCCGATTCTCCTTCCCAATCCACGTAAGCTCGAGTTTGGATCGTCTGCTGCTCATGTGCTAATACGGCTGGGAAGGCTCAATTTGTCAAAGAACGCGACATTGCGCCTCTTAGCGTCGCTAACCATTTTTGTGTAAGAAATTAGTTCGAAGTAAGCATTGTATTGACGCTTGAATCCAAAGAAGCCTTGGCCATCCGCCGTTTTTGTTAATTCGAAATCATAAGCCTGTTGTTCCAGTGTCGGAGTTTTATCGCAAATGATGTAGCAAAAGAACGGAATGTTATTCGCTATGGGGATGTCACGCCCATCTGGAGTACGAGCCTTTCCTTCACGAATGTCGTTGATGTACTTCCGGACCTGAACAAAAGGATTCTCTATGTCATCGTAATCATCTCGCATGGGCCTTTTGAATTCGATGATCGTAATCGCAGAAAAGGGACCATCTTGTTCAGTAGCGAACGCGATTGCTTTATCAAAAATGACAATGTCAGGTTCCTTTTTACTCTTCGAGACTATAGCTTGGCTTTTTCTCAAAGGCTTGTCCGAGGCGAGAAAAGAGTGGTACACAAGCTTTTCGTCAACTAGCCAAAGGTTATGATTATCGAATAGGACTTCCTCTGAGGTCCTGCGCAGGGGAAAGATGATTTGATGAACGCGTTCCTCAATCGGATACTTACCTGTGTGAGTAATTGAGAGTTGTTTTTGAAGGAAATCGAGAATCGCCCGCCTGTGACATACATACCTTGCTAAATCAGATTTGTTAACGTCGCTTACCTTATCCATATATTCTTTGAGCTGGCGTTCGAAGTCTTCCCAGTTGGTAAACAATCCATCCTGCATCATTAACTGGCTTCCTTCGACCTTGAGCTCCACCTGCAAGTCGTGATACGCCTGGTACAACTTCAGATCGAGCGCGTCATCAGTGATCTCAGGATCGATGAGGTCGATTTTGTGTTCGACATATTTAAGAATTGGTCTATACATCGGACCGTCAGTAGCTACGAAATTGTCTATTCGATTCAGTTTTCTCTCGCGGACGGGGGCGGTGTAGGGCTCGAGAAATACCTGGCAGTCTGCGAGCACTGCGCGAAAGATGTCACGCCATGTAATAGCTTCGGACAACAACTCCGACTCGTCTTCAACAATGGAGAAATCCGTGCGCTCCGCGTTAACCGACTGGTCTAGGTATGCACCGTCAACGTATGCTGCGTAAGCAAACTCGCGGCCGTCTTCATCCTCAAGTCGTCGTGCAAGATTCGGGATTAGTCCAATCAGTTTCTCAGATTTTACAACTCGACCCTTTGCGCAGAAATGCACTTGGTGTTCTCGAACATGTTTCGAGTGTAGACGAACATGAAGTACGGTAAACTGTTGGTCGCCGACCGTGACCCTTTCCCTCAATGACTTTTCAACCATCTCATAATCAAATCTTTCATTCAGGTTTAGGACTTCACCGTCAACATCTCTCAAAAAGATTTCCGGGCAGTCGGGCCGGATAAAATACTCGAGACAGTTTTCTATCAGGTGGGTAGCTATTGTCTCTAAACGTTTTGGACATTGCTTTTGATATTTCGATTGAAATCCCAGCAGCTGAACTTCGGTCCTCGCAGACATCTCAGAACTTTCCAACTCGATCATCCCCTTAATCCCTTCGCCTTCGGGTACAAACTCGAAACGTCGGAGTTTCATTGAGCCGCCTGTTTTAAAGTGACTGATTACCTCAACGCGGTCGAAAGCTACGAGCCACAAGAATCGACCCACGCCCTTTCCACCGCGTTGGGCTTTGTACGTAGTATCAGATGTTTCAAAAGCAGCGTAGTTTTCCTCATTGAAACCAATGCCGTTGTCGCGCACTACGAAACCAATCACATCACCGGCTGTTGGCTCAACTTCCGTTAGCAGGTTCTGATCTCGAAGAATTCTTATCTCAATTCGGCCGTCGTTATGACTCGCGTCCTGAATCGCCTCAATGGAGTTGATGACCGCTTCATACAATGGGAACAGTGGCTTACTAGCCGCCAACCCTAGATTGCGAACCCGACCGGCAACATCAGTTTTCATGGCAGAACCTCTGGAGTGTTGATGAACAACCTAGGCATAGGGAATCTTACATAGGGCCAGCGCAAAACCCAGCCTTTCAATTGTTCGGCGATGGTTTCTCAGATTGATCTTGCTGAAGAAAGGAAGGGTGTCGACGAGTGACTTCGCCGAATCGGTGGTTATCGCGTAAACAATCCTAAAATCGCGATTGTCTGGTTTAGCCGGATCGAATGGTTTTGGCGTAGGCAATTGCTTGTGCAAATACTCTCGATATTGGCTATAGTCATTGAACAGCGTCGCAGATACGCTTCCTTGCGAAAACAGATGGCTCAGCGTCGCGGATTTGGTCTCTCTCTTTACGCAAATCATGTCCCTGCCTGGAGTAAACAGGTCACAAACCTCTACCTTGCTTCGCCCATCGGGCACTATAAAATTCTTTCGATCTAGACAGGTATAGGCCATGGCTTTGGCGGCGTTCCTGTTATACGCGTCCTCATGTTCACCTCTTTTAATTGTTGGTAGGAAGCCTCGATAATCTACGTCAGTGATGCCTTTTATGCTGTCGTCGACCTGTTTGAGGTAATCCTTCTCCACGGCGTACCACTTGTTGAGAGAGAGAATAAAGGCCCTCGACTTGTGATAGGTCTCGAAAACGGCATAATCGTGGAACTCCGAGCGTCGAGTAACGGCGTTGTCTCCGCCGTCAAGACCAACCACCCTGAGTCTCGCTAAGTCAACATCCGTAATTGAGTTACTGACCAGAAAATCAAAAACCGTTTGCAGGGTGACTTCTTCGACTTCAACCTTTTTCGCGCCGTAAAAGATCTTGAATTTTTCAATCTGTTGCCATTCCATCTCAGGATATGCCACGGTGAACTTATCGGATTTTCTCTCGTCGACTGCCTTCTTGAGTTTGGCATCGAGAACGGAAATTAACGCCTTGTCCTTAATAGGTTTGACTTGGTCGATGAAATCAAAGGCTTTTTTGTAAGTTCGCTTTCCGTAGAACTTCAATGCGTCTTCACATTTTGAAGCTAACTTCTCAAATTCGACATCAGCCGTGAGCGACAGGGAGTCTGAACCAAAAACTCTCTTGCCAAATTTAACGTCCAAAGGAACACCGCCCATTAAACTGACAACATCTTCATCGACGTTGAGATCGAATTCCCCTACGGGACTTTCGTGGTTCAGCAATGTGCGTCTTTGTCGGGTAATTAGATCAATATTACGTACATCTATGTTCTTTATCTTGTCTGGGTCAATAGCATTCAGTGTAACTTTCAAACCAAAATCTCTCTCCAGTTTTTCCCGCCTGATAGCAGTAAATCCAAAACCTGTGGTGATTGCGAATATCCGCTTCTTGACCTTTAGCAATAAGAGAAATGAGTTCAAAGTGTTCTGGATTTCATTTTGATTTTTCAAGCTGCAGTAAGGGGCTATGAAGGAAAGCCACTTCGGAACGCTAGCCTTGTTTCGCTGAAAATAAGCGCGGGCTTGAAAAGGTACGTTATTTGAAAGCTTGATCTCCTTGAAGCCGTCCGATCCACTTGTTTTCTTAAGGTCAAGTGCGTTGTCGTAGTCTTTCACAGACCGATCGAATAGGTAGAAGGTGAGTTGCATGTAAGGAGTCTCTTTAGGAAATTATCCAACGTACATAAAAGAGTGAGCGACATGATGTGCGCTGACTCAGTTTGGCTTCTAAAGTCTGGATGAATGTATCGCGCCTTGCCTCAACTTCATCCTGAGCATCGAAGAGTCCACGCCGCTTCTGACTGCGCTGCGCTTCGAGTGATTTGATCTGTTTTTGTCCGGCTAGCTTTTCTTCGAGTGTCAAAGCGCTGGTTGCGGCACGTCGAGCTTCTTTGATTTGTCGATCGATCTCTTTGATTTCTCGTTCGAGGCCCAGCTTCAAGTCATCCGCCCAGGCTTCCAGTTTTTCAGCTTCGGCCTCGAAGAAGCGCGCATTGCGTTGTGACACGGATCGCTGCACTACTTCCTCACCTTCGTGCGAAATGGATTCGAGCGCGCTCTTCACGTCTTGAGAAAGATTGATAGCCGAACCAACCTGAGCCGGCAAACTTAGCAAGCGTCTGGCAACCTCGTTGTCCAATGTCTGTCCCATATCAGTCACTCCGGCGAACAGCAGATGATCTTCCGCATAGTCGAGTGACTCTACCGTGAACACCGAAAAGCTAAGCCAGCCTGATTGGCCAAGGAATGGTTCAATAACCGAGATTTTCCCTTCATGCTCCGCATAGTTGAGACGGAGCTCTACTGCCGGTAACTCACGACTCTTCGCGCGATTGAGCAAAGCCTCCGCCAGCGGGTGATTCAATCGATAGAGGTGCGCTTCGCCTGTTCGACGCGGTAGTTCGTAGAGACCGGTTTCGATGTCGCCGTCTCGTTCCGGGAAAGGGTTCGCTTTGAGACGAAAGGAAGAGCCGTCTATGAAATCAGCATTGCCGTCTAATTCGTGCCGAGTCAGCTTCATCAACATGCGTTCGAACCGATCGAGTTGGGCTCTGGATTTCTCGTCGCTAACACGAAGCTTCTCGCGCACCTCATCGTCGAAGTTGTCGAGCAGCTTCTGACGGGTGCTAGTCATCGCCTCACTGATTTCGAAATTGAGTTCGAGCTGAAGCTGGTCGAACGCCTGCTTGATCTCTTCCTGCTTACGACACGATTGATAAATGTTGGCGATCCGCTTTTCGAAATCGACGCCGGAGCCGATCGCGCCGAGCACTTCATCACTCGCTCCAAACACGCCTTCGAACAACTGAAACTTCTCCGACAACAGTTCATAGACACGCTTGTCGGCTTCGTTCTTGCGATTTAGGAAGTTGACGACTACCACGTCGTGCTTTTGCCCGTAACGATGACAGCGTCCGATCCGCTGCTCTATGCGTTGCGGATTCCATGGCAGGTCGTAGTTCACCACAAGCGAGCAGAACTGAAGATTGATTCCTTCGGCGCCCGCTTCGGTCGCTATCATGATCCGGCCTTCATCCTGGAAGTAATCAACCAACGCCGAACGCATGTCAGCCGATTTTGATCCGGTCACGCGATCTGTGTCGCGATGTTTTTCCAGCCAGCTTGCGTAGATACTCTTTGAACGCTCGTCCGTATTCGAGCCATTGAAGAGGACAATCCCTTCTGAAAACCGGCTGTCGGCGAGCACGCGAAGCAGATAGTTCTGCGTGCGCCGAGATTCGGTGAAGATGATCGCCTTCTCGGCAGCGCCGAGTTCTTTCGCCTTCGCGAACGCAACAGTCAGGGCCTTCAGTAATGCCTTGCCTTTGGCGTTGTGATCGATGCTTGTAGCTAGTTGTGAGAAGGCGTCGAGGTCGGCCACCTCTGCCTCAATCGCAGCTCGATCGGCTTCGGAAATGATCTCCATTGGCTCGTCTTCCGTCCACTCTTCCGCAGTCTCGTCAAGCGCTTCATAGTCCTGATCGAGTTCATCTACCAGCGCTTCGGGCGGCGGCTCTTGCTTGCGTAGCTTCTTCTTAAGCCTGTCGGAAATTGAGTTGAGAGCACCCGCGATCGCAAAAGTTGATGACGCCAGCAGTTTGCGCAGGACCAGCGTCATTAGGGTCCGCTGACTTGCCGGCAGGGCCTGAAGATTTGGCCGCTGAAGATATTCGGATACAAGATTGTAGAGTTTGTCTTCACCTTCTTCCGGCGTGAACTCTTCGACCAGCGCATGTCTTCTTGTGTAAGGCACGTAGGCCGTCACCTGACGGCGGAGTGTCCGGTGACACAACGGCTTCAACCGTGACTTCAGTGATTCAAAGACCTGCGCCTGATTTAGGTTCACAAACTGCTCGCGAAAACTCTGTAGATCGCCGAATGTGTGCTCGTCGATGAAACTCACCAGCCCGAAGAGTTCAAGCAGTGAGTTTTGCAGTGGCGTAGCGGTTAATAGCAGTTTATGACTGTGACCAAGCGCTCCCTTGAGCGTATTCGCGATGATGTTCGAAGGCTTGTAGACATTACGCAGACGATGCGCTTCGTCGATGACCACTAGATCCCATGGAGTGCTTGCGACATCCGACGCTTTGTTTCGCGCAAACTGGTAAGAGCAGATGACAATCGAGTCTTCAATCTCAAACGGTCGAAAGTGCGCCAGCTTAATCATCTGGTTGTAGTTGCGCGTTTCCAGGATTGTGCATGGAAGAAAAAACTTCTCCGACATTTCCTGTTGCCACTGCTTTCGCAAGTTCGATGGGGTGATAATGAGAATTCGCTTCTTCCGCTCCGCCCACCTTTGCGAGATGACGAGTCCCGCCTCAATTGTCTTGCCCAGTCCAACTTCGTCTGCGAGCAAAGCACCTTTGGAGAGCGGTGAGTGAAAGGCAAAGAGAGCTGCGTCGACCTGATGCGGATTCAAATCCACTTGAGCACTCGCAACCGCACCAGTCAATTTTTCAAGACTGTCCGATGGAGAACGCTTAGTCAGTTCGTAAGCGTAATACTTCGCGTGGTAGTCGGTGATCATCAAATTGGTCTGCGGTAAGCCCGAGCACGATTCGAATCGCCAATAAATGAAGATCGAGGTGGGCGACTCTCAGGTGGAGACTGCGTGCAAGGCTCGTGTTGGATTATAGGATGATGACTAGTCTTTGCAAAGAGTCGATTCCCGTGATATCAAGCACGTCCTGACCGGGTTTAGTTAAAGCTGTTCTCACTACCTCCTCAGCGGGAGCATGCAGGTCAACTCTTTTCGAGATCCGCCGGGACGGACATCTCTAAATGAATAAAGGCTTTCTCCGTAAGATTCAGGCAAACAGTTCCTCTACTGCAGATCTTTGCAATTTCAGCTGCTCTGATTGGCGATGAAATGGGCGAAATAGCACCGGGATTCCGGCGCCAAATCAATTTCAGACTCGGGACCAACAAGCAAAGTGAATCGCTCACGAACATTCCAACGGAACTGAGTGAATTGTGCGATCTCGACACTCCACGTTATCGGTTGAAAGCACTGGATGAAGATGGGCTTTGCAAGCGCTCAAAGATTTTGTGTCAATTTAAGATGTATCGTAGCCCTTAACGGCTTGATTTCTTGACTGTATAGATCCCAAGGAGAAGAGCCTCATGCTTTTCGCTACCAACCTCGCTAATTTCCTCGCTTGCCGGCACATTGCCACGCTCGATCGCGCGGTCGATGCCGGAAAGATCACTAGAGACTTCTATGACGATCCAGGACTCAAGCTGTTGAAAGAACTCGGCTTGAGACATGAGCAGGCTTACCTGAGCGAGCTTCAGTCACAGGGGCGGACGGTTGTAACCATTCCTACTGAGAACATTCCGTGGTCGGAGGCGGCCAAGTTGACGCGAGAAGCAATGCAGCGTGGATCCGAAGTTATCTATCAGGCAACATTCATGGCCGGCGAATGGGGAGGTCGCCCTGACTTCTTGGTGCGCGTCGCAGCTCCGAGTGCGTTGGGAGACTGGTCATACGAACCCATTGAAACCAAACTTGCTTACTCAACAAAAGCGCGCGCGCTAATTCAGCTCTGTCTCTATTCCGAATTGATCGCGACTATTCAAGGTTCCAAACCGAATTGGATGCACGTAGTCCTTGGGGGCGGTAAGGCACCTGAGAAATTCCCAGTGCAGCGGTATCTCGCTTTCTTTCGAAAGATCAAACGCGACTTTGCAGCGGCAATCGCCTCAAAAACTGAGACATACCCCGAACCAGTCGAACATTGCGCAATCTGCGATTGGTTTAGAGTCTGCAATGAGCGTTGGCACAATGACGATCATCTCTCGTTAGTCGCTTACATCACGCGCAATCAACGTGAGGCATTGGTTGAACGCGACGTGGATAGCATGGCAAGGCTGGGGACCCTTTCACTTCCAGTAACGCCCAAGATCGAGGGAATAGCGCCTGTACCGCTCCTGCGCATCCGCGAGCAGGCTCGAGTTCAGATCGCAGGCCGCGAGCAAGGCAAGCCCGTTTTCGAGTACATCCTTCCAAATGAGAAAGACGAGGCTAAGCGAGAAAGACGCTCAGGCAAAGATGGCGAAACTCCTAAGAAGGCTGAAGCGTTGAGAGGTTTTGCGGCATTGCCCTCACCTTCGCTCAGTGATCTCTTTCTGGATTTCGAAGGTGATCCATTCTCTTTCGATCAGGGTCTTGAATATTTGATCGGCACGGTAACAATCGCGAACGACGGCACACCTGTATATGAATCGGTCTGGTCCTTCGATCCTAAGTCAGAGAAGGAAGCCTTCATTCAATTTATCGAAAGGGTCAAGCGGATTCGCGAGGCGTATCCAGACATGCATATCTATCACTATGCACCTTATGAGCCGACCGCGATCAAACACCTGGCGGGACGTCATGGCGTTTGTGCGGACGAAGTCGATGAATTATTGCGCGCTGGAGTCTTTGTTGATCTCTTTCGAGTTGTGCGGCAGGGACTGCGAGCCTCGGTCGAGAGCTATTCGATTAAGAGGATGGAAGAATTCTACGGCTTCCGGAGAACGGTCGAGCTGCGGAATGCGACGTCATCTTTGCAGGCATTCGAGACTGTTCTTGCATTGGGAGACAAACCTGAAGAGGCGAAGGAAATCTTAAGCACTATCGCCGATTACAATCGAGATGATTGCCTTTCAACGTGGCAACTTCGTGAATGGCTGGAGAAGTTGCGCGGCGAACTTGAAGGAAAGCTAGGCCGAAGTATAGAAAGGCCGGAACTGAAGTCAGGTTTGCCAAGCGAAGATCTCGAGGCCGAACTAACAGAGATAGCGTCTCTAAAGGAGTGCCTCACTGCGGGCTTGCCCGAAGAAGAAATTGGACGTTCCACCGGTCAGCAAGCTTGTTGGCTGATGGCTCAATTGCTGGAGTGGTATCGTCGCGAAAACAAGTCGATGTGGTGGGAATACTACCGACTTTGCAGTCTGACAGATGAAGAGTTAATCGAGGATAAAAATGCGTTGGCAGGTCTCACTTATCTTGGTGTCGTTGGTGAGATAGACCGATCCTACGTTCATCGTTATTCATTCCCACCTCAGGATCATACGCTTGATCGTGCGCGTGAGGCTCGCGACCCGAATACGGAAAAAAGAGCGTGTTCAGAATTCACTGTTAATGATAACGATCTTACGATCGAGCTGAAACGAGGCAAGACCTCGGACAAGCCTCATCCAACTGCGCTCATTCCGTACAACCACATTCCAAGTGACAGTCAGGTAGCGAGTCTCATACGCATTGCGAAATGGGTGGCCGACAACGGCATAAATAACGAAACGGACAATGAGTTTCGAGCGGCCAGGGATGTTTTGCTGCAACTTCCTCCGCGCGTCGCTGGCGGAAACATTGAGGCTGCAATCAAAGGTCTCTCTCCACTCGAAGCTGCTAAGAAACTCGCTCTCAGTTTGGACCATTCGACATTGCCGATTCAGGGACCACCAGGTTCAGGAAAGACGTTCACTGGCGCTCATATGATCATGGACTTGGTTAAGGTTGGAAAACGCGTCGGTGTCACCGCAAATAGTCACAAGGTTATTAGTAATCTTCTGAAGGCGTTGTGCGAGGCAGCCGAAGAGACAGAAACCAAGTTGCGTATCATCCAGAAGCTGACTGAAGGTGACGGTTACGAGCATGAATGTGTAGTGCATACAAAGGACAATGCTGTGCCGCTTGAAAAACTTCGGAGCGGCGAGTGTCAAATTGCTGCTGGTACTGCCTGGCTTTGGGCGCGCGAAGATTATGTGGAGTCCGTCGACGTACTCTTCGTCGATGAGGCTGGTCAGATGTCTTTGGCAAACGTGCTGTCGATATCCCCTGCGGCCAAAAGCGTGGTGCTCCTTGGCGATCCGCAGCAACTCGACCAACCGCAAAAAGGCGTCCACCCACTGGGGGCTGAAGTGTCGGCGCTGGGCCACCTCTTGAATGGCCGCGCCACTATTAAACCAGAACAGGGTTTGTTCCTTGGCGAATCGTGGCGACTGCATCCAGATATCTGCGCTTTCACGTCGGAAGTGTTTTATGACAGACGCCTGGAACCGAGACCTGAGAATGCGCAACAGCGTCTCAATGCATTTGGACCGCTCGATGGAACAGGGCTTCGTTACATACCAGTCACCCACACGGGCAACAAGAGTGACTCGCCGGAAGAGGTTGAGGTGATCGCAAGATTGATCGACGAATTATTGAGCGGCGGGGCAACTTGGACCGACAAGAAAGGAGTAACTATGCCTTTGGAATACAAGCACATTCTCGTCGTGGCACCATACAACGCGCAGGTTGCGTTACTCGCTCAACGCCTACCTAATGCTCGCGTGGGTACCGTTGATAAATTCCAGGGCCAGCAGGCGCCCATAGTCTTCTACTCGATGACTACCTCGACTCCAGAAGATGCGCCTCGCGGAATGGAATTCTTGTACAGTGCCAACCGCCTGAATGTCGCAACCTCGCGCGCGCAGTGCGTCACTGTACTGGTTGCTAACCCTCCGTTGTTTGATGTTCACTGCAGGACGCCGCGACAGATGGAGTTCGCGAATGCGTTTTGCCGATATCTGGAGATGGCGAAAGTCGTACAGCACTGAGGAGTGAAATTCCATGTTGATATCAGCAACGGACCAACAACCATGAATGTGTTGGTGTTTTCGCATGCCTGCGCCTGTCAGCGTTCCAGGGCGCTCATCTAGCATTACCAACTCTTTTATTAATGGCATCATTCCAAGCCAATATCCGAGCGAAGAAGAGGTTGCCGAGGCGCTCAGTGTGCTTCACCTGGATCCAAGCGATGTTCGTTGTGCGTATTGTGGTGACAAGTCAACTGAATGGGATCTACAACTTGCGCCGTTACTGGACCACCCGAAGGGCGCTTTCATACCCCCAAGTTCGGCGGTTCGATCCCACCCCCGGCCACCAACCTTCCGCTCTATTTCAATGTCGATATTGGAATCATAAAGAACACCCAGGTTGCCGAAAATGTGCGAACTCAGTTTTGGATTGATTTTTTCAATGTGTTAAATTCCAGGAATTTTGGTATTCCTTCGGGTGTGGCTAGTAGTCCAGGCTTTCTAAACCAATGGGCCACCGACGGCGGTAACCGTAGAATTCGATTGGGGGTGCGCCTGGTCTTTTAGTAAGGACCATTGCAATCTAAAGGACCAGTTTGATAAACCCATGCCGTCACTACACGAGTCGAGTCTAACGAACTGCGGTGCAGACTGTCAGGGTTTCGGACCAGATAGGCATTTTTTTATTTGAGCGGTGATTAGAAATCCTATCCAACGTCCATTTGAAGAAGGACCACGCACCTTTGGCGTCTGGTATTGGTATCTCTTTTCGTATCGAGCAGTTGCTTTTGCACAAAAAGTGAGTTTTGGAAGGAGTCTTCTCTGCGGTCCGCAGAGAAACCCAATCAGATATGCGACTTTTTGCGCAAAGTATCGCGCGGTATCAAACGATGGCAGACGAAGTTTGTTATTAGCTACCTGCCGGTTTTTCATTTTCCGGACATCCCGCTTCAAGTTTACACTCCTCGGAAAATCATGAATCACAGCTCAGCGACCAACAAAAGGGCAATACTCTTTTATGGATTATCGGTAGGGCTGTTCGCCGCGTTCGCTTTCCAACTTGTCTACC
>Ga0209486_10000691_pt1 | contig 14855 bp, 17 predicted proteins | sample NCCompost_FD_187518 | JGI IMG/M metagenome (GOLD analysis project Ga0209486, IMG submission 187518) | Agricultural soil microbial communities from Utah to study Nitrogen management - NC Compost (SPAdes) (version 2) | ecosystem: Environmental > Terrestrial > Soil > Agricultural land | place...
TGATCACTGGTTCTGAAAATACTAATATCCACAGAGTAACATTTGACGGAAACAAAATTGCTGTCTTCATGACTGGTTCTATTGGAAGTACTGTTGAACAGAACTTTATTGGACCAAATACAATCGGTGTGGCATCTCACTCATCTATAGGAGCTCAGATACATGCCAACATGATGACAGGTAACGACCTAGCAGGTGTAACGCTTGTCAATACAGACAAATCGCAAGTAGATGCCAATTCAATTGGTGGAAGCAGAAATGGTATATTCCTTGATGCCCAAAGTACAAAGAACACAATACTATACAACAATGTCCTGAAGAATGATGTCGACATAAACAATGCGGATGGATTGCCACTCAACATAAACGGAAATGAACTAATAAAGAACAACTGCTTCGTTAGTCAGCCAAGCGGCGGATGTAATCCTCAATAGGAACAAAGTCACGCAGCTGGGTAAAGAACTACAAACCTCTTTTTTTATTTTATTTAACTCTAAAATAGTCCATTCTATTTCTTATAGTCTTCTCTTTAAGCAACGAAATAATTGTTGTTATTAATTTTCATTTGTTAAATAATAAATCACATCATTGTTGTTTATTTAAGCTGAATGTATGGTATTCAGAGACTTCTATCTAATACTATGTTCTCACAGGGCAAAGTCCTTGTTCCAAATTCTATCTGTTCTATTATCTAGTATCGATTAAAGGTTACATTAAGTAGCATTTCTATAGATTATATCTGAAGATACTTCTAATACTTTTTTCATGAGAACATACTTTAATTCAGTGAAATCATATTTTTCACAAAATAGCAGCATAAAACCTTGCAGGAAAAATATTGATTCAAATAATTCTGAAAGCAGGTCTGGATTTTTTAGTTCAAAAAAGTTAAACTCGTTTTTCAGATTTCCAAGTTTCTGGCTTGTAGTATCTTCCGTTCGACCTAATACCCATATAGCGTGAGAAGGTTTGATACCAAATACTGGTGAGTGGGAAAATTCCTCCATCTTGTTTGGGATGGTAGTCACACCAAAGAATTCGGTCATTTTGAGTGAAGCATAAATGGCCAATGGATAAAAAACATCATTACCCAGAATGTGTAAAACATGTTTGGGAAAACTAACATGATTAAAGCTTGAGACCAAGTCCATACCGTTCCTATGCCACTTTTGAAATTTTCGAGGTATTGATATTCCGGCTATCTCTAAACATGTGACAACATTTGTTGTAAAAGTACTATAACTCGTACTAGTATTTGTCATGCTTGTTTCAAGAGTGTGAATTTCGTTGCAAACTTTGGCGAGTTCACTCGTTGGGTCAAATGTAACGGCGACCGTTTTTGCACCAGCTTTAGTTGCACGTCTAGCTACTTCTATATTCGACCTAGTTCTACCCGTGACTGAAATGAAATAGTAAGTCATGTTTTCCATAAATTTTGATCTCATCAAGTCTGCAGGACTATAACATTTGCAATGATGGTTGGAAACACTTTCTGCAATCAAACCTGCAACGTAAGAATCTCCGGATCCAACAAAGATACAGTTTTTAGATTTTTTTCTGCTAGAAACCTGACTTAGAGAATTAATCTGTTCAGTATAATCAAATTTGATTTTTTCTAATGAATCCATTACTAAGTCAATACTTTTGTTCAGAAAATAAAGCCTTAACGGAAATGATCACAATTCCATTCAACTGAGTTATCAATAATAAATACTCCTAATAGATTGGAAATAAAATGGAAACCAGTTAGCCATTCTAGTCTATGGCAAAGCAAATACATAGCAAACACAGTATTATAACATATCCATTAATCAGAGAATCGCTATCAAAAATTTTGTCGAACTTGGGTTTCAAAGGTGGATATTCTGTTATAGTGTGGACAATACGCTATTGCATTTAATACCAACCACTAAAATGTGGTTTTCTCAGATTTTTCCTATGAAAATCTTAATAAGATATCGAACAGAGATCATATTAAATTCTATGTTAAATTTACAAGATAACAATGTAACAGGTAATAGTCAAATTTTTGGTTCTCCTACTCTTTCCATTATTTTGCCGACGCAGCATGACAATCCTGCATATCAGTCACCGGAAGATATCAAGAAAATTATCCCTAAGGGAATTACGTTTGAGATAATAGTGGCTCATTATGACACAGATATTAGTAGAACTACTACCGATGCATTTTTGAAGGTACTGAATAACCCGGACAAAGAGTATGATGACACTGGTTACAAATTCAAAGACAGTGTTAGTCACTTTGAAGTGAAAGGGAGTTTTATTTCTGCTATTTTGAAAGGAATGCAACTATCGACAGGGCAATTTATTCTCGTAATGGATGCAGATTTTCCTTATCCCAAGATAATTACAGGCAAACTGATTGATGAATTGATAAAGAATCCTAATTCCATCATAGTAGCATCACGATATACGAAAGGTGCGTCTCTGCAGAATCTACCGTTTTTACGTCGCTTGATAAGCAAGGGAGCAAGGACAATAGCAAGACACGGATTGAGCATAACTGATGTAAAGGATCCACTGTCACGTTGTTTTGCGCTACCACGACAACTCGTTAAAAGTGTAGAGATAGAAGGTAAGGGAAATCAGCTTCTACTTGAAATACTCGTGAAGGTTAGAAGTAACAGTATCAATCCTATAATCATCACAGAGATACCTTTTCAACAAAAGTTTGCATATAAATTTAGAAAACTAGAGCTCAACCAAATTTCCGAATATTTACATGCAATTTGGAGTCTGTACCGCCATGACAAGGATTCAAAGGCCCGATCTGAAAGAGTCATTAAAGAACAAGAAAAACATAGATCTATACCATTCCTATCCAAGACTGCCAGATTCTTTACAGTGGGGGCAAGTGGGCTTGCATTGAATTATGTTGTTTCTTTTCTGCTTTCAAATGTAATTTCAAACCTGTGGTATATTCAGGCTGCTGGAATTGGTATAGTAATATCGGTTCACACTAACTTTTTGCTGAACAAGATATGGACTTTTGAAGATAGGAACCTTACACTTCGACATGTAATAAAACAATACTTTTCTTTCCTGGCACTTTGCGCTTTTGGTGCTTTAATTCAGCTATCGTTAACATATGTCTTTTTCGAGCACTGGCATATTCACTATGCTATTTCCTTGATGTTGGCCGTCACAATTGCGTCAATGAGTAATTTTTTGCTTAACAAAAAAATAACATTTGGCGAAAAGATCTGGGAATGATTTTTAGATTATCTGGATTAACCGGATTATTGGACATCTCAAATGTAATTTCATATTGTTTCGAAATTCATATAATATAGAGAGTCGTTCAATACTCCATGAACCTAGATAAGATGACTCTTGTATATGGTACTATGTTTGTGTTTTCGTTGATTTTGATTTGCGTTTCCGAAAATACACTATTAAACACCAGTGCATATGCGCAGACTTTGGACAATAACTCGAATGGTACCAGTGGTACTTTGAATGCCAATATGGCACAAACTGGAAATGTTACTGGCTCTAATACCACGGCTATTCCTTATGTGTTGAATGTAACGAATAGCTCTCACACAACATCACAAGCTGTCGACCAGGTTATTCAGGCAATCAGTGGGGGCCAATCTACATCTTTGCAGGAAGTTCTGGATGCTTCCAGCAATGGAAACTCGTCTTCTTCACTTGAGCAGGTAATAGATGCTGCAAGTAGTGTATTGAATAATCAAAGTGCTAACCTCAGTTCCGCCAATACAAGCAACAACCTCAATACTTCCTCAGATCTTCCTTGAAGATCCAAAATTTTCTAATTATTTGAGGGGTATTTTTTAACTCTTTTTTTTACGATTCGTGCTTTTCTCTTACTCTGTACCTGACGTATTTATCATCCATAGAAAATTTTGGCGGGTGTGGATCAAGAGTTGGATTATTGCAATTTGTACATTTTTCATCAAGAGTATAGATCTTGCAATGTCCACACTTACGTAACATATGTTTCATAATGAGCTCATCGTTTATTCTTTTTAGAGTCTTCTCTAATAAAATTAAACAATCCTACCTTCTTCCCTACGGAGGTTGAAATCTTTTCAACAGCATTGTTCAATATCTTTTCAGCGATCTTGTAATTTTCTGCCTTTGCAATTATGCGATATCGCGGAGCAGCAATGTACGAAATCTCAATTGAGGTATTATTCTTATCCTGTTCTGCCGAGGAAAGAACACTTTTTATCATCTCGACTCCATGGGGTTCATTAATGTTGAGTTCTATTACGCCTCGAATCTCTACACTCGGAATCTGGATCTTCTTACTTTCGTCTGCTATTGCCGATCTTACTTCCTCAGAAATTTCAAGCGATTTTATAGAGTCAATCCCCTTAAATGCTACCGCCTCAAACATGTCATAGAGATAATCAAATTTTTGCAAGACAACATCTTGCAGTTCCTTAACCTTCTCGTCACTCATACTAGTTTTAGTTTTAATCATATGCATAAAGGCAGAAGCCTTTTCACTCTTCTTTACTTCAATGAGCTTAGACTTACGTTCTTCCCGTGAGACCTGTTTTAAAGAAAGATCTACCTCTACCCTTGATTTGTCTACCCTAATAACTTTAAGAACGGTTTTTTGTTTTGGTCTTACATATCTCTCGATGTTCCTAATCCACCCAGTTGCAATTTCAGAGACATGTAGAAACGCTGTCATATCTTGATATTCGTCTAAAGCCACGTAAGCACCATGACCTGTCACTTCCTTTATCGTTGCAATCACTAAATCTCCTGCCTCAGGAAGTTGTTTGATATCGGTGACCATGTAGAAAATACGCACCTTGTTACTATACTTTAAGTTTGCTTATAATATGATTTTTTTCAAAAGTCAATGCCCTTTTTGGCTTTTATTCCCTTTTTGTAAGGATGTTTTATTTCCTTCATTTCAGTAACCAGGTCTGCCAATGAGATTATTTCTTCACAGGCATGGTTTCCAGTTAGAATCAGCGATACATTTTTTGGACGATTTTGAACAATTTTCATGACATCTTCTAACTTTATCACTCCAAGATTAATCGCATAATTAATTTCATCTAAGATAACAATATCAAAAGTACCAAGTGAAATTTTTTGCTCGACGATACTTAGTGCAGTCTTTGCTGCCCTTACATGTTCCTCAAAAGCATGGTCGTCATCAATAATGCCGATAAAACCCTTACCTGCAACTATTAATTCAAAATCTGGTTCTAGTTTCTTTATACTATTAAGCTCACCATAATGCCATTCCCCCTTGATGAATTGAACCATACAGACTTTGAGTCCATGACCTATAGCTCTTAACGCTACGCCAAGTGATGCTGTGGTCTTACCTTTCCCATTGCCAGTATATACTATGACTATTCCATCTTGTGATGAGCTATCTTTATCCATTCATAATCACCGCAATGAAATATGATATCATTGGGCTACTTAGATATTATTAAAATTGATTTTCTGTTAGATTGTTTTAGTTCTATTAGATTACAATTAATCAGGCCCTAAAAAATCATAAATTGGATTTAGTATGTTTATTAATTATGAATGAGGTGACTTTTACGGAAGGTGAAATCAAATTTCTTTGCTCTAATGAAATTTGTAGAATCGCGACATGCAATAACGATCTGCCACATGTGACTCCTGTCTCATATATTTTTGATAAGGGAAAATTCTACTTTGCTACAGACTACAATACCTTGAAGTATAATAATCTGAAAAAAAACAACAGAATATCCCTAGTTGTGGACACATCCGAAAACAACAGAAATACGGCAGTAGTCATACGAGGAATAACCACATTTATTCATGAAGGTAGAAAATTTGAAATTCTGTACAACGCGTTTCATAAAAAATTTGACTGGGTAAAAAAAGATCCATGGAAACAAAGTGAAGCACCATTTATAGAAGTAATTCCTAAAACCAAGGTTAGTTGGGGATTTTGATTTAAAATTCAGGATAATGATTTGATCTTGATTTACGAAAAAATGGAAAATTGCATTGGTGAAATTTGCAAATACTTGCTCCCTATCAAGCATGAGCACTTTGTAGGGAAAGGAAGTACAATTGCAATATGTACCCTATCCAGTATCAAATTGTTAACAGAAATTTCGAATGATACTAAATTGATGAATAACTTGGCGATAGTAGGTAGACTGCTATCAGAGAATAAAGGAATTGATGATATCATCAACTATTGCATCGTACATAAGGAGCTTGAACATTTGATCCTATGTGGTAAAGATAGCCGTGGCCACAGAGCTGGCGATTCATTAATTGCCCTCTCTAAGCATGGAGTGACAAAGGAAGGAATGATCATCAAATCAAAAAGCCCAAGGCCTCAGTTACTTTCGTCCTATCAAGAAGTGGAAATATTTAGAGATCGAGTTACTGTACATAACATGATTGAAGAGACTGATTTGAATCGCATAAGATCTTATGTAGATGAAATAATTCAATAGTTCATTTTTTTCCTTTTCTTGTTTATCTTGTTCTTTTTTGAATAATAATTTACCACATCATCGGCTGTCATGTCTAATTCGATGGTTGCCTGAAGTACAAAATGCCAAATATCTATCAATTCTTCCTTTGCCTCTTCAGAGTCAAACTCCGTAGGCTTCTTCCACCATTTCCAATTTGTTAATCTTTGAAGTTCGATAGCTTCGTGTGTAATTGCTGTGCAAAGAAGTGAAATTCTTTCTTCGGTCTTTGAGGGATATCTTGATGATGCTAAAACAGAGGCGAGATTTCTTTGCATCTCAATTAATTTTTCTAGTTTATCCACCTACCAATCATAAAAATTCTTGAATATAGATTTTGACCTTCCGTGAAGATGGAATGGAGTCGTGCTTCCTATCGATGGAAAAAGATATGGAAGTTCTCCATTAGCATCTTTTTATGTATTAACTTAGAAAAAATCTTAATAAATGTTTCTCCCGCTGTAAATATAGCGTGAAAATTTGTATACTTTATTAAATATTTATACAATTTTTTTCAATACAATATAATTATTAAAAATAGAGTTGTAATTCTTATTAACTTGGTTCTTAGAGTATTCTGGTATAATACGAATGATTATCTAGAAATTCAAAGATATTCTCTATTGTTCTCATTGATATTCATGTTAATTGTTGGTATAACTATCAGCAATCATACAAACCATCAGATCTTACCATAAAATGGGATTTTGTGGACGCCAAGGGTTTCAATAATCCGGCAGAGTATCGTGATTCGTTGACCTTTACTGCCTTTAATTCCAAAGATACATGGGTGAGATTTGATATAATATTATTTAATAGTTCATTGAATGAAAGTATTCTTTTTTCAAAAATATCTTCTGGCCTCGTATTTTCTCTTTTTGAAGAAATTGAATTAGTAAGTACAATAGCAATGTCGTTTTCCATTGCGTAGATGGCCAAATCATGTAAATGCTTTCTAAGTCGAAACTGTAAAGATAGCGGTTTCTTCTTTTCGTTCAAAAACAAGTAACTAAAATTATCAATAATTATGAGGATAGGATGTAGATTTAACGCATAATTCACAAGAACCATTTGAACATTGGTTGACATTAACCTAATACTTCTTATTTGATGAAGAATAGAGTCTGAATCTTGTTCTTTCTTGATGTATGAAAGAATTTTCTCTGGTCTGAAAAATCCTCGTGTATCTCCAAATATTATCGAAGAGTCCTTATAGTATATTGCGGCGTTCACACATAAAGAGTAGCATAAACCTGAACGTGCATCTCTGGAATCAGATAAAATGTTCGTAATTAACCCCGTTCTAATTCCCCCTCCAAGAATACCATCAATTGATGCTGACCCTGTTGTGATTATGGGCATTAAATTAAACTCTATGATTATTTATATACAAAGAAGGAGATCTCAGGAGAAACTTTTTATTGTCGATCTTATTTTTTGAAAACAAAAGTGAAAACCTAATATGTCATCATCTCCACAGCAACCAAAAAGGCCGTTAACAATTTTGCAGCGTTCATTGAATATGAAAGTATCTGTCAGACTTAAAAACGAGTTGGAGTACAGAGGCCGAATGAATAATGTAGATTCATATATGAATTTAATTTTGTTGGACGCAGAAGAATTTAATGGTGCAAATCCTGTTGCAAATTATGGGAAAGTAGTTATTCGCGGAAACAATGTATTATTCATTAAAATAGAAAAGGATCTCTAGAAAAAAGAGACATTCTTGGGATTTGTCGTAACCAAAAATGGCAAGACGCTATCTTTTTACTTCTGAAAGTGTCACCGAAGGTCATCCAGATAAGATATGTGACCAGGTTTCTGATTCGATACTTGATGAATTAATTTCTCAGGATCCAGATTCGAGAGTTGCAGTAGAAGCTATGACTACTACCGGGATTGTGTTTGTGGCCGGAGAAGTAACTTCCAATGCAAGAATTGATGCTCAAGATGTTGTTAGAAAGACTTTGAAGAATATAGGTTACAATGGATTGAAACATGGATTTGACGGAAACAGTTGTTCCGTTTTAACTTCAATCCATGAACAGAGCCCTGATATTTCTATGGGTGTTTCTAAGAATGAGAATGGTGTACAAGGAGCAGGTGATCAAGGGTTAATGTTCGGATATGCAACAAATGAAACCTTTGAACTTATGCCATTGCCCATAACTTTGGCACATAAACTAACTATGAAGTTGGCAACGGTTAGGAAAGAAAAAACTCTGGATTGGATGGGCCCAGATGGGAAATCTCAGGTTTCTGTTATCTACGAGGATTCAGTTCCAAAGAAAATTGATACTGTGGTTGTTTCCACCCAACATACTGAAGACATCTCAACATCTCAAGTTAGAGAAGAGGTTATTTCAAAGGTCATAAAACCAGTTTGCGAAGATTTGATAGATAATTCAACAAAATTTCTGGTAAATCCGACTGGCAGGTTTGTTATAGGAGGTCCGGTGGGTGACACCGGACTAACTGGGAGAAAGATAATTGCCGATACTTATGGTGGTATGGGCAGACATGGAGGAGGTGCTTTTTCGGGCAAGGACCCTTCTAAGGTAGATAGGTCTGCATGTTATATGGCAAGATATATTGCAAAGAACATTGTTGCATCAGGTTTGGCTTCAAAATGTGAAGTTCAACTTGCATACGCTATAGGAGTAGCATATCCTGTTTCAATCATGGTCGACACTTTCAATACAGGAAAAGTTGATGAAGAGAAAATTGAATCACAAGTTCGAGAGATTTTTAATACTACACCTCTAGGGATAATTGAAACGTTACGCCTTAAACGACCAATTTATAAGAAGACTGCAGCGTATGGGCATTTTGGCAGAAATGATCCTGACTTTACTTGGGAAAAAACCGACAAATCAAGCTCATTTAAAACGTAAGCTTTCTTTTCATGTAGCCTTAGTCTTATGATGCATTTCGTTTTATTTTATTAATTACTTTATGTGAATCTTCTTCAACATTAAATTTCTTTGAGAAGAATTTAAGAATATTTTTTACATCTCTTGTCAGCACGGTATCAGCATTAACAGTATCAACTCTAATAGCCTGGGGCCAATCTAAGATAAAGATATTGTCGTCACTTACGAGTATGTTGTACTCATTAAGATCGCCATTTATGTATCCCTTGCGATATGCAATTGTAATGTTGTTGATTATTTTCTCTAAAACTAGCTCTGGGTCATTAAGATTTTCAATATCAGATAACCTATTGCCATAAATAGCTTCCATAACAATGCAGTGGAATGATCTGTACAGAGGAGTAGGAAAAGAACTACTTGAACCTCTAAGATATGTCAATATATCATATTCTTTTTTTGCTGTTTCGATATTCAAAAGTAACCAACTATTAATCCCTGCGCTTACATCCCGTTTCCTCTTTATTTGTTTGAAACTGGATCTTCCAAGTCTGAACATCTTTAAAATACGATCCTGATCCAGCAAATCGTGAGCTAGATAAACTTCAGCTTCCTTTCCGATACCTATTTGAGGTCCAAGTGCCGTTATTATGTTCTTGTTGGAAAGTATTTTTAGAACGTAAATATCTAAACCTGTTACCAATAACGTATATCCTATGTTACTTTTACTTATTAACCCAAACTTAACAAGACGCTCCAAATGATGTTCAATCAAACCTTGACTTAAGTTTGCATATTGACTCAGAGTAGTAAGATTCAAGAATTGACGATTTTTCAAAGACGAAGCAAACACCTTTAAGATTTTAAAATCACCCTTATTCAATAATGAAACAAGGTGTCCTGCCTTTGAAAAAGAAGACAACTGAAAGCATCTACTGATAATATTAAATTAAAACGTTATTATGTTATGGTTATTGTGTTATCTTGTAGATAACAATTAAAATATCCAACTCACGAATCTAGGATCGTTGTCTCTTGATGGAAAAATAGGTATTGTAACTGGCGGTACGGGAGGACTTGGATTAGAAATTGCAAAGGAATTAGCAAGAAATGGAGCAACTGTCATAATTACATCTCGAAAGAAATCAAAGTTGCAAAAGGCCTGTAATATGATAGGTAAGAATAGTTATGGAATTGAACTTGATGTTATTAGAACGAAGAGTATAGTTCAATTTATCAAACGTGTCTCAAAAGATTTTAACACTGTTGATGTATTGGTAAACAATGCCGGTTTTCCATTTGAAAGAAAAATTTGGTTTAAGAAAGTACATGATATAACCGACAGGGAATTGTTGAATATACTTCAAGTTGATCTAATTGGCTCGTTCCGAGTTTCCAAGGAAGTATTGAAAATCATGATGAAAAAAAGAAAAGGAGTAATCATCAATATCGCCTCAACTCCAGCAATTTCAGGACATTCATACGGCTCACCGTACTCTATAGCAAAGGCTGGATTGATTAGCTTGGCCAAACATATAGCATTAGAATACGGACAATATAACATTAGATCATATTCAGTTGCCTTGGGAGATATTGATACACAGGCAATGCGCAAATCCCTTTCAAAAAGTGAGTTACAAAAAGCAAAAAATGAAAATACCCTGAAAAGATTAGGTCGACCTGAAGAAATTGCAAAGAGTATTGTTTCAATAGCAAGTGAAAATTTTTCCTTCTCTACTGGAAATACTCTTATTATTGACGGAGGTAAAGTAATTATTTAAAGAGTGAGAATGAATGTTCCAAAGTACAGACGATATCAAAGAAAGTGATCTACCGGTTGGCAAAAAAAAATCCCTTAGAACTGGATATACAACTGGTACGTGCGCTGCGGCAGCAACTAAGGCCGCACTTTCAGTTCTGGTAAACAAAGAAAGACTATTAAAAGTGAACGTTTCTCTACCAAAGGATAAGCAAATAACAATAGATATAGCCTGGATAAAACAAGAGAATGATAAATCTGTTACTGCTGCAGTCATTAAGGATGGAGGAGACGATCCTGATGTTACTAATGGCGCGGAAGTTTGTTCAACAGTATCTATTTTAGAACCGGCAAATAAGATAGTTATTGATGGAGGAATTGGTGTAGGCAGAGTTACTAAACCAGGATTAGGACTTGAAATTGGTAAAGCTGCTATCAATCCTACTCCACTAAAGATGATTTATGCCGCAATTGAAGAAATATTAAATCAACAACAGAAAAAGAGATATGGCTTATCAGTAATAATAAGTGTACCAAAAGGAGAAGAGATTGCGAAAAAAACTGACAATCCTAGATTGGGCATTTTGGGAGGAATATCAATTTTAGGAACAACTGGAATAGTAATCCCATACTCTACTGCGTCCTTTGCGGCTTCAATTCGCCAGAGCATTGATGTATCTAGAGCGATGGGTTCTGATTCTGTTATTCTGACTACTGGGGGGAGGAGCGAAGACTTTGCGCGTGCCATTTACGGAACTTCAATTGCCGATCATGCTTATATTCAAATTGGAGACTTTATTGGATTTGGAATCAAACAGTGTGCAATCAAGAAAATAAAGAAGGCGTATGTGGTAGGGTTTATTGGTAAATTAACAAAAATGGCAATGGGAATAAAACAAACTCATGTAAAGGGATCTCATGTTGACATGAATTTTCTGGCAGTTTTGGCAAGTAAATGTGGTGCCAATAGTGAGCTTGTAAAGCAGATAATGTCAGCGAATACTGCGCGACATGTTAGTGAATTGATTGATCAATTCGGATTAAACTCTTTTTATAATATTCTGTGTAAAGAGGTCCACGATCATTTGACTAATTATTCTCAATCTCAATTAAAGTTAAAAATCATTTTACTCGATTTTAATGGTAAGATAATAGGGAATTATCCCGAAGACGATAGTCAACAAAATTGAACTTATTCTAAATTCCCTCTAGGGCCCCGTCCTTTTGGAGCTTTTCAGCATGAGCAGATATATATCTCCACACAATGTCTGCTTTTTCAGTTTGAAAATCCCATGGTGCGATAAGTACAACATCATGTTCTCTTATCCACATACGCCTCTTTATCTTTCCTCTGATTCTACATGTTCTGACTTTACCATCCGTACATTTCACAATGATGTTATCTCCACCAACTAATTTTATGACACGCCCGAGAAGTTCGCCCTGTTGAGGCATTACTAACTCCTTTAGATCAGATTCACTTAGTACCTTTCTTTTACCTAATTTAAAAACCTCAGTTAAAATTCCTTCTAAGCAGAATAAAAACCTAGTGATTCATATCAAAAGATAGAAGTGAACATTTTATTTCAAGTATTAAGAAATATTGTATTGTGTCATGTATTACATCACATTTGCTATCAATTCCTTGTATAATCATGTCAATATTTAATATATTTTCTTGACGTTTGTGACTAACGATACGATTCCAGGTTATTAAATTCTCCAAAAAGTTTCAATATTCCGGTATAGTCTAATTCTGAGTAACCTCTATTAGATGCGATGCGGAAATATTTTTCAGCCAGTGACGCAAATGAAAGAGTGATCCCATTTTGCCTTGCGCAATCATTAAGCAAGTGTACGTCCTTTAACATATTTTTCAAAAAGAATTTTGGTTCAAAATTATTCTTTATCATTTTCGGTCCTTTTATTTCACTGAGACCTGTTTTAAAATAAGTTGAATTTAGAATTTCAAGAAATATTGCGGGATCAATTTTTGATTTTTTTACAAATACTATTGATTCTGCCAATGAGATCGCTATTAATGCAATATTGAGATTAAGTGCAAGTTTGATAAAGTTAGCTGCACCATCCTTACTTCCCAAAATAAATATTTTCTTGCTATAACTTGATAGAATTCTTTTAGATTTTTTAATGGATTTCTTATTACCAGAAACAATAGATATTACATCTCCTTTCATTGTAGGATCGGGTCCTCCCATGATAGGAGCCTGTATCATTGAGTAACCTTTTTTTTTCATAAGGTTGGCACAGTAAATAGAATCTTCTGGCAATACTGTGCTGGTGTCAACTACTAATAACTTTCTATTCTTACTATTAACCAATCCATTTTCACCAAACAAAATTTCTTTCACGGCATAGCCATCTGTCACACTTATAATTACAAAATTGCATTTTCTGCCCAGTTCTAAGGGATACTCCATTTGAATTGCGCCCATTTTTACCAGTGTCTTGGCCCTTCCCCTGGTCCGATTATACAAAAATACTTGAAACCCTCTTTCTATCAGTCTATGAGCAATTGCAGATCCCATCAGTCCAGTTCCAATTACACCAATTTTCATAAGATAATCTCATAGCACTCGAAATTTAAGATTTTTCAATACATTTGCATCTTCATTGCAGATATAGAAAACTGATAGTATTCAACCATATTAGCATGAAATTCATTAATCTCATATTTGGTAACATGCGCTATGTCAACGTTGATATAATGAAATAATATTGATTTACGTAAGATATTGAAAAGGCTCACTTTGACCTCTCTTCATAGCATATTGATTAGAGTTTTCATTCGTCAGGAATTTGGCAGTGCATATGAATATTAATTGCTTTGTTGATTAATTATCTAGTATATGGATAATACCGTTGTAACAGTCAATCCAGCCACCGATCGGGTGATACATGAATTTGAAAATATGACAAACGAACAAGTTACCAAGATTGTAGATAAATCAAGAATAGCATTTAGAGAATGGAAAGGCGATGTTCGCAAAAGATCAATGATATTGCTCCGGTTGGCTGAGCAATTGCGAAAAGATAAAGAACGATTAGCTAGAATCGCATCTGAAGAGATGGGAAAACCCATCAAGGAATCTCGTTCAGAGATAGAAAAATGTGCCTGGGCTGTCGAATTTTACTCATACAATGGCGATATCCTTCTCAATAATGAATCACTAAACAGTGATGCTAATAAGACAATGATCACCTTTCAACCTTTGGGGGTTATCGGAAGTATTATGCCTTGGAATTTTCCATATTGGCAGGCCCTACGCTTTGCAGCACCATCATTGATGGCGGGAAATACAATTGTTTTGAAACCTGCCAGTGCAACAATGCAGTGTGGAATAGAAATTGAAAAAACCATTTCAAAAAGTGGGGCTGAAGATGGGATATTTAGTACTATTATTGGTAATTCAAAGATTGCAGAAATGCTCATTGATTCAAACATTGACGGGGTTACTTTTACGGGAAGTATTGAAATCGGCGCCAAAGTGGCTCAACGTGCAACATCACAACTAAAAAAATGTGTTTTAGAGCTTGGTGGGAGCGATCCTTTCATTGTTCTGGAAGACGCCGATATCGAGAAAGCCGCGTCGGGAGCAATCAAAGGTAGATTTCTAAATTGCGGTCAAAGCTGTGTTGCTTCAAAAAGATTCATTGTTTCCAAGAAAATTGCGAATGAATTTATAGAATCTTTCGTTCAAAAAGCAGAAAAACTCAATG
>Ga0209486_10000692_pt1 | contig 14854 bp, 13 predicted proteins | sample NCCompost_FD_187518 | JGI IMG/M metagenome (GOLD analysis project Ga0209486, IMG submission 187518) | Agricultural soil microbial communities from Utah to study Nitrogen management - NC Compost (SPAdes) (version 2) | ecosystem: Environmental > Terrestrial > Soil > Agricultural land | place...
ACTCCGAATAGATCGTAGACTTCGCGTTCCATCCAGTTTGCCGAGGGCCAAACTCCGGTAACACTTTCGATCTCACCGTCGTCTTCCAACGCCGCTTTCAATCGCACACGCTCGTTTCGCGCAATCGAATAAAGGTTGTAAACCATCTCCAGCGGCCCATCTGCTCGGGTCGGGTAATGCACGCAGGTGAGGTCCGAAAGGTAATCAAAACTTGCGTCAGGTTCGCTTCTAAGGAACCCGCAAACGTCCGTCACCCGCGAAGGATCAATGCGCACGGAGAGTTGTCCGACAAACTCAGTGGCTTCCGAAACCGCTTCATCGAAATGCTTTTTTAGTTTTTGTACTAACGGATGATTTGAAGCGTCGGTAGGTTTTGGGCCTTCCTCTTTCTTCTTTACCGGCGGCTTCGGTGCACCCGCTGGTGCCGGCGTCTTCTCTGCTAACGACTCCTTCACCGCAGCCACACGCGACTTCGCCTGCTCAACCATGGCCGACTTCTCGGCATCGGCGCCAGCTAATTGTCCTGCGTCGGGAATGGATTGCGGTGGCGGCGTCTGATCGCCGGAGGCATCGATTACTGCAGGCGGCTCCGCTGATTGCGGTACCTTTTCGGGTGGTTCGGGCGGCAGTTTGTCGTTTTCGTCAGCCATTCCCTCGTTCTCTAGCTACACTCTGACAAACTGCGACAAATAATCGCGTTAGCAGATCAAGTTGCGTGTTTAATGCTATTACAAAAGGTCGGCAGAAGTGGATTTAAACATGCGTTCAAATTGCTGTCAATAAAGTTGTTTTTGTATTCAGATACACATTTTGCGCGAATATTCTTCGTGTTGTTTCGTCTAATTCGTGGACGGTTTTACGCGTTCCACAAAAGCGATCCACGAATTACACTAACTACACGAATAAGCTGCTCGTGGCGAACCTGCGTCGCTTGACCGTACAGGTGTGCCACCCATATCATTACGTGTTTGAAAAACAGGCAATTTAGCTGCCTATTTAGTGTTAGTGAGGCGAAAGAGTAATGAAACCAGGAATTCATCCGGACTATAACGAAATCACTGTAACCTGCGCATGCGGGGAAACATTTAAGACGCACTCTACGAAAAAGGGCGATTTGCATGTGGAAATCTGTTCAGCCTGCCATCCATTTTTCACCGGCAAACAGAAGCTGGTCGATACCGCCGGCCGCGTCGATCGTTTTAATAAGCGTTACGGCAAGAAGACTGCGGAAACCGCAACTCAGTAATAGGATTCATACTTGAATTCAAAGCATTAGCAGCTCAGGAAAACTAGAACGCCGGCGAGCATTCGTCGGTCGCTATCGGCGCATCTGCCTCGCGATCGACAAACCAAACGCCGGCGTTAGTGTTTGTAGTACTGACTTTATTCAGAGTTCAAGCTTTAGCTTGGTGAGTCACGAAACAGTCAACTGTAAAAACACATGAGCACAAACGAAAGAGATCTGATAGTCGGCGGACAGGCTGTAATCGAAGGCGTCATGATGCGAACTCCTAACGCCTATGCGATAGCCGTACGCAAAGCTGACGGCACAATCGTTAATACCGCTGCCGTGTTACCGAAGTGGAGCGACAAGTATCCGCTGTTGAAGCTGCCGATTCTACGTGGCGGTGCGGTGCTGGTGCAGTCAATGGGACTCGGCATCAAGGCGCTCAACTACTCCGCGAACGAAGCTTTCGCTGATGCCGAAGAAGCGGAGGAGAAAGAAGTCAAAGTTGCACTGACGCCGGCCGTCATCGAAGGCGAAGGTGACTTTGCGGGTTTGACCGGCGCGGTGCCCGGACTTTTTCCGGTGCCAACTGAAAACCGCTCGCGCGATGAGATGAAGAAGGGTGGGACGGCGGCAGCAGCCGGTTCGATCGTGTTCGCAATCTTTTTCAACATCCTGCTGTTCGTCGCATTGCCACTCCTGCTAACGAACGCACTATTTATCGGTGCGGGTTGGGCGCCCTCACCTGCTCCTGCGATTTCGAGCCAGGCCCCGGCTGCAGGAACTGTCGATGGTGTAACCGCTGCTCCTGCCGCGACACAGCCGGCTTGGTACATGCGCACCTGGAGCACGGTAAAGTCTTACCTGCATCCGGTTCGACCTTCGGTTGCATTCAACCTTATTGACGGCGCGATCAGGATGGCGTTCTTCCTGATCATGATTTTTAGTTTTTCGTTGCTGAAGGACATCAGACGCGTCTTTCAATATCACGGTGCTGAACATAAAACTGTTTTCACGTGGGAGGCCGGTCTGCCGCTGACCGTAGACAATGCTCGGCCGCAACCGCGCCAGCATCCACGCTGCGGCACCAGTTTCCTGATGGTGGTGATGCTGGTCTCAATCGTGTTGTTCTCGGTGATCAAGTTTGATTCGCTCGTTTATAACTTCCTCGTGCGACTGGCGTTGGTGCCCGTGGTAGCCGGCATCTCTTACGAGATCATTCGGCTCTCCGCGAAGAAAGAGAGTGGGTGGTTCTTCAAACTGATTACGCGTCCCGGTGTTTGGCTGCAAAATATCACTACGCAGGAACCTGACGACCAGCAGTTGGAGGTGGCCATCGAAGCGTTGAAGGAGTCGTTGAAACTGGAACCCAAGCCATCGGATCCCGCGCTGGCGCCGATGTCGTGACATTGGGAGATCGTTGAGTCATGTTAGATAGACTTTCAAAAATTGAGACGCGTTATGAAGAGCTTACCAACGAGCTTTCATCGCCCGAGCTGATCTCCGATCGGGCCGCTTACGCAAAGGCGGCGCGACAACATCGTTCCTTCGGTGAAATCGTCGAGAAGTATCGCCATTGGAAGACGCTGAACGAGGAACTGTCCGGCGCGCGCGAGTTGATGGACAACGCTGATGACCAGGAGATGAGAGAGATGGCCCGGCTGGAAGTTGAGAGCCTGCAGGAGCAGTTGGATGCGACTGAGAACGAACTCAAGGTCCTGCTGATTCCATCTGATCCAAACGACGAGAAGAACGTAATCGTCGAAATTCGGGCAGGAACAGGCGGGGACGAGGCCACTTTGTTTGCTGCCGAAATGCTGCGCATGTACGGGCGCTACGCTGAGCGACAGGGTTGGAAGTTTGAAGTGCTCGATGCGTCAGAATCCGGAATCGGCGGAATTAAAGAAGGTGTAGCACTAATCGAAGGCGAAAAAGTCTATTCAAAATTGAAGCACGAATCCGGCGTGCACCGCGTGCAGCGTGTGCCGCAAACTGAGGCGAGTGGGCGCATCCACACCTCGGCTATCACTGTAGCTGTCCTTCCTGAGGCAGAAGAAGTGGATGTGAAGATCGATCCGAAAGATCTGCGTATCGACACGTTCTGCTCGTCAGGTCCTGGCGGGCAGTCAGTTAACACCACGTACTCTGCCGTTCGCATTACCCACCTTCCGACGAACGTAGTGGTTTCAATGCAGGATGAGAAGTCGCAGATAAAGAACCGCGAAAAGGCGATGCGCGTACTGCGTGCGCGTCTGCAGGAAATAGAAGAGCAGAAGCAGCACGACGCGCTGGCCAGCGAACGTCGCTCGATGGTTGGCTCCGGCGATCGCTCGGAAAAGATTCGCACTTACAACTTCAAGGAAAACCGCGTCACCGATCACCGCATCGGTCTCACCATTCATCAACTGGATTTGGTGATGGAAGGCAACATCGACGAATTCATCCAGGCACTCACCACACACTATCAGGCTGAAAAACTCAAGAACGAAGCGGTTGCGGCGTAGACACGCGGTGAATGTCCGATAAGCTTTAGCTTGTCGTGGCGCCGCGACAAACCAAAGTTTATCGGACGAGGTCATGGCTGCAACCACTCATGTTCTGTTAATTCGTCACGGTCAATCGCGCGGCAACGCCGAGGGCCGTTTCGGCGGGCATACGGATACGCCATTGTCCGCTCGCGGACGCCGGCAGGCCGAAGCACTTGCGAAGGCGCTGGTCGGCGAGAAATTCAGCGCCATTTATTCGAGCGACCTCAAACGCGCAGTGCAGACAGCCGAACCTTTGGCTAGAGTTACGCGGGCCAAACTGATTACTTCAGATGCCTTCAGGGAGCGTAGCGTGGGAGTGATGGAGGGCCTGACGTTTGAAGAAGCCGCTGCGCAGTATCCCGAACAATACGCCGCGCTACTACACCGGGACTTTGAACACGTGTTGCTCGGTGGTGAGAGTTACCGGCAAACATTAGATCGCGCTTCAAAGAAACTCGATGAAATAATCGAACAACACAAAGGTGGCCGCATCGCCGTGTTCACCCACACAGGCGCAATCTGCATTTTGTCACTGCACCTGATGGGCGCACTTGACTCGCCGGAACTGACACCCGTTTGGATTGCCACCGCCAACTGTGCCATTGCACGGTTCGACTTACGCGACGATGGGTTCATCAGGGTGCTCACGTTGAACGATACGCGCCACTTGGCGGGGATATAAGGACTGTCCAATGTCCAATGTCCAATGTCCGTTTGAACATTGCACTTGCGTTTAAACGACCAGAGTGAAATCAAGCTCCTCTGCAAACGCAGACATTGGACATTGGGCATTTCGTTTTTTAGCGTCCGGTACAGTTCCGCGAGCAGCGTTCGGCTACGATGTCCCGCGTCCCACGCCACACACCTTCCGCATCCCGGGTCAACGTTAATAGCGAAGACAGATTTCCCTTCCCTCCATACTGCTGACGGACGTCGGCGCTAATAAAAGGATCGTCGGCGAAATGGTATTCGTCGATCCAGTATTCCGGATAGCCCGGTCCCGAGAGATATGCGTGGATGTGCTGTGGTTGACGGCTGCCGGGATAGGAACCAGGCCGGATAGTGCGAAACTCGTATCGCCCATCCGCGCCAGTCCGCATTACACCATGAATGCGCGTGCCGCGGTTATCGCCGCCTGACGTCGTGTACACACCTCCCGCATCGGTTTGATATACGTAGAGAGTCATTCCTTCCAGCGGTGTGCGCCCATCGGGTGCGAGTATTCTGCCGGTGATGACCAGCGGCTCGCCCTTTTCGTTCTCACTCACGATTGAGGTCTTCCACGAAACATTTTTTAGTTCTTCTTTGGCCTCAGTACGAGAGATCGACCGAGCGTTACAGCCGGTCCCGCCAAAGATGAAGAGCGCGAGCGCGAAAACGAAAGTTTGTTTTAGAAACGTCCTGTAGATGAGATTCCCGAAAGGGTTCATGGCGTATCTCCCTTCAGTTTGGCAATGGGTATCTGAATGTCCGATAAGCTTTACAGCTTGTCGTGGCGACGCGACAAACTAAAAGTTTATCGGACACTCTTGGTTGCTAAACGGACAGGATGGAAGCTTAGTTCCCCGGAGTCGAAGAGTTCACAACATTTAACAATCGATCAGCTTTGTGATTGAGTTGTGTTGGAAGTACGGAGCTTTGCTTAGAAGCCTGCTCATTGTCCACGCGACAGCGATCTCATTAGCACCACGGCTTCAGCCCGGTGATCGATGGACGTTATTTCCTTCTAACCGTTTCAACGGTTTTCGCGCCTCGATAAACCGTTGAAACTTGGGGGCACTTAAAAATGCCTCTGGATCACCGGGCTAAAGCCGAGGTGCTAATGAGATCGCTTCGCGAGGTTTCCAATAAACCCGTTTGCGAAAGTTGAATGAAAGCCGAGGAAGGTTCGGGGAAGGCTTATGCGACAGCTTCGCGCGCGGCATCGGGATCGTTATCGTCTAGCTCCTGGTGGCGATGCACAGTGCCATCCGATTCAAAAATGTAAGCCGACGGAGCTTCGCGCATGATGATGTCCTGAAGACGCATCAATCCGTACAACAGCGCTTCTGGACGTGGTGGACAGCCGGGAATGTAAACGTCGACGGGAATACAACGATCAACGCCTTGCATCGTGGAGTAGGAGTCGAACGGTCCACCGGTCGACGCACATGCTCCCATGGCAATGGCCCACTTAGGCTCCGGCATCTGTTCGTAAACGCGGCGCACGACCGGCCCCATCTTCAAGGTCACTGTCCCGGCGATAATGATCAAATCACTTTGTCGTGGACTTGGCCGAAAGACACCGGCGCCGAACCTATCGATATCAAATCGACCGGCGCCTGTGGCAATCATCTCGATCGCGCAGCAGGCCAGGCCAAACGTCATCGGCCACAAAGCGGACTTACGCGCCCAATTCACGACTGGCGCGCCAATATCCAACGCCTTTGCGCCCACGGTGCGCCGCACCGAGTTCATCATGGTGTCGAATCTGGTTAGGACGAATCCCTGATCGTGTTCAGCCATAACTCATTGTCGAATGTCCAAAGTCCAATGTCCAATGTCCGTTATTCAGAGTTGACATTGGACATTGGACATTCGACATTGGACATCTTCAGGCCCATTCTAATGCACGCTTCCGCCATGCGTAGTAGTAACCGACTACCAAAATTCCGATGAACACAAACATCTCAATTAGCGCAAACTTGGTAAACGAAAAGTCTTCGCCCATAAAGATGATGGCCCACGGCAGCAGAAAAATCGTTTCGACGTCGAAGATCAGAAACAACATCGCCACGATGTAGTAGCGGACCGTGAAACGCGAGTGCGCATCGGTCGTCGGATCGATGCCGCATTCATAAGGCCGCATCTTGCCCTTTCCGTACTTCGCGGGTCTTAAGAATCTACCGAGGACGATAGGCAGCACCGGAAAGATCACCGCCACCATAAAGAAGATCATTACCGGCCAGTAAGCCGTAATGGGTGAACCGATGTTTGCCGTCGAAGACGCCTGGAGGAACATCGTGATACGAAACGTAAATTAAAGCAGAACGTTTGCGAATGTTAAGAGCGGGAAAATCTTATGCGCCGCTCAAACTAAAGTCAACGAAGATTAAATCCACAGATACCGCTTTATTTGAAAATGGAAAAACCTGCATAGATCATTTGTAGATCGACACCGGGATTGAAAGTCGCTGTGTAGCCGTTAGAGATGTGATGATACTTGTAACCGATCGTGAATGAGCGTCTGTTGCTGTTGACTATCTGGATGCCGCCACTGAAGTCATAAGTGAAGTTGAACTGGGAGGCACCGGCAACCGGAACTTGCTCGGAGAAGTAGAGAAATCCCCCGGTTGCAGCGGCAAAAGGCTGCACGCGTTTTTGCCGGCGAAAGTTAAGCTTCAAACCAATTGGCGCGGCGCCGGCGCCATAAACCCTTTCGCGACTCTCCTGAATCGAGAAAACTCCCGGACTTACCGGAACCGCAGTAAATCTCTTCAGCGACAAGACCGCCACGGGAATAACATCGATGGTGTATTCGAAGGCAACATTTTCACTGGCGGCGAGTACCCGACCGTAGCGTAGACCCAAGTTCCCAAATCTCGCTTCGGGTGTCTTTCCAATCAAGGTCGGAGCATGAAACGAGAAGCCGCCCCAAATGCCAAACTCGTTCCCCCCTTTCTGGATGCCTTCATTTGATTGAGGCTCGTCGGTTGAGTGATTTGGGTTCGTTTGTGCCGGGGCCGCAACCACCGTCAAGAGGACAACCGTAAGGACTGCAAACCAACCGTTAATTAGGCGAGCCAGTAAATTCTGTTTTTGACCGATGGCGGAATGAGGATAGTTTTTCATGAGGTTACCGATGAGTAGGCCAAATTAGTGTTCCTGATGGCCGGATAATAGTGTGATCGCGTGGCTAAGCACGGGCCCGACGACAGCAAAACTTTCGCGAACGCCTTTGGGTGAGCCGGGGAGATTCACGACCAAAGCACCAGAACGAATGCCACAGACGCCGCGGGAGATCATTGCCATCGGCGTCTTACTCAGCGTTTGCATGCGCATTGCTTCCGCGATGCCCGGCGCCTCCCGCTCGATCGCGGCCAACGTCGCCTCGGGCGTGTTGTCCCTAGGCGCCACGCCCGTGCCACCAGTTGTTATGACAAGGTTGACGTCTTCACGATCGGCCCCAGTCTTGATTAACTCAGTTAGGGGTTCCAGATCGTCGGACACGATCGCTTTATCAACGACCTCAGCTCCGATGCCTTCCAACAACTCGACCAGGGCGGCGCCCGATGCATCTTCTCGTTCACCACGGGCGCAGGCATCGCTAACTGTCACAACAAAGGCGCGAATCGGAGTTGCCATTACGATTTCTTTAACCGGCCGTCGCCGTCGCCGCATGCATTTCTTGTAACGAACGAACTACTACTTCGTCAGTACCGCTTGCCGTTATCGCCTCTACAATTGCCTGCGCGCCCGTCATGGTCGTGACACATGGCACGTTGTACTGCAAAGCGGCCCGGCGGATGGCCTGTTCGTCAAAGTGCGAAACGCGACCCAAAGGCGTGTTGATTACCAGCGCGATCTCGCCGGTTTTTATGTGGTCCACGATGTTTGGGCGTCCTTCGTTGACCTTGAAAACCGTCTCAACTTCCAACCCAACTTCGCGCAGACGCGCTGCCGTGCCCAGCGTTGCGATTAGTTGAAATCCCAGGCGTGATAACTTTCGCGCCAACACCACTGACTGACCTTTGTCAGAATCGTTTACGCTGATGAACGCCCGGCCGGTTTTGGGTAGACGCAAACCGGCCCCCTGCATCGCTTTCCCGTATGCTTCGCCAAATGTTTCGCCAACGCCCATCACCTCTCCAGTTGAATGCATTTCCGGACTCAGGACGGGATCGACTCCCGGAAACTTAACAAACGGAAACACAGGAGACTTGATAAAGAAGCGGTTCACCGAAAGGTTGGCCGGCAAGCAGAATTCAGCAAGCGGCTGGCCCGCCATCACCAGTGCGGCGATGCGTGCGATTGGAACTCCTGTTGCTTTCGAAACGAACGGAACTGTGCGAGACGCGCGCGGGTTAACTTCCAAAACATAAACGCGATGATCTTTGATCGCGAACTGAATATTCATTAGTCCACGTACGCGCAGCGCGGTAGCCAACAGTCGCGTGTAATGGCGCATGGTTTCGATGTGCTCCTGATCGATCTTGATCGGCGGCAGCACGCATGACGAATCGCCCGAATGTATCCCCGCCTCTTCGATGTGCTCCTGAATAGCGGCCACCACACAAGTCTTCTCATCGGCCAATGCGTCGACATCAAACTCGGCGGCACGCTCGAGGAACTTATCGATCAACACCGGACGATCGGGAGTGAAGCCGACCGCTGTTCGTACGTACTTCTCCAATGACTCGCCGTCGTAAACAATGGCCATCGCGCGCCCGCCAAGTACATAACTAGGCCGCACCAACACCGGATAACCAATCTTCTCAGCCACTGCGAGAGCTTCTTCGACGCTCGCAGCCATGCCGTTTTCGGGTTGGGGAATTCCGAGTTCATTCAGGAGGGCGCCAAAGCGTTTCCGATCCTCTGCCAGGTCTATCGAGTCTGCTGCCGTGCCAATGATAGGAACACCGGCTTCATGAAGTCGCATCGCCAGATTCAGCGGCGTTTGCCCGCCAAACTGCACGATAACGCCTTCGGGTTCCTCGACGTCTACGATGTTCATTACGTCTTCGAACGTCAGTGGCTCGAAATACAAACGATCAGAAGTATCGTAGTCCGTGGAGACTGTTTCGGGATTGCAGTTAACCATGATCGTTTCGAAACCGGCGTCACGCAGCGCAAAGGAGGCATGACAACAGCAGTAGTCGAACTCGATTCCCTGCCCGATCCGGTTTGGTCCTGATCCCAGGATCATAATTTTGCGCCGGTTAGTCGGTTCCGCTTCGCTCTCGGTTTCGTAGGTCGAATAAAGATACGGCGTAAACGATTCAAACTCCGCGCCGCAAGTGTCGACGCGTTTGTAAACCGGAATGACCTTGAGTTGTTTACGATACTCTCGAACTTCGTCTTCGGTCGTATCCGTTAAATATGCGAGGCGGCGATCTGATAAAGCGACTTCTTTAAACTCACGCAGCATGTCCTCAGGAATTTCCGTCAGCTTTCGTCCTTCGATGTTCTTTTGGATCTCCATCACTTCGTTAAGCTGTGACAGAAACCACGGATCGACCCGTGAAAGCCGGTAGATCTCCGCGATAGGCCAGCCATGCTGCAGCGCGTAGGTGATGTATGAGAAACGCTGCGAATTCGGTCGCGCTAGCTTACGTTGCAGCTCGTCGTCAGAAACCTCTTCCAAGCGCAGCGGCTTAACAGCCTCGAGCGAACGCAAACCCTTGAACAGCGCTTCCTTGAACGTGCGACCGATGGCCATTACTTCGCCGACAGACTTCATTTGTGTCCCAAGTACGTCTTCCGCCTCGCGAAACTTTTCGAAGTCCCACTTGGGAATTTTGGCCACAATGTAGTCGATAGTCGGCTCGAAAGAAGCGGGGGTCTTCTGCGTGATGTCGTTAGGAATTTCGTCGAGGGTGTAGCCGACTGCCAGCTTGGCAGCGATCTTCGCGATCGGAAAGCCAGTGGCTTTTGAAGCGAGGGCCGAGGACCGGGATACTCGCGGGTTCATTTCGATGACCCGCACGTCGCCATTCTCAGGGTTTACGGCGAATTGAATATTAGAACCACCCGTTTCAACACCGACCTTCCGGATCACCGTGATCGACATGTCGCGCAGTCGTTGATACTCCCAGTCGGTAAGCGTCTGGGCGGGAGCAACAGTGATCGAGTCTCCTGTATGCACGCCCATCGGATCGAAGTTTTCAATCGAACAAATGATGACTACATTGTCGGCAATGTCGCGCATCACCTCTAACTCGAATTCTTTCCAACCAAGAATCGATTCCTCGATCAAAACTTCGTGCACCGGAGAAGCAGCAAGGCCCGCCGCGACAATCTCTTCAAACTCTTCCGGGTTGTAAGCGGTGCCTCCCCCAGTTCCACCGAGAGTAAACGACGGACGAATGATGGAGGGATAACCGGTACTGGCAACGATGGCTTCTGCTTCAGCCTGCGATTTCGCAAACCCTCCCTGGGGCATTGGTAATCCAGCCTCGTCCATCGCCTGTTTGAACAGCATGCGGTCTTCAGCAACGCGGATCGCCTCGCGCTTGGCACCAATCATCTCCACCCCACACTCCGCGAGCACGCCGGCATCGTCGAGCGCGATTGCGAGGTTCAGCGCTGTTTGTCCGCCAACGGTGGGAAGAATCGCGTCAGGACGTTCCTTACGAATAATGGCGCTGACTGCTTCGACTGTAAGAGGCTCGATGTAGGTTACGTTAGCGGTGTCAGGATCAGTCATGATAGTGGCTGGATTAGAGTTAACCAGCACGACTTCATAACCTTCCTGTCTCAACGCTTTGCATGCCTGTGTACCTGAGTAATCAAACTCACAAGCCTGACCAATAACGATGGGACCGGAACCGATGATTAGAATTTTGTGGATGTCAGTGCGCTTGGGCATTAAACCTGGTTCGAAGTGTTACGAGATGCCTTGGATGGAGTCGACGCATTATACATACGCGATCCAGCGCAACTGAAACGGTGGTAGGACTCTAAACTTAAGAGGGATTTCACTGTGGGGGCGAATCTGCCCGTCGTTGGTCTAACCGCTTACGATAATCATCGCCTTCAATCACCACCTTCTTACACATTTCATACAGGCGGCTGCGCAGTGGAGCACCGATTCGTTCTTCCAGCGTGGTGAGACCTTCAACGCGCGGTGATGCAAAAGTGCGGCGCTTCGGTTCACCTGTTTCCAGGTCGCCGTTGTTCACACGAGGTTCGTCAAAGTAGTTGGTAGTGAAAATCGTTAGCTTTTTTTGGTTGTAGCGGGTGTTGATGATTTGGTACAGCGTGTCTCTCACCCAGTTGGTGGGAACCGTAGCCCCCAGCTCATCGAGTGCCAGCACGTCAGCCTGGTAAACGGGAGCCAGCACGCGCATCTCTGAAGTTTGCGAAACCGGATTGTAGGAGTCCTGTATGGCCTTCAAGAGTGAACCGGATTCATAGAACAGACAGGCAGCACCCTTCCGTTCAATTAACTCCCGGAGAATGGCTATTGCCAGGTGTGTTTTTCCCACTCCGACTGATCCCATGAACAGAAGGCCTGTTTCCACGGCCGGATATTCATCAACTAAGCGACTGGCGAAGCTGTGTGCAAAATACTGCGAATCGTTCTTGGGGTAATAGGTGTGGAAAGTACATTCACGAAACCGCGGCGGAATCCGTGCGGCATCCAATGATCGAGCGCCCCGGTTCGTGCGCCGGCAATCACAGATGATCGCCCCTTTAGTTGGCTCAATACGTGTTCCGGTGCCAAAACAAACCGGGCACACATCCTCGGCGGCTGTCGCGCGTGTGTTCATTCGTATTACTTTAGGATCTGATTTGTCCGATGACATCCGGAAAATGAGTGCAAACTTATGATGCTTTCGCGCGGATTATAACATCGCATGATTTGGCTGCAATGAAACCGGCAGAATACCGTGTTATTTCCAACAACATGCGGGGTGTTTATCGTGCAATCGCGGTGCGTAAACAACCTATGGACCGCCTGGGTAATCTAATGCTGCTTTCAAAGTAGCACGAGGTGGACTATTTTTATGCAGAAGGGGTTTTCTTACGACGAGATGGATTTCTTCAGTTCATTGCTGACTAAACTGGGACTGCGCCAAATGAAGGTGGAACGCCACCCGATAAGGGTCTTTCTGCTCGACGACGACACCAGAAGACACGAGTGGTTTTCCAAAAGGTTTAAGGGCGACGTCATTGACGTGGCCGACAACGTGGAGGCGGCCCAGGAGTATCTGAGTGCCAATGCTTACGACGCCATTTTCCTGGATCACGACTTACATCCTGAGCATTACCACGCCAAGAGTCATGACGACGAACGCACAGGATTCGCAATAGCGTCATGGCTGGCTGCAAATCCCGAACTGCAGCGGGCCTCAACCATTCTGGTGCATACGCGCAACGCCGACGGAGCGATTCGCATGGTCGAAGAATTGCGGAAATCAGGCCGATCGGCTGACTACGTGCCGTTTCCCTACTTGGCGGAGAGAATCAAAAATTACTGGGCTCGATAAACAATGATTTGTCGGATGATGCAAATAATGGTGGCCAGGGACGGAATCGAACCGCCGACGCCGGCCTTTTCAGGGCCGCGCTCTACCAACTGAGCTACCTGGCCAATTGGGTAGGAAGGAGCGCGTAGTATAGGGAGATACAAAAAGAACTGTCAAATGAGGCCTAAAAACCGAGTTTGTTTGATACCGGGTGTACTTTGTCTGATTAGTCACAAAAATTCGTTGACTCGTAAAAAGTGCGGTGTATAATCCGTGCCGTTGAGGATGGGGTTGGCGCCCAAACGTCAGTCCAAGTTGCAAAACGACATCCGATTCAAAATTGATAGTGCCCGCCAGTGCCAGCTCGGCCGCCGATCGCGCCCCCCGCAGTCGCTACCTTCGAGCTGGCACAGCCTTTTTTAGAGGCCCTTTTCTTCGGTAGCCCTAAGCACTAATTCCTGCTCGACTAATTAAGTCCCTATTTTCCCGCTCCGCTTCAGAAATCACATCGTCTTCATCCAGCGTAAGTAATCGGCGATCACGCATTAGCACCCGTCCATCCACTATCACACTGCGCACGTCAGTCGCTTCTGCGGAATAAACCAGCGCTGATACCAAATCTCTTGCATTAGGCGTCGCGTGGAGCGTGTCGAGATTCACCACGATCAGATCGGCCTTCTTTCCCGCTTCCAGACTTCCTATTTCATCCGCCTGCCCCAAGGCTGTCGCCCCGCCAATGGTGGCCATCCGAAGGGTTTGTCTGGCCACAATCGCTTCCGGACCATGCAAAACTTTTTGTAACAGAGCCATGCTGCGCATCTCTGTGAACATGTCGAGACGGTTGTTGCAGGCAGCTCCGTCGGCGCCAAGGGAAACTGAGACGCCACGCTCAACCAGCGACTTAACCGGTGCGATACCCGACCCCAGCTTAAGATTTGATGATGGGCAATGTGATACGTGAGTTTTCGTCTTTGCCAGGATTTCAAACTCCTGATCGTCGAGATGCACGCAATGAGCAAAAACAGCGTGTGGCCCAGTCAGCCCTACTGAATCGAGATACGTGACGTTTCGCAAACCAGTGGCAGCTTCGACAATCTGACACTCGTTTTTGTTTTCAGACGCATGCGTGTGAACCATGACGCCGTGCGTCTTGGCGAGCGTACCCACCTGTTTAAGTAATTCGTTCGTACAACTCAACGCGAATCGGGGAGCAAAGCAATAGCGAATCCGGCCGTCTTCCTTGCCATGCCATTGCTTCAATAACCGCAGTGACTCCTGAATTGATGCTTCCGTTTCTTCGCGTAAACCGGCGGGAACTTCATCGCCATGATCCATCATGCACTTACCGACGGTAGCCCGAAAACCTGACGCTTCGACAACTTTAAAAACCTCTTCCGTATGCTTCACCGTCTCCATGGTTAGCGCCGTAGTCGTGCCCCCCTTGATGAGCTCGGCGATACCAAGCCGTGCCGAAGCTGCAATCGACTGCGGCGTGTGCGCAGCTTCCATCGGCCAGACACGTTTCTTCAACCAATCGAGCAATGAAAGATCGTCGGCAGCGCCGCGAAAGAGTGTCTGACAAAGGTGTATGTGCGTTTGCACAAAGCCGGGCAGAACAGCGCAACCGTCCGCATCAATAATCTCGTCAGCGCTCTCGCCGATGTCGCCGATGGCTGCAATTCTCCCTTCACGGATCAAGACGTCACCGCGCAGGATCGAATCACGCGCGTCGACTGTGATTACCGTGCCACCTTTGATAAGAATTGATTTCATCTCGAGTTCGAAAGCACAACGCGCGGATTATCAGTTTAGAGTCAACGACGTGTAAAGCGTTAAATTCTTGCACAAAGAAGCGCCCGGCTGTTGATTTTGACGGGTCAACAGTCGAGCGCAAATTTGTGGACCAGGAGTTATTTCTTGTCGGCGGC
>Ga0209486_10000694_pt1 | contig 14817 bp, 7 predicted proteins | sample NCCompost_FD_187518 | JGI IMG/M metagenome (GOLD analysis project Ga0209486, IMG submission 187518) | Agricultural soil microbial communities from Utah to study Nitrogen management - NC Compost (SPAdes) (version 2) | ecosystem: Environmental > Terrestrial > Soil > Agricultural land | place: USA...
GAAACAGAAACTGCTATTAGTACTGTTGCAAACGAAACGGCTAATGCGACTGGAACAGCAATGGATGAAACAGAAACTGCTATTAGTACTGTTGCAAACGAAACGGCTAATGCGACTGGAACAGCAATGGATGAAACAGAAACTGCTATTAGTACTGTTGCAAACGAAACGGCTAATGCGACTGGAACAGCAAGTAATCAGACCGGCAATCCAGTTTTGGATGCGCTAAAGAACATTTTCGGCGGAATTATGGGAAATAAGTAAACTCTTGTCGCAGTTGCGACGAGTGAAATTTTTATTTGAATTACTTATTCTTTAGATTTTCTGAGCAAGATTAATCACAAGTTATCAACTATCGATCGTAAATTTTCTGTAATTCCCGGTATTGTGCCTGTATGACTCTCATTATTCTGAAGGATATCTTGCCCAATTCTGCGAATCTTTTGTGTAGCTATCAGTGTATCTATTGCAGACTCAATATCTTTAGGAGAGAAATATCCCTTTAGTTTTTCCTTCAGAATTTCTTCTGAATCATATTTATATATACAGTGTTGTATCAGCAGTAGTTTTTCATCGTATGAAAAATTAGACACGCAATGATATCGGAAGTAACCAAATAAAAATCTCTCTTATTTCGAGTATCCTTCTAAATGCTCTCAAAGGGTAACAATACATGTATTAATCTGTAAAATCACTATAGATTGTCATAAATGCGCCTGGTAATGAAGTTTGGGGGCACCGCCGTAGATTCTGGAAAAAAAATTGTCCATATTACTAATTTGATCAAGTCTTATCATGATAAAGGTAACGAAATAATTGGAGTTTTTTCAGCAGTAACGGGGATGACCGATGAGATCTTGAATGTTTCAGGATATGTCTTAAAACGAGATAAAAGAAAGATCAAGGATTTTATCAACAAGACTAGAGAAATACATGTTGATATTATTCAAGACTGTATCAAAAATAAAAATTACAAAGCCAAGGCAATCCAAGTAGTTGAAGCTCTTCTAAAAGAGATGGAGAATATTTTGGATGGCATCGTAATGCTATCAGAAGTGACTGAAAAGGCAATGGATTATCTGCTTTCTTTTGGAGAACGACTTCTTACTCCCATAGTTTCTTATTCTCTGTTAGATAAGGGACTTGATTCCGTATACCTGACCGGACAGGAAGCAGGAATTTTAACTGATTCAAAATTTGGTCATGCGCGACCACTTTTAGATACTACTAAAATACGAGTAAAGTATCACATCGATCCTCTTCTAAAAGAAAATAAGATTCCAGTTATTACCGGATTTATTGGCGGAGATCAAAATGGAAACATAACCACACTGGGAAGAAGTGGATCAGATTACAGTGCCACAATTATTGCTGTTTGTGTCGATGCTGATGAGGTTTGGTTATGGACCGATGTAAACGGTCTTATGACTGCAGATCCACATATTGTAAAAGAAGCGAGAGTCCTCAAAGAAGTATCATTTGCAGAAGCAATTGAACTATCGCTTTTTGGTGCGAAGTATATGCATCCGAGGGCACTTGAACCTGTTATGGATACAAAGATTCCCATTAGAATAAAGAATGCATTTAATTTATCAAATGAAGGAACAGTAATCTCAAAAAATCCAAACAAATCTACACAAAATATAGTAAAGTCAATAATAGCTATCCGCAATACTGCATTGATTGATGTCAGCGGCGGAGGGATGGTTGGCGCACCTGGAACAGCAGCGAAGATCTTTGACGCACTAGCTAGAAAAAGCGTAAATATCATGATGATCTCTCAGAGCCCTTCTGAATCTAGTATCTCAATGGTAGTAAAAAAAGACGATTTAGATACTGCCACAACTACACTGGACCTGACGCTACTTGACAAAGTCATTAAAAATGTTCGAGTCAACGAAGATGTGGCAGTAATTGCAGTGGTAGGTTCTGGTATGCGGGGGATTAAGGGAATTGCTGCTAGAGTTTTTTCATCTGTTTCAAAAGATAATATCAATGTAATTATGATTGCACAGGGATCTTCTGAACTCAATTTAGCCTTTGTCGTTGATAATACCGACTGTGAAAAAGCAGTAAGATCATTGCACGAGGCTTTCATGCTTGGAAAACTTAAGTGATCATTCCAAAATCATTTTCTGTCAAATAACTACAATAAAGTACAATAGTCCTTGGAAAGGTGGGCTTGTAAATGAATATTAAAATACAATTGGAATTAAATACACACACAAGTGTACAAATTTGCTCATATAACTGACTGCCATTTAGGCTCATGGAGAAATCCCAAGCTCAGAGATCTTAATTTACAAGCATTTGAGAAATCTATATCAATCTCTATAAAAGAACAAGTTGATTTCATCATAATTACCGGAGATTTTTTTGATGTAAATATTCCTCAGCTTGGGCCAGTTAAGCGAGCCGTTGAAATACTAAAGCAAGCAAGAGATTCAGGAATACCTGTTTACATGATATATGGTTCACATGATTTTAATACTGCCAGCATTTCCATGATAGATATTTTACATTCAGCGGAACTGTTTATCAAACCGACCGAATTTCAAACCGATTCTAATTCAGTAGTATTAAAATTCTTTATTGACAAAAAGACTGGGGCAAAAATAACAGGTATTTCAGGAAGAAAGGTTGGATTAGATAAGGAGATCTATGAAAAACTTGATAGAAAAAACCTAGAAATGGAAGAAGGATTCAAGATTTTTCTTCTACATAGAGGAATACAAGAAATTCTTCCTTTAGACAGGAATTTTAGGGATTCACTACCTATCTCTTTTCTCCCAAAAGGGTTTGATTATTATGGTGGCGGACACATTCACAAGAGGCTCAAAAAGAAAATTGATAGTGGTATGATAATTTATCCTGGTCCTCTTTTTGGTTCTACTTTTCAGGATCTAGAAGAGACTGCAAAAGGAGAGAAACGAGGGTTCTACATAATTTCGTTTGATAAGGAAATATTGGATTGTAGGTTTATTGAGATTAGTGAAGCAGAGATACTCTATAACGAAATAGTAGCTTCAAAGTGGAGCACGGAAAAATTAGAAAATGAAATTACAAGGAATATATCCGAACTACAGGTTAAGGATAAGATAGTCTTATTAAAAGTAAAAGGGAAATTAGTTGGAAAACGCTCAAATATTGATTTTGGAAAATTTAGCTTGGACATTTCAAACAAAGGCGCTTTATTGTCATTTATTAATACTAATAATCTGTCAACTGATGAAATAAAGACCATCGCAGTGCAAAGTGACAACAAATTAGATATAGAAAGAGAAATATTTCATGAAAACATCAAGAATTTCCAATCAGAATCTACGCTTTCCGATAAATTAAAAAAACAAATAAATTCAAAGTTAATAGGCAATGGCGGAGAAAGCATCTCCCTCTCTCTCTTAGAAATTCTTCGAAATGATAAACTGGAAAATGAAAATACAACCACATATGAGGATAGAGTCATTTCCTCTGCAAAGTCAGTATTTGACGAAGAAGGCTATTTTTATGATCTTTAGGAAATATATCCTTAGTAGTGTAGCAGGTTGTGCGTCCCCTAATACTCAAATATTTTGAGTAGAAAGACAAAGATTGTAATAGTTTTATTAACCTACTAATTCGTATAGTGCGGGGATTGTGTATAGGTTTTGTCCAATTAAATTTCTGGTAACAAAAGTTCCCTAATTCTTGGTAACACAAGGAGACAAATCATACGGAACCAAATAGTAGTATCGCATTCTGAATTAATTTATGTATTATTTTTCCCTGAAGACTTAATTATTATTTGTGACAAGATAAATTTGTGAATCACAAAGGGATTTATGCGATAATTATTATATTATTAGCGCCGATTGTTGGTGAGAATTTTCTAATTTCATATTACGTATTGGCAACTGATTCGAAAGTTTCAAGGTTTTGGACCGATTGGTGCTACATATCGGCATTCCCAGAAGATAGACAGGTTTGTTTTTCAAGTCAAGAAGATTGTAAGAAGGCTGAGTTATCAGATTTATTCAAATCAGATACTTGTTTCAAGCACAAATCATAAGAAAAATATCTAGCTAGAAAAATTTGTCATGTATCACGAAAGTTCATGTCAAATTATACTAATTTTCTACCTAATATGAACAATAGGGTCGAAGATCAACAGATCCTTAATAGTAATGCTGTTCTTTACAGTATCATGTCTAATGGGATTACAGAATACGACTTGATCGGAGCGAAATGAAATTGCATACATGTGATTCTTGTAATACAACTAATAAGGTCGAGTGGTGTGAAAGCTGTAAAAGGTTTATGTGCGCCGTTTGCGATAACGAAATTCATAGTGTCAGTCTACCTTAATTTTACAAATTCCAACGTTCAAACAAACTATAAAATTGAACTTTTTAGTCCGCTACTTCATTCATCAGCATATGGATTTCTTCTTGCGTTGGTCCCTCTTAACGTTCGAATTTAGGACAACTTTGAAAGTAGCCACTGTCGTCTGCTATCAATTCTTTATTTTCGGTATCAAATGAACTATTAAATTTAAAGAATCAAATTTTTGATGAGGATATAAAAAAAGGATAGACTAGGATAATTCCTAGTTATCTTCGTCTTCGTTTTCAGTTGAGTTGCCAGAACTTGACGACTCATCAGATGACTCATCAGATGATGTTCCATTTGATTTATTTGCTTCTGGTGCTTTCACTAGGTCTTCTAACGAATTGCACATTTCATTTCCTTCTTGCACTACTGCACACAGTTCAAGGTCCTGAGCAGTGGTATCATTTGACACTTTTGCTGTAATTGGTATCTCAGTAGGACTTCCATCCTGACCAGTTTGTACCTTTAGATTTACAGTAACGTCTTTTGCTTCAGTTGCATTTACTTCTTCATTTCCACCGTCCTTGAGTTTTAAGGTTAGATTCATCGGAACATCCATTTGATCTGGAAGTTCTTCAGATTGTTCTTGCTGCGCTAGACTCATCATTGGATATGAAATTCCCAATGAAAGAGCAATTGTTCCTACCAAAATAATTACTAGTATGTTCATTATAATTCATCTAGGACTTTAAAACTTATAATAGTTAATGTAAATCACTTGCGTTCTGCGTGAATTTATGATATATCTTCAGTTATTTCTTAAATTCTTTATATCATAGTATACTTACCTCACAACCCTGATTTCAAAGGAGATGACAATTAATTTATTAGATTATACTATATTGTTAAATCTCTTCTGCTTAAGTGATTCATACGAAATGGTCGAGTCCTGACCAGTGTCACGAAAACGATCAATAATCTTTTATTTGTTCCATATTCCTAATACCTCTATAAAGATAATTTTATGATAATTAAAAAAATAGAAATTACCAATATTAGAAGCTACAAGGAAAAAACAACTATTGAACTTCCCATGGGAAGGATATTATTTCAGGGTGATATTGGTTCAGGAAAATCAACGATCCTTTCGGCTATTGAATTTGCTCTTTTTGGACTGGGTGATATTGATGCAAATCATTTACTCCGAATTGGCGAGAGTAAGGGCTCCGTACTTTTAGAATTTGAAAGTGGTGGTAAAATCTATAATGTTTTTAGATCTCTTCTAAGAAGAGGCAATAAAATTTTTCAGGAGGAGGGTTTTCTTTATGACAATGGCGTTAAGAATTCATATTCAGTTGGTGAATTAAAGTCTAAAATTCTAAATATAATTGGAATCAACGAAAGAAGCCAGACAAAAACAACTTCGACCATATATCGTTTCGCAATTTACACTCCTCAAGAGATGATGAAAAATGTATTGACATCCAATAACGAAAGAAGAGTTGAAATACTGAGAAGGGCGTTTGGTTTAGAAGAATATAGTATAGCAAAGAAAAATGCAGAGAAATTTTCTTCATGGATACGAACCGTTACTAAGATAAAGAGGTCTATGATGAATGATCTTGGTAACTACAAGAAGGAATTACAAAACATACAGAATATTACAGAATCTTTGAAAGACGAAGTCGACTACATTAAAGATAGTATAGTTGGTCATAATGATAAGATTCAGTCCACCTTGAAGAAAATGTTGGACACAAGGCAAAAGAAAGAGAGAATAATCCAGGCAGAGTCTTCCATTTTGCATCTGCAATCTACATTGGATAAGAACTTGAAGCTTAAAGAAGATACGAACTTGGAGCTTAATAAGATAAACAATGAATTACACGATATCTATCAGAGTGAAAAAATAGTTGCTGATCTTAGTCCAAAGTATCAAGATTATATTCAAAAAAGGGACGCTCTAGTAAATGTTACTGAAAAGGCATCACAATATGATAAACTATTACTTAATAAAGTAAAATTAGAAAGCAGTATCAACAGCGAGCGAGAAATGTTCAGGTCTAATATGAAAACACTAGATTCGGAATTAGAAGAGCTTGCTTTGGATCTACAAAGAATTGAGGATGAAACAGAGAACTTGAACTATCTGAGAAAAGAAGAAACGCTACTAATAAATAACATTAATGATTCAACCGATCAAACGGAATTGGACTATGTTTCTGACAATCTGTCTAAAATTAGATCAGAAATAATATCAATAAATAATGAAATATCGAAACAAAAATCTGAACTCGATTCAGTGTTACAGTTAAGGCATAATGCGGTGTGTCCATACTGTAAACAAAAGTTAAATGAACAACATTTATTGGAAATGGAAACGAAATTTTTACAAAGTAAGGATTTCTTGAAAAATAAACTCAATACGTTTGAAAAGGATCTAGAAACAAATCAAATTAAGAAAAACGAGTTCCTAAATGGGATAAAGCAGGTAGAAACTAAGAAATTAGAATTACAGAAAATTCAAATTAAGATCGCAAGATTAAATGTCGTCCTGAATAACAAAGAACAAATAAAATCTAAGATAATGGGAAAAGCAAGAAACAAGAGATTGATAGAGAACAAATTACAAGGTAGTTATTTTGTCGAAAAGATAAAAGAACTGGATGAATTGGATGACAAATTAAATAAGATTTATTCATATAAGGCGAGTTATGACTCGTTGACTAAAATAGTAAATGATTATCAAAAGACAAATCTTGACAGTACATATATGGAACATTCAAACTTGATAAAATCAAAGCAGAGTAAGATTGAAGAAAAAAAAATTAAGGAAAAATCGTTACTCGAGCTAGAAAATGAAGTTCTTGTGATCTCTAAGAAGCTGGCTGAAATGAAGGTAATATTTCAAGATAGGCAGGAGGTCGAAAATAAACTGAAGAGCTTGGATTCAGATAAAGAATCACTTGAGAATGAATTGATGAAAATGAAGGAAAACCTTGCCATGAGAAAAACAGAACATGATAACAATCTGAAGCAAATAGATTCGTTTAACAAGAAGATAGGCGAATTGGAGGAAAGAGTTGATAAAATTATCTTCACAGATCAGATAGGCATATGGCTGAATCAACATTTTATTCCGTCCTTAGAACAGATAGAATCTCAAGTTTTAATCAGCGTGAAGGAAGAATTCAATAGATTATTCCAAAAGTGGTTTTACTTACTGATTGAAGTTGGCGATATAGATGTAGAAATTGATGAATACTTTACTCCTATTGTGAATCAAAGTGGATATCACTTGGAAGTTGATAGTTTAAGTGGAGGAGAGAAATCCTCAATCGCACTTGCATATAGATTAGCACTTAATGAAATCATCAGGAGAATGATAATGCTTGAAGACAATCTATTGATTCTAGATGAACCTACCGATGGCTTTAGTAAGGAACAACTTGTTCAAATAAAGTATGTTTTAGAAGAGCTCAGTGCAGCTCAGGTAATAGTAGTTTCTCATGAGAAAGAATTGGAAGGATTTGTAGAAACAATATTTAGGGTAGTCAAAGAAAGTGAAAAATCACAGGTCGAATTAGCAGTATAGATTGACAAAGCCTGGCCATTATGAATTGAAATTTCAAATGCAAATTAAGACGCTTTGAATGATGAATATAATATAATATCGAAACTTACCAGTATTAGGTAAAGTTAGTGTGATCTAATCTATTAAATAGAAATCTATCACAGATTGAAATTATCTTGGAAAACAATATATTCCATAACATTACAAATTATGAAATTGGCAGACAAGATTAAGTGTTCGCACATTCTTGTAAAGAAGCAAAGTGAAGCACTTTCAATTCTTGAAAGATTAAAAAAAGGTGAAAGCTTTGATAAATTGGCAAAAGAATTCTCAATAGATAGGGGAAGCGGAAAACGAGGTGGCGATCTTGGCTTTTTTGGAAGAGGAGTTATGGTAAAGCCTTTCGAAGCAGCGTCATTTAATCTCCAAAAAAACCAGATTTCAGAACCTGTAAAAACAGAATTCGGCTATCACATAATAAAAAGAATTGCATGAGTACATCATCCAGTCACTAGCAATTCCAAATTCTTTCAATATACAAAATTTACTTTCTAATTTGAACCGGTAGAATTTCCAGTTTCTGCGCCAGTATTGTTGGAAAAAGTAATTGTCTCATTACTAGTTGTATTGCCAACTTTTATTGATAGATCGCTCATATTAATAACCATGCTAGGAGTCATATTTTGATTTTGGGCATTTGCTGAACTTGCGAAAGCAAATGGTACAGCAAGTGCAACTCCAATCATGAAAATTCTAGCGATATTCAGACATATCAATTTCATGGATTTGCTATCATTATGGACATATATATACAGTTAAGTTTTCTTCTCGCCATTGAAGAAAGGAACCTACGCACATGTTTTTTTGAAAGTTACATTCATGAGCACTGAACTTTTTGGTAAAGCTTGAATTTAGTTGAAAAATCCTAGGTTTCTCTTCAATTTAATGATAATTACAATACATAGAAAATAATGATTGTTAATATTATCCAAGTTTGGGATCCTTTTAAAATTTTTAGAATAATACTATGTTTACGTTAATATACTCACGCTCAAGATACAAATAAGTAATGGGATTTTCTGGTAAATCACATTCAATGTTATACTTAATCGTCATTTTTACTATCATTTTTTATTTTTTAGCTAGTTTTACTTCATTTTCAGCCATTCACGTTGGAATCATAGGCAACATAGCTCTTGGCCAAGTTGACAATGACAAAGGGGGTAGCAATGAAAGCAGCCCAAAGACCATAATAAACACGGCGATAGATGGAGATAACAATGCAATCGTCAACAATGGTAGCACAACATCAAACTCTATGAAATTTTCATTTTCAGGAACGGACAAAGAAGGTAAAACTATAAATCAATTCGAGTGTAGTGTTGATGGTAAACCTTTCGTTACTTGTGTAAGTACTAACACAGTTAATGTTATCGATGGAACACATACATTTAGCGTACGATCCGAAGATAACGCTGGAAATAAAGATTCAACTCCCGCTTCATATACGTGGACGGCTAATACGGAGACATCAAACACACAGATAGATTCTGCATCTGATGGCAACGACATGATAGTAACAAACAATAGTAACACCAGATCCAATTCGATGACTTTTTCATTTTCAGGAACGGACAATGTTGGTGCAAAAATTTATCGTTTCGAATGCAGTCTTGATAGCATCCCTTTCGTTACTTGTGTAAGTACTAACACAGTTAATGTTATCGATGGAACACATACATTTAGCGTACGATCCGAAGATAACGCTGGAAATAAAGATTCAACTCCTGCTTATTTTACATGGACGGTTGACACGACTGCGCCTACAACTTCTATAGTTTCTGCAGTCGATGGTAACAATAATACAGTCTCAAATAATGGCAATAGCGAATCGACCTCGATTAAATTTACTTTTAATAGCACCGACGCCGGAGGTGTTGGGATAGCTAGCCATCAATGTAATATTGATAACTCTCGATATGTAGCCTGCACCAGCCCATTCATATTCCCAAACTTATTGAGAGACGGTAGTCATACCTTCTCAGTTCTCTCTCAGGATAACGCTGGAAATAAAGATTCAACTCCTGCTTATTTTACATGGACGGTTGACACGACTGCGCCTACAACTTCTATAGTTTCTGCAGTCGATGGTAACAATAATACAGTCTCAAATAATGGCAATAGCGAATCGACCTCGATTAAATTTGCCTTTTCGGGTACAGACAATGGAGTTGGAGTAGGCCACCTCGAGTGTAACATTGATAATTCCAGATATGTGGCCTGCACCAGCCCGTTTGAATTTCGAAATTTGGTAGGGGACGGTACCCACAAGTTCAGTGTGAGAGCTGTAGACCATGTTGGAAATATCAATTTCTCACCTGCTTCATTTACTTGGACTGTAGATACCGTAGCGCCCAGTACTACTATCAGCAGAGCTATCGACGGGAATAAGACCATTTTGGACAATGGAACCATTACCGACTCTGATTCAATGTCATTTGAATTCTCGGGTGAAGATACTGGTGACAATGAAGACTCTGGAGTGGGAATAAGCCACTTTGAATGTAACATAGATAACTCTCGATATGTAGCCTGTACCAGCCCCTTCGTCTTTCCAAACATCTTGAAAGACGGTAGTCATACCTTCACGGTTTTATCTGTCGATAACGCTGGAAATAAAGATTTTAGTCCAGAATCATTCACTTGGATTGTTGACACTTTAGAACCTCTTACCTCTATTGATACTGTTACTGACGGCAATGGCAATCGCATGACTCCTGGAGGTAACACGTCCTCAAATTCTATTACACTTGCGTTTTCGGGTAACGATACGGGAGGAAAGGATGGTAAGGGAGTCGGAATAAAGCAGTTTGAATGTTCATTGGATGGCGCATCATTTTCTATTTGTACTAGTCCTGTCCAGTTCACTTCGGTAGATTTGCCGGAAGGTACACATACCTTTGATATAATCTCTGAAGATAACACAGGGAACATAAATACCTCCCCCAAATCGTTTTCGTGGACAGTTGACACCGAACCACCCTCCACTACTATTGATTCCTCGATCGACGGAACTCAAAATAACATCACTAACGGAGAGAATACTGCTTCGAATTCTATAACGCTTGAATTTTCAGCCACTGACAGTGGAGGTAACGAAGGTAATGGGGTCGGAGTAAAGCAATTTGAATGCAATATAGACAACTCGGAATTTGTTTCTTGTACAAGCCCGCTTCAACTTACAAATTTAACCGATGGCAATCATGAGGTAGAGATAGTGTCTGAGGACAATGTTGGAAATCTAAGTCCAACACCTGCCTCCATTAGCTGGGCTGTAGACACGGTACCGCCTACTACAGCTATCATCAGCGCTATAGATAGTAATGAGAACGTCGTTGCCAACAATAGCAATACCCGATTTAATTCTATGTCATTCACATTCGGGGGAAACGATACGGACGGCGCGGGAACTAAGGATTTAGGAGTAGGCCAGTTTGAATGCAACCTAGATGATTCTAATTTTGCAGTCTGCTCGACTCCAATACAATTTACTTCTGACAACATAACTGATGGTCCTCATACATTTAGGGTGATATCTGAAGATGAGGTAGGAAATAAGGATCAGTCTCCTGAATTATTTGCATGGACTGTTGATACCATGACTCCGTCTACTAATATCATAACTGTGGTTGATGGTAACAACAATACTGTAACTAATAGTAGCAACACTAAATCAAATGCTGTGACAATCACATTCTCTGGTAACGACACTGGAGTCGGAATCAATCACCTTGAATGTTCACTTGACGGGGCCTCTTTCAGTACCTGCACAAGTCCGATACATTTCACTCCTCCCATAATAACTGACGGCACTCATACCTTTGAAGTACTGTCTGTGGATAATTCTACAAACAAAGATCCCTCCCCTTCATCTTTTAGCTGGACTGTAGATACTGTACCGCCGGAAACCTCTATTCTGTCTGCCATCGACGGCAATGAATCTATTGTCAGTAGTGGTCAGAATACATCATCTAATCTTATTACATTTGAGTTCTCTGGTAACGACACCGATGGTGTTGGAATCAATCACCTCGAATGTTCACTTGATGGAGGCTCATTTACGGTCTGCTCAACTCCAGTACAATTTACCTCTGAAAATATCACGGACGGTACTCATACCTTTGAAGTACTGTCTGTGGATAATTCTACAAACAAAGATCCCTCCCCTGCATCATTTAACTGGAACGTTGATACCATATCACCTATTGCAAGTATCAATACTGCCATTGATGGTAACAACAGAATTGTTACTAACGGAAGCAGCACTAAATCCAATGCAATGATGTTTGAGTTCTCTGGTAACGACACTGGAGTTGGAATCAATCACCTTGAATGTTCACTTGACGGGGCTTCTTTCAGTATATGCTCAACTCCGGTACAAATTACTTCTGCCGATTTACTTGATGGAAGCCATTCATTCATGGTCGTTGCACAGGACAATGTTGGAAATATTATGACTGCTCCTGTACTATTCAACTGGACTGTCGATACCTTACCTCCAACCACGGCAATCAATACTGCTATTGATGGAAATAACGGAACATTAGTTAGTGGAGACATTACTAATTCAACTTCAATAGATTTTACGTTTTCAGGTAATGATAGAGGTATCAATGAAAATAATGGCGTAGGAATAAAACAAATCCAATGTAGTATCGACAACTCTAATTTTACAGATTGTGTCAGTCCAATCGAATATGACAATCTTAGTGATGGAAATCATAGTTTACTGATATTATCGGAGGATAACGTAGGAAATAGGGGACAAGTTCCTTCATCCTTTAACTGGACCATAGATACTGAAGCTCCATCAACATCAATATTTTCAGCCATTGATGGAAATAATGATTTCCTGATTCAAGGAAGTAACACATCTTCTAACTCTATGTCCTTTGAATTTTCGGCTAATGATACTGGTGGTAACGAAGATGTGGGCGTAGGAATAAAACAAATCCAATGCAGCATTGACAATTCAAATTTTACAGATTGTGTTAGCCCATTAGAGATTGAGTCTGATACGCTTAAGGATGGCTCTCATGTCTTTATGATTAGAGCTGAGGACAATGTTGAAAATCTAAGCCCCGACCCATCTTCGTTCAACTGGACAATAGATACAGTATCTCCTACTACGATTATCAGCAATGTTACGGATGGTAACAGAACATCAATAAGTAACGGCAGCAATACTAGATTTAACTCTGCCACATTTGCGTTTTCAGGTAATGATACCGGAGTTGGCATTAGTAGTTTTGAATGCAGTCTCGATAATTCGAACTTTACTACATGTAGTAGCCCTGTTCAAGCAACCAACCTTACCGACGGCGACCATACAGTTACTATCAGATCTCAAGACAGTGTAGGAAATGTCGATATCTCCCCTTCATCTTTTAGCTGGACTGTAGATACGGTAGCACCACTTACTTCTATAAACTCTGTTACGGATGGTAATATATCTACAATTAGTACAGGTGGCAATACCTCATCAACAACCGCGAAGTTCGAATTGTCCGGTACTGATAGTGGTGTAGGTCTCAGCCACTTTGAGTGTAGTTTCGACAAATCAAAGTTTATCACATGCGCAAGCCTATTCCAGATTGACAATATAACAGATGGTATGCATTCCCTTGAAACTAGAGCCCACGACAATGTTGGAAATAAAGACGTTTCACTTGCATCATTTAGCTGGACTGTAGATACTATCCCGCCTCTCACCTCATTTGTCTCCACTTCTGACGGAAATAGATCGGTCATTAAGAATGGTGGTAACACGTCATCAGATACTGCAATTTTTGAATTTTCAGCTTCTGACAGTGGTGGAAGAGAAAATAAAGGGGTAGGAATTAATAAATTTGAATGTAACATAGACAATTCTAACTTTGTTACATGTGTTAGTCCTCTAGAGTTTAATTCTCTACGGGAAGGCTCTCATACTTTGAAGATATTCTCAAAAGACAATGTAGGTAATATGAGATCATCTCCGATTTCATTCAGCTGGACTGTAGATACTATCCCACCGTTCAGTTCCATCAATTCTGTTGCTGATGGTAGTAACCAAACTTTGGAAAATAATGATAATAGTTCATCCACCTCGATAGAATTTACTTTTACAGGTACTGATTCTGGTGGCGTTGGAATAGATCGTCTGGAATGTTCACTAGATGGTGGATCGTTCAGCGTTTGTTCTAGTCCAATCAAATATTCTTCTGCCAATATATCAGATGGTGCTCATATTTTAGAGGTACGGGCAGAGGATAAGGTTGGGAATTTAAGTCCTCATTCATCATTTACCTGGACGGTCGATACAGTACCTCCAGATGCAACTATTGATTCTGCGATAGATGGCAATCACACTGTTATTAGCACAGGCGGTAACACATCTTCCAACTCTATGCTATTCAATTTCTCAGGTGTAGACACTGGTGGTAAGGAAGGCACTGGTGTAGGCATCAATCACTTTGAATGCAGTCTAGATAATTCTAACTTTACTGCGTGTACCAGCCCTGTGAGGGCAAGTAATATGGTCGATGGAGCTCATATCCTTGAGGTAAGAGCAAAGGATAATGTAGGAAACACAAGCCCCTCTCCTTCATCATTTACATGGACTGTCGACACAACAGCCCCTACAATTAATATTGACTCTGCCGTAGATGGAACTAATGATGCTATATCCAGTGGCGGTGATACAAAATCTACGCTGATGACATTTATGTTTTCAGGTAACGATACTGGAGTTGGCATCAGTAGTTTTCAATGCAGTCTAGATAATTCTAACTTTACTGCCTGCACCAGCCCTCTTCAAACAAGCAATCTTACAGACGGTGAACATATCCTTGAGATAATAGCTCAAGATAATGTTGGAAATTCGGGCGAATCTG
>Ga0209486_10000696_pt1 | contig 14808 bp, 13 predicted proteins | sample NCCompost_FD_187518 | JGI IMG/M metagenome (GOLD analysis project Ga0209486, IMG submission 187518) | Agricultural soil microbial communities from Utah to study Nitrogen management - NC Compost (SPAdes) (version 2) | ecosystem: Environmental > Terrestrial > Soil > Agricultural land | place...
TACCGCTATCATTCAACGCCGATGAGCGACTGCCTGTTCTGCAAGATCATCGCGGGCGAAATTCCCGGCCACCTCGTCCATGAAGACCGCGACCTCGTCGCCTTCAAGGACATCAACCCGCAGGCGCCGCTTCACCTGCTGATCGTGCCGCGGCGGCATATCGCGACGCTGAACGACCTCGCACCCGAAGACGACGGGCTGATTGGTGTGATGTTCAGACGAGCGGCAGCGCTGGCAAAACAGAACGGCTACGCGGACCGTGGCTATCGGACTGTCCTGAACTGCAATCGGGATGCAGGCCAGACCGTGTTCCACATACACCTTCATCTGCTGGCCGGACGGGGGCTCGGCTGGCCTCCGGGCTGAAGAGCGAGAAGTGTTGTCGCGCTAGAAGATCAACGGCAGCAGTTCTGCCAACGTGCGAATGACCGGCACGCTGGCCACCGTGTCTGCCGCGCCCTCGCCTCGATGGACGAGCACTCCACGCATCCCGACGCGAAGGGCGCCTTCGATGTCGTGCGGCAGGCTGTCGCCGACCATCACGGACTCTGCCGGCCCGACTCCCGCAAGCTGCAGCGCCGCCTCAAAGATGCTCGGATGCGGCTTCAGATAACCATGCTCCGATGAAGAGATCGCCGCGCTGATCAATCCCTCGAGCTCGAAATGCTGCTCGAAGGACGCCAGCGACCGGTGGGAATTGGAGATCAGTCCGATTTTGATGCCGCGCCTCGCCAGCTCCCGCAGGACCGGCGCGACGTCGTCGTAGAGGGAAAAGTGATGACAGGCCGCCCACTCGTCGTATATCTCGCGGGCACATGCGTCGAGCGACGGACCGGTCCCGCCCATCTCCTCGATAATGCGCCGCGTATACCGCACGAAGATCTCGCCGTCGTAGACGTGCTCCTGCTGCGCGTCCAGGATGACCGAGGCGGCGCGAACGGCATGACCGAAGCGAGCCGGCTCGACGGCTATGCCGTAGCTGGCGCAGAAGCGCTGATACCCTTCTCCCTGAAACGTCGGACCCGGATAAATGAGCGTGAAATCCACATCGAAGAAAACCGCGGCCGTGGACACTGCCGCTTGCTCGTGAGCGGTCACTGCAGCGAGCCGGAGTACGGACCCGCGACCACGACCGTCGCGCGCGAGGGATCGAGCGTTGCGCGCGCCGCCTCGTGCACCTGGTCGCGGCTGACGTCGCCGAGCAGCGCCGGCAGCCGCAGGTCGTAATCGAGACCGAGACCGAACAGTTCCGCGGTCTGCAGGAACGTCGCGATACCGGCGTTCGTCTCGAGCGTTCGCGGCATCGATCCGATCAGGTACTGCTTCGATTCGGCCAGCTCCCGGTCGGTCGGACCGTCGGCGGCAAACCTGGACAACTCGACATCGATTGAGCTGACGGCGCGCTCGACGTTCGCCGGGCCGACACCGGCGCGAACGACGAGCGGACCAGGAGCAACGCTCGCGTCGAGGGAGCTGAACGTGTAGTACGCCATGCCCTGACGCTCCCTGATGCTGTCGCCAAGACGGCCGCCGAGGGCGTACTGTCCGAGGATGTTGTTCATCACCCAGTACGCGTAGTAGCGCGGATCGCCGCGGCGGATCGCCACGAACCCGTAGGCGACGTCCGCCTGGGCCTTGTTCATCATCGGCAGGACCGTCGAACGGCGCGCGCGCGCAGGCTCGACGTGCACGACATTCATCCCGGCCGGGGCGTCCGCCTGCCATTCCCCGAAAACCGACGCCGTTGCCGCCACTGCCCGGTCGGCTCCTACGTCGCCGACAAGCGCAAGCGAGAGCGCCTGAGGCGCAAAGCGTGCCCGATGGAACCGCCGCAGATCGCCGGCGGTCATCCGCTCGACTGTTTCGAGCGTTCCCCGCACTGGCCGCCCGTATGCGTGATCGTTTCCGTACAACCCCCGCATCATCGTTTCCATGGCCACGGTGGCGGGATTGTCCTGGTCCTGGCGAAGCAGCGTGATGATTTCGCCGCGGCGCGTCTCGACTTCGCTCTCAGGAAAGGCGGGCCGGATGGCGATGTCACCCACGAGCGCCAGGATCCGCTCGAAGTCCTCGGACAGGCACGTGCAGACCAGCCACATCGCGTGGCGGTTCACGGCAACCGTGAGCGACACGCCTCGGCTATCCAATTCCTCCGCGATCTGATCCGCCGTGCGCGATTCGGTGCCTCGATCGATTGTCTTGGAGACGAAATGTGCGAGCCCGGCGCAGTCCTGCGGGTCATAGGCCGTTCCGGCATGAAAACCTGCGTGAATAGTGATCGCCGGTGTCGTGCGCGTTTCCTTGGCGAGAATGGTCAACCCATTCGGCAGCACGTGCCGTGCCGGCGACAGCCCACGCTCATTCCGTCCGGTCGCCGGCGAGGCGGCAATCGCCGAACGTGTGTTCGGCTGATGATCACTCGGCATGCGGTTCGAACCGGCCGATGATCCGATTGGCGGCCGTGAAACGCGCGGCGGCAACCCTGGCGACGTCCTCGAGCGTGACGGCGTCAATGCTCGGCGAAATCGACGAAAAGAAACGCCAGTTGGCGATGGTCTCGAAGAAGCCGAGCTGGTGGGCGATGTTCGAAATGCTGTCCTGCTCGAACACGAGCCGCGCCCGGAGCTGAGTCTTTGCTTTCGCGAGCTCCTGCGGAGTGACGCCTCCGGTGCGCACAGTATCCATCACCTGCAGGACACGATGCTCCAGGGAGTCGAGCGCGGTTCCCGCAGTGGCAGTCAGGGAAACCGTGTAGAGAAACGGATCCTGCGTCGGCACGATCCCACCGCTCACCGCCGACGCCAGCCCGCTGTTGACCACCGCCTGATAGAGCCGGGCGCTCCGCTGCGGTGGCGGCGTCCGGAAGCTCGCCCACAGGTTCAGGCCTTTGGCGCCGGTGAGGACACTGTCGAGCACCAGCAGGGCAAAGAAGTCCGGATCGGTTGCAGCGGGTGCGTGGTACGCGACCTTCAGATAGGACGTTGTCCCCTCTTTCGCAATCGTCAGCCGCCGCTCTCCGAGCTGGGGCGGTTCGGGGGTATAGCGGGACTTCGACAACGCGCCAGACGGGATCGTTCCGAACTGCTTCACGGCGCTCCGCATCGCGTCGTCTGCGTCCACGGCACCGACGATGACGAGCGTTGCGTTGTTGGGAACGTAATGCTGACGGTAATAGCCGTACAAATCGTCCCGCGTCATCGTCTGCAGGTCGCCGAGCCACCCGATGGTCGGATGCCGGTACGGATGCGCGTGAAACGCGGCCGCCGTCAATTCCTGATCGAGCAGCTGTTCGGGATCGTTCTCGCCACCCTGAAGCTCAGAGATGATCACCGTGCGTTCCGACTCGACGTCCGAGGGGTCGTACAGGCAGTTCGCCATGCGCTCCGCTTCGATGAACAGCATGTGATCGAGGGCGTCGTGCGTGGCTGTTTCCGTGTAGGTGGTCTGGTCGATCCAGGTGTAGCCGTTCCAGTAGCCGCCGTACTGCTCGATGATGCCCTTGACCTTCTCGCGGGGAATGTTCGTCGTCCCCTTGAAGTTCATGTGCTCGACCCAGTGCGACACGCCGGTCAAGCCCGGACGTTCGTCCTTCGAGCCGACGCGATACCAGCACCAGACCGAGGCGAGCGGTGCGGTGTGCACTTCCTGAATGAGGACGCGCAGGCCGTTGTCGAGGAGCTCCTCCCGTACGTCCATCAGCGAATTATAGGCGTGGGCGCGATACCATTGAGGTTTATGCCCGAGTGGAAAGAGACGGTAAACCTGCCTCGAACAGGTTTTCCGATGAAGGCCAACCTCCAAACCGCCGAGCCCGACGCGATCGCCCGGTGGGAGGCCATGGACCTGTACGGACGAATCCGCGACAAGCGCCGCGGCGCGCCGAAGTTCGTGTTGCACGACGGACCTCCGTACGCCAACGGGCACATCCACCTCGGGCATGCTCTCAACAAAACGCTGAAGGATCTCGTCGTCAAATCGCGCACGATGGCCGGGTTCGACAGCCCGTTCGTGCCAGGTTACGACTGCCATGGGTTGCCGATCGAATTGAAGGTCGATCGTGAGCTCGGGCCCAAGAAGCGCGACATGACCATCGCGGATGTCCGGCGCGCCTGCCGGTCATCGGCAAACCGGTTCATCGAGATCATGACCGCGGAGTTCCGGCGGCTGCTCGTCTTTGGCGAGTGGGAGCATCCGTACGTCACGATGAGCTACCGCTACCAGGCGGACATCGCGCGTGCGCTCGGGAAGTTTGTCGAGCGTGGTCTCGTTTACAAGGGCAAGAAGCCGGTTCACTGGTGCATCCATTGCCGCACTGCGCTCGCGGAAGCCGAGGTCGAGTACGAGGATCATGCCTCGCCCTCGATCTACGTCGAGTTCCCGCTGTCCGCCGAGAGCGCGCCGGAGCTTGGACGCCGGGTGCCGGAGCTTGCTGGCCGACAGGTGTCCGTCCTCATCTGGACGACGACGCCGTGGACGATTCCGTCAAATCTGGCGATCGCCTTTCACCCTGAGTTCGATTACGCCGCATACGACGCCGACGGACGCGTGGTGATCGTCGCGGAAGGCCTGGCAGAGACGGTCGGCCAGAACGTCAAACGGCCGCTGGAACGGCCGCTGGCGCGTATGAAGGGAAAGGCGCTTGAAGGGCTGCGCTTCCGGCATCCGTTGTACGAGCGCGATTCAGTGGCCGTGCTGGCCGACTACGTCACGCTCGAGCAAGGGACAGGCGCCGTTCATACGGCGCCGGGCCATGGCGCGGACGACTTCCTGACCGGCGTGAAGTACGGACTGGAGATCTACGCGCCTGTGGGACCCGGTGGCCAGTTCCTCGACACCGTGGAGCTCTTTGCCGGTCAGCGCGTGTTCGACGCAAACCCGAATGTCGAGCAGGCGCTGCACGAGCGCAGCCGCCTGTGGCACCGCGACACGCTTTCGCATCAGTACCCGCACTGCTGGCGCTGCCACAACCCCGTCATCTTCCTGGCAACGTCGCAATGGTTCGTGCGGCTCGATGGCGATCCGGTTATCCCGTGCGAGGACGGGCAGACGCGGACGCTGCGCGACGCCGCGCGCCACGCGATAGACCATCAGGTGAAGTGGATCCCGCGGTGGGGGCGGGATCGCATCTTCAACATGGTGACGAACCGGCCGGACTGGTGCATCTCGCGTCAGCGGGCGTGGGGCGTCCCTATCCCCGCGGTGGACTGTACCGCCTGCGGCGAAGCGATTCTCACCCGCGAGCTGATTGAGAAGGCTGCCGATGTCTTCGAGCAGCACAGCGCGGACGCTTGGTACGAACGGCCGATCGAGGAGTTCCTTCCGGCCGGACTCACCTGCCCCTCCTGCGGCGCGGCATCATTCGAGCGCGAGCGCGACATTCTCGACGTCTGGTTCGACTCGGGGTCGAGCCACGAGGCGGTCCTGCCGAGATATCCGCAGCTGACGTGGCCCGCGGATATGTATCTCGAGGGCAGCGACCAGCATCGCGGCTGGTTTCAGAGCTCGCTCCTCGTCGCGCTGGCCACGCGCGGGCGGCCGGCGTACCGCGAGGTCCTGACGCATGGCTTCCTGATCGATCTCGAAGGCCGGAAGATGTCGAAGTCGGTCGGAAACGTCATCGCCCCGCAGGATGTGATCAAGGAGAGCGGCGCCGAGATCGTTCGTCTGTGGGTGGCGATGAGCGAGTTCACGGAAGAACTGCGCGTGAGCAAGGAAATCCTCACCCGCGTCGTCGACGTCTACAGGAAGCTCCGGAACACGTGCCGGATCCTGGTCGCGAACCTCTATGACTTCAATCCCGCGGCCGACGCGCTGCCGCTCGACCGTCTCGACGCCGTCGACCGGTTCGCGCTCGCACGCTACGCCGAAGCGGCCGAGCGGATGCTGCGCGCGTACGACGAATACGACTTCTCGACGGTTACACAGACCCTGAACATGCTGGTGACCGTGGACCTGAGCGCGTTCTACGTGGACGTCACGAAGGACCGGATGTACACGCTCAGCCCGCGCTCGCAGGAGCGCCGCTCGACGCAGACGGCGATGTTCATCATCTGCGACGGACTGGCCAGGCTGCTGGCGCCAATCCTGCCGGTGACCGCGGACGACTTGTGGCGGCACATGCCCGGCGACCGCGGCGAGTCGGTCCACCTGGAAGACTTCCCGGCCGTCGACCACCTGGCCAACCCGGACCTGCTTGGCACCTGGGAACGTCTGCTCGCCGTCCGGGAAACAGTGAACGCGGCGCTCGAAGACAAGCGCAAGGACAAGCTGATCGGGAACTCGCTGAGCGCTCGTGTCGTGATCACCGTCCGCGGACCGGTGGGTCAGCTTCTCGAGACGCATCAGCAGCAGCTGCCGATGCTGTTCAACGTCTCGGACGTCGCGCTGCATCTCGGGCCGGCCGGTGAGGGCGACGACATCCAGGTGGTCGTCGAGAAGGCACCGGGGGTGAAATGTGCCCGGTGCTGGCGGTTTGTGCCGGGGATTCGCACAGAGCCGGAGTGGGAAGGTATCTGCGATCGCTGCCGCGACGCCCTGAGCGTGGCGTCCTGATGTCCACCCGCGTTCAACTCGTCGTGGCGCTGGCGGTCATCGTGCTCGACCAGATCGTCAAGGCGATGGTGCGAAGCCGCCTGATGCTGCACGAAAGCATCACGGTCATTCCCGGGTTTTTCGATCTGACGCGTGTGCACAATACCGGCGCAGCCTATGGATTTCTCAACGGCGTCGATTTCCCGTTCAAGACGGCGCTCCTCGCCTGCGTTGCGACCGCTGCGCTGATCGGCCTCGCACTCTACGCGGTGAAACTCGACCGCAATCAGGGGCTGACGCGCGCGGGCCTGACTCTGGTCATCGGCGGCGCCGCCGGCAACCTGATCGATCGCGTGACCGCGGGCTACGTCCTCGACTTCGTCGACCTATACCGCGGGAATTGGCACTTCTGGGCATTCAACGTCGCAGACTCGGCGATTTCCATCGGCGTCGTCCTGATGATCCTCGAGCTGCTTGGCCTCGGGCGGACACGTGTATCCAGAACTGTTTAAGGTCGGACCGTTTACCGTCTACACCTACGGCGTCCTGCTGGCGGCGTCGTATCTGCTGGGACTTCGCCTCGCCATGTGGCGGGCAAAAAAGTGGGGGCTCGACCCGAACCGCGTGCTTGATCTCGGGATCTACATCATCATTGCCGCGCTCGTCGGCGCCAAGCTGCTCCTGCTCATCGTTGACTTCGATCAGTTCAGGAATCCTCGCGAGCTGCTGAACCTCGCCCGTCTGGGCGGAGTGTTCTACGGCGGACTGCTGCTCGCCGTCGGCGTTGCGTTCTGGTACATCCATCGTCACCGTCTGCCCTTCTGGACGACGTGCGACGTGTTTGCCCCGGGCATCGCGCTCGGCCACGTCACCGGACGGCTCGGGTGCCTGGCCGCCGGATGCTGCTACGGCAAACCAACCGACATGCCGTGGGCGATCGTGTTCACCAACCCGCTGGCGGCGGCGAACGTCGGAACTCCGCTCGGCATCCCGCTGCATCCGACACAGGTGTACGAGGCCGGGACGTCGCTGATCATCCTGGCGATTCTGCTGGCCACCGAACGGCGCGGGCGGAGGTTTGCAGGGCGGACGTTCTGGGCGTACATGTTTCTGTACGCGGTCTCGCGCTACGTCATCGAGATCTATCGAGGCGATCCGCGAGGCACGGTGTTCGGAATGTTTTCGACATCTCAGTTCATTTCGGTCGTGCTCGCGCCGCTCAGCCTGATCATGCTGTTCTGGCTGTCTCGACGCGCCCCCGTGGAGCCCGATCAGGTTCCGAAGCGGCGCCGCGTCGCCGCGTAAACCGTGGTCGAGTTCGAGGTCCCTGTCGACGATGACGGTCAGCGGCTCGATCGGGTGCTGGTCTCGATGCTCGCCGATCACTCGCGATCACGGCTCCAGCGGCTGATTACGGACGGCTGCGTCCGGGTTGGCGGGACCGTTGCCGTCAAGCCGAACACAATCGTCCACGGCGGAGACCGGATCGAGGTTGACGTTCCCGAGCCGCAACCGTCGACGCTCGCGCCGGAACCGCTGGATCTCGACATCCTCTATCAGGATCCTGATATCGCCGTTCTGAACAAGCCGGCGGGGATGGTGGTGCACCCCGGCGCCGGTCACGCGTCTGGCACGCTCGTCCACGCGCTGCTCCACCACGTGGACGATCTCAGCGGCATCGGCGGCGAGCTGAGACCGGGCATCGTCCATCGACTCGACCGCGGTACGTCGGGCGTGATGGTCGTTGCGAAAAACGACGCCGCACATCAGGAACTGGCGCGTCAGTTTCACGACCGCGAGATCGAAAAGGAATACATCGCGCTGGTGTGGGGCGTGGTGCAGGCGGGGCGGCGGATCGACGCCGCGATCGGGAGGGATCCCTCCAACCGGCAGAAGATGTCGGCACGGTCCAAGCACGCACGCGAAGCGGTGACCCGCATCACACGCGCCCATCACTTGCCCGGACTGACGCTCTGCCAGGTGGCGATTCATACCGGACGCACGCATCAGATCCGCGTGCACCTCAGCGCCATCGGCCATCCAATCGTCGGCGACGCGCTCTACGGCGGCGTGCACCGCCGCGTCGCCGGCGACATCCGCGCCGTGCAGCGGCTCGAGCGGCCGTTCCTGCACGCGGCGCGGCTCGTGTTCAAACATCCACGGGACGGGCGCCGTCTCGAATTCATCGCTCCACTCGCGGAGGATCTGGCCGCCGTGCTGAACGACCTGCCAGGCTGGGCTGACCGCGATGAATGAGCCTATCGTGCCCCGCGAGATCCACCGGATTTATCAGGGACGTACCTTCACTGTTCAAGTCGAGACGGTGACACTGCCAAACGGGAGCGAATTGAATGCCGAAATCATCAGACACCCGGGTTCGGTGGTCATCGTTCCGGTCGCGGCGGACGGCCAGATCATCCTCGTCAGGCAGTACCGGCATGCGATCGGCCGCTTCGCGTGGGAGCTGCCCGCTGGAAGCTTGAAACCGTCTGAACACGCGGTGGACGCGGCACGGCGCGAGTGTCAGGAGGAGGTGGGCCTCGTACCCACGCGGCTGACGCCCCTGGGATCGTTCTTCCCGACGCCCGGTTACTGCGATGAGGAGATGAACTTCTTCCGCGCCGACGGTTTGCGCAGCCCGACGGCCGATGAAACGGCTCGCCCGGACGACGACGAGGATATTGAGACGCGGGCGTTCAGCCTGGAGGCACTCCGGCAGATGATTGCGGCCGGAGAGATCGTCGATCTGAAAACGGTCGCCGGGCTCGCACTGCTGGAGTCCAGGCACCCCTGAAGGGGTGCCCTACTGAATGGGCGGCGGCACGCGCCTGCTTGCGCGGCGATCGCCCGGCGCTTTCGGCAGAGGCGTCAGCGCCAGCAGCAACACCTCATCGACCGTCTGGACGTAATGGATCGTCATGTCACGGCGCAGTTCGTCCGTGAGATCCTCGTTGACGTTCTTTTCGTTCGGCCGCGGCATGATCACCTCACGGATGCCGATGCGCCGGGCAGCAAGGACCTTTTCCTTGATGCCGCCGACCGGCAGCACGCGCCCGGACAGCGTGATCTCGCCGGTCATCGCGATATCGCCGCGCACCGGACGACGTGTCAGCTCCGAGGCCAGCGCGGTGGCAATGGTGACACCGGCGGACGGTCCGTCCTTGGGAATGGCTCCCGATGGCACGTGCAGGTGGATCTCCGCGTTCTTGAAGAACTCCGGATCGGCGCCGTAGGTCGAGGCGTGCGCCCGGAACCACGACAGCGCGGCACGGGCCGACTCCTTCATCACCTCGCCGAGCTGACCGGTGAGCGTCAACGATCCGGTCCCCGCCATCCGTGAGGCTTCGACGAACAGCACGTCCCCGCCGGCGGGTGTCCAGGCGAGCCCGATGGCAACCCCCGGATCCTTGGTGCGCTCTTCGATTTCCTCGTCCATGAACGTCGGCGCGCCGAGCATGCTGATGACAACGGCCGGCGTGATCGGCAGCGGTGAGTCGTCGCCCTCGGCGCGTTTGCGCGCCGCCTTGCGGCAGAGGGCGGCGATTTCCCGCTCCAGGTTGCGGACGCCGGCCTCGCGCGTGTAGCCGCGAATCACCGTGCGCAGGGCGTCGTCGCTGATGGTGACCTGCTCCGGGGTCAGCCCGTGATTCGCGATTTGCTTCTGCACCAGGTGATCGCGCGCGATGGCGAGCTTCTCCTCCTCGGTATAGCCGGGAATCTCCAGGACCTCCATGCGGTCGCGAAGGGCGGGCGGCACTGGATCCAGCACGTTCGCCGTCGTAATGAAGAGCACCTCGGAGAGGTCGAATGGCACGTCGAGATAGTGATCACGGAAGGTGCTGTTCTGCTCCGGGTCGAGGACCTCGAGCAGCGCTGACGCCGGGTCGCCGCGGAAGTCCGACCCGAGCTTGTCGATCTCGTCGAGGATGAAAACCGGGTTCCTCGATTCAGCGCGCCGCATGCCCTGGAGGATTTGCCCGGGCAGCGCGCCGATGTACGTCCGGCGATGCCCGCGGATTTCCGCCTCGTCGCGCATCCCGCCGAGCGACACGCGGACGAACTTCCGCCCCAGCGACTGCGCGATCGAGCGTGCCAGCGAGGTCTTGCCGACACCCGGGGGACCGACGAAACAGAGGATCGGCCCTTTGACGGCTGGATTGAGCTTGCGGACGGCGAGGTATTCGAGGATGCGATCCTTGGCCTTTTCAAGGCCCGAGTGGTCCGCGTCGAGCGTCTGCTTCGTTTTCGGCAGATCGATGACCTCGTCGGTCCGTTTCTGCCATGGCAGCATCACCAGCCAGTCGAGGTACGTCCTCGAGACCGTGTACTCGGCGGCAGCGACGGGCATCTTCGCCAGACGGTCGAGCTCGCGCTGCGCCTCTTTCCTGACCGGGTCCGGCATTCCGGCGGCGTCGATCTTCTGCTGCAGCTCCTCGATCTCCTTGGTCTGATCGTCGCCCTCGCCGAGCTCTTTCTGGATCGCCTTCAGCTGCTCGCGGAGGAAGTATTCCCGCTGGTTCTTGCCGACCTCCGATTGCACCTGGGACTGAATCTTCGACCCGAGCTCGAGGACCTCGAGCTCTTTAATAAGGATCCGGTTGAGCGCGTCCATACGCGCGCGTACGTCGAGCGTTTCGAGGACCTCCTGCTTGACCGGCGTGGCAATCGTGGTCAGGCTCGACGCGATGAAGTCGGCCAGCCGGCCGGCCTCGGCGATGTTCGCCGCCAGCGTCTGCAGATCGTCCGACAGCAGCGGCGAGAGCGAGACCACCTGCTGGAAGTTCGTTTTGATGTTACGAAGGAGGGCGTCAATCTCCAGACGGTCGTCGTCGCGCAGCGCCTCGACGGCCGGCGTGACGCGGGCGCGGAGGTACGGCCGCGTCTCCTTCACCTCGTCGAGCCGCAGCCGTTCGAGCCCCTGCACGATCAACCGCAGGCTGCCGTCCGGCAGCTTGAACATCTTGTGTATCAGACTGGCGGTGCCGACCTCGAAGAGGTCCGCCTGCTGCGGCTCCTCAACCGACGCGTCGCGCTGCGTGAATACGCCAATCAGCTTGCCCTGCGAGATGGCTTCATCGATCAGGCGGACCGAGCTTTCGCGCGCGACCGCGAGCGGCATGAAGGAATTGGGAAACAGGACAGTGTCGCGAAGGGGCAGGATGGGCAGCTCATCCGGAACCGCAATCGGACGATCGCCGGCGGACAACTCTTCGAGATCCAGCGTCTCGTCGCTCATGGCGGGAATCCTCTCCTGATTGGTGACGGCCGTCAAAGGGGAATCGGCGAGCGCAGAAAAAAACTCCCAACCTCCGGTCACCGGCTCACAGCGGGTGAGCAGATGACAGGAAGTTGGGAGTGCGGCTTGCCTGCCCTGAAGAACGCCGTTCAGGCGTTCCGGGACCACGGAACGTCGTGATGACGTTCCTGGGATTCAGTTCGACATGTCGAAGAACAGCCCGGACGAACCGCGCTTCGCCAGCGCGCGCTCGCGCTGCTCGGCCGTCTCGCGCGCTTCCTCGCAGTCCTTGCAGCGGACCGCAAACGGCAACGCGCGAAGGCGGGCTTCGGAGATCTGGTCGCCGCATTCGAAGCAGTCGCCGTAGGTCCCCTCTTCGAGGCGGCGGAGTGCCGCGTCGATCTTCGTGAGGGTCTCGGATTTCATCTGGATGAGCGCGAACTCGATGTCCTCCTGGATGTCGACTTCGGAACTCTCGCCCTGATCCAGCACCTCGCGGTCCTTGTTGCCCTCCGACCGCACGTCGCGCATCCGGCCCTGAACTTCGCTCAGCAGTTCGCGGCGGCGTTCCTCGAGCATCTTCTTCAGCTCGTTATAGCGGTTCTTCGCCGCCCCCTTCGTTTTAGTCGTCGTCGCCATGATCCCTGCCGCTCCCTTCGCGTCGCCTATGAGGCCGTCGCCAGTTTGATGCGCCTGATGAATGCAATGAAAGTGCCGCTATAAGCATCGTGAACGTGAGGTTCAGCCGAACGATTCTGACCAGGAAAGACGCTAAGCCAGGGATGCTTGTCTAGAATGGCTAAGCTCTTTAACGCAGGTAGTTTAGGTAGACTGTCCGTCGAACTCTCGTCGCACGACCCGTTATGTGAAGCTTAGACGCCGACATGAGCCAATAGGTTTTCGCAGCATTCGTCCACTACAGAGGACGCAAAATCCGTCATGGCATGGTCAGGACTGCCTCATCCGCATTCGTACGCCGGCGGAATGAGCGTCGAATTATAGACAAAGTGTCTCTATGTCGACTACTGGACGAAGCGAGTGCTTATCGAGGCGTTGGGAACGATCCCGCGGGCGGCGAGTAGATCACCGCTCCGGCGGCTCCCCGTGCGCAGCCATTTCTCGTAAAGGCGGAGCACGTCGGCGTTCGAGGAGATCGACGTGCGCTCGCTCACCTCGCCGAGAACATCGACGAAGGTCGTGAACTTGTCCGAGAGCTCGTCGAACACGTCGCCGAGCGTGGCATCGCCGTGGCGCGCGAGCGAGCGATAGGCGAGTTCGCCAAGCTGCATGTAGTAGCCGACGTCGACGAGACTGCGATTGAGGCTGTCGGCGAAGAACCCGGTGATGAACAGCGATTGATCGCCGACGCTGCGAAGGCCATCGCGCTGCGCGACGCCCGCCGTCTGCAGCGCGCGAACGAGACGGACACCGAGAGGCCGGTCGCCGCCCGCGTGCGGGTCGCCGTGCACGAACCCGGCGAGCAGATTCACAACGTAGAAAGACGTCAGCTCGTGAGCGGACACGCGCTGGTTCTGCATCGCCGATTCCACGAGTTCGCGGAAGAATTCCGTCGGCGACTCACTCCGAAATAACGCTTCGGCCATAGTCCTCCGTCCGCCTTACCAGTGGGGCGGGTGCCGCGGCGCGCACACGCCGCCGACGAGGACCCGCCGCGTGCAAACAGCGGGCTGCAAACCGTATTCCGGTGAAATTGTGGTGATTTCCGCTGAATTATACGGGCAAATTCCTCGATCATCGCGGGGTTCCCGCAGATTGCCCACCCGCGAAGACGTATGCGAAGCTGGGACATGCCATGTCCAGTTTGTAATCAGCGCAAAGGGCGGCGCGCCTGCCCGGCGCTGGGACAGACGATCTGCACGGTGTGCTGCGCGACGAAGCGCCAGGTGGAGATCGACTGTCCGCCGGACTGCGCGCATCTTGCCGCCGCACGCGATCACCCGGCGGCGGTGGTGAAACGGCAGCAGGAGCGCGACGTCGCAGTACTGCTGCCCACCATTCGCGAGCTGACCGAGCGCCAGTACCAGCTCTTTTTTCTCTTTCAGACGGCAATCGCGCGGCACACACCGGACGGCTTCGCCAGGCTGAACGACGACGACGTCGCGGACGCGGCAGGCGCGCTGGCGGCGACATTCGAAACGGCGGCCCGCGGCGTGATTTACGAACACGCCGCCGCATCGACGGTGGCCCGCCGCCTTGCCGACGATCTCAAGGTCATGCTCGACGAGATGCGCGCGCAGGGCGCGAAGGTCTTCGACCACGAGATAGCCGTGGTGTTGCGGGCGATCGAACGTGGCGCGCGCGAGACGCGGACGCAGGCCGGGGGCGCCGCCGATGCTTATCTCACGCTCATCGGACGACTGCTTCAGGTCAGCCGGTTGAACAGCGCCGCCGGTCGGACGGACGAGCGGACCGGGGGGCGGCCGGGCGCCGCGAGCTCGATCGTCCTTCCCTGAACCTGATAGAATCCTTGGTTTGTAGATTCCGAGGAATTCATGGCCAAGCGATGTGAAGTCTGCGGCAAGGGCCCGGTGGTCGGGCGAACGGTTTCCCACGCCCACAACGTGGGGCCGCGCCGGTTCGAACCGAATCTCCAGACCGTGCGCGCCATCGTCAAGGGCGCAACCAAGCGAATCCGCGTCTGCACGCGGTGCATCCGCGGCGGCAAGATCACCAAGGCGGCCTGAGTGCGGCAGGCGATCTCAGCGCCCGATGCCCCGAAGGCGATGGGCGCGTACTCCCCTGCCATCCGCGCGGGCAATCTCCTCTTCATCTCCGGGCAGATCCCGATCAATCCCGCCACCGGCGAGCTGATCTCAGGCAGCATCACTGCCGAAGCCGACCAGGTGATGCGGAATCTGTCTGCGCTGTTGAAAGCCGCCGGTCTGGGATTCGAACACGTCGTCCGCACGACGGTATACCTCGCCGACATGAACGACTTCAGCGCAATGAACGAGGTCTACGCCCGCTACCTGGTCGATCCGCCGCCGGCGCGCGCGACCGTGCAGGTGGCCCGGCTGCCG
>Ga0209486_10000698_pt1 | contig 14791 bp, 17 predicted proteins | sample NCCompost_FD_187518 | JGI IMG/M metagenome (GOLD analysis project Ga0209486, IMG submission 187518) | Agricultural soil microbial communities from Utah to study Nitrogen management - NC Compost (SPAdes) (version 2) | ecosystem: Environmental > Terrestrial > Soil > Agricultural land | place...
AAGCAAATAGTCCTGCATCATCGATCGAAGAATGTCCCCAACCTCTTCGAATTGGATATTCTTCCTTTGTGTATTGTGCATCGTGCAACAATATATCAGCTCCTTCAGCCAGGTCATAACCAGAAACCCATTTTGGATTTTGGATCATTCCATGGCTTCCCAGGGCTGGTTCATGATCGGGTATATATGTAAACACAAAATTTTCCCGCATTACTCTGTAACCAACTGTTGGACCCGGATGAATTATATAAGATGATTGAATGCGAAACGGACCAATATCAAATACGCTGTTACTAACCTCATGCAATTCTAATTTGCAGGGAACATCTCGAAGAAGTACCGGGAATAAAGGTGGTGAAAGATAGCGGCTGATACGTGAAAAAAGTGATTGCGAACTACTGGCCGGCCCCCAAATATGAATTTCTTTAGAAGGATCAAACAATGGACTAAAGAATCCTAATCCTTGTATATGGTCTAAATGAAGATGTGTGAGCAATATATCGATCCTCTTATTGGCAGAACATGCACCGCCGCATTGCCGGATGCCGGTTCCCCCATCAAGTACAAGCACATGATCATCATACACCACAGAAGCGCAGGATGTATTGCCTCCATATTTGTCTGTATCGGGTCCGGTCGTTGGTATAGAACCACGAACGCCCCACAATTTTACTTTCATTTTAATTTTTGTTTCCAAAAAATGGCAACTGCTCCAATAAAATTTCCCGAGCGGCTAATGATCGGGTAGGAAGTAACGGATATAGGCTGCTTTTTCCCTTTCAAACTTACGATCTGAAAACTCTTATGATATGGATATTGGTCTGATAATGTTTTTACCAATGGTAATTCTTCCGGGGGCATTGGATTTCCATCATTATCTAATGGCTTAAAAACCGTAGACCATTCTTCTACAGGCATTTCCCCGGTATCTTCAAATCTTTTGCCCAATACTTGTTCTGCTGGTTCATTATAAAAAATAAGATTACCAACTGTATCAGTAATAAAAACAGGGATTGAAAGACAATCAGCCAACTGACGATTAAGAATTATTTCAATTTCATAAGCCGTCATCATTAGTTTTTTAAAAGCAGGCTGCGCTTATCTAAATTTAAGGAGAATAGTTTTGATAATCCCGGAACAAGCAGGAAAGATTTTAAAATTACCGGCACAATTCTATAATAACGGATTTATGTTGCGGATACATGATCGATAACTCTGTTGTATCAGCCAGTTCAAAATCTTCAAATTCGAACCCGGGAGAAACTGTACATCCAACAAAACAATACTCGCTTTCAGGAGCTGGACGACTTGCGAACCAGCAATTGGCTGGAACTACATGTTGAAATGATTGCCCTTTTTCATGATCACTCCCTAAAGAAATAACTTTCAAGTCGCCGTTCTGTTCAATGATATGAACAAGCAATGGATCTCCTGCATAAAAATGCCAGCATTCATCGCTTTTAATACGGTGAAAAGCAGAAAAATTTCCTTTCTCCAATAAAAAATAAATGGCAGTAGAAAAAAATCTGCTAGCTCCAAATCTTTTGGGCAAAGTTTCAGCAGCTATTTGTTCGTTGCTTTTATAAGTTTGTTTATACCAACCTCCTTCCGGATGGGGTACTAAACCATATCGCTGAATAAGTGTATTAACAATTGACATCTTAAAACTAACTCCAGTGTTTTATTTTTCTATTGCAACAGGTTTTAAATTTTCTTTTGAAAAATTATAGAGATGATCAACAACAAACTTCACATCTTCTATTATTCCAAAAAGTATTGGTGATTTACGGGTTCTTAACCAGGGATATCCAAGGAAGTAAAAACCCGGAAATCCAGGTATCCCATCATTAAGCATCAATTTCCCTTTTTCATCAAACACTGCCAACTTAATATAGTTGAGATCATGATCAAAACCTGTTGACCATATAATTGTATTAATATTATTTTTTTTGAGATCAAGCGATGTTATAGTACTGGCGCAGCTTGCATCAACATCCGGAATATCCGCTTCATCATAATGTGCCGGAGGTGCAGATAAATTATTTTCAATAATATAGTCATCGACAATCTTTTTTATTTTCTGGGAAAATTCATCCGCAAATTTTACATGTTGCGCTGCATCTTGCCGGAAAAAAACAGTGCTATCATTTGCATCATTCATTTTACCTAAAATGACAGCGCCACTCTTCGAAAGTGATTGCAAACTCATGCTATCTCTTCCGCTTCCTGTTCCTGAAACTTGTGGCGGACGCAATTCTAAGATCTTTGGATCTTCTATTTCATCCGCCTTTATATCATAAAACTTTGTTTCTTTCACCCAATAAAAAATATCCCTGCCGCGATACCATCTCGGGATGCGACCTACCATGCTGGTAGAGAGATAAACATTTCTCCCGACATTAAGCAGATCTTCGGAAATCTGGCAGCCGGATTGTGCACCGCCTACTACTAATACTGCACCTGCCGGCAATTGATCAACGTTTTTATATTCGCTTGTATGCAATTGTTTTATATCCTTCGAAATATTTTTAGATATCGAAGGGATCCTAATTTCATTCGCAGCTCCGGATGCAATAAGAACTTGTTTACAGAAATAATTTTTGCTCACATTATTTGACGAAACCTGGACAAGGAAAAATTCACCCTGTTTTTCAATAGAAATCACTTTCGAGTTTTCTGAAACAGGCAATTGATGATTTTTTGCATATTGCTCAAGCGCAGAAACAAATGCAGGTGCTGATGAAAATGAATCAGGATCTGCTGGTTCCGGATCTTCACCCGGTAAAACATTTAATTTATTGGTAGAATTAAATCTGAAACTATCCCAGCGTTGTGAACGCCATGATTCGCCAATTTTTCCACGTTCAAAAATAATATGACTTAATCCATACTCTTTTAAATGATAACTCGCAGCTAATCCTGAATAGCCGGCACCTACGACAATTACATCAAAAAAAGGTTCTGTCATACAAAAGTCAACTTTCACTGAAAAATAAAATTACGAATTGAATGGGGCAAAAAATACACATATGAAGCGGTCTGAAATTTGATGTTTTACTAGTAACTAAACTTTTTATCATGGCAAATACAGAGAAAAATAAAAAAGAAAAAAAGGATAAAACTCAGCCTATCTCAAAGCCTGATCCTGAAACCTTGCATACAACAGATCCGCAAGAACACATGAAGGGGCCAGTTTCTTCAACTATGCAAAACATAAAAGAAGAAGCAAATAAGAACGATAAGGTTTCAAAAGAAGAAGCGGACCGAAAAAGAGAAGAGAACATGTAACTATTATAGAAAAAGCTTTATTGTTTCGAACAATAAAGCTTTTTTAATTGCTTTTACTTTGCTGCTTTAATTGAGATCCCGAGATGAATAGCATCCCTGATCAAATCGTCGGGCTTACCTTTATAAACAATTCCCCATTCTTTACGGTCAATATTAAATTTCGCTACCGCTTCGGCACTATTTCCCGAAACGGTAATACGTGCAGGGAATTCTATATTTTTTGAAACTCCTTTGAGTGTTAAATTTCCACTTATCAAATGTGTTGGATTAGTGACTTTGTATTCATTGATCTCATCCTGCCTTGGATCTGTTGTATCTTTTACAACATCTCCCGTATAAGGTTTTACGTTGGTTAATTCAAAAGTTCCCTCAGGGTGTGTTGTTACGTCAAAAAAATCAGCAGACTTTAAATGCCCTAACAGTTTTGCATTGCTGGCAGTATCAGTTCCTTTTGGACCCTCAACCTTCATATTGGCAACATCCATTACAAACTTACCCCCGGTTACTTCGCTATTGTTCACATAAATCTCACCACTCTTTAATGGTACAATGCCTGTGTGATAACCACTAACCTTAGTGCCGATCCATTCGATCTTACTATCAGAAACATTTAGATTCCATTTTTCCCCGGTTTTATTTTCACTCACATCTTTAGCGTCAGTAGTTTTTGCCTCATCGCTATCTGGTGCACTGGTGCAGGAAATGAAAGCTACAAGGCCTCCAAGTATCACTGTTGATAAAAATCTTGTTTTCATTATTAGTTTTTTTCTATCCGTACAAACAATGTACCGCCTTTGAAACAAAAGTGTTTTGTCATAATTCTGTTTGGTGCTTTATTTTCTATACTAACAGGGTATGGCTTTTGTTATATCGATTTTTAAAAAATGTTTCTTCCACTAGGCGACGATAACCGGGACCGGCACACCACGCCGGTTGTAAACTATATTTTAATTGTCCTGAACATTTTAGCTTTTGTTTTCTGGCAGGGTATGGGAACTAGTATTCCCGTCACATTTGGATATTCAACCGTGCCGGCAGAGATTCTTCAGGGACATGACCTTGTAACAAGCTCAAAATATATTGAAAACCCGGTGACAGGCGAGCAAATCTTGATGCCGGGGTTACAACCAACTCCGATCCCCGTTTATTTAACATTGATCACATCCATGTTTATGCATGGTGGCTGGGCACATCTGGGAGGAAATATGTTGTTCCTGTGGATCTTTGGTGATAACCTGGAACATGCAATGGGGCACAAACGCTATTTGATTTTCTATTTAGTGTGTGGTGTAATTGCATCATTAGCACATGTATTTAGTGCTTCCTTTCTCAACGATAGCACATTGGTTCCAAGCCTTGGTGCATCCGGCGCTATATCCGGAGTACTTGGTGGTTACATACTTTTATTTCCAGGCAGATCGGTTCGTGTATGGGTCTTGATGACAATAATAAGTTTACCTGCATTCCTTGTATTGGGTATTTGGTTTGTTTTCCAATTCGTGAATGGAATGGGAACGCTGGGTGGAAATGAAGCTGCTGGTGGTGTTGCCTATGCAGCACATATTGGCGGTTTTGTTGCAGGATTAATACTTGTAAAACTATTCAGGCGAAAACTTGTTGAAATACCACAAGACCGAAGAACAAGTTGGAGATAAATATCCATGGGAACGTCATTTCCTGAAATGTAATTCATAATTCATTATTCATATTCCCGGCTCTCAGTAACTTTATTCCCTATGAACCGGATTGATCGCTTAGCCGCTATTCTTATACAACTTCAGTCAAGATCTCTAGTGAAAGCACAGGATATTGCCGAAAAATTTTCCATTAGTCTTCGTACTGTTTACCGGGATGTAAAAGCGTTGGAAGAAGCTGGTGTGCCGGTGATCGGTGAGGCAGGAACAGGTTATCGTCTTATGGAAGGCTATAAACTTCCTCCAGTTATGTTCAATATGGACGAAGCAACTGCTTTGCTTACTGCCTCCAAATTAGTACAATCAAAAACGGATGCTGGCATTTCCAAGCATTATATTGCTGCACTCGATAAAATAAGAGCTATACTCAGGCATTCAGAAAAAGATCATATCGAAGAGATTGATGATCACATTGCTGTGATGACCCATCCTTCTATAGTTCATCAGCCAACAACCGAACTGCATTTACAATCCATATTAAAAGCGATCGGCAGTTCTTCTGTTATAGAAATAAACTATACTTCCCTTGAAAAAAATGAAACCACACGACGCAAAATAGAACCAGTGGGTATTTATTATCTCGGCAGTCATTGGTATTTGATCGCTTTTTGCCAATTGAGAAAAGATTACAGGAATTTCCGTACTGATAAGATCAAACAATTAATGACCACTAACGAAACAAACTCAAAAAAACATCCGCCGCTGCAAAGTTTTATCAGTAAGATGTCTGCTGACAAAGAAGTAACAAAAGTTGTGATAGATGTGGAACCAGAAATTGTAAAATACCTGGGTGAGCAGAAATATTACAATGGTTTTGTAAAAGAAGAAAGAGCCGGCAATTATGTTCGCATGACATTCTTATCAGGTTCTTTGATGGGTTTTTCACGCTGGTTCATGCTCTACGGCGATCATGCAAAAATTGTGGAACCACTGGAATTAAATGATATGGTGGCGGAGATCGCAGAAAATATTTTAAAAAAACTTGAAATTTCTCAAATGCTGCTGACATAGGGCTGTCACAAGTGGGTTGTTTCTTTGAATTCTAAACAACACACTATGACATTTATAGAATTCTTTAAGAAGCAGTTTATTGAAGAAGCAGCCACAACACGCAAAATGCTAAGCCGTGTCCCCGATAACCAGTATAATTTCAAGCCGCATGAAAGGTCTATGGTGATGAAAAGCCTGGTCACTCATCTTGCTGACCTGCCCGGCTGGATACACTTTACATTGACCACAGACGAACTCGATTTTCAAAAAGGATATGAACAACCTGATATTAATAATAACAAAGAATTGATGGTATATTTTGAGAAGCGATACAATGATGGCTTGTCCACTCTTGTTGCAGAAAATGAAAAAGTATTGAATGATCCGTGGACAATGAGGAATGGTGAAACGATCTACGCTACTAATCCAAAGATCGATGTGCTGAAGATGTCGATGAGTCAGCAGATACATCACCGTGCACAACTGGGGGTGTATTTAAGATTGCTGAATGTGCCAATTCCCGGCAGTTATGGCCCAAGCGCAGATGAAACCCATTTTTAAAAATAAAAGTGATTAGGTGTGGAGGGTTTTATAAATGGACTTGCTTTATTATTTCTTCCATTATCCGAAGCCTGCGATTTGATTAAGAAGTAATAAATCTATTGAAAACTCATGATCGATTCATGAGTTTTTTATTTTATCAGCAATAGCAATTCTATTAAACTTTGTTGTGTCACTCACTTCCAGGTTCTGTAATTCTAATCAACTTTTGTCCACCCCCATTTGAAATTATTTTATGAACGAACTACTTCCCCCGCCAGCGGGGGACAATGATCAGCCTGATTTTATTCTGCGTAAAACAAAAATTTAAAAGTGCATCCACAATTTTCTCAGATAACAGAGTGTATATTGTCCCCCGCTGGCGGGGGCCGGATGCACAACTAAAAGAAGACTTCAATAAGGGGTGGACAAAAGTTGAATAGAATTGTTACAGTACAAGAGTGCGACGCAACAGAAGATAAATAGTAGCAATACAGCTTAGTTCATAAATCAATTCTTCGAGGGCGGTACCCGTATATACACCAACTTTATATTCCTTCTTCCGGATTCCCTTTCATCTATTTCAAAAAGCCCGAGGCTCCTGATCAGTTGTAATAATTTTTCAAATCCATAATTGCGGGGGTCAAAATCAGGTCTTTTCTTCAATAACATATTGCCAAGATCACCCAAAAAAGCCCAGCCATTCTCATCAGCAATATCGTTAATGCTGGAAGTAACAAGATTCACTAAATTCTTATCCGCTTTGCTGATCACTTTTTCCTTCTTTCTCAGGTCACTAAGCTTTATTTGTTTTGTACTTGGCTCAGGTTGATCTAATATTTCTATATAAATAAATTTATCACATGCAGCACGAAACGCTGAAGGTGTTTTTTGCTCACCCATTCCAAATACTTTCATTCCTGCTTCACGTAGCCGGGTGGCGAGTTTTGTAAAATCGCTGTCACTGCTTACTACACAAAAACCATCTACACGACCAGTGTATAATATATCCATCGCATCAATGATAAGTGCAGAGTCAGAAGAATTCTTTCCGGTAGTATAACTATATTGTTGCACCGGTGTAATAGCATGATCCAACAATACTGCTTTCCAGCCCGTAACATGTGGCTTTGTCCAATCCGCATAAATGCGTTTAAAGGTTGGTACCCCATATTTGGCGATCTCCTCCAATATTCCATTTATGAGGCGGTGTGGAACATTATCGGCATCAATCAGAACGGCAAGCCGGAGATCCTTTGAATTGTCCATTTACAAAATTGATTTACCTGAAAGATAATGATTTAAAAGCTGTCTTTTTTTTGGCACCGTTAAATGCTCTACTACTATTACAACGATCGTACGGTTTTAATGAGGGAAACTTTAACGGTCGCTCTGGCCTTTAAATATTATCTTTCCGCCTTCCTTTAGATAATGAAATCAGAAAGTAAATCAATCGAAATGTCAAATCTTACCCAGGTAGTGAATGTGGACAAGAACCTGAAAACGCTAAAAAAAACTGTGCATGCGTCCGATATTGATCAGTTACTAAGTAGTACCGGTCCTTTTACTTTTTTTGCTCCTTCCGATTCAGCTTTTCAAAAATTAGAAAAAGGAATGCTGGAAAAATTATTCGAACCACAAAATCGTGGCCGGCTTGCAGATCTTTTAAGCAACCATATTGTAAAAGGAAAAATAGGTTTTAAAGAATTAAAGGATGGCGAAAAGCTTATCACTGTAAATGGTCGTGAATTAAATGTGCAGGTAAATAATGGCACTGTCAGGATCAGCGATATCCCTATCCAACCCCGTGATGCAAAAATCTTGAATGGTGTATTGCATGTAATGGACACAGTAATAATTTAAAAAAAATAGTAATGATGCATTATACATCATTACTATTAATATATAAGAAATAGAAAAACTTAACCCTGGTCTCTTAACCATTTGATGAGATCATCCTTTGCCTTGCCCGTTTTTTGCTGTATCCTTCCCCAAAATTGATCATCCTTACCTTCTTCATATCTAAGATCATCATCTGTTAATTGACCATATTTTTCTTTAAGTTTTCCTTTCCATTGGTTTAAAAAACCTTTTACTTCCATTTTATCCATAATGCACGTTTTTAATTAAATAATAAATACACTATATAAGGGGTAAAAACTGTGCCAGAGGAAAAAGCCAATTTTATTACATACAGAACAACGACGAGGCATAAAGTTTGGGGAATATAATGTCCATTCGGTTTCTCCTTTTACGAGGTTAAACAGTGATGTATTTTTTTACTTTCAAAATTTAAAATCAAATGGAAACAAAAACCAAACAGGATGTAAAGCAGCAAGGATCTGCTTTACAAAATGAAATTGTGATAAATCGTGTTTTCAATTTGCCAGTAAGTGTAGTATGGCTGGCATGGACAGATGCAGAATACTTTAAAAAATGGTGGGGCCCAAAAGGCTTTACTTGCCCTTCAAGTAAAATGGAAGCAAAAGTTGGCGGTAAATATTTGAATTGCATGCGTGGGCCTGATGGAAAAGAATACTGGTCAACAGGAGAGGTTAAAGAATTAATTCCTGAAAGAAAACTGGTGGTTACTGATAGTTTCTCAGATGAAAAAGGAAATATTAAATCCGCATCTGAATATGGTATGCCGGGGGATTGGCCAAAAGAGCTTTTGATAACAGTGTACCTCGAAGAAGCGGACGGTGCAACAAAAATGAAACTCAAGCACCAGGGTATACCAGGTGAAATGCGTGAAGATTGTATAAAGGGATGGAATGAATCATTTGAAAAATTAGAAGAGAACATTACTTAATTCGAAAAAAATAATTTTTAATTGAAAAGAGTTGTCGTGATAAGACAACTCTTTTCAATTTGCCACAATTACATAATAATTAACTTGCATTCACTTTCAACAAACCATGGCTACAGCAACAAGACATCTAAGCAGTTCCACAGAAGGAAAATCACCGAAAGCAAAGATCAACAAAGAAAACCTGCGGCAGGCTCTTGCTCTTTTCAAATATTTAAAACCCCATCGTGGTAAATTCATTTTAGGATTGGTATTCATTGCTCTTTCTGCATTTACTACCAGCTTGTTTCCTTTATTCTTAGGAAAAATGATCGATGCTGCTTCCCCCGGGGCAACATTGCCAGGCATGAGCAATAGTTCGCAATTTGGTTTCGGCTTAAAAAATATTCACTGGAGTTTAAATACAACGTTGTTGCTCATCTTTGCGCAATTGACCGTACAAACTTTCTTTTCATTCATGAGAGTGTATTTGCTTACAGCAGTCGGTGAAAGAAGTTTAGCTGATATGCGTAAAGATGTTTACAGTAAGTTGCTTACTATGCCAATGAGTTTTTTCACAGAGAAAAGAGTGGGTGAATTAAGCAATCGTATTTCCTCAGATCTTTCACAAATACAGGATGCGATCTCTTTTACACTGGCAGAATTTTTACGTGGCATCTTCACACTCATCATTGGTTTGTTTTTTATTTTCTGGATCAGCCCTAAGCTGGCCCTGGTCATGCTATCAGTAGTTCCATTACTCGCTATCGTTGCAGTAGTATTTGGAAGACGTATTCGTAAAATGTCACGCAAAACACAGGATCAATTAGCAGATAGTGGAACTATCGTCCAGGAAACCTTTCAAGGTATCTCAATAGTAAAAGCATTTACCAGTGAATTTTATGAAATAAGTCGTTATGTAAAAAGCTTGAAAGCTGTTGTATCAACTGCTATCAGTAATGCAAGATACCGGGGTGCTTTTGTGGCATTCATGATCTTTAGTTTGTTTGGAACGCTGGCATTTGTCGTTTGGTTTGGCGGTCGAATGATCCAGGACCCAGGAAGTGGGTTTACAATCGGTTCACTTATCATGTTTGTTATTTTCTCCATGTTTGTGGGTGGTACCTTCGCCGGTTTTGCGGATATGTTCTCGCAGTTACAAAAAACATTAGGCGCTACGCAAAGTGTAAGAGAAATTTTACGCAGTGATGGTGAACCTGTAGATACCAAACAAGTTGTTGTGGAACCACAACATATATTAAAAGGCAATGTGCGGTTTGAACATGTTGCTTTTAGTTATCCCAGTCGCAAAGACATACAGGTATTGAGAGATCTGTCGCTTACTGCAAGCAATGGTGAGCAGATCGCTATTGTAGGTCCAAGTGGCGCAGGCAAATCAACTATTGCTTCACTCCTTCTTCATTTTTATGAACCTGATAATGGCACTGTGTATTTTGATGAACGACCGGCCCGTGAATTCCCACTTTCACAATTGAGACGGCAAATGGCTTTTGTACCGCAGGATGTTATTTTGTTTGGCGGAAGCATCAAAGAAAATATTGCTTATGGTAAACCCGATGCAAGCGATGAGGAAATTATGTCCGCAGCTAAAAATGCAAATGCACATGAGTTTATTAAAAGATTTCCGGAGCAATATGAAACGATCGTTGGAGAACGAGGTATAAAATTAAGCGGTGGTCAGCGACAACGCATTGCCATTGCCCGTGCTATCTTAAAAGATCCGGCAATTTTAATTTTAGATGAAGCCACTTCTTCGCTGGATAGTGAGAGTGAACAATTGGTACAGGATGCGCTGGACAATTTAATGAAAGGCCGTACCAGTTTTGTTATTGCTCACCGGCTTTCCACCATTCGCAATGCTGATAAAATTGTGCTGATCGATAAAGGAATTGTAAGCGAAGCAGGCACACATACAGAACTTATGAGTCATAACGGTCTGTACCGCAAACTAAACGATATGCAATTTGATTTTGGCATGGTTACTCAATCTCCGACTAATGAGCTAACCATATCCGATTCTGAAGGGGTTCAAGCTCAAGAGCCTTTGCAATCAAAAGGCTAAGCAGGAGATGAATTATTCATATTTGCTTTTTTGGGTTATTTTAAAACTATAACTTTAGAGTATTAATATTTATTATGAGCCAGGCTACAGAAGATCTGATACTAAAGGTGGATTCCCAGCTGTTGCAAACAGATGTAGAGGAAATGTTGAACAGTGAAAAGGATCTGAAAGAGATACTGACTGATATAGTGACCTGGATAGAGTATAAAAGCGAGAACGATATTTTAACATCCATTCTTTTATATAATAAAAAAACAAACCAGTTATTTATAGGGGCCGCCCCTTCTTTCCCCGATCATTATAACACTGCTGTCAATGGATTTTCGCCTGGGCCCACTGCAGCATCATGTGGTACCGCGGCATTCTTTCGCAAACAAATAATTGTGGATGATATTGCAACTGATCCGCTTTGGAAAAATTATAAATCGTATGCATTAGTTGAAGATCTGCGTTCCTGCTGGTCAACACCCATATTTGGTGCAAATGATGAATTGCTGGGGACGTTTGCAGTATATTATAACGAGCCACGTAACCCAACGCAAAATGATCTCACACTTATTGATGGACTAGTAGATGTTACTGCATCTGCAATCGAAGCAAGAAAAAACGACTATATGAAAATGGTCGGGCTGTAGTACAGAGGTTTTCTTATTATAGGTTTTTAACCAGTTTTACCAAAGCACCAATATGGGACTGCAACAATGCATTAAAGCTTGTCAGTAAAATAAATGTATCATCGAACAATGCATTACACTATGAATTAGCTGATATAAAAGTATGGTCCTATCTTGGATTTTTATCTCACTTTTCATTGGGAAAGGATCCGGCCAGATGTAGCAAAAGTTGTTAAAACAGCACAGCAGGCTGTAACCATAAAACAATAGATACCTGATTGCTGGTATAATTTTTATCTCAATTCATCATTCATAACTTTAAACAATGAAGATCGCTACATATAATGTGAATGGTGTTAATGGCCGTTTATCAGTACTGCTTCGTTGGTTGAAGGAAGCCAAACCCGATATCGTTTGTTTGCAGGAATTAAAAGCGCCAAATGAAAAATTTCCGTTGACTGCAATAAATGATGCAGGCTATGCTGCAAAGTGGCATGGACAAAAAAGCTGGAATGGCGTGGCAATCCTTTCAAAGGTTGGAGAGATCCAGGAACTAAGACGTGTATTGCCAGGTGATCCTGAAGATAGTCACAGCCGATACATCGAAGCAATTATAAATAATATGGTCATAGGATGTCTATATCTCCCCAACGGAAATCCATGGCCAGGTCCAAAATTTGATTACAAATTAAAATGGTTTAACCGTTTGACTCTTCATGCAAAAAAATTATTAGCACAAAAAGTGCCGGTTGCGTTGATCGGTGATTTTAATGTAATGCCAACCGAACTGGATGTATATAAACCAGAGCGATGGGTAAATGATGCTTTATTTAGAATAGAAGTTCGTGATGCTTATAAAAAATTAGTTGCGCAAGGCTGGACAGATGCTATTCGAAAACTTTATCCAAAAGAAAAGATCTATACATTCTGGGATTATTTCAGAAACGCTTATCAGAGAGATGCAGGTCTTCGCATCGATCATTTTTTATTAAGCCCGCAGTTGAAACGTAAACTCATCATTGCAGGGGTTGATAAACATGTTCGTGGATGGGAGAAAACAAGTGATCATGCGCCGGTATGGATAGAGTTGAAGGATAAATAATGTTTCAATGGCAATATTTATTGCATGAAAATTGCCGGATCTAATGTGTGGAAGCAATACTTAAAAAGATAGCAGCATTTGCAGATGCAGCCCACGGAGATCAAAGGAGGAAATATGCGGATGAAAGATATGTTCAACATCCGATAAGGGTAATGAAGACATGTCAGCAATTTGGTTATCCTTTGCCTGTTTTAGCTGCTGCAATTCTCCATGATGTATTGGAAGATACAGATGTCACTCAAAAACAAATAAGAGAATTTTTATCATCTATGATGAGTGAAACCGATACTAACTACACCATGTCATTGGTGACAGAGCTAACTGATGTTTACACAAAGGATAAATACCCGCGACTGAACAGGCGACAGCGAAAAGCAAAAGAAGCAGATCGATTAGAAAAAATAAGTGCGGATGCTCAAACCATCAAGTATGGGGACATTGTCGACAATGCCAGCGGAATTGTAGAGCATGGTGCCGACTTTGCCCCGGTCTTTTTAAAAGAAGGCGCCGAATTATTGAAAAAAATGAAAAAAGGCAATAAGGATCTCCATCAAAAAGCAATGGATGTAATAGCAAATGAAATGGATCAATTAAGAACACATGATCATTCTTCAAAGAAGGAAGCATGATATTCTTGATAACAGGAATTGCCTGAGAAAATAAAGCAACATTTTATCTTGTTATAGCACCTGCCGGGATTCTTTTCTTTTTTGGCTTCTCATCTTTAACCTGGTTTTTAGTATCCTCGTTTACATCACGACTTCCTTTTTTATTAGTCTTTGGACCTGAAGATAACTTACGACCCTGGCTTGAGGTTCTGCTTGTATCTCCTTTCCGGGTTTTTGTTGATTGCTTTTGCATAATTTTTTATTTAATAACAAAACAATCATTTAAAAAATCATGCCATTTATAGGTCATCGAGATTAATAAAAAGCGGTCGCAAATTGCGACCGCTTACGAAATCTAAACGTAGAAAAAATATAGTTGGTTTCGATTCTTTAATCAATACTCTTCAACGTCACATACTTTTGAAGACTATTATAATTAAATCCTTTTGACTTCATTTCCTTAATATATTCAGGAGTAACACCCGTTGCTTTTACGGAGACGATCTCATCAAGATCTATGTTTTTGAAACCAACAGTTTCAAAACTTTTGATGTATTCAGGAGTGATGCCCAATGATTTTAATGCAGTCACATTATCAAGATCAGTGACCTTATAACCGGCGGTTTCAAATCCTTTCACAAATTCAGGCGTGATACCCAATGCTTTGAAGGCAACCATGTCTTCAGGCTTGACATCCTTGTATCCCATATCGGTAAATGATTTCATGTATTCAGGAGTAACGTTCTGCGATTTCATTCCAACAAATTCTTCAGGATCGATATCTTTAAAACCCATGTTATACCAACTCTTTACATATTCTGGAGTAACACCAACTGCTTTGAAAGCTACTAATTCATCATGCGGAATATTGGTCATTCCAACTGCTTTAAAAGAATTGATATATGCTGCATCGATATTCATTGCTTTATAACTAACAATATCATCCGCATCATCATCTTTACCACCTTTGTCGCCTTTACTTCCCTTATCTCCCTTATCACCTTTCATATCACGAACTGATTCGATATATTTTTTATCAATGCCCTGTGCTTTAAAAGTAACGAGCTGATCAGTGGTTACATTT
>Ga0209486_10000699_pt1 | contig 14790 bp, 13 predicted proteins | sample NCCompost_FD_187518 | JGI IMG/M metagenome (GOLD analysis project Ga0209486, IMG submission 187518) | Agricultural soil microbial communities from Utah to study Nitrogen management - NC Compost (SPAdes) (version 2) | ecosystem: Environmental > Terrestrial > Soil > Agricultural land | place...
TTTGACGAAGCGATCGTCGACAAATTTTCGCAAATCAACTCCCTTGAGCTGGGGCGTGGAGTCTAAAAGACTGTCGCGCACGGCTTCGAGGCCTTTGAGGCCAGGATAGGGCGGGCTCGTGATAGCCGCGTCATATTCCTTGTAACCTCCTTCCAGGATGCGCTCGTCCGCGCGCAAGTATTTTCGCAAGACACGCAATGCGGCGCGGCTATCTTCGCGATAGATTTTTGCGCCATCGGTCAGTGATGCCATGTAAGCGCGCGCAATCCCAGGTTGGCTTTGAACGAAGGAACGGCGGGCGGCAATCCCGGAAAAAGTAAACTCCCGGCCCAAGTCAGGAATATGCAGCAGGGCCCGGTAACCTAAGTCGCGCGCTGCCGTCGATGTCGGCGGCGATAGAATTCCGGCATGCACCGCTCCCGCGCGCATAGCAGCGAGGATGTCGGGTATACCGCCCAGCGAAATCATCGTGGCGTCCTTGGCTCCGAGGCCGAATTGTTCCAGCGCTGTACGCACGGCCAGATCGCTGGCCGAGCCGATGCGCGTGATGCCGATCCTCTTGCCTTTGAGGTCGGAACCTTTAGTTATCGCGGGTTCGGCGAGCAGGGTGAAGACCATCTGATGCGTCGTCGTACCGATCCAGACAAAGTCGGCGCCTTGGGCCCACGCGGTCATCATCGGCGCCGGGGACAGATGGCCAAACTGGATTTCACCGGCAAGAAGTGCCTGCACGGCGGTGGTGCCACCGCGGATATAGATCAAATTGGAATCGAGGCCGTGTTTCTTAAAATAGCCGTCCTCCTGGGTCAACCAGAGTGTGCCTATCCCGGCCGAAAGGGCACTGTAAGCCGTGCGAACCGTGGGCAGGCGATCTTGACCGTGAGAGGGTATTATCGCGATGGCCTGACATGCCGCGAAAATTAGCATTGTCGTCCAGGTTTTCGATCCCAATATCACGGCTTCTTGCTACCTTTTTGTGAACGGACGTGTGCTTGGCATGTGTCCAGCACTGTGAAACAATATCTGTAGGAATCGGCGCTGACTCTAGTCAAAAAAACGCAGGATCGCAAACAAAGCTGGTCGCCAGCTCACTGCGCAATCGGTTGAATCTGCGGAGCTTTTGTGGTTATTAAGATGATAGAACGCTTCTCTCGGTGTAAATTCGGAAATTTGCGATGTTATTTGATTTTGCTAATGTCCTAGTGTTTACGGCATTAGGGCTTGGGTTTGTTGGAGTCAATCTGCTGATCGGACGGTTGCTGCGCCCATCCAATCCCCAAGCCCGTAAGTTGTCGACCTACGAATGTGGCGAGCCGGCGATGGGCAGCGCCTGGGTCAACTTCAACATCCGGTTTTACCTTGTAGCGCTGATCTTTATCATTTTCGAAGTTGAAATCGCCTTTCTCTTCCCCGTAGCCTCGGTGTTTCGGCGCTGGGTCGAAGGTGGAGTGGGTGTATTCGCTTTAATTGAGATTCTGCTTTTCGTCGGCATTCTTTTTCTCGGGTTGATTTATGCCTGGGTCAAGGGCGATTTGGATTGGATAAAGAAGGTCCGGGCGTGATCCTGTCAGGAGACATCGGATGAAACCTTTGATCAATTCCCTACCGGAGACGGTTTTCACTACGAAAGTTGACGACATTCTCAACTGGGGTCGAGCTTCGTCCCAGTGGTACATGCTTTTTGGCCTGGCTTGCTGCGCTATCGAGCTTATGCAGACCGGTGGGCCGCGGGCGGACTTGGACCGTTTTGGCGCGGTGCCGCGCGCGACGCCGAGACAATCGGACTTGATGATCGTCGCGGGTACCCTCACTTACAAGATGGCGAAGCGGACCAAGCTGCTCTACGACCAGATGCCCGATCCGAAATACGTCATCTCCATGGGCAGCTGCTCGAACTGCGGCGGGCTATTTCAATTAGCCTACTCGGTTTGCAAAGGCGTGGACAAGATTATTCCGGTCGACGTTTACGTGCCTGGCTGCCCGCCGCGGCCGGAAGCGCTGACCGAGGGGTTGCTGCGAATTCAGGACAAAATGATGCGCGAGCGCTGGCTGGTCAAGCCGTCGCGACCGGCGGAAGAGCAGGCGGGGGCGTAAGGCTGACCGCATGCAGGCGCAAGAGATTTACGTCGCTTTAGAGCAACAATTCCCCGGTCAAGTCAGCGATCTAAAGGCCGAGGTCTTGGAGCCCTATTTGACCGTGGCAGGAGCGTCGATCGTGGAGGTCTGCAAGTTTCTACGCGATCGCGCCGGCATGGATTTCGAAGTCCTCTCCGATTTGACCGCGCTGGACTGGCCGAAGGAAGAAAAAATCCAGGTTGTCTATCATCTCTTTTCGTACGGTCACAATCATCAGATCGTGCTCAAAGTCGATTTGCCGCGCGACAACCCGAAGATTGCGACCGTGGAAGGGATTTGGAAGGTAGCCAATTGGTTCGAGCGGGAGATCTACGATTTGTTCGGAGTGATCTTCGAAGGCCACAGCGATCTTCGCCGGATCATGCTGCCGGAGGACTGGACTGGATACCCGTTACGTAAAGACTACGTCGAACAGGAAGAATACGACGGTATCAGCACGCAACGCGCTCCATTGGTGGAAAAACTGCTGCGCTAGCTTATGAACGAATCGATTGAAACAGGGACCGGTTTAAACACCGAAGATATGACCATCAGTGTCGGGCCGCAGCATCCGAGCACCCATGGTGTGCTGCGTTTTGTGGTCAAGACCGACGGTGAAGTCATCAGCGAGGCCATCCCCGACGTCGGCTATCTGCATCGTTCGATCGAGAAAATCGGCGAGAAGGTGACCTATCACGGCTATGTGCCGTATACCGATCGGGCCGATTATCTGGCCGCGATGTTCGCCAATCAGGCGTTTTGCATGGCTGCGGAAAAGCTTGCCAGAACCGAGGTGACTCGGCGAGGGGAATTCTGCCGGGTAGTCGCGTGCGAGCTCAATCGTATCGCCAGCCATCTGATCTCCGTCGGTACTTTCGGCCAGGACATCGGCGCAATGACGCCGTTCGTGCACGCGCTCAGAGAACGGGAAACCGTCAATAACTTGATGGAAGAGATCTGCGGCGCGCGATTGACCTACAATTATATCCGCATCGGCGGGGTCGGGTACGACATCGTTCCGGAGACTCTCACCAAGATCGGCGAGTTTATCGATCATCTCGAGCCGATCGTCGATGAGTTCAATCGCTTGCTGTCGGGCAATAAGATTTTTATCGAGCGTTTGGCCGGCGTCGCGATCGTCAGCAGAGAAGACGCGTTTTCGTACAATCTCGTCGGGCCGAATCTGCGCGGCTCGGGGATCAAATGGGATATCCGCCGCGATATTCCTTATTCCGTCTATCCGGAATTGGAATTCGACGTTCCGATCGGCACCGCGCATGTGGGCAAGCTCGGCGACAGCTTCGATCGTTACTGGGTGCGCATCCGCGAAATGCAAGAAAGCTGCAAAATCTTACGCCAGTGTCTGCAGATGATGCCCAAGGGGCCGGCGATTTCCAAGGTGCCGCGAAAATTCAGGCCGCCCGCTGGTGAATGCTACGCTCGGGTCGAAGCGCCGCGCGGCGATATGGGCTTTTATGTCGTCAGCGATGGTAGCGAGTATCCTTACCGGGTGCGCATTAGGACGGGATCCTTTACCGCCATGGCCATCATCGATAAGCTCAGCAAGGGTATCATGCTCGCGGACCTGATCGCTTTGATCGGCAGTCTCGACGTCGACGCGCCGGAGATCGACCGCTGAATTTAGTCGGAAATAGATCATGCAAGCTTATATTGATCAGTTGATCAAAGACGGCGCCTTCGCCGGTATGCCGAAAGAAGTCGTTTACGCGCTCGCGATGGTGCTCGTCGCCTTCGTCGTGCTTTCGGTTTTCGTCGCGCCGCTCGCCGGCGTGACCAGTTGGCTCGAACGGCGGGTATGGGCGCGCATGCAGTCGCGGGTCGGGCCCAACCGGGTCGGGCCGCAAGGGATTCTCCAGTGGCTCGCTGACGGCATCAAAAATCTGCTCAAGGAAGATTTGATTCCTGCCGCGGCCGATTCCACGCTGTTTTCTCTGGCGCCGTATATCGTGTTCATGGGTTTTCTCTGCACCTTCGTCGTCATTCCCTTCGGTGGCGCGCTGATTGTCGCCGATCTCAACATCGGTATCCTCTATGTTCTCGCGGTCACTTCGCTGGTGGTCGTCGGCATCCTCATGGCCGGCTGGGCGTCGAACAACAAATGGTCGCTTCTCGGCGGCATGCGCTCGGCGGCCCAGATCGTCAGCTATGAAATCCCCGCGGGCGTATCAATCGTGACGATCGTGTTTCTTGCCGGCACGATGAGCATGCAGGGCATCATCAGGGCGCAAGGTTGGGGACCGTGGGATTGGTTCCTGTTCCATAATCCGTTCACCTTCGCGGCGTTTTTTCTCTACTTCACCGCGGCGCTCGCCGAAGGCAACCGCACGCCGTTCGACATTCCCGAAGCCGAATCGGAGCTCGTCGCCGGCTATGTTACCGAGTACAGTGGTATGCGCTTTCTGTTCTTCTTTTTCGCCGAGTGGGGCAATCTCTACGTCATCGGCGCGGTTGCGACCACGCTTTTTTTGGGCGGATGGCAAGTGCCGCCGCTGCCGATTTTCGAGACTAGTCCGGTGCTGCTCGGCGTGGCGCAATTCACTACGTTTTTCTTAAAGGCGTATCTATGGGTTTTTGTCGCTATGTGGGTGCGCGCGACGTTGCCGCGCGTGCGCGTCGATCAGTTGATGGGGCTTTGTTGGAAATACATGGTGCCGCTGTCATTCGTCTGCTTGCTCGGCACCATCGGTTTTATGTTCGTGCCCGATGACCTTCGTCGCGTCATCGGCGCGGCGACCTTGGGTTTCGGTATTGCGGTAATGATCATTTTCTTCATGCGCGTCAAATTTCAGATCGACAATGCCCGGCCCGAGTTGTACTTGAAACCGCATATCTAAGTGATCGAGGGTATTATGGGTGTCCTAAGTTACGGAAAAGATATCTGGCAGGTGATCGCCTCGACGTTCGAGGGAATGTCGATCACCTTTTCGCATTTGATGCGCCGGCCCATGACGATTCAGTATCCGGACAAGATTCCGGTGCCGATCCAGGAAACCCTGCCGCTCCGCTACCGAGGTATTCTCGAGGTCGATCTCGATATCTGTACCGGTTGTCTGGCGTGCGAAAGAGTGTGTCCGATCACTTGCATCACGATCGGCATTGACGCGAATAAGGAGACCAAGCAGCGCCAGTTTACCCACTTCGACATCGATGTTTGTAAATGCATGTATTGCGGGCTGTGTTCGGAAGTCTGTCCGACCGGATCGATTCGCCACTCGCAAGAATTCGAAGGCGCGAGTTACAATCCAGCCGGATTGGTGCGCCACTTTGCGCCGCAGAATCAGAATCTTTACAAGCCGAAGAAGGGTGGAGAAACCGATCCAAAGCTCGTTACGAAGGTCGATATCGGACAAAAGTATCTCGATGAATTTGCCACGCCGGATGGTGGAGCGGACACAGCAGAGGAGGGAGGCAGCTGAGACGGGGTGGCGAATAAGAGTAGCTCTGTACCCCTTGATTCCAGTCGGATCTTCCGGTAAGTGACCGAAAACATCTTCAACTTTCCGCGATCCCAATAGTTTATAGAATGCTATGGACGTTTCGACGGCGGTTTTCTATCTAATCGCTCTCATTACGGTGGGTTCCGCCGCGATGGTGGCGTTTTCCCGTAACATTATCTACTCGGCGTTCTCCCTGCTCGGAACATTTATGGGTGTCGCCGGAATCTATATTTTTCTCGGCGCCGACTTCGTTGCGGCAGTGCAAGTGCTGATTTACGTCGGCGGTATTCTCGTGCTGATTCTCTTCGCCGTGATGTTGACGCACCGGATAACCGATGTGCAGGTGACCAACCGTTCGGCGGGAACGATTCCCGCGTTGATTGTCGTCAGCGTGCTCGCCTATCTTTTAATCGACAGCGCCCTGGAAACTCCTTGGGTTAAAGCCAAGCAATTGGTTTACGAAGCAACCGCGGCGAAGATCGGCGATCTTTTCCTTTACACCTACTTGCTTCCCTTTGAGCTGGCTTCCTTGGTTTTGCTTGCGGCGATGATCGGCGCAGTGGTGCTGTCGCGCAAGGAGATCAAGGAGTAGGCATGTCGCCCAACGATCTCTCTTCTTACCTCATCATCGGGGCGATTCTCTTCGTTCTCGGACTTTTCACCGTGCTGACGCGGCGCAATGCCATCAGCGTCCTGATGGGCGTGGAACTTATTCTCAACAGCGCCAACATCAATTACGTGGCTTTTTCTCATTTTGGCAGCGGCAATGCTGACGGGCAGATCTATGCGATTTTTGTGATAATGCTGGCGGCTGCTGAGGCCGCCGTGGGCCTGGCCATTGTGCTCGCGATATTCCAGCTTTTTCACACCATTGATGTCGAAGCGGCGGAAACGCTTAGAGAGTAAATAGTGAGGAGTGAGGCGTGAAGAAGTTCAAGGCACAATCCAAAGTTCGATCTCTGTACGGCTCACTGCTGACTGATCTCTTCTCACTGTAGCTCTATGGAAAATCCGATACAGACAGATTTCATTCGCTGGATCGTTTTCTTGCCACTACTCGGCGCGCTCGTTAACGGCTTGCTCGGGGCGAAGATCCAGAAGAGCATGGGCAAGGGCGCCATCGGCCTGATCGCCTGCGCACCCGTGGTGATCGCCTTCGGCCTTTCCGTTTGGGCATTCCTTATCCTCACAGGTCTCGAACCGCAAAAGCGCTTTCTGATCGACAATCTCTATCGTTGGATCGATCTCGGCTCGCTGAAAGTCGATATGGCTTTCATGGTCGATCCGCTCTCTGCCGTGATGATCCTCATCGTCACGGGGATCGGCGGTTTGATTCATATCTACGCCACTGGCTACATGCACGACGACAACGCGTTCTGGCGTTTTTTCGCTTATCTCAATTTATTTACCGCGGCCATGTTGACGCTGGTGTTGGGCGACAGTTTGCTGGTTTTGTTTGTCGGCTGGGAGGGCGTGGGTCTATGTTCTTATGCCCTGATCGGTTTTTGGTACACCGATCACGCCAACGCCCGCGCCGGCAATAAAGCATTCATCGTCAATCGTATCGGCGACTTCGGATTTGTCCTCGGGATGTTTCTGCTGTTCTGGTCGCTTGACGCCCAGGGGCATGGGACTCTGACATTCCGCGAGATGGTGAAGTGGGCGCCATCGATTAAAGACATGATGATCTGGGGCATGCCGGTGGCGACTTTGGCGACCCTATTTCTGTTTGTCGGCGCCACCGGTAAATCGGCGCAAATTCCGCTGTTCGTCTGGCTTCCCGACGCGATGGCCGGACCGACGCCGGTGAGCGCGCTGATCCACGCCGCCACCATGGTCACGGCCGGCGTTTACATGACCGCGCGCATGAACGTGTTCTTTTCCATGGCGCCGGACACGCTGCATGTGATCGCTGTCATCGGTGTTGCAACCGCGCTGGTCGCCGCGACCATTGCGCTGACGCAGTACGACATAAAAAAAGTTCTGGCCTATTCCACCGTGAGCCAGCTCGGCTACATGTTTATCGGTGTCGGCGTCGGCGGTTATGCCGCGGCGGTTTTCCACCTAATGACTCACGCGTTTTTTAAAGCTTGTTTATTCCTCGGCTCCGGTAGCGTGATTCACGCCATGCATCACGAGCAGGATATGCGCAAGATGGGCGGGCTCAAGGCGTGGATGCCGATCACTTTCGCGACGTTTTTTATCTCAGTGCTCGCCATCGCCGGCTTTCCGCCGTTCGCGGGCTTCTTTTCCAAGGACGAGATCCTCTGGCTCGCCGCTTCCAATCATCACTGGGGTATCTGGTTCTTTGCTCTGTGCGGTGCCGGAATGACCGCGTTCTACATGTTTCGCCAGCTCTTTATGACTTTTTACGGCGACTGCCGCGCCGACCATCACACTCAAGAGCACTTGCATGAATCGCCGTCGGTGATGACGATGCCGTTAGTAGTGTTAGCAGCCGGCGCCGTGTTGGCCGGATTTATCGGCCTGCCTGCCGTCTTGGGTGGGAGTCAGTTCGCGCATTGGCTCGAGCCGGTGATTCATGCCCACGCGGAAGAACATGGCTCGCACGCGATGGAATGGGGGTTGATGGCGCTCTCGGTGGGCGTGGCGTCTTGCGGCGCCTTCCTCGCGTACCTCATGTACCGGCGCGAAAGTCTTTCCCCTGCGGTATTCGCGAATTTGGCCGGCGGATTTTTCTACCGATTGTTTGACCGCAAGTGGTATGTCGACGAGGTTTATCAGGTTTTGTTCGTCAACGGCTCCTTGCTGCTCGCCAAGGTTTTGTCCGCGTTCGATGCCTATGTCATCGATGGCATCGTCAACGGCGCGGCGAGCGTGACCAGATTCATTTCCTGGTTGAACGGACTCTTTGATGCTTACATTATCGACGGCATCGTCAACGCGGTTGCCGACATCACCTTCTGGGCCGGCAACAAATTTCGCAGAGTTCAGACCGGCAATATCAACAGTTATCTTTATGGCATCTTGATCGCCGTGGCCCTGGCTATCATCGTCAAGATCCGCTACTGGAGCTGATTTCTGGGGAGAATCTAGGAAATGGAAAATTTGCTCACCTACATGATCTTTATTCCGGTCGCGGGAGCGGCGATCGTGCTCGCGTTGCCGAACAACGCCAAGCTGATTCGTTGGGTCTCCGCCGCCGCGACCGTGCCGCCGCTCTTGATGGCGATCTGGCTATTTGCCAATTTCGATCGCAACCAGGCAGGCTTTCAGTTCGTTGAAAAGTATCAGTGGATACCTTCCTTCAACATCAGCTACTACATGGGCGTCGACGGTCTCAGCATCTCCATGGTTTTGCTGACTGCGCTTTTGTGTTTCCTCTGTATCTTCGCTTCTTTTGGCATTGATAAGGCAGTCAAGGGCTACTTCGCGCTATTCCTCATGCTCGATGCCGGCATGATGGGCGTTTTCTGCGCGCTCGATTTTTTTCTTTTCTTTGTTTTCTGGGAAGTGATGTTGTTGCCGATGTACTTTCTGATCGGCATCTGGGGCGGGCCGCGACGCGAATACGCAGCGATCAAGTTCTTTCTTTATACGTTTTTCGGCAGTGCTTTCATGCTGATCGCCATCTTGGCGCTCTATTTCACCACCGAGCCGCACACCTTCGATATGACCGTGATGATGGCGCAGGCGAATAAATTCGGCACCGAGGTATTGCCGATATGGCCGTTCAATCAGCTCGGCTGGGGTTTCCAGCACGCTATCTGGATGGCGATGTTCATCGGTTTCGCCATCAAGATACCGGCTTTCCCATTTCACACGTGGCTGCCGGATGCCCACGTCGAGGCGCCGACTGCGATCTCGGTCATTCTTGCCGGTGTGCTCTTGAAGATGGGCACCTACGGCATTCTGCGCATTAATTTTCCCATGTTGCCGGTGGCCACGGCGGACCTCGCGTTTTGGTTCCTGGGTGCGCTCGGCGCGTGGAACATCATCTACGGCGCTCTGTGCGCCATGGCGCAAAAGGATCTTAAGAAGCTGGTCGCTTATTCGAGCGTGAGCCACATGGGTTATGTCATGCTTGGGATGGCGAGTTTTACGACCCAGGGCATCAACGGCGCCGTGTTGCAGATGTTCAACCACGGCACGATTACCGCAATGCTCTTCCTGCTCGTCGGCGTGATCTATGACCGCGCCCATCATCGCGACATCGATGGCTTTGGCGGCATCGCCGCGATCATGCCGCTCTATATGGGCGTCACCGCGCTGGCGTTCTTTGCGTCGATGGGTCTGCCGGGGCTCTCGGGGTTCATCTCGGAAATCCTGGTTCTACTCGGCACCTGGCAGAAATATCCTATTCTAACGATTATAGCCGCCAGCGGCGTAATTCTCACGGCGGGTTACTTGCTCTGGACGATGCAGCGCGTCTTTCTCGGCCCGCCCAACGAAAAATATCTGAAGTTATCGGAGATCAACGGTCGCGAAATGTTTACCCTGGTGCCGTTGGGCGTGATCGTGGTGATCCTCGGTATCTACCCCAGCGTGGTGTTGGATTTGCTGCGCGCTTCGTTGGATCAGATCAATCAGGTCATTATTCCGCATCTTTAACGCGATCACATGGACCTAAAGAATATCGGTAGTCTCGATTTTTTTTATCCGGAGCTCATTATCTCGGGTACGATCCTGTTGATCATCGTTCTCGATCTGCTTGTGCGCGCAAAGCAAAGGCTCGCTCTGATGGCCCTCGTCGGCAGCGTGGCGGCTTTGGTCGCGACTTTCGATCTTTATAGCGCGCAGCCCGGTTGGTTGTTTCACCGGATGATTATCCTCGATAATTTCAGTCTGTTTTTCAAAGTTTTCGCGCTGGCTGCGGCGATTCTTTGCATCTTGATGTCGCTCGGCAGCAACGAGATCAAACAAGTTTATCAAGGAGAGTATTACGCCCTGCTTCTCACTTGCACGCTTGGCATGTTCTTCATGGCCTCGGCGAGCAATTTATTGATGGCCTATTTGTCGCTTGAGCTCGTGAGTTTGACTTCTTACGTTCTCACCGGTTTCTTACCGCGCAATCGGCGTTCGAGCGAAGCGGCCTTAAAATACTTGATCTACGGCGGCGTAGCGTCCGGCACGATGATCTACGGCATGAGCTGGATCTTCGGCATGACAGGCAGCCTGGATTACGCCGCGATTCAGGCGGCGATGGGTCAGCCCGAGATCAACAAGACAGCGCTATTTATCGCGTTCATTTTCATCATGGCCGGCTTCGGCTACAAAATCGTCTTCGTGCCTTTTCACATGTGGTCGCCCGACGTTTACCAGGGCGCGCCCACGCCGTTCACGGCCTTTCTTTCCGTCGCTTCCAACGCCGCCGGGATCGCGATCATGATCCGTTTCTTTTTTCCGGGTGTCTCACGCATGGTGCCGGGTGGCGAGTGGGCGTTTATTTCCGGCGTCGAGTGGCCGCATGTGCTCTTGTTTTTGAGCATGATCACCATGACCGTGGGCAATCTTTGCGCTCTGAACCAACGAAATCTCAAGCGCATGCTCGCCTACTCCGGCATTGCCCACGCGGGTTACATGCTGATGGGCTTGGCGGTGCTGAACAATGAAGGGCTGTCGGCGATTTTGTTTTACGTCGTGGTCTATCTCATTATGAATCTCGGCGCATTTCTTGTCGTCAGCATGATCGCCAACGCCACGGGCAGCGAAGACATCGAGAACTATCGCGGCCTAGCTTGGCGTGGCGCAGTTATTCCCGCCGCCTGCCTAGCCGTTTTTTTACTTTCGCTGACCGGATTGCCGCCGTTCGCGGGATTCATCGGCAAATTTTTCTTGTTTGCTGCGGTGCTCAAGGAGGGCGGAGCGTTCTTTATTCTGGCTCTCGTGGCGGTCATGAATAGCGTAGTTTCGCTCTATTACTACGCCAAGATCATCAAGACCATGTTTCTAGACTCGCCCAACCTCGAAGACAAGACGATTTCGATCGGTGCGCAAGATTTCAATTTCACCCTTCTGTTGCCGCTCACGGTGCTGACGGTCGTCTTCGGCATCTATTTTGGCCCGTTGCTGCGATACACCAACCAGTCTCTCAGTTTTTTTATTAAATAACTCAAACGCTCGTGCAGGCTCCGTAACCATGCGGCAACATGTTGTGGCGCGGGCGGTAGGAGGTCCTGGTACCGTATTGCCGTACTTTCTCTAATCTGCAGGTCAGGCATTGCCAAAAATGGTCCTCCTATGTTTTTCCGGATTGAAAGGTGGGAAACATTGGATGTTAGAACCCTTTTAAAGCCGCTTTTCTGAACTGGCCCTAGGCTTGCGACCTTGCCACTAACGCAAGGGGGCTATCATGCTAAAAACACAAAATGCGTTCATCGCAGGCGTTCTAATTGCCGTCTGGCTCGCACCGGCGCTCGCATCTGCAAATTCACCAACCGAGCAGATTCAGCAGACCATTCAACAGGTCGCGACCGTCGTAGCTAACAGGACTAACGGCTATGACCGACGCAAGGAATTGCTCCGCGAAGCTCTGATGCCGCACTTCGACTGGTTGGAAATGTCCAAACAGGCGCTCGGTAAGCATTGGAGCCATGCAACAGGGCGTGAGAACGAATTTGTCTCGGCGTTCGCCGAATTTCTCGGTAACGCCTACATCGGTCAAATAGGTTCTTATCGAAACGAGAAGATTCTCTTCGTGCAGGAATCCATCGAGAACAACCGAGCTCAAGTGAAAACTAAGATCGTATCCGACAAAGGCGAGCCAATTTCGGTGAACTATCGGCTTCATCGTATCGAAAACGAATGGAAGATATACGATGTGATCGTCGAAGACATCAGCATCGTCGTTAACTACCGTGCGCAGTTTAACCGAATACTCGCGAAGGGGAGCTTTGAGGAGCTACTGCTACAATTGCGGCAGAAGGACTTGCGGAATCGGAACTAACAGCGTCGCCACGGGAACCGACTACCAGGTTAGTAATCCTCGATAAGAAACATCTCATTGGGCAATATCTATCGAGTAAATCGTACCCAAGACGGTTCATGCTTGCTGAAACGGTTTCTTCGAATTCAACTACCGCGGAAATGTAGGAAGATCGTGCGAAAGACGCCGCCGACTTAGAACACTATTGCTCCGACAAGTTACGAAAGGCGCGAGCTAATAATTTCGGTACATCAGTCACACCCGATCTGCACTTCAGTTTGCGGCTATGAATCGATTCTACGACTGAACATCATTCCTCGGTTTGCCTTGACAACGCCAGCGGGTCCAAATAACTAGAACCAAGAGTAAACGTTTTGGTGGCTTACGAGCGTGACGGAGGCATCAATGCTAGACGCGGGTAAACGAAAAGCGATGTTGCGCCAGATGATTCTGGTGCGCGCATTCGAAGAGAAGTTGGAAGAGCTCTATCAACGCAAGGCGATGTTTGGCAGTACTCATTCCTACCGTGGCCAAGAGGCGATTGCCGTCGGAGTTTGTTCGGCGTTGGAGTCTTCGGACCTTATCGCGAGTTACCATCGCGGCACTGGTCACCTGATCGCCAAAGGCGCCGATCTTTATTTACTGCTCTGCGAATGCATGGGCCGCGCCGACGGCTATTCAAAGGGACGGGGCGGCAAGATGCACATGGGCGATATGGGCTTTGGGTTTCTGGGCAACACCGGTACGGTGGGTGGCACCGTGCCCACCGCCACCGGCGCGGCGCTCGGGGCGAAGGTTCGCGGCTCCAATGAAGTAGTGGTCAGTTTTTTCGGCGACGGGGCGGCCAACCAGGGTGTTGTCCATGAAGCGATGAATCTGGCCGGCGTGTGGAAACTGCCGGTGATTTACGTCTGCGAGAACAATCAATACGCCATGACGGTGAGCTTGGAGAAGAGTGTCGCCATCAAACAGTTGAGCGGGCGCGGCGCGGCCTATGGCTTCGAAGGCAAAACCATCGACGGTAATGACGTGGATGTGGTCTACGAGGCGACCGCGGCGGCAGCGGCAAAGGGACGGAGTGGCGGCGGCGCGACGTTTCTTGAGTGTATCACTTACCGCTGGGATGGCCATTTTGGCGGTGATCCGGGCACAGGCTATCGCAGCAAAGAAGAAATTGAGGCATGGAAACAAAAATGCCCGATCAAGCGGCTTAAAGAAAAATTGATTCAAGATGGAAAATTGACTGAGCAGGAATTTGAGAAAATGTCTGCTGACGTGTACGCCGAGCTCGATGAAGTTGCCAAGCGCGCCGAAGCCGCGCCGCTGCCGAAAAAAGAAGTTGATTTGGGCAGCATCTATGCAGCGGAGCCAACCCATGGCTAAGTCGATGACGACGGAAACTCAGGCGCCAAGTAAAGAGATGCGCGTGCAAGAAGCCTTGCGCGAGGCGTTGCGCTACGAGATGGCGCGCGATGAACGCGTCTTTGTCATGGGCGAGGACGTGGCTTTGTTCGGCGGCGCGTATGGCGTTACCCGCGGTCTGATGCAGGAATTCAGCGAGCGGCGCGTATTGGATACGCCGATTTCCGAAGCGGCGATAGTCGGCCTTGCCATCGGCGCGGCGATCAACGGCATGCGCCCGGTGGTCGAAATTCAATTTTCCGACCTCTTGCCGCTGGCGATGGACCAACTTGCCAGCCACGCCGCGCGCTACCACTACATGACCGGCGGGCGCGTTTCGGTGCCCATGGTCGTGCGCAACAAATTCGCTACCCGCGCCGGCGGCGGGCCAAGCCATTCAAGCTGTAACCACGGCGCATTCATTCATTTTCCCGGCTTAAAAATAATTATGCCGGCCACTCCTGCCGACGCAAAAGGATTGCTGCTCGCCGCGATCCGCGATCCGAATCCGGTGCTCTGTTTCGAAAGCCATCATCTCTACGGCCAGCGCGGCTCAGTGCCGGAAGGGGACTACACGGTGCCGATTGGAGTTGCCGCAGTCAGACGCGAAGGAAAGGATCTGACGATCGTCACCTGCGGCGGCATGGTTTTGAAGGCCGACGCTGCTGCAGATAGATTGAAAGAAAAAGGCATCGACGTTGAGATTGTCGATCTGCGTTCGCTGGCGCCGCTGGACAAGGAAGCGATTTTGCAATCCGTGGCGAAAACCAAGCGAGCGATCGTGCTCGATGAAGGACCGATGCTTGGCGGCATCTCCGCAGAGATCGCCGCGATGATTCAGGAGAACCTATTTTCCGATCTCAAAGGGCCGGTCGTTCGCATCGGCGCCCAACCGATCCCGCCACCGCACAGTCCGCCGCTCGTCGATGC
>Ga0209486_10000700_pt1 | contig 14787 bp, 10 predicted proteins | sample NCCompost_FD_187518 | JGI IMG/M metagenome (GOLD analysis project Ga0209486, IMG submission 187518) | Agricultural soil microbial communities from Utah to study Nitrogen management - NC Compost (SPAdes) (version 2) | ecosystem: Environmental > Terrestrial > Soil > Agricultural land | place...
AGACTGGCTTGAGCAGGCAATCAGAAGAACCACCGGGGGCTTGTTCGGTTGATGAACCGTCAAAGCACCAAACCGGGCAATCCTCTAATTTTCCACTGAAGTTTCTTTCAATTTTAGTCTTGCTCCGCAGGCTTTGGATTGGTTTGTAACCATCCAACCAGATGTATTCGAGTTTTGATGACACCATAACTAATGCATTTAATTTTTTTAAAGGGGTTCAAATGCAAAAAAAAGCATATTGGAGAAAAAAACCAATAAATTTTCTCGTGGTTTGATAAATCTAGGTAAAATGTGGAAAATCCTGTGGAGAATTCTAGTTTTTGATTAAAAAATCAGGTTCTTCCATTGATTTCAGAAACATTAGAATTATTTTTAATGTTATTGAAGATTATGGAATATATGCGCTCCCAGTTAATCAGGCTGATTACAGGAACCAATAAAAAGGGAAGGATGATGCTTCGGTACCGAACGATTGCCCCTAAAAAATTTACTGTGAATCCAATTAAAAGCAGAAATGAGAATGAAAAGAAAATACAGAACCAGATAAAGGCTGGTGATTTTATTCCGTTCGTTCTCCAAAAGAGAAATAATAAAAACAGGAAAAGCAGGAAAGCTGTTTCTGACGCTGCTGCCATAGATAAAATATGTTTGACATCGCCCGGGTGCGGACGCAGGGTTGTACTACCCAGGGCCCGGGGTGTATTGACCAGAAAACTTCCTATTGACGGTTTCAATTCCGGAAAATCAAAACCCGAATTGCCTTGCAGGGATTTAAATGCTTTTTGTTTATTAACGACGGCTTGTGGAAAATCCAATGCACCCGAAATGTAGCGAAGTGAAAAGAACAACAGGCCGCTTAACAGGTACGTTGAAATAAAGATCAATGCAATTTTTCTTTTTAATTTATACGACAATATCCAGGCACATAAAGCAGGCGTAAGTATTACCAGCAAAAAATTTCTGAAAGAAAGAATGATAACAAATGAAATTAATAAAGGAAAGATCCTTGATAACCTGAATCGATTTTCCTTCAATCCAAAATAGACATGGTAGACAATAAGGCTGAGCGCCATGAACACGAGTCCATCCTTATGAACCCCGCTCGTCCAATAAGCAAATGACGGGATAAGAAACGTGGCAAGCAATACATGCATTTTTTTTCCGGGGAATACATCCGTAAACACGCGATACATGGCCACCGGGCCCGTGAACGTGATAAATGAATAGAAGATGACGTTGACATAATAGTTGCCAAAGCTGAAAACGTTTACCGCGGAAAGAAATTTGATAAACATATTACTTTTCAGATCATTCCACCAGGAGTTTTCTGAAGCAAAAAAATTGCCGTATTTGTTTTCATAACCGCTTTGAAAAAGATTGGAAAAGTATTCCGACGGATTTTGAAAAAGCAACTTGTATTCTTCAACACTTAAATAATGATAACCCCATGTATCAAACATGTACGCGTATTGACCATAATAGATGCCGATCCAGCCGTAAAAGATGCCGGCCATTACTTTCAGCAAAAAAAGAATAACCAATTGGGCATTGTTAAGCCCGGATTTATTAAAGAAACGAAGTCTTGTGAGCAGCCACGCAAATAAACAGAGGTATCCTGCAAATAATAAATAATACAATCGGCCAGGTTTATCTTCGCAAAATAGCTATAAATTCTGAAGTCTGAAGGATGAAGTCAGAAGTCTGAAGAATGAAGTCTGAAGTCTGAAGAATGAATGAAATGAAATTCAAAATTCATAAACACACTCTAGAGATTAATCCTAATCATAACTCCGGCTTCATACTTCTGATTTCATTTCATTAGCTTTGCGCTTTCTTAAAAACTATGGAAATAACAGTAAAGACGGCAGAACAACTGCGCCTTACAGCTCAGGAATTCGAACTTATCAAACAAAAACTTGGACGAACTCCCAACTTCAATGAACTCTGCGCATTTAGTGGCATGTGGAGTGAGCACTGCAGCTATAAAAACTCGATCAGGTGGTTAAAGACCTTACCCAGAGAAGGTGGTCGCATGCTGGTAAAAGCCGGTGAAGAGAATGCGGGTCTGATGGATATCGGCGATGGTCTTGGAGTTGTGTTTAAAATTGAGTCACATAATCATCCTTCCGCTATTGAGCCATTCCAGGGCGCAGCTACCGGTGTCGGAGGAATTCACCGGGATATATTCACCATGGGAGCAAGACCCATCGCTGCATTAAATTCATTACGATTTGGAAATTTAGAAGAAGATAAAACACAACACTTGCTTTCCGGAGTGGTACATGGTATCGGTCACTATGGAAACTGCTTTGGTGTACCCACAGTTGGGGGTGAGATTTATTTTGACAAATGCTATCATACCAATCCCCTGGTAAACGCCATGAGTGTTGGAATTGTAAAAGCAGGAGAAACTGTTTCGGCAACTGCAAAAGGAGAAGGTAATCCTGTTATGTTTGTCGGTAGCGCAACCGGCAAAGACGGGATCGGTGGAGCCTCCTTTGCATCCGCAGACATCACTGCCGAAAGTGCACAGGATCTCCCGGCCGTCCAGGTGGGTGATCCGTTCCAGGAAAAAAAATTATTGGAAGCCTGTCTCGAAGTAATTCAAACCGGTGCGGTAGTTGGAATGCAGGATATGGGTGCCGCCGGAATTATTTGTTCTACTTCAGAAATGAGTGCAAAGGGTGAAGTCGGAATGAGAATAGATCTTGACAAAGTTCCCACACGTCAAAAAAATATGAAGGCATGGGAACTGTTGTTAAGTGAAAGCCAGGAAAGGATGTTGCTTGTAGCTCAAAAGGGCAGGGAACAGGAAGTGATCAGGATATTTGAGAAATGGGATCTGCCTTGTTCAGTAATTGGTGAGGTAACCGGAGATGGGATTCTCAATTTTTATATGAATAATGAATTGGAGGCTTCCCTTCCTGCACATGACCTGGTATTGGGTGGCGGTGCCCCGCAATATGAAAGAGAATTTAGTGAACCGGCATATTTTGAAGAAATAAGAAAATTCGATCCGGATTCAATTTCAGTTCCTAAAGATCTAAAATCAACTGCCGAAAAGTTAATTGGTCTTCCGTCAATTGCATCGAAACGCTGGATCTTTGACCAATACGACAGCATGGTTTGCACAAACAATGCTTCAACCAACGCCCCGACAGATGCCCCGGTTGTTTTAGTAAAAGGAACGAAGAAAGGACTTGCGATCACAACAGATTGCAACAGCCGTTATGTTTTTGCTGACCCTTATACAGGCACAATGATAGCGGTAAGTGAAGCGGCAAGAAATATTGTTTGCAGCGGTGGTCAGCCATTAGGCGTTACTAATTGTTTGAATTTCGGAAATCCTTACGATCCCGAGGTATATTTTCAATTTGTACAGGCCATAAAAGGAATGGGGGACGCCTGTCGAAAATTTGATACACCGGTTACCGGCGGGAATGTCAGTTTCTATAATCAAAATCCCGATGGCCCGGTTTACCCAACACCAACAATTGGAATGGTGGGTTTATTGGAAAACATCCATGATAAAATGACCCTCGACTTTAAAGAAGAGGGAGATGTTATTTATTTATTGGGCAAATCAACTAATGATATCAATTCATCGCAATATCTTTCTAAAATTCATGCCGTTGAATTTTCCCCGGCCCCTTATTTTGATTTGGAAGGAGAATTTCTATTGCAGAAAAAAATCGGCGAGCTTATCAATAAAAAATTGATTCAATCAGCACACGATGTAAGCGAAGGAGGTTTGTTTATCACTTTGTGCGAAAGCAGTTTTAATCGTGAACTTGGGTTCACCGTAGAAACAAAAGATGAGCTCCGTGAAGATGCCTACTTATTTGGTGAAGGTCAAAGCAGGGTAGTGGTGAGTGTAAAAGCTGATCTAATCGAAAAATTTGAAAATGCTTTGGGAGATTTTTTGTTTGAAAGAATTGGCTTTGTTACCAGTGGCGAGATGCTGGTCAATGGAGAGTTTTGGGGAACCATCGACTGGTGGCAGGATGAATATGATACTGCGATCGGGGATTATTTAGCAAAGGAAGAAGCTGGTTCGGCATTAAGTTCAATTTAAAAAGGAATTTGTAATTAGTAATTTGGAATCAGTCCTGGCAAGAACAACCTTTTTAAGTTCAATTTCCGATTCCTAATTCCAAATCCCCAATTCCTTACAACATGGATCGGAATTCTGTTATATTGGTCACAGGTGCTGCCGGCTTCATAGGTAGCTGCATGGTTGGTTATTTGAACAGGAAGGGGTATCACAATATTATCATTGTGGATGAATTTGATGACGAAGACAAAAGAAATAATTACCAGGACAAAAAGATCATAGCAAGGGTTGATAGAAATGAATTATTTAGCTGGCTGGATAAACATCCCGCGCACCTTGATTTTATTTTTCACCTTGGCGCAAGAACCGACACTACAGAGTTTGACTATTCGGTTCTCGAAAAACTAAATGTCAGGTATTCCCAAAGTATCTGGAACTATTGCGTTGAAAAGGATATTCCATTAGTATATGCTTCGTCCGCCGCAACCTATGGTGATGGAGAATTGGGTTACAGGGACGACCACCAGCTGCCATACAAATTGAATCCTCTTAACCCATACGGAAAATCAAAAAATGAATTTGATAAATGGGTGCTGAAGCAAAGTGACGAGCTACATCCCGTTAGTCATCGGGGGAAAACTAAAAAATCGACTCCCCCGAATTGGTATGGTTTAAAGTTCTTCAATGTTTACGGTCCGAACGAATATCATAAAGGGCGGATGGCCAGTGTGATCTTTCATTCGTTTAATCAAATCAGCTCTAACGGGAAAGTAAAACTTTTTAAATCGCACAAACCGGAATATAAGAATGGCGGGCAGCTGCGTGATTTTGTTTATGTAAAAGATGTTGTAGATGTATGCTATTGGTTAATGAATGAAAAACCTGCTTCCGGGTTATATAACCTTGGTACCGGCAAGGCAAGGACTTTCCAGGATCTGGTAACTGCAATTTTCAAAAGTCTTGACAAAGAACCTGTGATTGAATACATCGATACACCAATGGACATACGTGACAAATATCAATACTTCACCGAAGCAGATATGGTTAAGCTCCGGGGTGCCGGCTATCGGGAAGATTTTTATTCGCTTGAAGACGGAGTTGGGACCTATGTTAAGCACTTCCTCATTGATAAGAAGTATTACTGAACCTTTTTGAAACCTTCCTCAAATCAAATTTTATTAACGGTAGAAATATCCGGATATTTGCAACTGTTGTTTGCCACACCGATAATTGGGGTGTGGCATTTTTATTAAATGAAACTTTATGTCAAAGAAAATTGCGATCATCGGTGGGGGTAACCTGGGTGCATCCATTGCTGAAGGTTTAATTCAAAGTGAATTCAGCCGGCCAGTAGAACTTTCTATTACCAGAAGAAATCTTTCAACGCTTAGTCGTTTTGCCGAACAAGGCTCGATGGTGCATAGTGACAACAGGAAAGCCGTAAAAACTGCCGAAATAATCATACTCGCCGTAAAGCCATACAATTTTTCTGACATCATCAATGAAATCAGGACCGTCCTTGATCCAAAGAAACACGTTGTGGTTTCTGTTATTACCGGGGTATGGATCGACCAAATACAAAAGGCGATCGGTAAACCCGTGCCGGTAATTAGGGCAATGCCAAATACGGCGATCGCTATACAGCAAAGCATGACTTGTCTTGCGCATGCCGGCGCATCAACCTCGCAAATGAGTTATATCAGGCAGTTATTCGATCAGTTAGGCAGAACGGCAATGATCAATGAAGAACTTATGGATGCAGCAACAGTGCTTGGCGCATGTGGTACTGCTTACGCGATGCGATATATCCGGGCCAATATACAGGGCGGGATTGAAATCGGGTTTGATGCGGCCACTGCGACGCTGATCGCTGCACAGACCGTGAAAGGTGCCGCCCAATTATTGCTGGAAAAAGGAAATCACCCGGAATCAGAGATCGATAAGGTAACCACTCCGAAAGGTTGTACGATTGCGGGCCTCAACGAGATGGAACACCAGGGATTCAGCTCATCACTAATCCGTGGGGTTATTGCCAGTTACAAAAAGATTGCAAAAGATCTGAGTTGAAGATTCATGGTTATGTCGGGAAGCGAATTCGGCCTGGATTTTTATGAAGGGTCGAAAAATCTTATGGTGTAAACACTTTTAGTTTATTTTTTTTAAGTAACTTGAAAATAGAAATCCTGCGAAAGACCTTCAGGTAAAGTTAGATTAGTGCGAATTAATCTGAAGGAAAATGAACCACCACCTTATCTATGACATGCAGTTGCTGGATGCGCTGCGAGTAAATGACACAACTGCTTTCGAAAAGCTTTTTGAACGCTACTGGTTCCCACTGTTTCAATACGCAAACGGTAAACTGGATTCAGAACAAGAGGCTAAAGAAATCGTTAGGGATGTTTTTATTGACTTATGGGAAAACAGATCCGCAATCACTCCCGGTTTTTCATTAATTGCTTACCTGTATAGCCGCCTGCGAAACAGGGTAGCAGGAAATCTTTACAGACAGATTTGCGAAAGACGTATCGAATACCGCCGAAAGAACTTATTACTTGGCGAGTTTTCCGTGCAGAATCTGAAATCAGCATACAGACCTGTCTCCCCAAAGGCTAAGAGGATAATAAAGTATGAGGAGGTTTCAGAGGATTTTAGATCTCCATTGCTATATATGCTTAAAAAACTTTTTCAATATACCCGGACGTATTGTTTGCGAATCTTCTTGCATGATATTCCTGCAAGGTTTAGTAAAACGTTCTTTTAAATAATTTTGTATGAAGCTGAATATTCTCGAGAAGAAATTGAGTCGCTACATGCAGGGTACGGCAACTATTGCGGAAATGAAGCAAGTGGAAGCCTGGCTATCGACTCCGCATGCCGGCCACAGTTTTATTAATGAGAAGAAAAAAGAAAAGCTCAGGCAACGAATCTTATTTGAAGTCCAGTATTATACTGACTATCCGTTATCTTTTCCACAGAAGAATGAAACGTCGTCCAAAAAAGTAATTGCTATAGTAATAAAAAGCGTTTTGATCCTTTTGACGGTTGCGTTTATTTATTTTTTTGCTTTTTTCAATTGGTGAAATAGTTCTCCATCCTAAAGCAAAAAAATTAACAGGCAAAAACTACAACGAAGTGTTTAGGGTTTTGCAGTGTCGCCGTCTCTTTTCGGCAAAAACGATTTTCTAAAATTATTCATCAACCTATTGCTGGTGCCCTTTTCTTCCTTGGTTTTACGGTTGTTGTTTTAATTTGGCTTGTCTTCCGGGTTTTTACTGTAGGTTTTTTGGGTTTCTTTTTCTTGAACATCCTGGCAAAAAATAAATAAGCCCCGGCGGTTGATACAGCCATTCCTATTTTAAGTAATAATCCTGGTAATTTCATAAATGTATTTTCGGGATATAAGACAATTAATATACCAGTAATGTATTATTGGCGGAACACTTACCTCAAGGAATTAAAATCCAGAAGCTTGCTGCTTGTAGATCACTCCATCCTTCATCACAAAAATTACTTTACCAAAAACTCTTGGATCAGCTAAAGGATCTCCGTCTACAGCAACTATATCGGCAAATTTACCTGCTTCAATACTTCCTAACTGGTCTTTCATTCCTAATAGTTCAGCTGCATGAATAGTAGCTGCTTTGATAGCGTCCATCGGCGGCATTCCTGCTTCAATCATATAAAGAAATTCCCTCCAGTTTTGTCCGTGTTTAAAAACTCCTGCATCCGTGCCGAATGCGATTTTAACACCCGCTTTATAGGCTTTTGCAAAAGTGAATTTTATCTGTGCACCGATAACTCTTGCTTTTGCCGCAACCACTTCCGGGTAATATCCTTCTTTTTTTGCTGAATCAGCAACAGATTCGCCTGCCGTGATAGTAGGTACATACCATGTTCCGTGTTTTTTAAAAAGCTCAATGGTTTCATCATCCATCAAAGTGCCATGTTCAATTGAATTCACACCGGCACGTATCGCTCTTTTCATTCCTTCGGCGCCATGAGCATGTGCTGCTACACTAAATCCATAATCTTTTGCAGTTTTTACTATCTCTTTTATTTCTTCTTCAGTGAACTGAGGATTCTGTCCACTCTTTGCAAGACTAAGCACACCGCCAGTGGCAGTGATTTTTATCAGATCAGATCCGTCTTTGTAGCGTTGTCTTACGGCTTTGCGTCCATCTTCCTCACTATTTACAACACCACGTTCAGGTCCAGGGTCACCCATCAGGTCTTTTCTATAGCCGTTTGTTGGATCCGCATGACCGCCTGTGGTTCCAATTGATTTTCCAGCGGTAAATATCCGCGGTCCCTTCACCAGTCCTTTATTGATCGCATTACGCAGGGAAATATTAACACCGTTGCCACCAAGGTCCCTTACGGTTGTAAACCCGGCCATCAACGTTCTTTCTGCAATAGGAATAGAATTAAAAGCAATATCAGGTGGATTTAATGTAAATCGTTCGAGATAGGCATTGGGATTCGTTTCACCTTCCATGTGGACATGCATATCCATCCAGCCAGGGGTTACTGTTTTAGTTCTAAGATCAATTGTTTTATCCGTTGCAGCTGCTTTTGTAAATCCATTTTCTACAGAAACAATCTTATTTTTTTCAACCACGATGGTCATATTCTTTTTTACATCATTTGACATCCCATCTATTAATGTGCCGCACCAGATATAAGTTTTTTGAGCAAACAACGATTGCACCAAAAAGATTGGGATCAAAACAAGAAATGTTTTCTTCATATACAGTTGTTGAATAATAAAAATAAGCTAAAACCTGGTTAAGCCATTACTGTTTTCGGCCTGAAATTGGCGGCTGAGGTTTTTTGAAAAGACACTTATGGCAAAAAGAAAGACAAATGCAATCCCGCAAATGAGTGAAACTACTTATGTGCCGGAAAATAAGGACCTGGCATCAACAGACTCTTTTTTTACTATCGGGATCGGTGCTTCTGCAGGTGGTTTAAACGCAATCCAGGAGATAATTTCCCAGTTCCCGGATGACCTGAATGCAGCAGTATTCATTGTATTGCACGTGTCAAAACTTGGGATGCCTGAATTTATGATCGAAAGAATGAAAAAAACTACCAGGCTTAACTGTAAAATTGCAATGCAGGATGAGAAAATAGTTCCCGGCACAATTTATTTTGCAGCGCCGGATGCCCATTTGTTGGTAAAGGACGACAAAATAGTTTTGGGTTATGGCCCTGCTGAAAACCGTTTTCGTCCATCTATTGATGTATTATTCAGGTCGATCGCAGCTTCTTACGGAGGAAGAGGGGTTGGTGTTGTTCTTACTGGTTTTTTAAATGACGGCACCGTTGGCATGAATGCAATTAAACAAAGTGGTGGATATGCGATCGTACAAGACCCGAATGAAGCCGAATATCCGGATATGCCTTTGTCGGTTTTAGAAACCATGGAAGTCGATCATTGTGTTTCGCTGGCAAAAATGGGCGAAGCCATCTCACACATTGTCGATGATGCTGAAATTGCCAATACTGCTCCTCCGCGGGTTGTTGTAATGGAATCAAAGCTTTCGGAAAAAGCGGCAACAAGTATTGATGAGATGCCTAAGCTTGGCGAAAAAAGCCTGTTTTCATGTCCTGACTGCGGTGGCTCACTTTGGAAAATCGACAAACCCTTCCTCCATTTTCGATGCCATATCGGGCATTCGTACTCGGAAAAGGATCTTCTTTATAAGCAATCAGAGTCGATCGAACAAACACTATGGGTGGCGGTAAGAATGATGGAAGAAAGAAGAATTTTATTACTTAAAAATGTAAGGACCTATGATGAGAAAGGTTTGAAAAAATTAAGCACCCAATTTGCTGACAGAGCCATGCAATTGGCAATGCATATTCAAAAACTAAAAGATCTGCTTTTTGCGATCAACACAGATTAAAGATTATGTTATAACTTTATTGATCCCGAAACCACTGTTAAAATTGCGAATCAAACAGTGGCAGAATTCTGTACCTTGTCCTTCCTTAATTTTTTATATTAGGCAACTCCATGAAGAGGAAAAATTTAAAGGTAAAAAAGAACACTAAAGACAAGCGTACAGCCAAAAAAGAAAACAATACAAAAAAACAGCCCACAAAGATCTCCCAAACGAAAAACCGCGGCAAAGAATTAAAACATCCGGGGAAACGAAAACCTATGCCGGTTGTTGGAATTGGATCATCCGCCGGTGGGCTTGAAGCATTCAGCAAGTTTTTGGAAATCCTTCCTCCAAATCTGGGTATGGCCTATGTGTATGTTCAGCATCTTTCTGCGACTCACGAAAGTCTGCTTCCGGAAATACTCGAAAGGAAAACCAGTATGCCTGTTATGAAAACAGAGCAGGATATGCTGATTGAAAAGGATCATGTGTATGTGATTCCTGCCAATAAAATTATTACTCTTTCCGATGGTACGTTGAAATTACAGCCCAGGCCTGAACGGGAGAATTTTTTTCCTATTGATACTTTTTTTATATCCCTTGCCGGCACCTACCAGGAAAATGCGATCGGTATTTTATTGTCCGGCACCGGTAACGATGGAACGCTTGGTCTGAAAGCTATAAAAACGGAGGGAGGAATAACTTTTGCACAGGATGATACAGCAAAGTATCACGACATGCCTCACCACGCGACGGAAATGGGTTACGTGGATTTCATCATGCCCCCTGATAAAATTGCCTTACAGCTTTCATTATTCTTTGATCATGATATAGCGGCACTGCGCGAGCAAAATGAGATATTGGATAATGAAACAGACATGCGCAAGATCGAAACGATCATGCATACACGACGGAATGTGGATTTTTCGCATTACAAAAAAACTACAATTCACCGTAGGATATTGCGGCGAATGGTCCTGCATCGTTTAAAAGACCTGGGGGAGTATGCCCGCTTGTTAAAAGAGAATAGTGCCGAAGTGAACGCATTATACCAGGATCTGCTGATCACTGTAACGAATTTTTTCAGAGATCCCGGAGTCTATCAGACATTATCAGGTAAGATTCTTCCGGTCTTATTTAAGGATCGAAAATTAAATGATACATTTCGGATCTGGATACCCGGTTGTGCAACAGGTGAGGAAGCGATTTCAATTGCCATCACTGTCCTTGAGCATTTAGGCGAAAGGGCGATCAGCACATCTGTACAAATATTTGCGACCGATCTGAATGAAAAAGCGGTGGAAAGAGCAAGGGCCGGTATTTATTTAAAATCTGCTTTGCAAAATGTGTCTGATTCCCGGTTGGAAAAATTCTTTACAAAAATCGACGGACAATACCAGGTTATAAAATCGATCCGGGAAATGATCGTTTATGCTCCGCATAATCTTTTAAATGATCCTCCATTTTCAAGGATGGATATTATCAGTTGCCAGAATGTGCTGATCTACCTCGAGACAAACCCGCAGAATAAGATCATGCAGGCGTTTCATTATGCATTAAAACCTACCGGGTATCTTATTCTTGGAAAATCTGAAAGCATTGGCAATGCATCCGACCTTTTTGAACAACTGAGTAAGGACTATAAAATATACAGGAAGAAGAATGTTTCAACTCCCGTGCACCTGGATTTTTTAACCCGTCCTTTTATTCCGGCGACATCGATAACCCTGAATCAAAAAGCACCTGAACCTGTCAAAGAATTGGACCTTGAAAAAGAAACGGAAAAAGTGTTGCTTAAAAGATATATGCCGGCAAGTGTCCTGGTAAATAAAGACCTGGAAATTCTAAGATTCAGGGGTTCTGTCTCGAAATACCTGGAACCCGCTACAGGTAAAGCCAGCCTCCACCTGATGAAAATGGTGAAAGAAGAATTGATGTATGATTTAAGATCGGTTCTCAACCAGGCAAAAAAAGAATTGGTACCAGTAAGAAAGCAAGGGCTTCATTTCAATGATGATACAAAGGAGATAGCGATAGAGGTGATCCCGATGAAAGCAAACGGGAAAGATAATTACTTCCTTATCATTTTTCAACCCGAAAACGGTAAGGCCGATCCCGGGTCCGAAACGCCTGTCGTTGTTTCGAAAGAAACAAGGAGTAATCAAATTGCGTCGCTAGAGAAGCAATTAAAAGAAGCGAGAGAGCACATACGGATTATCAATGAGGAATTTGAAGCTACAAGAGAAGAACTACAATCAGCAAATGAAGAAGTGCTTTCATCAAATGAAGAGTTGCAAAGCATCAATGAAGAGTTGGAGACATCAAAAGAAGAGCTGCAGTCAACCAACGAGGAACTCACCACCATTAATGAAGAACTTCAAACCAGGAATGTTGAGTTGCAGGAATCATATGAGTATGTTGAAAGTATTTTCGAAACTATACACGAGCCCTTACTTGTATTAAGCGAAGATCTCCGTATCAAAGATGCAAATAAGGCTTTTTATGAAACTTTCCGGATTACTCCGGAAGAAACAGAAGGCAACTATTTGTTCAACTTAAATAATCATGAATGGGATCATCCTGAATTGAAAAAACAATTAAAACTTGTTCAATCAAAAAATATTGAATTCAGTGATTTTGAGATCAGGCACACCTTCAAATCAATAGGGGAGAGAGCGATTTTATTAAATGCTCAAAAATTGTTTGTAAAGGATAAAAAAGGCACACTTATACTTCTTGCTGTAGAAGATATAACCGAGCATCGTTTTTCTGAGGAAAAATTAATGGAGAATGCCGAGAAATTCCGCTTGCTTATTGAAAATGCTTTTGACATAATCACCGTGTTATCGAAAGAGGGTGTTATCGTTTATGAGAGTGAATCCGTTTCCAGGATATTGGGATATACTCAAAATGAAAGGGTGGGAAAGAACATATTTGTTGATTCAATTACTCATCCTGACGATATCCTGGCAAAAAGAGATGCTTTTCACAAAGCGTTGTCTGATCCGGATGAAGTTGTAAGAACTGAATTCCGTTTAAGACATAAAGATGGGACGTATCGTGATATAGAGGCTGTCTATCTTAACCTCCTGGGCAACCCGCGTATTGAAGGTATTGTGGCCACCTATCATGACATTACTGAGCGTAAGAAGATGGAAAAACAAAAGGAGGAGTTTATAAGTATTGCGAGTCATGAATTAAAAACACCGGTTACAAGTATAAAAGCGTATGCTCAGATATTAGAGGACATTTTTAAAAAAGCCAGGGACAAGAAATCAGCGGAACTACTCGAAAAGATGGACAAGCAGATCGATCGCCTGACCACACTGATTACGGACTTGCTTGATTTTACGCGGATCCAGGGTGAAAAGTTAAAATTAAGGGAGACCAATTATAATATTAATGAGCTGATTTCGGAAGTGGCAGAAGAAATGCAGAGAACAACTAAGGCCCATAAGATAATCACCAAATTAGATAAGTCAGTGCAAATGTGGGGAGATCGTTACCGAACCGGGCAGGTGCTCACAAATCTGCTCAGCAATGCAATTAAATATTCCCCCCAGGCAAAAAAAATAATGGTGACCTCGAAATTGGCAGGAGCTATGATTACAATTTGTGTGCAGGACTTCGGAATTGGGATAGCAAAAGATCATTTAAATAAAGTTTTCGAACGGTTTTTCCGTGTGTCGGAATCTAAACTGAATACATTTCCCGGACTTGGTTTGGGACTGTACATCGCTGCCGAAATTGTAAGAAGACAGGGGGGTCATATTATGGCAACAAGTATAGAGCGCAAAGGATCCACTTTTTGTTTTTCACTCCCTGTTAAACACTGATTTTATGAAGATAAAGGCAACCAGAGGAAAAAGAAAGATAATTGAACCGGATGATAAGGGCATAAATTTTGTTCAACCCCTAACAATGAAACGAAAGATACTTATAGCAGATGATGACGCCAGTATCAGGGATATTTTCAGTATCGTGTTTGCGAAGGCAGGCTATGATATTGAAATAAAAGAGGACGCACAGGAGATATTCAGCAACAAGTTCAAACTTCCCGATCTTTTTTTAATTGATCGATTATTGTCAGGTGTTGATGGCTTGGATGTTTGCCGGTATCTGAAAAATAATTCGCAGACAAAAGAAATACCGGTGGTGATGGTCTCTGCTTCTCCTGATATCGGGGTATTAGCCGTAAAAGCCGGGGCCGATGATTTTGTTGAAAAACCTTTTGAACTCGCTTACCTTTTGAAAGTGATAGAAAGGAGTATTGATCGTGCAAAAAGTAAAAAACATGTAAGAAAGGTCCGGGATACCCAGGATTATTAATTGATCCTTCATTAATTCTTTACTCTTTTATCTTAAATGCAAAAATTTTCCGGACCGGTGTTTTTTGCCTGTAATTGAAGGCAATTCCATTTAAATACTCAAAACCATTTTGTCCAAGCAAAGCAATTGTTTCTTCATTTGTAAGCATGGGTAAATTACAAATGCCATGCAGCTGTCCTTGTCTTTTTGGAAGTGCTTCATCAATATAAAGAATACCACCCGGCTTTAATTTCTTTTTAATATCAGCCAGCATCTCCGTCTGAAAAGTAAATTCATGAAAGCTATTTATGATCAGAATTTTGTCAAATGTATTCCCGGGAAGAGAAGTTGATCGTTCATCGCCAAGTATCATTTTATAATCACAGGTCATTGGTTTGCCCCGAAGCCTGGCGTAATAGCTCCAGACGAAATCGGCCTGTTCTTTTTTGAATTTACTGGAGTCAATATCTTCTAAATAGAAAGTAATGCTGTCGGTTGTGGCAGCAAAAGCCCCTTCAATATGACAACACTGGGCGC
>Ga0209486_10000701_pt1 | contig 14778 bp, 9 predicted proteins | sample NCCompost_FD_187518 | JGI IMG/M metagenome (GOLD analysis project Ga0209486, IMG submission 187518) | Agricultural soil microbial communities from Utah to study Nitrogen management - NC Compost (SPAdes) (version 2) | ecosystem: Environmental > Terrestrial > Soil > Agricultural land | place: USA...
ACCAACGAGATACAAAGAGGTCCCACGTGCTTCCACCTTGACCCATTCGTCGTCCAACACCTTGATACCGTTCTGCTCCAACGCGCGACGCACGTGACGGCCGTCATACCACCAATCGTGATTGCCGAGTACGGCGTAAACGCCCAGCGTCGCTCGCAGTTCTTTCAAGATCGGACCAAACTCTTCGGGCGTCATGCGCAGCGGATGCCGACGGCCATCGCCGGCAATAAAGTCACCCATTATCGCGATCAGCTCCGGTTGCAAAGCGTTTGTGCGTTCGACGATCGTTCGCAGCTTTTGCTGGTCGATAAACTCGCCGCCGGCGTGAATGTCTGACAGAGCAGCGATGCGCAGGTTATTGAACTGCCCCGGCCACTCCGCGATCTGAATGGTCTCATGTCGAACGATCAACCGGTTAGGTTCGATAAAGAACCCCCAGAACACTAAGCCTGCCATCAACAGAAGCAGGCCCACCAGTACGATGCGGATGCGCTTCGGCCACGGCGACCGTCCACGATTCGGCCGGCGCACCTGCTGAAACAAAAACAGCACGATGCCGATCAAAACCGCGACAGCTATCAGGAACGACACAGTCATAGCAACACAGATACCATAAATTCTGATATCTTCCACTTCATGAGACCAACAATCGCGATTCTCCTGCTCTTCTCCTTTGCGATACGCGTGCTTGCGCAGACTCCCGAACGCCAGCAATTCATTCGCACCGAAGCGCCCGTGATCGCTCTAACTCGCGTGCGCGTCATCGACGGCACGGGCACACCGGCGGTGGAAGATCACACGATCGTCATCAGCGGCGGCAAGATTCAATCGTTTGGGCCATCCAGGACTACTACGGTACCAGCGAACGCAGAGACTCTCGATCTCAATGGTTATACTGTGCTGCCCGGAATTGTCGGCATGCACAACCACATGTTCTTTCCAATGGGTGGCTCGCCGCCGATGTACTCCAACATGGGCAGCAGTTTTCCGCGACTATACCTGGCCCACGGAGTCACGACGATACGCACGACCGGCAGCGTAGCGCCCTACACCGATCTCGAAATCAAACGCCTCATCGACGCCGGCCGGATGATTGGACCAAAGATGCACGTGACAGCGCCATACCTCGAAGGCAAAGGCGCGTTCACACCCGTGATGCATCAACTCACTGACGCGAACGACGCGCGCCGCATGGTGAACTACTGGGCCGACCAGGGCGCAACGTCGTTTAAAGCTTACATGAACATCACGCGCGACCAACTGCGCGCCGTCGTCGAAGAGGCCCACAAACGCGGACTGAAAGTCACCGGCCACCTCTGTTCGGTCGGTTTCAAAGAGGCTGCCGAGATTGGTATCGACAACCTCGAACACGGCCTCTTCGCAGACTCCGAATTCGTAGCTAACAAACAACCCGATCAATGCCCGCAAGGCGTATCCGCCAGTTTGCGTCAACTGGATCTCAAGAGTGCGCCGGTGCAGGAAACCATCCGCACACTCGTTGCTAAAAACGTCGCGATCACGTCGACTTTGCCTGTTTTTGAAGCGGGTGGGGCGCCACTCGCGCAATCAGGCATTGGCGCCTCGAGCGCATTGTTAAATCCACGCGTGCTCAACGTGATGTCCACCGACGCGCGCGTGCGCTACCTGCAAGCTCGCGCACGCGTTTCGTCACAAGGTGACTTCGTTTCCCTCCTTCGCAAGGCGATGGAATTCGAGCGCGCCTTTGTTCAGGCCGGTGGACTACTTATCGCTGGGCTCGATCCGACTGGAAACGGCGGCATCGTTGCAGGCTTCGGCGATCTGCGACAGATTGAGTTACTGGTCGAAGCAGGTTTTACTCCGGTTGAAGCCGTCAAGATCGCCACGCTAAACGGCGCGAAGTTTCTTGGTGAAGACACGCGCATCGGATCGATCGCCGTCGGCAAACAAGCCGACCTGATGATCGTGAAGGGTAATCCCGCGGCCAACATTAACGACATCGAGAACGTCGAGATCGTCTTCAAAGACGGCGTTGGTTATCACTCCGAGAAATTGATCCACTCTGTTCAGGGTTTGGTGGGAATCCGCTAGGAAGCGGAATGCGCGAAGTATTCATTCGCTCGTGGACGAAAGAGGAGGAATAGAATCAGGGAGAAGATTACTACGTGAGTTAGCAATTGAATCCATCCGTGCAGCGCGCCGACCACGATGTGAAACGCAACCCAAGCGACAAGCAGCCAACGCGCCCAATTGTGTCCTCGCAGCATGAACAGTCCACTGATCACCTGGACCACCCGCGATAAGTGGACCATCCAATGCATTTTGAACTCTGCAATTAATTGAGTGAGGTTTGCACCGGCGAACGGCAGCAACCCACTGAGGAGTGCGATGCTGCCGAAGATCATGAATAACCACGCGATGATCGTGACAGACAGGGGGCGTGCTTTCATCTATCGCAACTTGATTGCTCTCCGATAAATAATAAATCCAGCCATCAGGGCCAACGCGCCTAAACCAATTGCGCCAGAGATCAACCACCGTCTGCTCGCAGGAGACTGCGCAACCAGCGCTTGCGTGGCGTCGGGAGTTTGCCGCGCGCTCTCCTGATAAGCGCGCCCTTCGGCCTCCCTCAATGCCGTCTCGAGTCGATTGCGACTGTTTTCGAGAATCCTGAGTTGGGCCAACACACCGTCGCGCTCGATCGTTAATTGGCGCCGGCGAGTCTCTCGCAACTCTTCCGGTCGCGTCGATCCAACTCCCGCAAGTGAGCGTTCGATGTTCTCCGGCTTGAGTGCTTCTTCTAACTGTGCCGCTCTCGCCCTCAGCGCTTCTTCTTTGCCCTGAAGTTCAAGTAATTGCGACTTCACTTGATCGACTCTCTCAGCGGCCGTCGTCCTTTCCTGCGCGTTGACGACCACAAGCGACACCAAAATAAGCACTAAAGCGAATTGCAACCTCATCGCAACACCCCCCGGTTGACTTGGATGTGTCGATGATAACCTATTTGCGGTTATTACCTATCTGTGGTTGTTACTCTTGGGCTCGCGGTACCAGCGGGTTCCAGACGCGTATTCCCTGTCGGTTGGCCGCAAACGAGTGAGTGAGCTCTTGGGATCGATGTGCGCGCACGCGACGTGTATTGCCGTGATGGCCGCCATCGGTGCGACATATGAATTGAGAAATGAAGGACTGGCGACAAGCGTCACCACGTGATTGTCGGCGTAACGAGCAATGGGTGTCGTGTCGGCGTCTGAGATACCGAACGTCGGCACGCCTTGCCGCTTCGCTCGCAACACCGAATCCACTGTGTCGCGCAAACACTGGCCAAAGCTGATCGCGATGAGGATGTCTTTGGGAGTTAGTGTTTTGATTTTGTATTGAAGGTTACCGGTGCTGCCGACGGGCGCTTCAGCATCGAAACCGAGCGCGCAGAGACCGTAAGCGAGGTAGTAAGCGAGCGACGCCGCGAAGTCGAGACCAACCACCAGCACGCGCCGCGAGCGTTTGATCACCTTCGCGAGTTCGATCAAACGTTGTCGATCGAGATCCGATTCCAGGACTTTGAGATTCTCTAGTGCCTTGTCCAACGCGTGGTCGATATGATCAGTGACGCTGCGCTTCTCTCTCGTTGCCGCTTTCAGCGCAGCGTACGGCGTGATGCGGGCGACGAAGTGCTGGCGCAGGTCCGTCGAGAACTCAGCGAAACTCTTGTAACCAAGCACCTGCGTCGTGCGCAGTATCGTCGTCGCATCGACATTGTAACGTTTGGCAAGTTCGCGTGATGAGAGGAAGCAGGTCTCGTCCGCCGAGTCGAGAATAGCGCGCAACAATCGTTGCCGCCGCGGATTAAGACGCAGTCGTGCACGGGCAAATCGATCCTCGACCGGACTCGAGGTGTGGTTATTCCCGTCAACCTTTGCGGCTGCGACACGCACTTTTTTTCTCCGCGCGGTGGATTTCGTCGAAGTCTTGTTGTTCACGACGCTCAGCTCTGTGATTCTCTGTGTCCTGGGTGCCTCTGTGGTAAGAATATCGGAAAAGGAAGTTACCACAGAGACGCAGCGGTCGCAGAGAATACGCAGACTAAAATTTCCCTTTGGACACCGGTCTCAGTGCGGCTCGAGTCTCATCAAAGTTTCGGTCCGGGCAACAATGTATTCGAAGTCGACGTTGAAGCCGAGCCCCGGACCAAGCGGCGCGATTACGGTACCGTCGCGAGAAACGGTAACTTCCGGAACGATCAGATCGCGCGCGAAATATCGCGAACTTGCCGAAATATCACCTGGAAGAGAAAACCCGGGCAAGCTCGCGAGCGCGATGTTGTGCGCCCGGCCGATGCCTGACTCTAACATCCCACCGCACCAAACAGGAATCCCTTTCGCGTAACACAAGTCATGAATGCCGACGGCCTGCGAGTAACCGCCCACCCGTCCGATCTTGATATTGATGATGCGGCAACTGCCCAGCTCCAGCGCCTGTCTCGCGCGCTTGATTCCAGTGATGCTCTCGTCAAGACAGATCGCTGTCGAAAGTTTCGACTGGAGCTTCGCGTGATCGATCAGGTCGTCATGTTCGAGGGGCTGTTCGATCATCAACAAACCAAAATCGTCGAGCGTCCGGAGATGATCGAGGTCTGCAAGCGTGTAGGCAGCGTTCGCATCAACGGAAAGCAAAATATCCGGGTTACGACGGCGCACTTCCCTCACCACTCCGATGTCCCAACCAGGTTTGATCTTGAGTTTGATCCGTTGATAGCCCAACCCGAGATAGCGATCCACGCGTTCGAGCAGATGATCCAGCGTTGGCTGAATTCCCAGACTTACCCCGACCGGTATGCGTTCTCGGGTGCCGCCGATCAGGTGCGAAAGTGATTGACACTTCAGCCGCGCGAACAGATCCATGAAGGCAAGCTCCAGCCCCGCCTTCGCCATATTGTGTCCGCGGAATGCGACGAGCCGTTGCGCAAGATCCGAAATATCGCGCACCGGCGCACCCAAAATGGCCGGCGCCAGATAATCGCGTATGACGTGCAGGGCGGTGCCGACCGTTTCGTAACTGTAAAGCGGCTCTTCCGCCGCCACCACTTCACCCCAACCGGTTTGTCCGCCACCATTGACCGCCACCAGAAATATCAGCCGTGAATCGATGCGTCCGAAGCTGGTCTCGAACGGCTCGTTGAGCGGTAGACGCACTGTGCGCAGTTCCACCTTCTCGATAACGACCGGCTCGAGATCGGCAACTACAGCCTGATTCAAAACCTCGGATGGGGTCTGCATGGACGCGCAAGATAGCAAATCGATTTTCCAGTGGCAAGGCCTTTTGCAGCACTTGTCGCACTATTGACATTATGCAGCACTTGCTGTAAGTAGACCGTTGCATATCCAGAACAGTCCCGTTCAGTTCATTCGACATTCCTTCGAGGAGGCACGCGTTATGACCCAGATCGTCTCAACACCCAAGTTTAACCGGCAAGGTCGAAAGCGATCGTATCTCCTGATGCTCGCTGTGGCACTTCTCCTCTTGCCCTTCCCCGCCGCCGCACAAACCACCACCTCAACCATTGAGGGCACAGTCGGAGACGCGCGCAAAGCCGTCGTCGCGGGTGCGCAAGTGGTGGTTAAAAATGCAGCATTGGGTATCGAGCGAACGGTGCAAACCGACGAGGAGGGACTGTATAGAGTGACTGCGCTGCCGGCCGGCAACTACAGCATCGCCGTCACCGCTACGGGATTCGCGCCGCGCACGTTCGAGAATATCGAAGTGACGCTCAACCGCACGCTACGGTTCGACGTCGACCTGGAAGTCGGCGCGGTGCAGGAGCAGGTTGATGTCAGCGCAGCGGTGCAGTTGATCGACCCGACGTCCGCCTCTTCGGGAACAACGGTAACGCCGCAACAGATCAAGGAACTTCCAGTCAACGGCCGCAACTACCTCGACCTGATGCAACTCGTGCCCGGCGTGGTGATAAACCGCCAGGCTGATATTGGTAGCGACAATTCGACTCCAGTGCTCGGGGAGAGATCGGGAAACAACACGTTTCTAATCGACGGTCAGCCAAACAAGAACACCGTGAGTGGTGGCGCCGCCGCGCCGTTCAATCAGGAGACGATTGCCGAGTTCCAGGTTTTGACGACTGGATACAAGGCCGAGTTTGGCCAGGCGTCTGGCGCCGTCATCAACGTCATCACGCGCAGTGGCACCAATGAGTACCACGGTGTTGCGTCACTCTTTCATCGGAATGACGCCTTCGATACGTCGAACTCGCTTAATCCGGCGATAACCGACGCGCCCTCGTTACGACGTTGGGACTACAGTCTGGCCATGGGTGGTCCAATCGTTAAGGATAAGGTCCACTTCTTCGGCTCGTTCGAGCGGATCACTGAAAATCGGGTCTTGAACTTCACTTTTCCGCCGGCGACGCCGCAGTTTTTGCGAGACTTTGAACAAGCGTTTGATAATCCATCTAAGATTTATGAATCGCGCGGATTCTTCAAGTTCGACGAACAACTCGGGCGTCACGCGCTATCGCAGGAAATTAACTACACAAACGCTGTAGTCAGAGAGTTCTTGCCGCTTTCGGCATCGACCAGCTTGCCTTCGCGACGCAACAACACGAGCGCCCGTCACTTGCTGCTCGGATTCAGCGACACGATCCTAGCCGGCACCCACGCGAATCCGTGGGTAATAACGCTGCGTGGCGGTTATCGTTCAGAGCCTTCGAACAGTGCGCCCGCGCATCCGGAAGCAGGTGCCGGCACCACCTTCAACATGTTCAGCTCGCTGACGACCGGCGGCATTGCCGGCAATCTCGGCGCGGTGGCGTTCGGCAATCCCATCGGTCCGTCGAACCTGAATCAGAAATACACTTCATTCGGCGCCCAGACGGCAAAGCTATTTGGCGATCATAGTGTGAAGTTTGGCTGGAACTTCCTCCGCACCAAGGTCGATGGCGTTGAAGCCTCGATACTGCAACTTCAACTCTTTGCGTTACAGAGCGATTTTGCAACCTTCGGACCAGTCAACGCCGGTTTCTTTACCGTAACCACAGCCGGTGGTCTGACGCCGCAGGCTAATGAGATTCACATCCGCAACAACTACAACGGACTCTTTGTGCAGGACGACTGGCGCTTTCTGCACAATCTAACCCTGAACCTTGGCCTGCGCTGGGACTACGACTCGGAGTTTGAAACCAAGCGAAACATTTCACCGCGAGTCGGTTTCGCGTGGATGGCCACGCCAAAAACAGTCATTCGCGGTCACTTCGGAGTCTTTTACGATCAACTGCGCTTATCGACGGTACGCGCAGTGCCCACATTCGGCGGCGCGGACCAACGGGTGGTCCAACCCTTCTCGTACCCGCGCGGCTTTTTTGGCAATCCGAGCATCGCCGCAGCAGCAATCGGCAATTCACTGTTTCCGGGCGGCTTCTGTGTGTCGTCCAGTTTGACCGACGCTCAGATCCAAGCGGGCAACTTAACGTGCCCAGCGTTTGGTGGTGGCGCCGCAAACCAGTTCATCGGGATTGACCGCCTTAACCGCGTCGTCGCGCCCGGGCATGCGTTCATTCCCAACAACGCGGCTTTCAATATCTCAAACATCCAGCAGCTTTCAGGTTTGACGCCCGATCAATACCTCCTGCAAGCGGCGGCCGCAATCGGCAAACCAGCCGGCTTCTTTTTCTGGGGACCGTTTGGTGTGTTATCGCATGCCGCGATTCCGGCGCAGCTTTTTCCAACCGATATCGATCGCTCTTTCAAGACGCCTTTCACCACGAGCTACGGTATCGGCGTCCAGCGTGAACTCGGCAAGAGCATCGTCGTTACTGCCGATTACTACTACCGCAACATGAACGACATGCTCGGTATTCGCGAGGCCAACATCGCGTTTCAATCGCGCTCCGGAGCACGACAGTTTTTGCCCCCGTTCACGGCTGGTCCAATTCGTACCTTCGGTCCATGGTACGAAGGCGAATACCACTCGTTGGTATTGAGCTTCACCAAGCGCTTTAGCAAACGTTTCAATTTGGCCGGTAACTATGCTTTCGCCGATCAAACGGACAACGTGCTTGGAATTAATTCGTTGCCGACGGATAATTTCGTCGGAATCGCGCCGGTTGTGAGTAGTGTCGAAGCAGGCGTATTGAGAACGAATGCGAATGGTCCTTACACTCGCGCCAATGGCCGCTTCGTTGCTGCCGCCGGCTCGTTTGTGAACGGTCCCAATCTTGACAAAGGACCGTCGGATTTATCGGTAGACCATACGTTCCAGGTTAGTGGTCTTGTCGATCTTCCCTGGCAAATACAGGTCAGCGGTATCTTTCGCGCGCAGAGCGGCTTTCATTTTAGCCGCACCGGATCGTCAACAGATCCTGACGGCAACGGAACGCTCACCGGCATCGACTTCGCCACCGGTCGAAACGCTTTCACAGCGCCGCCGTTTGTGAATCTCGATATGCGGTTTGCCAAGCGCATCAATTTCAGCGAGCGCGTTCGCATGCAGGTGCTGTTCGAGTTCTTTAACATTCTGAACCGTCAGAACCCTGCCGGCATCTTTACCTCGGGCTCAGATCCGAATTTCGGCAGAGTCGCTCAGGTGCTGCCGGGTCGCGAAGGGCAGATCGGTTTCAGATTCGAGTTCTAAGTAAACGTGAACTTTCCCGCAAAGGCGCGAAGGCGCAAAGAAAAATCCGGACGACACTTTGGCAGGACCGCTTTGCGCCGTTGCGCCCTTGCGGGAAAACTTTACTTACTCCTTTGCCTGATCGCGTTGAACTTGTTGCCAGCGCCGCTGGCGGCACAGCAAGTCGAACCGGTCTACGACATCGTGATTCGCAACGGCCGCGTGCTCGACGGCGCCGGCAATCCGTGGATCCTCGCGGACGTTGCGATTAAGGACGGCCGCTTCGCGCGTATCGGCAAGGTGCTGGAACGAGGTCGCCAGGAGATCGACGCAAGCGGTCGCTACGTCTCACCGGGATGGATCGACGTCATGGACCAGTCGGGCCGCGCGTTGACGCAAAACGGTCTGGCTGAAAACAAACTGATGATGGGCGTCACCACCGCCATCGGTGGTGAAGGTGGCACGCCTGTTCCCGCAGATAAGATCGCCGATTACTTCGCCGGCCTCGAAAAGACCGGCATCAGTATCAACTTCGGAACTTACTTTTCCGAAACTCAGGCGCGTGTCGCCGTTCTCGCCCAGGACTCACGCGCGCCCACGCCCGAAGAACTCCAGCGCATGAAAGCGATCATGGAGACGGCGATGAAGGCTGGCGCTATGGGCATGACCACCGCCCTCATCTATCCGCCGTCCAGCTACGCCTCGACAAACGAGTTGATCGAAGTCGCGAAAGTCGCGGGACAGTACGGCGGTATTTACGCCAGTCACATTCGCGGTGAAGGTAAGGAATTGGTCCAATCGATCGAAGAGGCGATCACCATCGGTGAAAAGGGTGGCCTGCCGGTTGAGATCTTTCACTTGAAGGCTGCCTTTCAACCCGGTTGGGGACGCTTGATGCGCCAGGCTGGAAGAAAGATCGAAGAAGCGCGAGCCCGTGGTGTTGACGTCGCGGCGGACATGTATCTGTACACCGCGGGCGGCACGGGACTTGAAGCGACGATTCCCTCCTGGGCCTTCGAAGGCGGCTATACAAAGCTTCTCGAACGGCTCAAAGATCCTGCGACACGCACGCGCCTGAAACGCGAGATGGTGACCGGTTCTCCTGGCTGGTGGAACATCATCGAAGCCGCCGGCGGTTGGGACGGCATAGTCCTCGCTAACGCGCAAAACCCGGATCACAAGCACTTTGAAGGTAAAAGCCTGACGCAGATCGCGAAGGAATGGAAGAAGACTCCGGCTGACGCTGCGCTCGATCTTGTCATCGCGGGACGCGGGCGCGTCACGGCGATCTATCACATGATGAGCGAGCAGGACGTCATCACGGCGCTGAAGTTTCCCTGGACCAGCATCGGCAGCGACGCCGGCGCTTCGGTAAATCCCGGTGTTGATACGTTAGGTCTTGGTCATCCACGTGGTTACGGCAACTTTCCGCGTCTCATCGCTCGCTACGTTCGACAGAAACCAGTCCTGACCCTCGAAAACGCGATTCGCAAGATGACCTCCTGGCCCGCCACCCGCATGCGACTCAACTCGCGCGGCGTTATCAAAGAAGGCTGCTGGGCCGACGTTGTCATCTTCGACTACAACACTATCGAGGACCGCGCCACGTATGAAAAGCCGTTTGTTTATCCCCTCGGTATTGATTACGTGCTCGTCAACGGACAGGTTGTTATCGATCGCGGGAAACACACAGGGGCTCGACCAGGTCATGTGATTTATGGTCCAGGACGTATTCCTAACAACGGAGCAACCGGTGAAGCCCGATAAGAAACTTTTGAACCGTCGCGACGTGCTCAAGTGCGGCGCGCTCGCAAGCGCCGGTTTACTTGCGGCGCCGATGTTGAATCGTGGTCGATTTCGAATCTTCGCGAACTCGACCGTTGAATACACGTCGCGCGCAGTCGAGTTGGTCCAACAGTCGGTGGTCATCGACATGCTCGGACCGTTCACGCTCGACTTCGCGAAACAAAATCGCTGGTTCACAAATCCTGAAAGCTTCACTGCGTCGGACCTACAACCGTACAAAGATTCCGGCATTAACGTCTTTCACGTCGCCGTTGGTCTCGGCGGGCCCGACGCTTACGATCGCACGCTGCGCATGTTTGCCGCGTGGAATGGTTTCATCGCCAACCACGATCAGCACATCATGCGCATCGACAGTGCCGCCGATTTGAATCGCGTGAAGACGTCGGGCAAGATCGGCATCTGCATCGGCTTGCAAAACTCTGAACATTTTCGCCGGCCAGACGACGTCGACTTCTTTCACGGTATCGGCCAACGCGTCTCCCAATTGACCTACAACGCCCGCAACCTGATCGGCAACGGCTCGACCGAGCGACGCGACGACGGCATTTCTGACTTCGGTGTCGCCATCATCGAGCGAATGAACAAAGTCGGAATGGCGATCGACGTCTCGCACTGTGGTGATCGCACCACGCTTGACGCATTCGAAATCTCGAAGAAACCCGTTTTGATTACGCATTCAAACTGCCGCACGCTCGTACCTGGTCATCCACGACTGAAAACTGACGAAGCAATCAAGAAAGTCGGGCAAGCGGGGAGCGTAATTGGGATCACGGGCGTGCGCATGTTTGTGAAGGGCGACGAACCGACCACGGTCGAACATGTGCTTGATCACTTCGATCACGTTGCCAAACTAATAGGCCCCGAACATCTCGGCGTCGGCAGCGACGTCGATCTCTACGGCTACGACGCAATGCCGCCGGAGGCCAACAAGCAACTGCGCGCGGGTTACAAAGGCAGCTACGCGTTTCGCGAGAAGATCGATGTCGAAGGTCTCAACCATCCGAAACGCATGTTCGACCTGACTGAAGGTTTGATCCGTCGCAAGTATAGCGACGCTGCCATACAAGGAATTCTCGGCGGCAACTTTAAACGCGTGCTGAGTCAGATCTGGAGTTCATAGGAGTAACACTAATGAGAGTCCGTTCAATTAAAATCCTGATTCTGGTCCTGTTCCTCGGAGTACAGGTTAGCGTCGCACAGCAGGTCGCTCCGGAACCCGGTTTTGATGAATACGTCGCGAACGCGATGAAGGAGTGGGAAGTTCCGGGTCTCGCGATCGCTATCGTCAAGGACGATCGCATCGTATTCGCGAAAGGTTACGGCGTGCGAGAACTGGGCGGCACAGCCGCCGTCGATGACCACACGCTGTTCGCGATCGGATCATCGTCAAAAGCTTTCACCGCTGCTGCCCTTGCGATGCTGGTTGACGAAGGAAAGATCAAGTGGGACGACCCGGTAACAAAATATCTGCCGGGGTTTCAACTCTTCGATCCGTATTCGACACGCGAGTTAACGGTCCGCGATTTGGTGACGCATCGCAGCGGGCTCGAGCGCGGCGACCTGCTTTGGTATGCGTCAGCGTACGATCGCAACGAGGTGCTGCGTCGTGTTCGTTTTTTGAAGCCATCGTGGAGCCTGCGATCGCGTTATGGTTACCAGAACATCATGTTTCTTGCAGCGGGCCAAATCCAGCCTTCGGTGTTAGGCAAAGAGTGGGACGACGTTGTGCGCGAGCGCATTTTCGTTCCCCTCGGCATGAACGAGAGCAACACCAGCATCCGGAAGTTCGCCGGAATAGATAACGTAGCGTCTCCCCATTCAAAGATTGACGACAAACTGCAAAAGGTCGCGTGGCGCAACATCGACAACATTGGGCCAGCCGGTTCGATCAACTCGAACGTTACCGATATGGCCCAATGGCTGCGCATGCATCTCGGCGGCGGCATCTATGAGAAGAAGAAAGTGCTGAGCGCTGCTTCGGTAAAGGAAATGCAGACGCCGCAGACAATCATTCGCATTGAGGGCCAGAACGAACGGCTCTATCCCGAAGCTCATTTTCTGAGCTACGGGCTCGGTTGGTTCCTCAGTGACTTTCGCGGCCGAAAACTCGTCGAACATGGCGGCGCGATCGACGGCATGCGTTCAGAGGTGGCCATGTTGCCGGAGGAGAAGCTTGGCGTCGTCATCCTGACAAACCGTGGGGGCTCGGTGTTGCCGCACGTGCTGATGTATCGCGTTTTCGACGCTTATCTGAACGTGGCCAAGCGCGATTGGAGTGCCGAGATATTGAAGAAGATTAAGGTGCTCGAAGACCAGGCCAAAACGGCGGAGAAGAAGATCGAGGATGAACGTGTGAAAGGCACCTCGCCGTCACTCGCGCTCGACAAATATGCGGGCACGTATCAGAACGAGATGTATGGCGAGACGAAGTTTGTATTGAAGGACGGCAAGTTGACGTCGGAGTTTGGTCCAAACTTCAACGGCGATCTCGAACACTGGCACTACGACACGTTCCGTGTCGTGTGGCGCGATCGCATGGAAGGCAAAGGGTTCATCGTTTTCAAACTGAACGCGAGGGGCAAGGCGGAGACCGTCACGATTGACGGCCTTGGCGACTTTACGCGCGTGCCCGACAAACCCGCGCCTGGGGCTGTTAGTAGCAACTAGGCCTGCAAAAAAAGAGCTCAGGGATGGGGTCTTCTCTGCGGTCCTCTGTGTATCTTTGCGGCCTCTGCGTTGAAAATGGCCGTTAACCGCAGAGAACGCAAAGATACACAGAGGACCACAGAGAAAACGAATCAGATATGCGGCGTTTTGAGCAAAGCTATAACCGACTAAAGAGGGTCTCTTATGAAACCGTGTTTGGTTCTCTGTGCATTACTGTGTCTTCTTACGGCCATTCCGACTTACGCCCAAGGCACGCGTCTGCTCCGTCATCCAACGATCAGCCGCGATCAGATCGCGTTTGAGTACGCGGGCGATCTGTGGCTCGTCTCACGCAGCGGTGGTCAGGCGCGTCGCATAACGTCGACTCAGGGCCTCGAGATCGAGCCGCACTTCTCCCCCGACGGCGCTCAGATCGCTTTCACTGCGACAGTTGCCGGAAATACAGACGTCTACGTAGTCCCGACAACCGGCGGTAATCCAAAACGACTGACGTATCACCCGGGCAGCGATCGGGTTCGTGGGTGGACGCCCGACGGCCGCCGCATCGTCTTCGCTTCCGCTCGCATCAGCGCACCACAGCAAGCGTACACGAAGCTTTGGACCATCGGTCTCGATGGTGGACTACCGGATCAGATTCCCATGCCCCGCGCCTTCAGCGCCGCCTATTCTCCCGATGGGCGTCGCATCGCTTACGAAGAATTCCAGACTGCGTTCATCCCTGATTGGTACGAAGCCAGCATGTGGCGTCATTATCGCGGCGGTCGCACACACCCGATCTCGGTGATGAACCTATCGGATCATTCAGTTGAAAAACTTCCCTGGAACAACAGCAACGACGCCGAACCCATGTGGATTGGCAACACGATCTACTTCATTTCCGATCGCAACCACACGGCTAACCTGTTCGCCTACCGCACCGACACAAAACAAGTTACCCAACTAACCCAGCACGACGACTTCGACATCATGACCGCTTCCGCCGGGGCTGACGCAGTCGTCTACGAACAAGCCGGTTACATTCATTTGCTCGATGCGAAGAGCGGCAAGTCGACGCGACTCAATATCGAAGCGACGGGCGATCTGCCGTGGGCGCGCCCGCAGTTCAAAAAAGTCGCCAGCATGATTCGGAACTACACCCTCTCGGCAACCGGTGTTCGCGCAGCGTTTGAAGCGCGGGGCGAAATCTTCACGGTGCCGACCGAAAAAGGTGATTATCGAAATCTCACGCAAAGCGCCGGCGCACACGATCGTTCACCTGTCTGGTCTCCTGACGGCACTCAACTGGCGTGGCTTTCGGATGCGAGTGGCGAGTATCAATTGATGATCGGCGATCCGATCGGCGTCAATACCGCGCGCGCCGTCACCCTTCCGAACACCGGTTTTTATTTCGCGCCTGAATGGTCGCCCGACGGCAAACAGATACTCGTGGAGGACAATCATCGAAACCTTTGGACCATCGACGTCGCCACCGGTAAGTCGACGAAGATCGACGTAGATTCTCATCCCGATCCGGTACGGCAGTTTGACGCGACGTGGTCACCGGATTCGCGCTGGGTCGCCTATTCCAAGAACCTCCCGAGTAAACTGCGGGCGATCTTTGTTTACTCGTTGGCCGATCAGAAAGCGTATCAATTAACCGATGGACTCGCGGACTCGACCTCGCCCGCTTTCGATTTGAACGGCAAGTACCTTTATTTCCTCGCGAGC
>Ga0209486_10000703_pt1 | contig 14737 bp, 14 predicted proteins | sample NCCompost_FD_187518 | JGI IMG/M metagenome (GOLD analysis project Ga0209486, IMG submission 187518) | Agricultural soil microbial communities from Utah to study Nitrogen management - NC Compost (SPAdes) (version 2) | ecosystem: Environmental > Terrestrial > Soil > Agricultural land | place...
GATCACCGACGGCACGGTGAAGATCGAAGGCTTTGACTGGGAACTCGTGCCTGACGAGGACGCGGCTGATGCCTGGGACTGCGGTTTCGCCGCTCGCGTGCGCGCGTTCGCGAGCGGTTTGCCGCATATTTCGATCCCGGCCTTTCCCAACCGAAAATATCGCCTCGGTTATATTTTTGTCAACAGCAAAGCCGGCATAGAGGCCGCGAAAGATCTGGAAGGCCGGCGCGTTGGTATTATGCAGTGGGACAACACCGCCGGGGTGTGGGCGCGCGGCGCGCTGCAGCACTATTACGGTGTGGACCTGAAGCGAATCCACTGGCTTGCGGTGCGTGTTAAGAAAGAAGGCGTGGCTGAGGGTATCCCTATCGAAAAATTGGACGGCGAAGGAGACCCAGACAAACTATTGGATCGATTGCTGATCGAAGGAAAGATCGACGGGGTGATCGGACCCAATCTACTGCCGTCGATCTCGGCGCGCGATCCGCGCACCTGCCGGCTGTTTCGCGACTACCGAAGCGAGGAGCAGAATTATTTTAGAAAGACCGGGATTTTTCCGACGAGTCACATCGTTACCTTGAAACAGGAGTTCGTCGATCGGAATCCGCGCGCGCCGGTGGCACTGCTCAAAGCGTTCCGCCAATCGCGCGACGAAGCATTCAGCCGCCTCGAAGGGTCTGACCCTCAAGTCATTGCCTATTCATGGATCGCTGCCGCGGTCGCCGAGCAGCGCGAGTTAATGGGCGAAAACTATTGGGCCTATAATGTTGAGAATAACCGAACGGTTCTGGATGCGATGACGCAATACGCCCACGAGCAGGGGTTATCAGCGACACGGATCGATTATATGAAATTTTTTCATCCCGAAGCGGCGGGGTTGGCGGGCGTGTGAGCGCCCGTAAGCAGTATTAGGTGAACATGGCACGACGTTGCCATACGCTCCGGTGCACCTGATCCATCGTAGGGGCGAGCGGCGGTCGCCCTCTTGTCGACCCGTCGCGCAACCGTGCCGGGACGACCTGATTAATCCCGAAACACGGAACCGGCGATCGGTTCGTTTGCGAAACTATGCTTATGCATTGGCCGGTGCATACTTCGTTACAATGATAACTTGAGATCGCAGGTGTTTGTTTGGAGACATCGTTGACGGGGAAATGCGATTAAATCATTGCGGCGAGATAGTGCAAAATGAATGGGAGAATTCAGCGCAATACGAAATGAAATTGGCTTGGATGCTTTCGTTGTAAGGCCAAACCACGTTCGCGGCATTATTGTGATTACCGACGCGTCGGAGAGGGCGACCGGCCGGTCGCCCCTACATTAGGTGCCGTTGTGGGTGGGTTCAAGTCAGCCGTTACAAAACTCATCCGTGGGCGAGGTGAACCCGGCACACTGGTCTGGCAACGCAACTATTTCGAACACGTCATCCGCAATGACAAATCGTTGCAACGCATTCGTCAATACATTCATGACAATCCGGCGCGATGGGAATTCGATCGGGAAAATCCACTGGCAATGGAACCGGAATCCAAAGAAACATGGCAAAACGGTTAACCGGGCGACCGCCGGTTGCCGCTGCGAATTCATTGCAACAATCCCGGCGGCTCATTAATGTGGGGTTATTATCACAGGAGGAAAAACCAGTGATGTATTTTGCGATCATCATAACGATGGCAATCTTACTGTCTCCCGATGCGCTCTTCGCGCAATCAACGAAACCCACAACGCTTGCCGAGCTCGCGGTTTACAACGGGCCGGACCGCGAACAACTACTCGTCGCCGGCGCGAAGAGGGAAGGTAAAGTCGTCTGGTACACCGCGCTTGCCGGCGGGTCTTACAAAGATCTCGCGCGCGGGTTCGAGGCCAAGTACGGCGTGCCGGTGGAATCTTATCGCGGTGCGAGCAGGGACTTGATTGCCAAAGTTCTCGCCGAGTCGCAGGCGAGAAAATATTTGATGGACGTCGCCGAAAGCTCTTTGCCGCTGCTGATGCTGATGCGCGAGATGAAGCGGCTGACACCGTTTTACGTGCCGCATCTTGCGAAGTTTTCCGCCGACGCCAAAGAGGATGCGGGCAAGGGCGCGGTGTTCTGGGCGACGGACCGGGAGTCCTACATGGGCTTTGCTTATAACAAGGACAAGTTACCGGCGAGCGCGGTGCCGAAAAACTATGACGGTCTATTGAATCCGGCTCTGCGAGGCAAGTTGGCCATGGTGACCACCGACACGGGGTCGCGCACGGTCGGCGCGATGCTGCGCATCAAGGGAGAAGAGTTTTTGAAAAGGCTTCGCGGCCAAGAGATTACCATGCATTCGGTTTCCGGCCAGGCGCTCAACGACATGATCGTCTCCGGCGAAGTGGAAGCATCGCCGACGATCTTTCGCAACCACGCGCTAGTTGCTGCTGAGAAAAAGGCGCCGGTCGCGTGGGTGCCGATGGACATCGTGCCGGCAAGCGCCGGCAGCGCCGCGCTCTCGTCCCAGGCGCCGCATCCCCATGCGGCGGTGTTGTTCATCGATTTTCTCTTCAGTCCGGACGGCCAGAAAATCTTGGAAGGCTACGAGTACGGCAGCGCCACCAAGGAGTACGGTTTTAAACGCTGGTACATCGAAAAAGGCATGACGATCCAGCAGCTGGAACGGGAAAGCGATCGCTGGGAGAAGTGGCTGAGGGAGCTAGGCAGAAAATAGCGATGTATCGGTGAATTCGCGCGGCAGGCGAACAAATTCTAGCGCCACTCAAAAGGAAGTAGCGCGCTGATCGCGTCGAGGTGCAGAACGACATAAGCAATCACGGAGATGAGGCACAGAGCCAGGTACGCGATCTGGATCATTTCCGCTCGCTGGATCGTCCTTATGTTTCGCAGGCGCTGGGTGAGGTTCGGAATCAGCGCGAGAGCCTGTTTCCTGAGCATCGGCATGGCTAACAAGTCGGCCAGAATATTGTAGCCATCCAATTCGAGAAAGCTGAAAGGATAAAGGTTGATTAAAGCGCTTTCCCAGAGTAATACTCCGACGCCGAATAACAGCGCTTGTTCGATGCCCGGACCTGATAAATACGCTGAGAGCATTGCCAGGCTGCCGAACAGTACTTCGACCATGGGTCCGGCTAAATCGACCATCAAGCGCGCGCGCCGGTTCGACATAAAAATGTCGGTGACGTCGGTGTAAAAGGTCGGCAAGACGCCCTGTAGCAGAAAAAATCCGATTTCGCGCACCCGTCGACCGTGCGCCTTGCAAGCGAGCGCATGAACGAGAACATGAAGCATCGACGCCGCGAGGAGCGTGATGAGCATGACTCCAGTGCTCATATACGGCCGCGCTGAAAGCAGGCGAGCGAAATCCATAGAATGCCCCGCCAACTGAAATGCCGCGGCAAGCGCAACGCCCGCAAGCCCGACAACCGTCCAAAAAGTCAGCGGATGGAACAGGACAAAGCCGCCGCGGCGATAAGTCGTCGAGCAATATCGGTCCGCGTCACGAGTCCTCAATGCGAAGTGTCGCCACGCATCGAGCATACGACCGAGTCGATGGGCCGGAGAGCGTTCTTTCGGAGTCACGAAGTTGCTTAGCGGAGCGAGCGTTCGGTGCCCCTCGATCAGTCCGGCGTGGTAGAGCTTGGCGAGCAATTCGCGAATAATCGAGTAGTCGAAAGCGCCATGCTCGAGATGGAAAGCACGGGCAATTTCCTCGAGCGAGTTGCGGCCGTCAAATTGCTCCCATAGGAAATGTTCCTTCGAGTTCAGCAGCAGGTATCGGTCCTGGCGCAGATTATTGAGCACGAAGTTTCGCGTGCCGTCGACGGCCAACGGTTGCCGCCTGAGCTCCCATTCGGTCGCGGGCGATCTTTGCGGTTTAAACCCCGAATAAGCCTGGCTGCTGTCGACTTCGAATATTTCAAACCCCGAATCGTCGTGCGATCGCGTTAATAGTTGCAGCTTCGCTTGATCGCTCATGAAGCTTATCAGGTGGACTTTCGGTCGAACAACGCGCGATTTGCCGCCGGCGAATATCCGGTGGCCTCCAGGCCCCAGCGGATCGCTTCGCGAGCTTGTTCATTGGTCGAGCGCAATCGTTCAATGAAGACAGATACCAATCTATAGCAGATCTTTGCGGCTATCTCGGGATGATCGGAGAGGATGTGCATGAAAGCTTTGCGGTCAAGTCGCCAGAGCAGCGAGTCGGCTTTGGCCTGAGCGGTAGCCGAACGCGGCGCCGCGTCAAACAGCCCCATTTCGCCAAAAAAGTCGCCGCCGCCAAAAGTTATGAGCACGACGTCTACGGGTCCTTGCACATGTTTACTGATCACCACCTCGCCTGCCTCGACAAGATAGAGCGCGTCGGACTCGTCCGACTCGCGAAATATGACAGCGCCGGCAGGAGCTTTCTTCGGCACAAGCAGCCCGCCGAGCGTCGAGAGCCCGGCATGGTCTAAGTCCTGGAAAAGCGAGACAGTCCGTAAATAATCGGCAGCTATTGGCATCGCCTCACATGCGCGAGAGCAGAATGCTATCGCAGTTGGGAAAAAACACAAGCGGGCAAGCGGCGGGCGAGGCACCCCTTGCCGAGTAGCACAACGAACTTTTGTGGGGCGTTTAGGGGTCTAGAGCTTGCTCGGGGAATCGGAATGTACTCACGCGGCCGAAGCGTATTTCCTGCGCGGCAAATGTTCGGCGCGGTCGTAGGCTTTGCGAGGGACCTGCTTCAGATCCCAGATGATGCCCATCCACGATAAAAGTTTGAGGCAGTAATAGGTGATGTCGATTTCCCACCAGTAAAACCCCTGGCGCGTGCAGCCCATGTGTTTGTGGTGATTATTATGCCAGCCTTCGCCGAGGGTGATCAGCGCGAGCCAGAAATTATTGCGGCTTTCGTCGCCGGTGTCGTAACGTTGGTTACCGAAGATGTGGGCGAGCGAATTTATGCTAGCAGTCGCATGAAACAATACAGTTGTGCTGAGCACAAAGCCCCAGACAAATAATTGCATCCCGGTGACGCCGAGTGAGGGCACGGCATGCTCGAGCAATAAGCCGCAAAGGTAGACGCCGAGCCCCAACGCCACGGGAATGGCTTTATCGAAGCGATTGAGCCAGACCAATTCCGGAAAACGCGCGAAGTCCCTGATGCGCTCATATTGCGTCGCGTAGTAGCGCGTGCACATAAACCAACCGGCATGGGAACGAAAGAAACTGTAATGGATAGGCGAGTGAGGATCAGCGGGTGTGTCCGATTCGCGATGATGATTTCGATGATTCGCTGCCCACCAGAGAGGGCCTCGTTGCGCCGATGAAGCGCCGACCATGGCAAAAATAAATTGCGCGAATCTCGAGGTCTTGAACGTCCGATGCGAGAAGTAGCGATGATAGATACCCGTGATGGCGAACATCCGCACCAGATAAAGCACGACTGCGGCCCCAACCGCGGTCCAACTCCATCCCACGGCAAAGATTCCCAGGCAACCTAAGTGAAGGATGACAAAGGGCAGGCAACGCAGCCAGTTAACACGGTCAACGTCGCGGATTTTTATCGCGGCGCCGGCGGCATGATAGTCGGCATCAAACCATTGAACGAGCGCAGAAGCTATCGAATTCTTGTTTAGGCGTTTCATTAAACATAAGACGATAGCATGAGTGAGTTAACGGATCAATGAATTCGGCACAATATTAATTAGATGATTTTAGTAATACCTACTGGAGATCCAAGTATTTAAGGACAACGGGAATTTGCGCCGTTGTTTTGTTCTCGGTCGGCTCGCTTTACTGAGAAGTTGACACTTTCTACGGGCCGGTGGTAAGAGCGGCTCAGATCGAAGATGCCTTTCATTGGCGCGGCAACAACGGAGTGGCGCGAAGCCATGAAGTGAAATTCCATAAGGTGCACAAAGATCCGGTTTTTTGGGCGACTTGGGTCGCGCTAGCGACCCGCTTGTTCCAGTCCTGCTACCAGCGGCGAAAAAAAAAGGAGGTGTGCTATGGCGTATGCAATCAAAAGAGTTGACGTTTGGGCGGGCGAAATCGCCGATCGTCCCGGCGGGCTGGCGAGCACGTTAGCGGCGATGAACAAGGCCGGCGCTAACATCGAATTTGTCGTTGCCCGCCGCGCTCCCGATAAACCCGGCACGGGCGTAGTATTTCTGACTCCGATCAAGGGAGCCAAGCAGAAAACCGCAGCTCAACAAGCGGGTTTGGCTACGAGCGAAGGCTTACACTCGGTAAGGGTCGAAGGACCGGATCGCGCCGGACTGGGCGCAGTAATGACCGACGCACTGGCCGGCGCCGGCATCAACGTGCGCGGCATATCGGCAGCCGCGCTCGGCAGGCGCGCCGTTTCATACCTGGCGTTCGACAGCGCGGCGGATTCGGACGCGGCTGTCAAGATTCTGAAAAAAACGCTCAAGTAGCCACGAAGCGAGATCGTCGCTAATGGGTTGGAAGCGCGCCGCCGGCGCGAACGAGGCGGCGCGCTCACGAACTCGGAAGCAGCGCTGCTTTAAGGGATTATTTTGTTCCTCGGACGCCGAAGGTTTGGTTGTATTGCTCGATGATCGAATTCAAATTCGGTCCGATCGAGCTGGGGCTGAGAAAGACAAAATCTTTTTGAAAAAGCTCCTGCACCCAGGGCTTGTGTTTGATGCCTTTGCGGATCGAAATTCTTCCCGCCGCCTCGACCATGCGGGTCTGCCCTTCTTCCGATAGAATCCAGTCGATAAAAAGCAGCGCCGCATGCGGATGGGTGGAGCGCTGCATGAGGGCGACAAAGTTCGGTTCGCCGCCGTAGGGATCCATAATCCGAAAGTCAATCGGCGCGCCCTGCTGTTTGTAATCGGTGACGCGCCGGCCCCGGGCGGCGAGCGCGATCGCCGATTCGCCGGCGAGCATCAACTGCACCCGCATGACGCTGCTCGATCCCGGCATTTGCAGTTCCTGTTTGGCCAGTGCTTGCATGTATTCCGCGCCTTTTTTGCCGCCCATGGATTCGAGCAAGATGTTGAACCAAGTGTATTCTTCGGTGCCGAGGCTGATGCGACCTTTCCATCTTGGATTCAAAAGATCTTGATAGGTGCGCGGGGCGTCGGCGCCGGGGACTTGTTTCGTGTTAAAAGCCGTGACCAGCGGAGTGACCTCGAATCCTTGCCAGTAACCTTCCGGGTCGCGGGAGCCTGGCGGCAACGCCTTCTGCTCGGGGGAGAGATAGGCGGCCGAATGCTTGCGCTGCTTGAGCTGCCACATTTCCACGGGGGCAGAGCCGACGACATCGACGGCGTGCCGGCCGGCGCGCGCCTCGGTTTCCACTCTGGTGAACACGCCCGAAGGAGTGGACCGATAGGTGTTGGTTTTGATGAACGGATAAGCCTTCTCGAAGTGAGGCAGGATCTTGGGATAGTCGGTCAAGCTCAGCGAGGTATAAAAGACGATCTCGCGTTCTTTTTTTGCGCCTTCTTCGAGGAAAGCCTTGCGTTGTGCGCCGGAGAGAGAGGCGGCTTTTTTGACGACTTCGTCGGCCATCGCCGCTTCGCCGGCGCGCGGAGAAAAGATCAACGAATAGAAGATTAGAATGGAAACGATGAACGTGAACATCACTTTACTACCGTGACTAAAGATCCATGCGGCGCTTGTAGCCCCAACCGACGGTCGAAATGTCGAAAAGATTTCCATCGGGATCCGAGCCGCGCCCTTCGGCGTAGGTTGCCTCGCGCTCTTTCGGCGCGCCGGCGGGGTGAATTTCATTGATGCGTCTCGCGACTTCTTTGTTGTCTTCGACGTGAAAGCCGAAATGGTAAAGTCCCGGCTGATGTCCGGGTTCTTTCGGATCGTTCGCGTTCAAGATCGCCAGATTGACCTCGCCGTCGGAAAGATGCACGGAACCGTTTTTCGTGCGATACATCTCCTCCATTTCAAAAACTCGCTTGTAAAAGTCCGCGAGCTTGTCGGGCTGGTGCGTGAGAATTGCGAGATGACGAAGCTTAGCCATCGTGGGTCCTCCTTGCCTTTTTCAGGTGAGATCCAGCGCTATCATCGGCGCTGCAGGCTGTCAATAATTTGCGCAGCGCGTTCGAAAAGTTCAATTGCTTCGCTTTGTTCAAGCCGCCCCGACAATTTGCGTCGTCTCGGTATTGAACCCGAGAGAACCAGTCGAAAGGCCCGCTTACCCCTCATAGCTCCGCGAAATAACGCGCCATGCGCTCCCGTGTCGCGGCATCGGGCATGGGCGCGAGCCCGGCGCGCATGTTATCGGTGAGATGCGCAACCTTGCTGGTCGCGGGTATCGCGCAGGTTACGGCCGGGTGAGATACGATGAACTTCAGGAAAAATTGCGCCCAGCTCGCGCAGCCGATCTCTTTGGCCCAGGGCGGCAGCGGTTTCCCCGCGGCGCGGCGAAATAATCGTCCTTCGGCGAAGGGACGGTTCACCATCACGGCGAGCCGCTTTTCCGCGGCGAGCGGCAAGAGCCGCTTTTCCGCTTCGCGCTCGGCCAAGGAGTAATTGAACTGGACGAAGTCCAGCTCTTCACTTGCAAGCACACGCGCGAGTTGATCGTAAGCGCTGGAGGTGTAATGGGTGACACCGATATAGCGCACCTTACCTTGCTCCTTCCAACGTCGCAGGGTTTCTAAATGCGCGCGGTAATCGACCAGGTTATGAACTTGCATAAGATCCATGCGCTGCGCGCGCAAACGGCGAAAAGATTCTTCCATCTGGCGCACGCCGACGTCTCGGCCGGAAGTCCAGACTTTTGTGGCGAGAAAGAGTTGTTTATGCAGGTCGAGCTCATGAGCAATATCGCCGGCTACCCTTTCGGAGTTGCCGTACATGGGCGAGGAGTCGATGACGCTGCCGCCCGCTCGCACAAATGCCCGCAGGACTTCTTTCAGCGGCGCGCGCGCCGCTTGATTCGTGCCGACGTCGAAAGTTTGCCACGTGCCAAGGCCAATAACCGGGAGGGCTTCCCCGGTTCGCGGAATCGGTTTGCGCATGATCAAGTCGGCCATCGCTCGTTCTCCAGTCAGCGCCAGCGCGACGGCGCCCGCTGCGCACGCCAGGAATTCTCGGCGTGAGATCGAATAGCACGGCGTCGTTCTCTGCATTCTTCAATGGACCTTTTGTATTCAGTTTACCTATCACAGTGCGGGACTAAAAGGTTCGGATTGACAACGGTGGAGGACCCGCCGAAGTACAAATTTTACTGAAAGCCTGCGGAAGATAGGCAATGGACCGGGTTGAACGAGTCGGGCCTAAGGGGGACCGTTCAAAGGAACGCTGGCTAACGGCACCTAAAAATAGAAATGCAAGTTCAATAAATAATCCTGCCGGTTGGCGCGTTGATTGAAATCTAAGCGGAGCGCCAAATTTCTACTTAGAGTAAATCGTTGCTGGGCGCTAACCCGCCATTCCGGTTTTTTATCGCCGGCCGCAAAACCGAGATAGGTGGTGGTTGCGGCCATCTTCCAGCGATCGGTAATATCTACAAGCGCGCCGGCGGACAAGCCGCCGCCGACGCGATAACCGTGGTCGAAAGCTCTGCCATACTCACTGACGATTTCGCCGAACCCGAAATAAACCTCTCGCGTCAACCAGCGGCTCTCGGCAGCCAATCCAATGCCGCCATTCGCCCGCCCGGTGAGACAATATCGGCAAAGCTTGCGTTGGACCGTGTCGAAGCCGGTGTCGAGTTTCCATGAGGGCTTTAAAAACAGCGAATCGACCGGCGATAAGGAAGTAATATTCAGCAAGGTGAAGCGATCGATACGGGTATTATTCCGACGGTGGTAGTGACGCAGAGCGATCGATAAGGCTTCGATCTGCGCGTCCGGCGTATAGCCGTACTCGGGATCGAGCAAGTCGTGAAAGGCCAGACGGAAATTCGTTTCCGTAAAAAACTCACGCTCGCGCCAGCCGATACCGACACCGGCGCGAATAATGTTATGACCCTGGTCCGGCGGACCGCTGAAGGGCTGATACCTAAGGGGTGTCGCCGCCACCGAGAGTTGACTGCGCGCTAACAGGACGGTCATGTTCCGCGCTTCGAATGGCGCCGAATCGCTCTCCGTTGCAGCCCTATAGAGAAAATGGTCGGACGCAACGTCCAATACCGCGGCCTGGCGGATTGGCGTCAATCGCGCAAAGGACTCCGACTGAGTCATTTGGGGATTCTCGATTATCTTATCTAGCCAATCGCGCTCATCCGCATTCAGCGCCTCGCGCCCGCGTAAAATCTTGGTTCGTCTCGATGGCCGGAAAACGGCGTCTTGAACAAGGTTAGGTGTCTCGGCGATGGCTCGAACTCCTTCAGACGGAAATGTGTAGAACCGGAATCGATCGGCAAGATAGAGATCCGGATCGGCGAGATCGAGCAGGGCAAGAATGTGGTAGGCGCAGTTCTCTTTAAAGAAAAAGTAGTCAAAAGAAGCGTTGCCCATCTCCCAGGCATGCAGCAGAACACGGTGGAGTTGATCTGGTGTAAAGTTCAGCCGATATTCCCAAATATCACGATTTTCAAAATCGCCGTATTCCTTGGCTTTAAGATAATAGGGCATGGTTGAAAAATAACCGGTGTAGCCGCCGAAAACGCCCAAATAAACGTATTCGACGCCGGTGTCCGGCGGCAGTTCGGCCGCATAATTGATGGTGTAGGCCAAGATTTTTGTCGCTTCGGTTTGGCCTTTTTGATCGACACGCAACAGGAGATGGCCGAAGGTCGAAGCCGGGTTATTCAAGAAGGCCGAAGGAAAGATCAAGCTGAGCGAGGCGGGATTCAGCTCCGCATACCACGAGCGAAAGCGTTCACACGGTTCGGGCGGCAGCCGGCTCTCATCGATGGCGAGCACGCTCTTGAGCCATTCGTAGCGAGCAATGAATGCGCAGCGCGCGGGCTGGCGTGAACGGCCGACCAACTTAGAGGAGAAAAATGCGGTTAGAGTGGCATCGAGCTCGGCCTTTGGCTTCGTTTTTCCATTGGAGGCAAGAAAAAAGCCCGGCTCGTCGATCTCGCTTTCGTAACCGCCGAGCCAATCGGGCCGGTAATGAAGCAATAGCCGCCAATAGCGTTGCTCGTGGAGCGACAAAGCGTGAGCCCGCCGCAGAAGGTCTTGAAGATAAAACGGCGAGGAATCTTGCCCGCTGCTGGCGCCGGCGTTAAGGAAAAAAACGCCGAGAGCGAGCGCAAGAAAGAAATACAACGGAAGAATCACGGCTTCGGTCGCGGGACCGAAGCCGTGCAGGAGTTTACTTCACGACAATTTTCGCCAGCGTGGGATGAGAGGACATGCCGCTGTCAAGCGATGCGAGCATGGCGGCTGGGGTGTTTTCCCCCGACTGAAGCATGCCGCGATATTGAGTCTGCGCGATCGTATAGAATTCTGCGCGATTTTCCTGCGGAATGTTCAAAAGCTCCGCGAAGGACGCGAGGTGTTCGCCGTTTCCCCGAGCCATATCTTGGGACAAGTTGTCGAAGTTCGCCGAGGCGTAGACGTTTACTTTGTACTGGCCGAGGATGGTGCCGTCGCTGGTGCATCCGGAAGTTCCGGAGCTGATCCCGAAAGTTTGATTGCCGGATGTTCCATTGGTGGTCGCCGCCAAGACCTGCGCGCCGATACTTTTTTGATTGCTTGCGTTTGACCACAATTCTTTTCCCAGACCGCAGCCCGGACCGGTGTCGGTATTTGTCTTCTGGGCCAGAACCGGTGATGCGCAAAGCGGTGCCAGAAAAACGCCTAGCCATAAAATTTTCTTAGCCATCATGGTATCTTCTCCTTGTTAAATGGTTTGTTGGCTTTGACCAGTACGAAGATCTTCTCTCAAGACTATAGCTGAGTTGATGGACCTGTCAATAATACTCCCTTATTTATCTTTCGCGCAGGATGGCCTGGAATATTTGGGGTCAAAAGTTTGATTAGGGTGAAAGGGCGAGCTGGATTTAGGAAGTATGCAGCTCCTAAATTCCCATATTATCTTCCGGCTTGCGTTTGGGCCCTTTGACGCGCGGGATGCCGCGCCAATCGCCGGCCATCCAGAATTCCGTCAGACTGCCGAATACTCCGAGCGGAATCGCGAGCGCCATAATGAAATACCATAGACCCTCGCTATAGCCGCCGAGGATCGACATCAACACGGCGACTATTTTTGCCGTGGCGCCGCCGAAGATCGCGCCCATTAGAAGACGCGTGTTGCGTTGCACGCCGTATTGGGTGGCATAGATTCCCCAAAGCACGCCGACGAAAAACGCCAGAAAAGGAGCCAAGCAAAACGCAAAAATCGCGCCGGCCTCGCCGCCACGCAGTGACATCTCCTCCAGCTTTTCTTTTTCAGTTTGACTGCCGACGCGCACGTCGCCGCGAAGGACGCGAAAAAGGTAATGCACGGCGCCGTGAATGCCGAGATCGGGCCGCATGCCATCCCAGTAAAGCGCGGTCTGGGCGAAAACCTTCGCGCTTGCCGCAGGCTCCGGAAACAAGGCGACCACTTGCGAACCAGCTTGGATTGCGACTTGCCGCTCGCGGCGCGCGACGACCAGCAGAACGCTTCTTTGCCGCTCGACGTCGCTAAGCGGCAGATTTTCGAACGCGTTGCGCGCGACGCTGTCGATATTCTCGCCATCGAGAGTCTTGAGCGTAAGCACCACGATGCCATTGGCGGTTTCAGTATTGAAGCGGCGCAAGCGCGTTCCCAGATCGTCGAGGCTCGCGGGGGGAAACATGGCTGCGAAGTCGTTGATGCCCGCCTTGAGCGGCGGTATGTCGAGCGCCGATGAAACGGAGCCGGAGAGAAGAGCGAAGATTAATGCGGCAATGAACAACATTATTCCCAAGGGGCCGTTTGTTTTGCCCGGTCTTCGAGGGCCACCAGCTCATCTTGCTTTAACGGGAAACCGAACTGCTCGTTGCGCATGCGTAAGCGCTGTCCCGAAACTTCGATGATAATTTTTGCGGCGCGCCGATAGGACGGCTCGTCCCTAATGAGATCCGCGAGTGCCCGGGCGCCGCTGTCTTTGTGGCCGACCTCGTCGAGCAGAATGTCATGAAACACGCGAGCGATATTACCTTCGATGCCGCGCTTCTTGAGCTTGCTGCATACTTGGTAAAGCGCCCCGCCGCCTCCCTCGGTCAGCGTGATCGCGGCACGCTCGACTTTTTCGTCCTTGCGCCTGATCTCTTTGGATGTGACTCTTCCCGAGCCGTGCAACAGCCTCGCGAAGCTTTTCGAATATCTGCCACGAACCTTGGCGAGCTTGCGGTCTTGCGGCAGCCAGGTAAGATCGCGCGGCGTGATTTTCTTGCCGGTCATCCCTTCGAGCAGATCCATGACCAGGCGCGCGTGTTTGGTTTCGTCCGCGAGTTTCTCCGTCAACTCGGCGTAATCGTGACGATCGACGCCGTGATCGACGTTGGGATAGAGCACGGTCAAGGCGCCGATGATCGGTTTGATCGCCGAATATTCTTTGAATCCCTGAGCTTTGAGCCAGCGCGCGTGGTCTTTCTTGGTTCTGGGTTTTTTAAAGAACGCCCGCACGACCGCTTCTTCGGCAGCGCGGTAGGCGGAGGCCAGTCGGGTTAGTCGTTTGATGTAGCTGTTCATGGAATCTGTGAATCGTACGCCGGTAAATAAGAAGCAGATCCTTCGCTTTCAGTCAGGATGACGAGTTATAGTGCGGTCAAAGATTCCCTGGTCTGCGGCTAACTGGTTAGCGTGGCGGCACGGGGACGATGTCGCCGCATTTTCTGCACGTGCGCAGTTGTTCGTCGCCGGAGAACTTCTGGTAAACCTGTCCTACGGGATCGCTACGGTAATCGCCGACCTCGACGGCGGTCTCGTAAACTTTATCGCCGCACTTGTTACAGAACCATTTGAAGTAATCGATTTCACCCGGCCGCCGCTTGCGCTCGAAGACGATGAACCAAGAATCGGGTTCGAGTCTGGGCGAGTGTGGCACGCCGGCGGGACAAAGGAGGATTTGGCCGGCCTTGATCACGGCGGTGTGCTCTTTGCCAAATTCGTCGCGGTAAACGAGATTCTGGACGCCGGTCAGTTGCAGCGTGACTTCGTCCGCCGGATCGATGTGAAAATCCCACCGCTCTTTGCGCCCGCTGCTCAAGAAGGCGATGGACTCCGAATCCTGCCACAAGACGCGGCGGCTTTTGCCCTCGGCTTTCACATCCTCGATGACGCCCTTTAGATCGATGGGTATAAGCTCTTTCATGGCACGACTATAGCGCCAATAAAAGCGCAGGGGCAATAGCGACTTGAGCGCCTTGACGCTCGAAGCAACGGAGTGATAAGTCTTGTGCCAATCACGAAATTTGGGAGGTGTTTCATGTCCGAAAGAGTTTGGGACCGATTCTTGACTGAACAAGATAAGGCGACGTTGGTCGGCAAGCCCGATCGGCGTATTGGTTTCGGCGAGCGTCCGGCGTTGTTGCTGATCGATCTTTACCGTTGGGTTTTCGGCGACAAGCCGGAGGCGGTGACCGAGGCGATCAAGACGTGGCCGGGCAGTTGCGGGCTGGCCGGTTGGAACGCTCTACCGCATATTCAAAAACTGTTGGCCAAGGCGCGCGAAGTGGGGATTCCTGTCATTCACGTCACCGGAATGGACGGGGTGGCGGTCGAGCCGTGGGCTTTCCGCCGCGACACGAAAAAGCGCGCGACCATGAGCGCCGAAGAGCTCGATCGCTTTCGCCGCCGTTACGACATCGTCGATCAAGTCAAACCCATTCCCGGTGAAACTGTATTCAAGAAAGTCTC